>Ga0208865_1000024_pt1 | contig 55499 bp, 75 predicted proteins | sample CryBogCBE02Aug09_FD_184565 | JGI IMG/M metagenome (GOLD analysis project Ga0208865, IMG submission 184565) | Freshwater microbial communities from Crystal Bog, Wisconsin, USA - CBE02Aug09 (SPAdes) (version 2) | ecosystem: Environmental > Aquatic > Freshwater > Lake | place: Crystal Bog... | reverse complement strand
CGGAGCACAAACTGAAACAGTAGAAAACTTTAAAACAGGTGTTCTCTGTCATACACTTCAAGATTATGTAGTTGGAGTTCAATTAGCAGTTAACGGAAAGTTTGATAGAAACTACATTCGTGAACGCGCAGTAAGTAAATACGACATGTTCAATGTAGGTAAAAAATACGAATACGCTTTCAAATCAATTATGGATATTCATAATGGAAAAAATGGTTGGTATTCAACCGATTCTCACATTATGTGTCTTGAATAAACTTAAATACTTTGTATAAACTCCCACTGAAGATATTCACAAATCTTCTTCCAGATCGCATCATGTTGGATAAGACGATCTCGTGATTTCAACAACGGAAAATGAACCTTGTATTCGTCCAACTCGAGGAGTTCAAGGAACTTATAAATAATGTATGAATACGACAGAAAGTTTCTGCGTTCATCGGGACAGTATAATAGATACGGAGCTTGAACTTCTTGAAACATCGCACGAATCTTATCTTCGATTTCTGGTGTGATAGTTGGAGGTGGATTTCCGTTCAATCGTGATAAAATATGTGCTGCATGTTCGTAGTATCTATTTCTTCCCAACTTTTTGAGAATTTCACGAATGTTCTGTTCAGTTAAGAGAGCAATATTATCAATGCGTCGTTTCTTGATTTCACAAATAACTTCATTCATAACATCATCAGGGATTTCCGTGCTTTCCTTTGCCTGAAACTGATTCAGAATTTCATTTAAGTGATTCTGTTTCTTATACGCATAATTATTACGCTCTTTTGGAGGATCACGAAAACTAGGAAAGTCCGAGACAACCAAGGCATACTCTTCTGAACCGCATCTAGGACATACCAAAATACCTTCGGAAGTGATTTCTTCACGAGGAATATTACAGTCTGCACAATGTTCGGACATCTTCTTGATATTATCTGCGTTCTCTGCAATATTCAAACCATTTGATAACCCACGACGGTTCATATACTCATCAAACATCTTCTTCTTTGAAGGTCCAACAGCTGCTTCGGTAACCGAGAACAACTTATCAAATGTTCCTTGAGCAATAGCACCCACACCTACTTTGGAAACTGTCTGCTTCTTCTGTGGAGCATAATAATCTAACATAATATCCCCACTATCAAGGTAATATTCTTGAATATCGCTTTTTTCAAGTGCACGTGTACGCTCATCTTCTAATTCTTCTAGTTTTTTATTTAACCGTGTAACTTTCATAACATCATTAAAATCAAAGGGATTAAATGATCCAGACAAATCAATCTTTATTTGTTGAATATGATCATCTAACGAAGTAATTGCTTCTTCAGATGACTTATATTGAAGTTCTTCAACATATCGTTCATGAAGGGAATCTAGGGTTCCGATCTGTTCCCTATTTTTTCCTCCATTCGAATCTCTTGATTTCTTTACTTTGAATACATCCGATGACATACCTATTATGTTTCAACAAACTCAACTTCGTAAGTCTTTATTTCATGGCTAAGTATCCAAAAACGCAGGCAATGGCAACTCCCCAAAGGACATATGCCATTGGATCCTGAGGCATGTCCATCTTTAAAGGTCCTGGATAGATGTCTCTTTGATAATTCACAAACTTTTCAGTTCCTGCTGGAGTATCTGCTTCTACTTCCGACTGATTTGGACTTAAACTACAAGGAGTTAAGTTGGTTTCTAACTGCGGAGTCAAAAAATGTGTTTGGTTTCCTATTTCATCACCTGTATTGATATCTGTTACAGGACAAGTAAATGCTTGACATTTAGGAATACCGTCAAGAACAAGTCCATTAATAATTTTAAGAGGATTCATAGATGCTACATCTCCACCAATACCTGGAATAATACCGTCGAATCCAGAACCTTGAACTGCATTCTGAAAACTTGTACCTAATATTCCTGCTGCATCATCCCCTCCCAACTTGTTATTTGTATAAGTCCAACGATTCACAATTTTACCTCCTGGTGCTCTACAGTATCCTCCTGTTTCTGTAAAAAAACGATTTCCTACTTTTGGTCCAGTAACTAAATTATCTACATAATCTCTTACTGCTCCAATATTGGTATATACTTGGTCAAAGGATCCATCGGAAGATACACCTTTACTTTTTGGAGACTTGATGGTTTGTAAATAATCAAATGATGGACCCAAAGTTTCGTCTAAACCGCTGTTTAAGGCACCTAAGGGGTTATCATCCAATCTAGTTATATCATCTTGAATTTGTGCCCACATCTCTTACTTATTCTTATGAGACGCAAATTCTAATAATTGTTTCTGGAAAGCAGTATTTGAAAGTATACATGGTCTTTGACGAACTGTAGATTCAATAAGTTTCAACATTGGTATACCAAATCGTTTATGAACATATGCGATTGCCAAAGTAGCTGATCTGTTCATACCTGCTTGACAATGGACATACACATTTGAACAGGTTGGATCCCGTAGATATGAATCCATAATCTTTTCAAATCTTGGATAAAAGTCATTTATGATATTTACATTTTCTGAATCAATTGCATTTAAACATTCGTAATGATTTTCTCCAAGGTATGTTTTAGTCCAGTTGGGACATGCTGTTTCATCGGCACAATTAATGATATGTGTAATTGAGTATAATCGCATAAATTGAGGTGTCATATGTAATCCTGGACCAAGTAATATACGATCAAACACTGCTGCAATTGGATCGTATATATAACCACGTGATCTAGTTTGGTATGGTGTAAGTATATCTTGAACCTCTGACATGTTATTATTCATACGCACCCTTTACTTATATGATTTTCATCCGAACTATTCATAATGAAGTATTTCTGGATGTTTTTCGTTGCTGCTGTAATCTCAATTCTTTTGTATGTTGGTCGTGAAGGATTTGGGTCTACTAGTCCGGGAACATTAATACAACTTCAGTCTTCACATGTTCCAACTATGTCAGATTTTTATTTAAATATGTAACAAGTTTACTAAACCAACCTTAGAAACTATATCCATAAACGCAAATGAAACGGTTGTCTGTTCTTGCGTGAATGTCTTTGATTCTTCAAGGTAGTATATGACTGGGTATAAAGACCATACTGCTACAGTTAAATAAATAGCAGCTTTATTCTTCTTCTGTGTTAAGAGAATGTACAGAATAGGAATAAACGGAATCATACCATACCAAAACCAAGTTATATTGTCTTCAGTTATACCTTTGTATCCTGCTACAATCATAGCAATATCTAGACCAATTGCACTTACAATCAAATATAATGGTGCCCCATTTGTAATCAAAATTGCTGCTAACATGATTGGTGTAGTAATGATCCAATCTGCATAACGATAAAATTCGATATTCTTAGGATCATGTTGCATATACCAGTATGCTATTGCGGCAATACCTGGAATAATACCTAACCATTGGATTTCACCTTGGAAAAATGTAAATACTGAAGACGTGAAAAATAAGGTGAAAGCAATAATTTGCATGATTTCACCGTAATTTGAAGCACTTAATGCTCTCTGTGTAGTGAAGAAACCTGGAACAATGACACGAGGAGCAAGTTGAGCTGCTACTGCTAGACTCATTTATATTAATAGTTGGATAAGAGTCTATAAAACATATACCACAATAAGCCTATACCAATTACAAAAAGTGGAGCTATTAAGAAAGTCATTATAATACATTATAAATTATTTACACCATATCATTCCCCAATCTTGTTTTGGTATAGTATTTGATAATTTTGTTTTTATAGTAGAAATATCATAAAAATCATTATCATTTGGTCTAAATACATAATTATCCTGCATTTGCATACAGAATTTTGTATAACCTAAACTGTATAAATAATCTAAACACTTAAATGTAATATCATTTATTTCACTTGCCCATTCAAAACATAGTAAATTAACTTTTTTAGTTAAAGAAGTTATACATTCATATTCTCCACCTTCAACATCTAACTTAATTAAATCTGGTAATCCATATTGTTCTATTAAATTGTCTAAAGTTATTGTTTTACAAATAACTTCTCTATATGGTTCATTATAAAATCTTGACGTTTCTTTTGTCAACCAATCTTTATTTATAGTTGATAAAACGTGTTGATTTGCTTGATAAAATGTTATATCATTACCATTATTATTACAAACTGCATAATTTAATAAAACTATTTTATTATTTCTACAGTTATTTGTCAAACTTTGAAATGTTATAGGTGATGCTTCTACTGCAATTATTTTATCACAATTATTAACGTTTGCTAAAGCCCATGAACCTACATTTGCTCCTATATCAAAGATCATTCTAAATAACTTATGTTACTTTAATATTCTATATCTTTAAATCATATTAGAGGTTGAAGAAGAGTCTGTAAAATATACACTAGAACAATACCTATACCACCAAGAACAGCAGCACCCGTTAAGGAAACAACACCAGAACCAGAGTATGCGTTTGGAATGTAACGAAGAACAAGTGATTGAACTTGGGTTAAAGAAATAATAAAGATAGCACTAAAGATACTTACATAGGTCATAATACTTTTAAGAACAGTCTTGGCAGCATAAGGATGCATTGGAGCAGTCTGTTGTGGTGGAGGAGGAGTATAAATAGCAGATGAGGTGCCTGGTGTAATCATCTGTGGGTAGGTGGTTGCAGCAGGTAATGACATTGCTGGTTGTTGGGAGCCACCAGGAGGCATAAGTTGATCCAAGGGAGTAGCGTCCATTTGTATTTATTAAAGCGAAAGTCTCGCATCAGGACAGGACGCGTCCTCAACGCGATATCTATAACACTTTCCGTCTACGCGAGTTACCATTTTCTTTAATTCTTCTATTGGAATAGCGCATACATCAATTTCAGTTTGAGGACGGTGAAACATCAAGACGGCAAGTCCAAGTCCAATAACAAACGAAAAGAGATAATTTGCTTCTGGTTTTTTAAGGACCTTACTGATTTCCATTACTTACTGATTTAGAAAATCAATGCCATCAGTACACTGAACTTCGTATGCAGCAGCACGGAAACATCCATTCTCGATTTTAGGATTACGTAATACTTTATCGGGGTATCTAATGTCTGGAACGAGTTTCTTAGCAGTTTGAGGTGGAACGAAGATTGTTGTTACAATCATTCCAGTTAGAAACCCTAAGAATATCCATAAGATATCGAACATCTTATTTTAAATTGAGAGTTTTAAAGGCTCGGTCAAATGTTTCTTGGTGATCACCGCTCCAAGTAATGATTAATTTTCCACTGGGAATATTCACTGGTCCTCCAAAATTAATAAATAGATTAGCAATGTAGTGGAAAGTAGGGCGATTGTTTATCCAAACAACTTTATCATCGATATCATGTCTTTCCGCAAATTGAGTGAACTCTTCCCTTTGTTTTTGAGTTCCTCCTACTAGTATAACGAACATCTCTCTTTGATATACAATGAAAGATATTCGTAAGTTTTGGGATTCTCGTATTTTACTAGCTATTGTGGCGTCCGCGATGGCAGTAGATACTCTTGGACTGTTTATTTGGAGATATACGTCTGAACCAGACGCACCAATTACTAAATGGTATGACCGTTATCAAGGAGTAGCATATGCTGCCGATGTTCTCTCTATGGTTATTGGTGTAGTTCTTGCACAAATAATAGCATCTGCTATTGGAGGTCCATTCAATTTAGTAGCCTTCTTGATTATCGTGGTTACCGTTCAGATGACACATGATCTCTTTTTCAGTCAAGTTGTAGTTCCAATGGTTCCACCTGGTCGTAATTCAATAATTGATCTGATGTTAGAATACTCTACTATGAAAGGAGTAGGTTGGGTTCTTGTTGTAGATGCGTTATACATGATTGCAGTAACTTTATCTACATTGATATTACTTGAACTTCCACCTTACATGACTTGGTTTAAGATAATAGGATTTGGGTATGTGACTTGTTATATTTTATACACTAGACCACAAATTCAAAACTAAAGTAAACACTTTCAGTTAATTTTTCATCATTGACATTCACTTTTAGAACAACACCGTTTTGGGAACAACCTTCTGGAACTTTCATATTCACAGTTTTATGAGAACCAGTACTTAAAGTCAAGGTTGGACCTTGAGCAGTTGGAAGAATCAATGTATATTCTTTTCCGTCTTTTTCTGCTTGTGTTTCTTCTAAAAATTTAATTAAACCTTTATTTTCTTTCAGTTTATTTCTGTTTATTTCTGTTAATAAATCAGATCTGGTTTTTTCAATGAACTTAACGATACTTTCTAAAACTGTATCTTTAAGTTTAGCATCTACTTTACCAGTTTCTTTTTCACAACCTCCTGTTGTTTGGGCAGGTGCTTCTGTTTTGATTGTTTGAACACGATTCGTTGGAGTTGTTTTCATAGTTTTACCGTACGATAATTCAAATAAGAATCCTTCAATTGCGTCGTCTTCTGCTCCTCCACGTATATGTTCTATTATTTGACCATTTGCGTTTGAATGGTTCTTCTTGATAGATATCTGTATTCCCATTTCACCGCTTCCACACTGAACATCTACAACATATGCACTGTCTCCAGAATTGAAATCATGTTTTTTAGTAGGGAAGTATAACTTGTATTCCTGTCCCTTGTTTTCAGTTTGAACTTCAGATAAAGGAACAGCAAACTTCTGATCTTGGAACACTTCTCTCTGTAATTTTTCGTCAAACAAACCTGGATATTTATTGTTGATATAAAGTTGAATCATCTGTTCAATGTTTTTAACAAAGTTGTCGTCAATTTTTCCAGTGACGGTTTCACAAGGTTGAGGAGTGAATGAATAAACGGCATCAGGGACTTTTTCCTTAATTTCTCGTTCTAATTGTGTGGATGGATGATCTTGTTCAGTAATAGTAGGTAAAGCATTTGTGATAGATTCTACAGAAGGTAAGGCATTTGTTATAGATTCAACTGATGGAAGTGCACTGGTTATAGATTCTACAGTTGGTAAGACGGTTGAGGTTGGAGTTTCTGGAGTCGTGGGTGCAACAGGTGCAGGTGCTATACGCAAGAACTCATCTAAAATAGAAGGAAACCCGTTTCGTCCACCTAAAATATCAGTTGGAAGTTTGAATGTATCTTGAAGATTGCCTACGTAATCATTCAGTAAACGACAAGTGGGTTGATCAAACGAACAACGGTCTGGATGAATACCTCGTTTAAGTCTTGGAGAAATTGGAAGAGCAACGCCGTTATCTACCAACTTTTTACCAGTGTCTCCAGGGTTAATATCCGGAAGTAAAATGATCTTTATGAGTTTTTCTTTATCGCCTTCTGCGTAAGTAGAGGCAGTTATAATTTCACGAACTTTCTGTTCCTTTTGTTCGCGTGTCATTTCTGCAGGAGGAGTTGAAGGAGTAGATGATGATGGAGGAGGAGTAGAAGTTGGAGGAGTAGAAGTAGATGACGACGGAGTTGTTTCAGGTATTGTAGGAACTTCGGCATACGTAGCAGATTGTGGAGTTCCAGGTTCAACTATTCTACCCGATGGAACAAAGTCAGGTGTAATTGTTCCTTTCAAAATTGAAATCATTTCAAATCCAGGTTCAATTTTTACCTTTCCACGACCTTTGATGTTTAATGTTACAGGTTCTGCTAAAAAACCATGAAGTGCTACACGATGATCTTTATCTCCGATGGGTCCAACGAAAAAATCATAAAATTTTGCAGATGTAGGTGAAAAAGTTAATCCGTATGTTTTAGATACTAAATTGAACTTTACAGTATCGCCTTTTACTTCTCGTGGAGTGTTCTGAATTTTAACATCGCTAAATTTAACTACTGAAGGATTATCTAAGAACTCTTCCACATCAGCAGCAAAATGAAAAAGAGGAATTTCCATATCCCCTGTAACATCTGCTACGATAGGAGTATCTGTTAAAATAGGTGATGTTCCTTTCAGTAAAACACGCTTTTCTGCTCTTCGTTTTTCTTGAGATCTTGTTTTGAGAATATCAAGTGGTGAAGCAGAAGGATCTTCTCCCATAAGTTTCATTGATGCGACTAATTCATCTCCACGGCGTCTTAAATCAAAAGAATGTACAAGGACATCACGAGGGACAGCATCTGGATCAGATAATTCAATATACCCAAAATTGTCCGCTACCATTATTATACTTCTGCGTGTTTTCTTAATTTGATAAAGTGCGGCGTATGTCGTTTCGTATACTGAAGAATATGTTGTTTAGCACCTTGATAGTATGCACGATAGTTTACAATTGAGTTTTTAGAAACCTTGAATTCGTCAGGCATAGCACAACGAGGCATAGTAAATGGAACTCGTGGAAGGTCAGGTTCTACTACTTTCAACCAATCAATATGCTTTTCACAGGCATGTTCTTTATCTCCGTATCGATGATGATATTCTTCAACGAGTTCTTCGGTAAGACGAACTAACCAACGATAATTTTCAATTGATTCATTTAACCATAGATTACATGGATGTTTGCGATGACTAGGTTTGTATCCTCCGTTAGGTGCTGTATGTATAAGTGTCGGTGGTTCCTTCTGAGACCAGTGACACGTATATAGTAATTGACAGGATTCAACAATCATTTTGACTACATGTTTATTACAGTGATATCTCGCACATTTGCGAGGTTTGCGATGTAAGAAGAAGATGTTCATTTTGGAGCGGCTACTTTCTCCTTTTCTGGTTGTGGAGGCGATACGTTTTGGTTAAATCGTTCTTCTGCCTTCGCAGTTGGTATTCCTCGGTATACCATATCTAGTTTGAGTTTTAAAAGAGCAGTGCGTCTAGATTCAGGGGCAGGCATTATTACAACTCAATATGATTTCGTACAGCATTATTAAACGTGTTTGGTTGGTATGGAATATCTTTCTTTGTTGCTTCTGCCTGTAAAATGTGTGTAGTGGATGTGTACTGATTCATTAAGAAATATATGAACACAACCACCATCAAAACAAACATCATGATGTTAAACCACCATGATCCATGTAGGTTCTTAATATTTTTAGATTGAAGTAGATTGTTTTGAACACGCATAAGTGTTCCGTCGTCCACCAAATGCATAATTGTTGGATGCTTATACATAATGATTGCTATTTTTACCGCCGCTTCTGCCGTATGTAGTTTTGGTGCTGCTTACTACGCTAATCAGATTTTTCCTGTCCGACCCGTTCAAGTAGAAACGCAACCCACGGGTGCAGTTCCCCCACAATCTTCAGTCGGCGGTGCGAAGAAGGATTTGCCACCACTGCCCTTAAAATCTCGTATTGTTCATGGAGCGAAGGGTTTTTAATTTCCACTTCCAATTGACCGTATAAAATACTTTGTAGAATATCTTGAATATCCATTCCCTTATGCTACACTGTGTAAGCTTTGCGTATATGGGTTTGAACGGAACGCATCCAAGATTGAAGGATCGATATTCTTGATTTCTTGGTCCTGTGGTAATGGTTCGTTGTATTTGTATACACCCAATTGTTGAACAGATGATGAATGTGAAACAACGTTTGCTGGATCGACCAATTGACGAGTATTGATGAGCATGTCTTCATCTTTATTGACTTTGACCGCACCAACAGATGCTTCACCAGTATTGACGGCAACATAACCTGGAGGTGTGTAGTTAGTCATCGAAGAAGCTTCACGACCAGGATTTGTGTAAGCAACAAGGTATGGATCAACCAAGTAAGAACCTTCTTGTGCTGCTCCTGAACCTCCACTTGGACCTGCCCATTCACCTACAGTAAGACGCATAAACTGTTCAAATGGTTCAGTAAATTCACGAATGTAGTTTGCGAATGTAAAGGAAGCACCACCTGTTCCGTAGTATTCAATGTTTGTTGTTTCACGCTGTTGTTCCTTGTACATCTGTTCAGGAAAGGCAGAAGGTGCTACTTGTGCACCAGTAGTTGTATTCAAGTATAAAAGTTCACCAGTATCTTTATCTGATAAAACTTGGAAGGTGTCTGGACGATTCTTCATTACAGGTGCTTGGAGACCTGGTTCAGTAATGAAGTGAGAACCTGGAATAACTGGTTTATCGTAGGTGAGTTTTGGTTTGTTGGCTGTACGACGTTCATCGGTTGTACGTGGTTTAGCAAATTCTTGAGTTGCATTAAATTGTTGATAACCACCAGAACCAAGATTGTTATAACCGTCATTTACACCAGGTGCAACGTATGTTCGTTCAATAGGGAATACATTGTTCATGTTTTTACCTGCAACCATACGAGATTGGTAGAAGTCAGATTCATTCTGATTACCAAAAGGAAGACCTTGACCTGGAACAACATCGTAGAAAGTTTGAACTTCACGCTTTTGGAAATATTCATTACCAGTTCCAGCAAATGTATCTAAAATTGATAAGTTAGCACCTGCTCGCATATTCTGGGTGACTTTTGCACCAAAAAATGGAACCATGTTATTATGTCCTTTATCATCCTGAGAGTATGTGACACTGTCATTTTGAGTTATGGCAGAAGCAGGTGGAGATACCGCATCATAAAAGCCTTCTCGTTTCTTTTCTTCATTGTATTGGGTTGCAAGGATGTATCCTAACAAACCAACACCTGTAAAGAGTGCTACTTCAATCATTATCTATCACTTGGTTTAATTTCGGGGGCCCATAGTCCGCGATGGAGCACGAGTATTTTTGAAATATTCAAATGGTGGAATGGAGTGTTCTTGAGGACGATATACAAGCCATTGAAAGTTGTTTGGTTGAAGACGTTCTTTGGCTAATGGAACATTAAACGAACCAACAAAAGGTGTTCGTGGCGGAGCGTCTTGGGCATTTACAGGTGTTTGAAAAGTCCATCGTGATTCGTAAATGTTAGCATCTCTGGCAGTCCAAGTAGACATAGTATTATACTACACTTTGAACAAAATCTGACACTTGGTTATACGCATCATTCAAAACTCCCATTGGAGCAGTTCCAAGATCTTCTACTTCCTGTATGAGTTCATTTACATTAGGTGGAGGAGGAATAGGAGCTGTAGGTATTATCTGTTGAGAAGCAAGAATGCTTGTCATTTGTGTAGGTTTTGTGGCAAATGGAGCAGTGTTCATTGTAGCATCTGCTTGAGGTGTTCCTGGTATTCCTTTGGCATTTGTTTGTGTTAATGATAACTGAATATCCTGAGGATTTCCTGAAACTTCAGACCATTCTTTTTGGTTGAATGGAGAAACTACATACTTACTCAAGTTTTGTTGAAATTGAGATACCAATCTATCAATGCTGTCTTGTGAAGATGTAGAAATATTAGGAGAAGCATCGGATGCTTTCTTGGCAGGACGAACACCGTAACAGTTTACACCAAACTTAGTATTGGGGTCAAAATAACCTCCGTTAATACCTGGACGACCACACTTAATACGAGCAGCAGGGTCTTGTTCCTTTTGGAGTTTTTCCCAGGTTGCTTGTTGAGTTGGGAATAAGGCAATACCTCCTTCAGACCAACCGTATCCACACCATTCTGCCCCTTGATTATATGCCTGTTCTACTTGAGAATAAGATGCTAATTCTGCACCGTATGCTTTACAAACAGCAGGTGCTTGTGAATATGTAAAAACGTTATCAGATACGTAGAAGACCTCAGTTAAAGGTGTAGGTGCTACAGGAGCAGGTGTTAAGTTTGTAGTATTTATTGTTGTATCTGGAGGTTGAGCAAATGGATGTAAATCATAGGTAATATCTAATTCATCTTTGGTGTATATTACTTGTACAAATCCATAAGCATAAAGAACAAATCCAATAAATGCAATGAGTAAGGCATAAGTAATAAATGCAAATGTATCAGATAAAGCAAGAGTAATTCCAAAAAATCCAACAATGATGATACCAACAATAGTGATAACAGTAGGAAGTGTAGGTCGTTTGGTTTCCTTTAAAGGAAGAGTTGGTGCCGGTGTAGATGGAGTGGTTGTAGAAGATGTAGATGATGTACCCTGAGGAACTGATGGTTGTGGTTGAGGTGTTGTGTAAGTTGTAGAGGGTGTTGGAATTACCGAAGAAGAAGGAAGAGTTGTGCTTGATGTGTTACTACCTTGTGTAATTGTTATCACAGTAGGTTCAGGAGATGTTACATGAGGAGCAGTATACGTTGAAGAAGCATTGGTAGGATCAATTGTGTTAGCAACACTGGTAAGTGCTGCTTTTGTGGTTGGATCACTTTCAGATTGAGCGAGACCCTTCGCAGATTGAGAAAGTTGTTGTAGGGAATTCATGATGGTCTTCAATATATCTCCAACTTTCATATTGAGTATAGAAGTTGGAGGTTGTGTAATATTCGTATTCGAAGACACGGGGGTACTCATTAGTTTTCATATAGGAAATAAAGTAGGACTCTCATCGTGCGATCTACGGGAAACTTCTTAGAATCCATTTCTTGAACGGATGTATCGTCTAAAATATACCAAGCATGACCTGGTGGCAATTTACGAGCGTAAGAAAACCAGTGACCTCCGCTGTAACAAACGACAGAAAACAAGAAATACTTCTTTCCATTCAAAACTAATAAGCTTGAATATTCTATAGGTGTCATAGACCAAATCATTAATACTTTTGGAAAAGATCCAAATAAAACTTGCTTGCTACAACCCAATTTTCCACATTTTTCACATTTCCATTCGGGAATAGTATGTGGAGATACATATTCTTGAATAGCGTCCAATAATGGAATACCTGGTTTAGAAGGCATTAAACTTAAGTCTATAACTGTTTCTGTTTTCAATTGTGTATCATGACATGAATTACATACTATTCTGTCCCCTGAATTGAAACGAAACTCTTCATCTAACCACGGAAGTTTATCACATAAATGAACGATAAGTTCATGACTGTCTCCAATATTTTCACCCGCAGGAAGATAGGAAGTTTTAATACATTCAAAAAACTCTTTTAATCCTGATTCTCCCTTGTTGCGATAAATAGATTCAAGACATACGTCTATTGGGTTTTCCTTATCTATATTTTCTTTATCTGAATATCTGTCCATCAACGAAGGGCACGAAAACAATCCTTGAAGTGCGGCATTCACCCAGCAGCTTCCACGATGGTTGTTGAGTCCGAACATTATATTATATTATTACCCAAAAGCACTAAATGAGTTTAAGTATCCTGGAATGTCACCCATGGATGTATTGAAGGGTCTCATCAAATCCCACTGTCTTTGAGTCTTAGTCAACGCAGATATTGTATCCATTGGATCAACTAAACTAGAAGAAGGTTGTCCTGGAACAGTTGAACCCTGTGTTGAACCTTGATGCATAGAGCAACTTGCTGAACCAGTTGTAGCACAGGAACATGGAACAAGAGAACTCTTTGGAACAATATTGGAATTAGAGGATGAAGAACTTGAAGAATTACAAGTTGGAGCCATAGGAGGAATTGTAGCGTTCAATGATGATGAACTTCCAACACCTGCAGGACCATATGTCGGAGCATTGGTTGGAGCGTTCAAGGTTGTTCCTACTGAACCTGGAGTTGGAGGTGCTAACGCATTGACTGAAGATGTCAAAGGAGAAGTAGATGTGGCAGAAGAAGAATCGGATGCTGTTCCTGGTGGACCTACTAACGTAATTTCAAGACCGATTGTTTTGGCTCCGTTTCCAGTAAACATATTGTTACCTTTTGGATGTGTGGTGTTGATAAGATTGTATGCTACAACATCACCGTTTGTAGAGGACGTTACACTTGTAATTTGTGCTAAAGGAAATGTATATTGAATACCGTTATCAGAAATAACACTTACATTGTATTCATTTCCAGTTGTTTGCATATCAGTCTTTACCTGATTTAATGAGTCTCCAAACAAGTTTGCACTGGCAGCAAATGCAGCATAACCATTATTGTATTCATAAATCTGACTTGGTTGACCTACATCACCAATAGGAATTTGACCTGTGGTAATGATTGTAGAAGATTCTGGACTCAAAAGAAGACCGGCTATACCTGAAATTAAAGATGAATTGCCTAATGGTGCTGCAGCAGTGGGATTAGGAATTTGGACGTTAGGAATCACAGGAGCAGAAGGAGTTGTTACAGTAGGTGTAGTTGTAGAAGTTGTAGTGCTTGGAGGTGTTGGAATTGTTACTTGAGATGCAGTTGTAGGAGCTACTCCACTAGCAGCGGCTATAAGAGCTTGACCTGCACTCATTGAAATATTATTCATCATAACATGACCACTTGATTTTCCAGTTGCTACATCTGTTAATGCTACTGAACCTTCAAAACCTGCTGTTTGTCGTTGACCTAATAGATATGTTTGGTAAGGTTTTTGAGAAGGACCTATATTATAGGAAGTTCCATCAGACATAAAAATTTCAAAAGAGTAAGTGTTGCTTGTATCAGGTGGTTCCCAGTAAGCAGTATAAGCACCTGTAGAATCTTGCCATAAAGAAGCGTTTTTTGGTCGTGTAGATGCGTCAAAGTATTCACGTCCTCCTAGTGTTAAAAATAAGTAAAGGACGAGGAGTATAAGAATTACTCCAAATACAGTCATGTATCCTCTCATTATCTACTATAACTATCAAATTATCCAGAGTGAATTGGACATCCATGACTTTGAGAAGCACATGAACAACTTTGAAGGGCAGATCGTGCGATATAAGGTCCAGGTCCGTATAAATCGGGAGCAACAAGACCACCCATATATGACATTTGTGATACATTTGATGGAGCAGGTGGAGGTGGAGTTGTAATATTAAATCCGTCTGGAATATTATCGACCATAGTTACTATGTTTTCAGGTGAAGCATTAACTCCCCCTGCCGATTTAAAAGCATTTGCAAATTGAGCATATGTATAACTTGGTGGAGCACCCATAAAAGTATTATATAACTTCTTATCAGCAGAACCGAGAGGAACGTTTGAAATAGATGTTGGAGAACTTCTTACAATTTGTTGAAGAGTTAATAAACCATTATTTAAAGCAGATTTATTTGCTTGATCTGTTTCGTTTCCGATCAATAATTGAATAAATCGCACTTGTGCAGATGCAAGATCTCCTTGTGTTAGAACAGGTTCCATACCTGTTACACCTGTTGTTGTTCCGAGGGTAGAAGTCGTAGAAAAACCTGGAGGAGTTGCAGATTGTATTGCTGATACACCTGAAAGAGGAGGATTATCAAATGCTTCTCTCTTTCCAGTGCGTTCATCGATAGGTTTCAACCAATCAGGTTTGGGTGGAGCATTTGGATCAACGTCTACTTCTCGTCCTTGTGCGTCTTTGAAATATTCGTGAGCGGGCATAAGAACGAAGGCAAAGAAGATGATAAGGATAATAGTTCCCCAGAAGATAACATCATCACGGAACATTTCTTGTGCTATTATAATAGATGGTGAAATATCGTTCAGTTAAAAAGGCAGGAAGACGACACCGTAAAACAACAAAAGCAGGACGCAAAAACCTTCGTAGAAAAACGATGCGTCGTATTCCGAAGAAGGGTGGTTATTCACCTGTAGGACCTAACGGTGGAGATTTAGGCAAGGTTCCTGATACATTTCCAAAACAAGATGAAGCATGGCAATTACCAGACCCAATGAACCCAAAAGGTGTTCCTAGTGGGAAAGAGATTTATTAAGTAGACCTTTTTGGACTTCTACATCTGTTGCTTCACTTCCTACCCAGTAAGGTGACATAGCAGAGTACTTTGCTTGTTGTTGAACGTTGGCAGGTTTGAATTCAAGAAATCCTGTAAATGCAGTTCTTTCTTGAGGAACTACGGCAGGTGCAGTTGGCATAGAAGGAACAGGACAGGTTTTTCCCGATGATGCTAGTTTATCTACATATTCGTGATACTGATTAAGACCTTTGAATTGGTGAACAACACCCGTTATATCTTTACCAATCCAAAGTTCGCTACTCACTGGATACATGTTCGAGATACACGACATATTATATTTTCCTAATACTTTATAATGCCTAAACCTAAGTCTTACACTAAACCTTCAGAAAAACCTGAAGTTTTAAAAGAATTATCCAAAGACGAACCTATGATTGTTCGTATTTATAGTAAGACATGTGGGGCATGTATAATGTCCGAAAAACCATGGAAAGAGTTCTGTAAAATGTCTCCTCCTGATATTCAGGTTATGGAAGTAGAACAAGATGCAGTTCCTGATGATGTAATGACGGGTGTAGAAGGTTTTCCAACCTACGCCCTTCATACCAAAAATGGTGATAATAAACATCATACAGGTGCTTTAATGGACCCTAAAGAAATCCAGAAGTTTATAGAAGACCCTGAGGGTTCTGAGTAGAACCTTTAGCAATAACATAAGATTCAGAATCTAACTTCTGTGATACATTGTCTTTGTTCAAAAACTTTTGAAATCCATCAAGATCGTTTGGAATAGTTGTTGCTGCTTGTGTTACCCAAAGACGAGCACTTTGCGCTAATCCGTACTTATCAGATGTATCCATAAATAGATCACTTGTTTTAGAGAATGCTTCATCAATACTAGCCTTTACTTGATCTTGGTTAATATTGGAAGGAGCGGCAGGACGATTTGGATTGTCTACATAGTCTGTAAACAAAACATTCATAAATGGATTGCTTGCCTTTGGTGTAGCAGCGCCGATAGTATCTCCAGAGAAGGTTTCCTTTAAGACCTGTGTTTCAGGATACATACGAACAAGGATAGCAGTAACAACCATAACCGCAGGAATTAAAGTAAGATACCATGACTTCTGAGTAATTAGGGCAATTAAGATAGACGAATAGATCGTGAAGCGAACAACTGCGTTTAATGCTTCAGGAACAGTCATATCATTTGTTGGAACGAATCGAGTCCAACGTTTGAACAAATTAGCAGGATCATTTAGCCAAAACTGTTCTCGGCTACTCATTATTAAAATATATAGATTTACTTCTTGTTCATTAACTTACGACGAAGTCTTGCTGCTCGTGCTGCTCTTCTTACTGCTGGATCCTTGCTATTCAATTGTTCTCGAATAATTGCATCTTCGTCGTCTGGTTCTCCACCGAATAATTCAGTCTTGAAAACACGACCAAGTGAATTACGAAACTTTTCTTTCAACATTTCAATTTCTTCCATAATTTGTCTTTGAGTAAGGTTACCTGACTGCATCTTTTGTTTGATAGTGTTTTGTACCATACCCATAGCGCGCTGGACTACAGGGTGATTTGGATTTTTCACCATTTCAATAAGACCTTCAATATCAGAAAAATTGATTTCTCCGAGACCAAGTGCTTCGACATTCAAGTTTTCTACGACTTCCATACCTAGTTTGAAGAGACGAGTATCCTTCAAGGTTTCAAGAAGATCCTGAATTCCACTTTCAGTTTTCTTATCATTTAAAACACTATCAATTTCGTCGGTTTCAGTGTTACCTGTGAACTTTGTCCAAATACCTTTGATAGTTTCCATCATATCAGCTCCGAGATATGAACAAACCAAAAACATGCGAGTGTAAGTCCATATTGTTTCTTTTTGTTTAACAGAACAACTCTTGGCGAGAACACTGAAGTCTATTTTACGAAGAAAGAAGCGTGGTTCATCAAAGATAGTTTCATCCTTCTTGATGACTGCCATAAAAATAGGTTGAAGTAAAATCTTGAATCGTTCTACTTCTGCCTTTGCATCAAATGATGTGTATTCCTTATCAAGTGTTTCTGATAAAGAAGGAAATTGAACCCGTAAATCATCCAAGCATTCTTTGATTACAGTTTTAACATCAAAGGACCCTGACATTTGTTTATACTTTAATCTAGGTTCATTCTAAATAACTTTTTACGTTTACTGTTCAACACGATTTCCACCACGGTAAGCTAATTTCTTTTCTTCGGATTCGGTCAAGCAAATGCAGCCTGTATCTGCGGTGATACTAGAAGGACAGCATTCTGGTTTGAAGACAGAGTTTTGAAATTCAAAGAGTTGATTGTCGTCGGCTGCTTCATATGGTTTGAGTGGATTGGTTGGAGCAGTGACTTGTGACCAAGAACCACAGTTGGAAATATCAATTCCTTCATAGGCTCCGTCACCTCCACCAGTAGCAGGGGCACCGATTTCATTTTGCCAGAATGTTTCACGGGCTGGAACGGAAGAAAGGTAATATCTTGCAGCAAGTGCTACTAAGAAGGCAGCAACACCTACGGATATAACTACAGTTGTCTTATCCTTCATTTGTATTCATATCACGAATTTAGTTGCGCCAACACTCTATGTTGTATTCTTTCTAATTCCTCGGGGTCGTGAGAATCGGGGTAATCACGGACTCTGCGTGTTCCTCCGTTAATGTAAAAATAACCGTCAGAATTACCCATGAAAAGTTGCATCTTGTCATTTTCAAGATATACTACCGTGCGAATAACTCCGTCTACAGTAGGTAATCCAGGGTAACATTTTTCAAGTGGAACCTTACCTCCTAATGTAAATATAGTATCAGTTGGTTCCAGCGGTTCATAATCTAATTCTTCTTCAATTTCTTCGTAATCTGCGAAGATGTTTCCGTTGATGGGTATTTGATGATCGCTGGTATTTAAACAGATAATGTCAAATGGTCTCTCACCAGTGTATGGAACAGATTTAGATGATTCAGAAACGTAAATCCACTTTCCATTTTCTTTCACAAGATGTGTTCCTGATACAATTGTGCCTTCGTAGTCGTAAAGTGGAACTCCTTCTGCTAAACAATACATGACTGCGGTTACACGAGCACCTGAACTTAAAATATCTCCTACTCTGGTTTCTCTGATAGGTATGATAGTTCCGTCAATTAATTCGATGGGTGTATCGGGATGGAAACAGTAAGAAAGACCTACGAATGTTCCTAAGAAAATCGCAAATGCCAGGATTTCAGGTGCAACGAATGCAAGAATAATACCCAAAGCAAACAAAATTGAAACAAGGGCAATAATGACACTTTTCATGTATCCTACAAGTGCTTCTATGAGATTCACTGATGTAATAGCAATAGCAGTTGAGTATCCTGCAGATCCAACAATACGATTAATAATATCGCGAGTTCGGGTCATCAACGAAATAAGAACACTAAATGAAGTTTGAATTTTTAAGAAGGTTTCAGAAGTAAAGGATGTTATAAATGTTTGCATTCCGCTGATAAAATTACGAAAGTAACCAATCTCTCCAACGATACTGCTTAGAATGTTATTAAATACATTGAAGAGGGCATATATAGGATCCAGTAAAATACCAAACACTTGTTGTGAAAAAGAGTTCATACAATACTGAAAGTTATCAGCAGTTGATATATCTGGTTGAATGGAACCAGCAAAAGGCATGTACAAGGGATTACAACGATACTTTACCCAATCTTCACGGACATCGTCCAATGTTGCCTGAACGTAGGTATACAGAATAACCCCTACAATTAGAAGGGGTCCAATCGTTACTGCTAAAATGGCAGGAACATCCATTGTATTTAACACATCTCTTTTTGAACTTCCAAATCACGCCAAGTATGTATTGCATCGGAATCAACTTCATGATCGTCGAGAATAATAGTTCCGTCTCCAAGAGAGTAATAGCATTTTTCGGTAATAAATTGTAAGTATTCATGTTCTTCTTCATCAACTAAGTCCAATGAAGGAGTTACACCTTCGACTAATAAGATCCAAGTTCCAGGCGCAAGAAACACGTTATTATACTGTGTCTTTCCTCTAATCTTATGACGAATAACTGCTTTGACTTTTCCTCCAAACGATAAATGATCACCAATTTGAATCTGTGAAGCAAGAACTGTATTTCCTGATTTCATAATCACAGGAGTTTCAGGTAAAATACCAGTGTAACGATATTTATGTGGATTAATTATTTTTTCATCTGAATGAAGTTTTCCGTAGAAGTTCTGAACCTTGTAGAAGAAGGCAGATAGTATATATATACTTGAACTTTCTTCGTAATCTTTGAATATGTTATCTCCAATTCTCATAGTGTTTTTGGAAGTATTCAAACAGTAAACTAATTCACAAGGAGGAACGCGTTTTGCGTCAGGATGATCTTCTACGCGTATCCACTGACTTTGATACTTTATCTTGTGATTTCCAGATACTTTTACGCCGTCTACGGAATACATAGGACAACCCCCAATCAACTGTAATGTGCTATTTACAGTTTGTCCATCCTGTAATTTCATTCCAGGTTTTATATCGATTATTTTCAACATTCCTTCTGACGTTTCTATCAATGTATCTGGATGAAAGCAGAAGAAGTCGGCTGCTTGACCGATGGGACCGTTCTGAATACTTTCTCCTGTTTGAACTCCTGTATTTACAATGTTCATCATAACCGCCATCGTTGCCATCAAACGATTAATGATAGAACGGATACGTCCAAACAATTGAACAGATGTGGACAAAGTATTATGAATCTTTGCAAATGTGTTTTGGATGATTGATAAGAAACCATCAGCAGCACCTGTAATAGCGGCACGCATATCGTTCATAGAATCTAGAATCATATTCACAGTATCGGTGACGATAGTAAAGTTTTTGTAAATTGGGTCTAAAACAATACCAGCATACGATTGCGTTGATTGTAAAGAACAGTTCACAAAGTTTGTATAAATATCTGAACCAACTAAATCAGCAAGTGGCATGTATAACGGATTACAACGATACTGGACCCAGTTGTCTTTGATTTCTTGTAGGTTAGCAAGTCCGTAGGCGTATAGTGCCGCTCCAAAGGCAAGCAATGTTGATATGAAAACGACCAAAACGGATCCAAGATCCATTATCTTCTGTTATGGTAAAAACAGATTAAATATAAGAATGTCTTCACTCGCATCATTACCATTAAAAGAAATCAAAAAGATGGCACAAGGTCGTAAAATCAAGCAATACTACATCCTTCCTAAGGATAAGTTAGTAGAATTGTTATCCTTGCCTGAAACACCGCTCTCATACCGAATTGAAAAGATGACTATGACTGAATTACGAGAAAAAGCGAAAGAAAGAGGTCTTCGTGGTTACTGGAGTTTAAATAAACAACAACTCACTCGAGTACTATTTCCTAAAGATGACGACACTATCGAGAATGCTGCCACGCATCAAGAGAAGAAGAATAATGGCGAGGCAAGCGAACATCAACAACCAAAGGAGGAGAATACCAATGATATAGGGATAAAGATGATGGAAAATGCGTGAAAGTAAAGGCTTGATTACATGGATCTCAATGTAAGAATGAGTTTCGGGTCTAGCTGAAAATTCAAGAATGTCTTGAAATATATTGTCGAAGAAGCCACGCCCAACCTCCTTTTTCTCCATTCTTTTTGTCTCAAAGACAATATAAAGTAGCGATGAAACTATCCCAGAACAACCTCGTTCGTCTTGGTGCCGTCGTAGCAGGCATTGTTGTACTCGTTGCCGTGGTCAATGCCTACAGTGGTTCTAAATTTTTAGGTGAAGGTCTCGAAGTCGGTGGACTCGAACCTCAAGGTCCTCTCTCCAACAATCCATCCTTCCCAACTGTTGTTAATCCTGCCAATGCACATACTGAAGGTGGAGACTTAAAACCATCATTGGCACAAGAAGACCGTCATCCAACTGGTCAACAAACATACGCTCAATCCGTTCTCTCACCTGAAGAATTACTTCCAAAAGGTGGTCTCGGTGCTTCCTGGGCTGCTACAAATCCAGTAGGTATGGGTGACCTCAAGGGACAAAACCTCTTGTCTCCTTCTTACCATTACGGAATTAACACCGTCGGTCAAACACTCCGTAACGCCAACTTAGATGTTCGTTCTGATCCTCCTAACCCACGTGCCCCTGTTTCTCCATTCTTAAACTCTACAATTGAACCAGACTTATACCGTCGTGAACTCGAAATTGGTGAATCTGGTCCAGGAACAAAACAGGCTATGTAAATAACATTTAGTGTGATTAAATAATGAAATTTACACCACATTTCGTGGTAATAACCGTTGCCATGTTAGGGTATCTACTGTACCTATATGCAAACGGTGGTCCAGGAAACCTTGTCTCTATAAAATCAGAAAAAGATGGGGAAACCTATTTAGTTCAAGATTTACCAATGAAAAAAGAAGCTGCAGATCATTTGGCAGATATTAAGGGACGCATGCAGAAGGTAGTTGATTTTTATAAACAAGATGAGTTTGCTAGTGATCCAAATGCAAAATTATTAGTTGAACGATTTAATCCTGATCATATTATGGAAAACTCTATGACATCTCCAGATACATCCTATTCAGAAAACAAGGGTGAAAAGATAGTTCTTTGTCTTCGCGATAAGACAAGTCCTCCAGATTATCCATTTGTAGATATGAATACGGTCATGTTTGTTGTTCTTCACGAAATGTCACACTTAATGACTGCAGAACTTTCTACAAATAAACATACACCTGAATTCTGGTCTAATTTCAGACGACTTTTACAAGATGCTTCACAAATAGGTGTTTATCAACCCGTCAATTACAGCAGAACGCCGGTGGAATACTGCGGTATGACGATTACGGATAGTCCTCTATAAATTATCGTGTAATAGCCTTTGTAAAGTCATTACAAGCATTACAAAAACCAACACGATCCTTGCCGATATTTTTTACAATGTTTCGAATGATAAATGTTTTGCGAATAGGTCCTCCTCCAGCATAACCTAAAACAAGTGAAGTAGAACCAAAAGGAACAGGACCTTTCCATGTAGCAACTGGACCGTATGATGTAGGAGTAGCAGGGGATATGTTGTTTGCCTGAGCATTCAAGTAATCAAGATATTCTGCACGCTTACGACGATTCGCTGTTAAATCACTAGAATCGGCGGCAGGTCCTCCAGTTTTCCATGAACCGAATGATTGAACAGTAGGCATTTACTTCTTATTTTTACGCAACGAAAATTGATTTACTTACTCTCTTATACGACGACGAACCTGTACTGCTGAACTTAATGCTGCTAAAACTGGAGGAGTTGTGTTATTGTATACGGTCTGAATTGTTTCAGCAGAGGGTATTTTATAATAACTTGGAACTCCGAGATTTCCAGATTGTAACACAGAGAGTTCAGTACCAATACCACTCTCGGTAGCAAGTAATCTTACATTACGAGTTAACATGGAAGAATCAGCGACACGACCACCTTTTTTCCAACTTCCTAATCCAACGTTAAATGATGACATTATTTTGAACCCATAAAATAATGTCAGTTGAGGTTTCTCAAACCGTTCTCAATTTAGAAACTGGGAACACTGCCTCATTTAAATTTTTTACAGACGATACAATTGAAACAGTACAAAATCGTATAGGAGCACTTATTGGAATGCATCCTGATCGTCTTCGTATTTATGTTGAAGGTCAGTTTGACGGTGATTACTATACCAAAGATTCACGCAAATGGGAGAATCTTTTTTTACGCATGTCTCCTGAAGGAAAACCTGTTCGCAAAGGTCTTGAATACTATAATGCCTCTCGTGATCCTCCTTTTGTATTTGATGAAAAAGAATACGATAAATCTACATGGATGACCATCGATTCCAAAAGTGATGCTCCGTTTCGCGAACGAAGACTATTAGGTGTTTCTGAAGAACGATCTTGGGTTTTTCCACAAAACAATACAGACACACCTGAACATCTTCCTCCTTCGTCTCAAATATCTACTGATGTGCGTGCCTTATTCAAAACTTTACATCCTTACGAAATAGTTCAGTTTGTTGTGATTCCACACTCTAAACTTGTTCCGCAATTAGAACTTATCTACTATCCTCGTTTAAGACCTACATCACCTGCCAAACTTCCAGAAGATATAATAAAAAATGTAGCACGACAGTCTGAACTTGTTCGCGCTATTTCGTCATTCGAATACCCAAGAGCATCCAAAGTATCTATCAATCAAGTTCGTTGGAAACTTCCGTTGGTAAATACTGACTTTGGCGATGCAGTGCGTAATCGTTTTGAACAGATATTTTACGGAACAACTGTATCTTCTGATGTTCCCGTTATTTCGTTCTTTTCAAGTCGTCAGGAACAATCTAGACATAAGTTTTTTACGAAAGACGGTTCAAAAGATCCAGAACTAGATTTAAGAACATGGACATATTGGTGGAATGCTACTAAACCTTCAAAGAACAAACCGTCTCTCTTGATTTTTCGTGGAAAGTCGCGTAATAATTTTGATCGTATTACAATTAACTCAACTGAAATCACTCTTTCGTGTTCTCGTGGAGACGATGGATCGGAAACTGATGCTGAATTACGAGATAAAATAAAGGAGTTCTTGTTATCCATTGATGGTTTAAACGCCTTTTTGGATCCTGCAGATGTAGAAGACAGTCGTTGGGAACTTCAGGATATGTCTGGTGTAGCACACTTTTCCACTGAATTAAAAGAAGCAGACTTTCGTCGTTTTGATTGTCTTCGTTCTATCTACGATGTAACGGATAAAGATAAGCTTGTATTTAAGTTTTTAAGAACAGATAATACCGAAGTCAATTTATCGAACAACGAAATGAGAATTATAACTTTACTCAAAGAAAACGAAGGTTTATCTCCAGATGATGTTCATGAACAAATACCTGATTTATCCATAGCAGATATTACGATATTACTAGAAAGTGTAAAACAAACTATTTCCGATAATCCAGATATTGTTGATCGTCAATATTCTACCTTCCCTACCTTCAAGTTTTCGGCAAATAAAGTTGCAGTTACTCATGCTCCTGATATGAGACGCGTAATAAGTTATATAAGTGCTCTTCGTGATATTTTGATGAATCCTGATAATCCTGCTTTAGACGATGTATGCCCTAAAAGATTAGAAGTCGTTGAATCTGAAACTGCGACTATTCCTGCAGATAGCACATTACCAGATTTTGAAGAAGACAGTTTCTTGAATGAGTTATTGAGTGATATTGCGGGTATTGGAGCAGAAACCAAAGAAGAAGTAAAAGCAGAAAAGAAGGAGATAAAGAAAATTAAAACAAAGGACAGAAAAACAAGTTTAGCAGAATACTTTATTAAACAATTACGTGAATTTGATCCAGAAACATATGATCCTTCAGATTCAGAAACATATAATAAATGTGATCGTCCACGACAACCTGTAATTTTAAGTGATGACGAAATTCAGAAATTCAAGGAAGAAGAACTTTCTGAATATGATCCTGAAAAATTAGGTGATAACCGAACCTTAAAAGTAAAAGATCCAGACGGAACCGTTATTTGTCCAGAATACTGGTGCACAGTAGATCGTATTCCATTAAAAGAAAGTCAATTAGAAGACGGTAAGTGTCCTGTGTGTAACGGAAAAGTTCGTTCAACTATAAAGGCACAGGAAAAGAAGCAGGATGTTGTAGAGTATTCGGTTATTAAACGTGATTCATCGTCTGTGTTTCCAGGTTATATTAAATACAAATCAAAGAAGACTAACAAACCTATACCATGTTGTTTTTCAACCGCACAAACAAGTAAAATATCACATAGAAAACCTGAAGCAGTATCAACTCGTGAAGTTGAACCTTTCTATGTGTTAGGTGAAAACAAAACAAATTTAGAAGAATTACGTTTTGCGTATATTCCTAAAATTGTTGGTCGTGCTCTCGGAATTACATTAGATTATAAAACAGCAGTTGAATCTTTGAACAGAATTCAAAATGGTCAGTCTGGTTTTTTTCGAGCAGGTGTAGGACATGCAACTGATTCACTTGGAAAAGTTATTGGAGATTTAAAGAAGATTCCTTCTCCTCTTGAAGTTCCTGAAATAACCAAACGATGTTCATTCTTTCGTTCATGGTCAAAAGCAGATTTGTCGGAAGTAGAAGACAAGATTTCTGCACGCGTTTATTCAATTAATCAAGCGTTTGAAGAAAAGAATTTAACAAAATTAGAAGAATTAGAATATACTGCTTTATGTCTTAATTGTATTGTGTATATGGTTTACATTAAAAACAATGAACTTCATTCTGCTTGTTTTATGAATGTGAAACCTGCTAACTTATACAAAAAGGCAATTCTTGTATTAGTAAATCCTGATGATGTATCCAATATTGATTATGTAGTTCATGTTTCCAGAACGTCTATGCTTCCCACTATAAACGGAAATGTTTACGACAAGAAGTTGTTTCCAAATGATCTTTATCCAACATTAGAAAAACTACGTAAGAAGTCATGTATTCGCGATATTCCTACAATTGAAAAAGCAGTAGCATTTATTCATAGATCTGAACTAAAAGACAGACTTCCCGAAGTCAAACTTATTATGGATCCGTATATGCGAGTTCAGGCACTTATTATTCCTAAAACAATTATACTTCCTTTTCGTCCAACTTCACAAGTTCCTACGGTCATGAAAGAACGTGTTCATGGATACTCTGAAATTCCTCAGTCTGACTATCCTTCAAAAGAAGAGATGATAGAGTTTCTTGATCAAGCAAAGAATATTCATCCAGGTTATGAATATGCACACGATTCTGTGAATTCTCAACATAAAGTAGTTGAAATAGTAACTAAATCAGGACTACGCATTCCAGTATTATCCGATGAAGTTTTAGAAAGTACATTTCCAACAGAGATTACAGAAACCGTATCACAAGCAGATGAAGAAACTATTGTATATGGAGAACCCGATAAAGAATCAGTCAAATTGAAACAATCTATCACCTACGAAGCAGAAATATTTGAGTTTTTGTTGTTTCAGTTAACGAAAGATATGTATGACGAAAACCATGATTACGAAGACCTCAAACAAGAACTCGGAAAACAAAATCCAAATAAACAAACACTCAAACCACTTATTAAACAGTGGATGGACGATACTTTATCATTTACAGGAGCAGATACACCAATTACCTTCTACAGCAAGATGCGTCATTCATGTACTGGTTCTGCTAAATCAGAATGCGATGGTTTGTGCGTTTGGGATGGTGCATCCTGTAAAGTTCAAGTGAAACAAGTACGTCCAACACTTGAACGAAGTGTCCTTGAGAATCGATTAGTGTCTACTTTAACAAGTAATGACAAGATACGAAGTGTTGTATTTGAAAACCGCGTATCACCATTTTTCAGTAGCATATTATACCTTGAACTCCCGTCAGAAACCATATTGTCCGATTCAGATGTTGCTTCTAAACTCAGGGAATAAACAAATTTGTCCGTTATCTAATAAATGGCTGACGAAATAAAGACTGGCGGTGCTATGCGTGCTATTGGATCTCGTGCTGCTGTAATGCACGGATCTGCTCATCATACAAAAGGAGGATTAACAAAGAAGGACTTAAAATACAACAAATACGGTCGTATCGTATCTGCTCGTAAGTCCGCCCTTGCTAAGAAGAAGGGAACACTCAAGAAATGGGAAAAGAAATCAGGTCACCGATGGACCATCAAGAACGGAAAACCCGTCAAGGTAAAACATGGAAAAGGACACAAGGGCGGTGCTGAAGAAGAATCATCCTCCGAAGAAGAATCATCATCTGAAGAATAAATTGACTAAATAATTTCTAAGATATAATCGGGGGGCGAGGTTTTATCAAAAAGTTCGCGGAGTGCCAAAATATATTTTTCTTTAAGGATTTCTGGATCGGAGTGTGTTATAGGCCCCCCAATATATGTTTTGACGGGTTTTAAAGGTTTGTATGATATTTCAAACCAATTTATCAGGGATTTCCAACTAGGTACAGGGATAGACAATCGGAAGGTAGAGTGAAGCCATTCATTTATTGAGGTTATAATAGCGCTCTCAGCACGAGGAAAAAGTTCATTTTCGCCATATGTGATTACAGGAACAAGGGGGATCCCACTTTCTGCAGCCATTTTGAAAATACCTTTTCGTTGTTTCACGTAAATTGTCATTTTGTTTGTTTGCGTTAAGTTCATTTCACGGACTCCCCCTAACATCAATGAAACAGATTCACCTTTTTGTAATGTCTTTTTGATCGTTTGATAATCGGATGATATAACTCCTAAGTATTTTGCTACATCCGATATAACTGGAATGTATTGGTAAAAAGGCAATGTTACAATATGATTTGAACGATAATTTGGATGAGAACAAACACCGAAATTAAACATTACGGATGAAATTGAAATTAATCCGTGTGGATTCCAAATAAATATACATGTCGAAGGAAGATCTTTCGGACACTCCAATAACTGAAATGTTGCCCGAATATTCTCCTCCACAGGTTCGTTTCGTAATCGTGATGCCACAGATTCAAAAAGAAGATCCTTTGGAAACAGTCCGTAAAGCGAAACTACCAGAAGGCCTAACAGAAGATTCACCGTTGTCAGAAGAATTACCAAAATTAGAACCCCTAATATTCCCAAAAAAGGCAAGGGCCAAAGGTACATCCAGGTCATATATTCCACGTAGATTGTTTACTGATGAATGGAACTCATTTTGGCACATTGTATTTGGATTATTTGCTATTAAGTTCAAGATGATTGTCCCTATCTTTTTGTTTTACCAATTACTTGACATGACCGACATCAATATTTTTGTAGACATTATAGAATTCCTATGTGGGTACATGGTAGGGTTCGTGTTCAATTTGATTTAAGGAAGACGCCCTAACTAATAAAAATGAGCGAGGAACATCTAGTCGAGGCAAAGACTGTCCAGACAGGAGCTATTCGAACACTCATCGAAGCTCTCAAATGTATTTTGGTGGAGATGAACTTTACCTTTGATCGTGAAGGAATCAAGATGGTGGCAATGGACAATACACGCACGGTTTTAGTTCATATGCGATTAGAAGCATCAAAGTTTGAAAAGTATCATTGCTCTACTCCTACCGTTATTGGTTTAAATACTGATCATCTTTATCGTATTGTGAAAACCGCCACCAACGACGATACTTTAACATTTTACATTGATAAAGGAGACCATAATCACTTACGTATTTTGTTGGAAAATGGCGAAAAGAAGGAAGTCACTCGTTACTCTTTATCTTTGTTAGATCGTGATGAACCAAATATTGAAATGCCATCTACTGAATTCTCTGCTCGTATTACCATGCCATCTATTGACTTTCAAAAGAAGTGTCGTGATATGACTTTATTGATGGCAAAAACAGTCGATATTAAGAGCGTAGGAAGTACACTTGTTTTGTCATGTAAAGGTCAATTTGCGAATCGTGAAACTGTTCTTGGAGATTCAGATTCAGAATTTTCAATTAAGAAAGAAGAAACCAATGCTATTATTTCAGGAACCTTCTCTCTTCCACATCTTGTTTTGTTCACAAAATGCACAAACTTGTCTAACAATCTAGAACTTTATATGAAGAACGATTGGTTTATGATGATTAAGTATGTAATCGCAAATCTTGGAGATATCAAACTTTGTTTAATGCCTTGTTCCAATTCCTCTGCCTAAAAGATAATGAAGTGGGGTTATATCCTTATTGGCGTATCAATTCTTATTTTGGTCGCTGTTCTCTATGGTCAAAATCGTCGAAGAGAAGAGTTCACAAATATGAAAGGCAATTTTCCAAACTGGACTACAATGGTCAATCAAACCAAAAGTACATTAGATAAATATTACGATTATGATGCTTCTAAATTGATTGATTTAATGTCCGACCAAACTGAATTATACGATACTGTATCTACAGGTATTGATACAAAACAGGTCAGTCAATTAGACGAAGCATTTCAGTTTATTTACACTACACCATCTGCTCAGTCTATAACCAACTTTATGCAGAATAAAGAATTAGCTGCCAATTTACCTAAAGGTTTTTCATTGAATGTAGATACACCGTTTGATACACGCATGGCCATGATTTATGCGGCTTCAGAGTATTCAAAGACTTTGGTCAAAAATGCAAAAAGCGGTAATGATATTTTGACTGGATATACCGTAGCATATGCTGCCAATGCTGTCGCAGGCAGTATGAAAAATAGTGCAATGTCTTTATTACTTGTAAAAGCAGTAAAAGATACAGGGGCAAAAATTAAACCTTCGAGTTATATCTCGGTTATTTCAAAATAATACGTAATACTTAAGAACAGTAACTATGTTAGTAATAATGAATAAAAGTATTTGTGTAGTATTTGTCTGTAACAAGGCATATTTTAATAAGTTTATTAATACATGTAATCAATTAATTACAAACGGTAATTATAAGGGAAATATTTGTTTAGTAGTAGGTGATGATTTAAATAATAGTAAAATGTTAGAGTATGAGTTTATAAAAGATAATAATATTATAATTAAGCACTTTTCTGATATCATTTTTTCAAATGAATTTTTAGTTGTAAATAATAAAATAAATACAGACAGTAGAAATTTAACAAAAAAGTTTCAATGGCATAAACTTCATTTATTTAATACATATTTTAAACAGTGGGATTACGTTTTATATTTAGATTGTGGATTAACTATTTTTTCAGATATATCTCCAATAATAAATGAAATAACTGAAAATACAATATTAGCACAATCAGATGCATACCCAACTTATGAATGGAAATTACATACTCAATTTGATAAAACTATTACAGACTATTTTACAAAACTTAATAGTAAATATAATTTGAATGAAGATTATTTTCAAACAACGATAATGTTATATGACACAAAAATAATAGAAAACGATACATATGATAATTTATTAAAATTAACAAATGAATATCCAATTAGTAAAACAAATGAACAAGGTATAACAGCCCTATATTTTACACAAATAAAACCTTTATTTAAACAATTAAAAATACATAATGAAAATATATACTTTTATGATTATTTATCACGAGACAAAAACAATAAATATATTATTTTAAAGTTAACTTAAAAACATTTAAAAGAAGATAATCCTAAGAGGATAATGGACCGACCACATGTTCCACCTCCTTATATGGATCGTTCTTTTGAAGGCGGACAACGAATGATGGCACGTAGATCAGCCGAAGAAGCACCAGAAGTCGCAAATTATAATTATGAAAATGTTGGCAACGTTGTAGGTCTTGAAAGTATGACAACAAGTTTTGAATTATTAGGTCAAGATCAATTTTCAACTTCCTTATATGGACACGTAGGTAAAGAACGCAAACCTGTATATGATCCCAATGTTTTATTAAACGACGCTTGGTTCTGTATTATGACTGATGATGGAGGTAAATTATACCAAATATTGAATACTCTGAAGGAAATGGGTGTTCAATCACCTGCAGATTATCAATTTGAAACGATGTATGGAAAAACATCATTATGGGAACGAGTAAATGATGACGATTACAAGATTCCGTTCAGTAAAAGACAGGAAGCAATACAATTATTGGAAAAATTCAAAGTATCTACGCAAACGCCAAAGGTAGTAGATATATATGACAGGCGCGCGTTCCTTCATGGTACTCGATGAAGACGAGGAACCAAGATTTACTAGTGGATTCTGGGCAGTTTTCTGTATTTTTATGCTTGCTTTATTTGGAGTGGTGTTTTACATTTTTACGCGTGTAATTTCGTGATCCTCCTCTACGAACAGACTTTTTCATTGCTATTGCGTCATCAAAAACACAACTGACATCTTCCGTAAAATTGTATTTTTCTCTGTATAGTTCAGGTAACTTACCTTTTTCTACTTCTTCTTTGTCAACCATTAAATATACACTTCTAAACTTGGAAGCAGCTAGTCTTTCCAATACTTTGAGTAATGTTCGAACTGGACTTGTTACTGGTCTAGGTTCAATTTCAGTTACACGACACAAATCGTTAATCCAAAACTGTGATTTTCCAGTCTCACACCAATCGTAGACTTGAAAACTACCAGTCGCAACATCTTGTAATTCTTTATTTTTTACATAAATAAATCCAGTATATTCATCATCTTCTATACCTTGACGAACAAAGTCTTCATCAATATCAAGACAATGTTTTCCCTTGACAATTTGATTTCCAAATTTTTCAATTATATGTTTTTGATCATCTTCTTTTAACTTCAAGGGATCTAAGTATATTTGAACTTCAAAAATTACACTACCGTCTCTTACTTCCCTTTTAATTATTTGTGGTTTATACGGTTGATCAGCAGGCATTATTTTATACACGCTTTTTCTTCTGTGTCCTTCTTCGTTTAATTTTGCGTGTTCCTGCTTTTCTAGCAATAACCACTCGTGCTCCAGGTTTAATAATGTTTGCAATTTGTTTTGCTAATGCTTCCTGTTTAGATACAACTTTTGCTTTCTGTGTTTTATTTTGTTGACGATGTGCTTTGTTTGCTAATGAACGCTGTTCTTCTAAATAAGTTGCTTTCATTGCTTCCATTTTAGGATCAATGTTTTCAATTTCTACAGGATACGCATCAGAGTATTCAGTTCCTATACTACGCATACTTTCTGAACGACTACGATTTCCAGGTTCAACCTTTTCTATATGTGAAAAAGGTATCTTCTTCTTCGTGAATGTCTGTCTAGGAGGAGCAGATGCCATATTATACTTAACGACGAGATTTATGTGCTGTATAGACTACATCTTCTGTAATAGATAATTTCATGTTTTGATTTAAATGTTGACGCGCATTATTTACTGTTGTTGTATTTGTCCATATTTTTACTATATTAAAGTCTCCTTTTGGTGAGGTAGAGAAACCTACATAATTTTCATATTTTGATAACATTATATTGTCTGATGATACGACTGAATGAACTATTAAATCTACTGCTATATCGTATAAATCTACTGTTGGAATCTTTTTACTCCATGAACCGCCTTGTTCATTTTCAGGAACTTCCCAAATTGGTCTAAATCCTTTTTTCATAAAGAAGAAGTAACCACATTCCCACGCTTCTCGTGGTATTGCTGCTATAATTGTCCAGAGCTGTTGAGGTGTTGATAAATCTGCTATTTTCTTATAATTCGATAAACTCCAGTCCTTGTTTCTTGGATCGAAATACCACAGCACCCACGTGTTCGTGAATGGTGTGATATCTGTGATAGGTTGTTGCGATGTTGTTGTACTACTCATTTTCTTCCGGGGGCACTACCTATCTTATCTGCCTAATCGTAAATCCGTTTTGGACGAAAACGGATCGGGTTTCCTTCTTAGAAGGAGAATAACACCACCGGCATCATGAATTCAACTATGTTATACGCCTTTCGCACCACCACCCATCTCCCCATCCCTGGACCAGTACTGGATATTATAGCAGCTATGCAGTTAGCACCTGTAGCACCCGTATATATTAAAAAACCAAACTATAGAAAATTCGTCCAAAATAGAAAGCCTTCAGAACTAGAATGGCGCACAAATATTATTATGGAATTGAAAGCAATCATCCGTGAAAAAGATGATCCTGATTACGAAGCAATCATCAGTATTGTCAATAAGGTTGTTGCTTCTAAATTGAAGGATATGACCAAGACGATTGTTGATACCATCAACAAACGCGATCAAACCTTCCGTATGCGTGTAGTAAACTTCATCTTCGATCGTGGAGTTTCTATGCCCTTCTACGCAAAGTTATTGGCAGATATGTTTGCCATCCTCTGTGAAGCACTTCCTGTCATTCATGAAGATCTTCAAATGTATTGCTCAATTGATACATTTATCAAAATGTTTGACCAAAGCAAAACAATCGTATTTCCAGATTTGGAATTACTCTCTAAAACTGAATTTGAAGATCAGTTATGTGTCTGGAACAAACAAAAGGAACTTCGTCGCGGTTTCGGTGTATTCGTTGCAGAACTTCATGTTCGTGGCTTAATTACCGAAGAACTCCTTCACGAAGCAGTCAACATTGTAACTTCTGACTTGGAAGAGAATGTTCGTAAGCCAAAGAATGATGCTGTTTCTGAATCGGTTGATCAAGCAGTTACCTTCCTCGCCGAAATGCATAAATTGTTTGGAAAAGAAAGCACTTTCATTTCAGACAAGGCCAAGGTTATATTGGCAATTCCAAAGACAGAAACAACTTGTCTTGGCATGCGTTCTCGGTTTAAGCTTGAAGACTGCGTTCGTAAGGTTTAAACGCAAAGGAAGACAAAATACAAATGGCGACACCTACAACTTTACCACCAGCAGGAGTTCTCCTTCGCGCTGCTCAAATTTCTATTGATGAAGACCGCCCTATATTGTTGGATTACTGGACTGATAGCAAGGACAAAAAGTGCTGTATTGGAGTAAAAGATAATGTTAAATATTTAGTTAAATCAGAAAGTGAATACACCTCCACAATACAGAACCTTTTTCGCTTAGAAGGTTGTTTCATTGTTTTAACTGAAAACAGTCTCTACATCGTCTCCCAAGAAATTCCAGTGCGAAAGATAGTTTCAGAATTGAAGGATGAATAATGTAATAGATGGAACTTAGTTTTCCACCTCCACACATGTTATTTCACGAACCGATGGACGATCGTGAAATGGCACGGATTTGGAAAGAATACAAGGAAAAGCATCATGAAAACATTGATACACACGAAGTAGATGCTGCTTCTGTTTGTTCCGTTGAAGAATTTGGAAAATTATTTGAAATTTGGGTTACATCAAAATCAGATAAACGAGTTAAACTTTTGTTAGTATGGCATGCTCATTTTTTATCGCTTGCATGTCAACAGTCTTTACGCAGGTGGTTAGAGACCAAGAGCTACCGATCGCGTGTTTGGTTTCATGTAGAGTATATGAACAATATTCAGAGTGCCATCCAGAGTCGTTGTATAACAAAGCAAATAAAAGGTGTTCCAAATGTATGTAAGGTGAAACATATAGGAGATACAAAACGTGAATTAGACATTTGGGAAAAGATAAAAACGGATGCTTCTTCTCGAAACCCAGTATAAAATAAACCATGATAAGCATCTATACTGACGGATCATCAATCAACAACGGAAAAAAGAATAGTCGAGGTGCGTATGCCGCCGTGTTCCCCGATGCTCTTCATGAATCGTTTGGTCGTCCGCTTAACCCAGAAGGATCACAAACAAATCAGACTGCAGAACTTACTGCTATTTTAGAAGGAATACGAAAACTTAAAACATTCCGTGATATTTCAGGAAAGGTTATTCGTATTTGTACTGATTCACAATACTCTATCAACTGTCTAACCAAATGGATTCCAGGTTGGAAAGAACGCAACTGGAGAACATCAGAAGGTAAACCGGTAGTTCATCGTGCTTTATTGGAAGAAATATTGAAAGAATTGGAAGGAGTTTCTCATCAATTCGTTCATGTAAGAGCACATACAGGAGGAGAAGATACAGATAGTAAGTGGAACGATTATACCGATCAAATGGCAAATAAAGCAGCAGAAACACAGACAGATGTAACCTTTCCAGAAGTATCTGATAAAGTTGTTCGTGTTTCGTCTAATAGCGATGATGTACTGACTGGTATTCCACTTAAAATTATGGGTGCTCCCTTATCTGAAGATGATCTTGTGAAACATATTTTAGGACACACAAGTTCAATTGATCCAAAGTTTCTCGGTTCGGCATTGATATCTGCTCTTAAAAAGACGCTAAACGGACGAGCATATGATCTGGAAAAGACCAAGATTCACGGAAAAACTGCTTACCGTTTGATTGAGAAAAGTCATTTAACCATTGAAAAGATAGATACATAATACAAGAAGATGTCGGAACAAATGTATTACTTCAGTTCTCCAACTTGCAAGCCTTGTTTAGCAGTGAAACCTGTTATCACTGAACTCAAGGAAGATAATCCTTCAGTTCAATGGTTTGATATCGATACTACAAATGATCCACAACAAATGGCAAAGGCATACGATGTTACACACGTTCCTACTTTAGTTGCTGTTTATGATGGTAAAGTTGTAGGAAGACATTCAGGAACACAGTTCATGGGTTATTTTGCTTTATTAAAACGCCTTACTTCTGCAAAGAAACCGAACTAATTCTTTTTCCGTCTTGATATGCTTCACAAACCATTTGATCATCATCGTTAGGTTCAGAACATGTTGCTCCTCCAGCAGAACATCCTCCTGACATTTTACTTCCACCGGTATTAATTGATTCACCGTTAAGAGGTAAGAAGTCAGCAAACTTTGATTTCAAGATAGTGTATCCTATTCCTCCGACTGCTAATCCTATACCTACTGGGAATGCTGTTGATTTGAGTATACTGAATATAGATGATGTATCGTTCAAGCAACTTCCGAACTGGACATAAGAGTATAAGGTGTTGGCAAATACAAGAGCGGCGAGGGCATCAAATCCAAGAACTTGAGAAGATGTTCGTTTTGAACCGACTGACATATCTAAATGGTAAACAGCAAAGACTGCGGCGAGCGCTGCTAATCCCATTGGCGAACCTTTTACATCAAACATTTCAAGACCACGAATAGCACAGGGGTTAAAGTTATCTACTATGGACGAAGGAAGTTGAACACCTCCCTTCTTCTTTCTACCTGCTACAAGTGCATCTGAAGTAGAACCAACACCCAATAATTGTGGAGAAGTGGATCGTGGAGTTTCAGTTACGGATGGAGTAGAAAATGTTGGTAATGTAATTGTTGGAAATGAAACACCTGAGATAAGACTGGTTATTCCCCAGTTTGCTACGACGGCAAGAATACCAATAAGACTAGTAACTGAATAACGGAATTTGAAGTTCATTAAATCTGCTATGAAACCAATAAGAAGAACAATGTCAGGAGTTAGAGCACCGCTTAAAATTGATAGAACTTTTAAATGATCAAGAAATCCAGACGAAGAAGGTGAACCACTAAAGTTAGCGACTGCTGATTTTATTGTTTCTAACCATCCTGGAAATACAAGAAAAAGAAGTCCAACAACGATGACTATGAAAGAAAGAATGCTAAACGTCAAAGACGTAGCGGCTAAATTTATTGCCGTGTCTGAACTCATTATTACAAAAACAGAATAAAACGAATCCAAATTTATATATAAGACAGAGACACTACCGACCAAAATGTTTGAATACCAAGAAGAAGCACTAGAATGGATGAAAATCCGCGAAATTGATCGCAATGTTCGCGGTGGATTCTTATGTCATGAAATGGGTTTAGGTAAAACTCGCATGATGTCAAGATTAATTAAAGAACACCTTGTACCATTAACACTTATCCTCACTACTAAAACTACCGTAGGTTCCTGGTTAGCAGAATTAAGATTACAGTCGCAGTTCAAGTTTGATTGTCTGGAATATAAGAAGAATGAAACAGTTATTACACCTGGTCGTCCAACTGTGTTAGTAGCAACTCATCATTCCGTTTTGAAGAGAAACAATCGTCATTTCGTTCAAACTTTAGGTCATACATGGTTTGAAGACCAAACGATTAATAGACTTATCGTAGATGAAGCACATATTCTTCGTAATAGAAATGGAAGTTTGTTTAGAGATATTCAGGATATAGAATCACGTATTCGTTGGGGTATAACCGCTACACCTTACAATAATAGTAATGCGGATATAAAAGCGTATACAGAGTTCTTGAAAAGAGAACTTCCAGCATCTGCGTTTAATCATTATATGTGTCGTAAAACACGTAAGGAAGTAGATAAAGGTGGAAGAGAACTTGTATGTTCAAAACATATATACGACTTTGAATCCGAAGAAGAATTGAGAATGTATGAGTATGTATCAGGTCGCATTGATGATGTAAATGACTGGATAGCGAATAATGCGTATCGTTTGCCAAGACATGTTCAAGGATTGATGAGAGCAACGATGATATTGCGACAACGACAAGCAGCAATTCATCCGCAGATGGTTTTAGATGCAGAGAAAGTATGGAGAGCACAAATGCCAATGATGTTAGGGAATCCAGAAGATGTAGGAGCATGGGATCCATCAAAAGTGACAAAGTTCCGTCATATTCTGGATATAGTTAAGAAAGATCAACAAAAAGGAGAATCTACAATGATTGTTACACATTTCAAGACTGAACTAGATTTATTGAAACAGTTGTTAGAAAGTTCAGGAATACAAGTAAAAGTATTGAACGGTAAAACAAGAGCAAAAGAAAGAACAAAGTTAGAAAAACATGGAAATCCAATTACAGAATCACATGTAGGAGGATTCCTGGATAGAATTCATTCACGCGATGTTCCAAATGATATTATTCGACTCATTCTCAGTTATATATTCCAACCTTGTGTGTTATTATTACAGATCAAAGCAGGTGGAGTAGGTATTTCATTGCCTTGGGTTCATCATGTAATAAACACAAGTCCAGACTGGAATCCATTCTTAGAATTACAAGCAATATATCGTGCGTATCGTATTAATACTAAACATAATGTCCGTGTAACATCTATGTATTTCAGAAACACTATAGATACAAATATTCAACTAAGACAATCATTAAAGTTTAAGGAAAGTTTAAAATGGACTGGTGATGATCCAAAGTCAATTTCTGAATTTATTCATATGCCAGAGTAATAATAGGGATGAGTATTTTTGACAGTGCTTCATCATGGCCTGATAGATTTAAAGCATGCGGTGCTCCAAATCAATCTCCAATTAACTTGTCTCAATCTTTTTCAGTTCCTTGTGATCGTCTTTGCGAATGGATTGTAGATGAAGTATCTGTAGGTGAAGCACACTTAGCAAATCATTCTGAAAATCACGGAGGTCTTATTTTACGAGACTTTACAAATGGCAAACCAACTGCAAGTTATAACGGAGAAGGATACAGTTGTGAAGAAATTACTCTTTATTCCACTTCTCAACATTCATTGGAAAGTGTATTTGGTGAAGCAGAATTAGTTGCTAAATTCACACATCCAACAGGAAAAACGGTATGTATGTCCATTATTGTTCGCACATCTCCTGGAGATACTCCTTCTTCTAAGTTTTTTAATGCTTTTGTTCCATATTCTGATTCCGATACAACTATCAAATTAGGTGATACTTGGTCTCTTACCGATATTTTACCTGATACACCTGCTTACTTTGTATACACTGGAACTACCTTGACTCCACCTTGCGAACCTGACGTCATCTGGATAGTCTATTCGAATACCGTTACTATGGATCCTTCTGACTATGCTAAATTAGCAAAGAATGTTCGACCTGCACGTCGTCCACTTGAAGAAGTTGGTGATCGTGAAGTTACCTTTTTTGATGCAGCAGGAATATCAACACCACGCGACGGAAAGTTATACTTTCGTTGCCGAAAACGTGAAGGTATTCAAAAAGAAGAAAAACCATTGATCCAAAAAGGAGGATTACAAGAAACCGTAGATAAACAGGAAAAAGAATCAACAACACAAAAACGTAATAACTTCAATAAATCTATTTCTGATTCGTATGCAGGTATGGGTGGTCTTTGGGGTATTTTAGAAGTCTTGACTTTATTGGTTATTTCCTGGTTGTTATTCTTTACCGAAGCAGGCAAAAAGATAGGCGGTATTTACTTCGTCATTATCTTTTTCATTCCAAACTTAGTAAGAACATTCGCTATTTCGTTGTTCAGTAGACGTACCTAGTATTTCCAAACAGTGTCATCTTGATCGTAATCGCTGAAGAATTGAGGTTCTTGAAGTTCTTGTTGTTGTCGTGCTTCTTCACGCATGATCTTTTCAAATGATGACAACGGAGCTCGTTTTTGTTTTCGTTCTTGAACTCTCCAATCATTTGATTCATCTGCTTCAGTCTTTTTTGTTTCGGGAATAAGTTCTTCTTCAAGTTCTTCATCTTCGTAATACGTATCTTCCATACGAGAATGTGAATCTCCAAAGTTATAACGATACGATTTAAATAACACAGACGATTCTTCACGTTCTTGTCTTTCTCTCTTAATACGATCTGCTTCTTCTTTTTCTTTTTGTATTCTAATATCTTCTGCATCTTTCCATTCTGAAGCCAATGAAGCAAAACTCTTTTTAGGTGCTTCACTGACTTTACTTGTACCTGCTGTTCCCCATGTACTTTCAGTTGAAAGTGATGGGAAACTAATTTCGTTTACTTCCAGTTGTTTACGGCGTTCTTCATCCTTTTGATCTTGTTGCTTCTTTTCAAGTCTTGCTCTCCACGCGCTCATTTTATTGTCGGATTGTCATTTAATATATTGATGGAAGTATGATCCGTTTTGGAGAGTTCAAAACCGATTAGAGATAGAGCACGGTTAATAGAGAGTATACTAAATGGTGATTGCTACTTGTGTTCAAGCCTCTGGTGCTCTTCAAGAATTGAATGTTCCTGCTAAATGTGCTGATGTTCTCGAATGGTTGAGAACAAAAACTAAACAAGCAGGACTTCAGTTTCAAGGGAAGATTCAGGATAAAGATAACTGGGTAACAATATTTGCAGAATCAGGTGAAGACGATGATGAGAATGTAAATCAACATATGCTAGGCGGTAATTTCCAGGATGAAATATTTGTAGGTTCATTGGTGGTTATGCTTTCTTCTAATTCAAACTCAGATAACTACGATAAACCGTCTTCTGCTTATATAAATCTAAAACCTGCAGATTACGAAACGATTTATTCAAGTTGGACGTTTGAAGGTGAATCTTCGGAAGAAGAAGATGAAGAAAATGAAGGAGACGAAGAAGGAGTAGAAGAGGATGAAGAGGAAAATGTGCCAATAGAAGAAGCTGAAGAAGAGGAAGAGGAAGAAGAAGTAGAAGCACCTGTAAAACAACGTAAAGTAAAACAAGTTATAATTCATGATGTGAATACTCCATGTCCTATTCGTGATATTGTGAAACAACGATTTCAAGAAGTTGGTTTGTCTCCCGAACTTTCTGAATCACTTGAACATTCTCTACTTCAACGTTGTATACGCGATTGTGCTAAACATGAAATTGAAGTTACCTGGAATAATCCTGCTTTCTGGAATCATTACAGGGGACGTTGTATCCAATTCTACGAAAACATGCAGGAAAATGGTTGGATTGAAAAACTTACAAAAGGTGAAACAAAAATTGAAACATTTGCGGAAATGACCGTAGTTGATTTGAATCCTAAACGATGGAAGGCGCAAATTGAAGCACAAATTGAGAAGGATAAGAAATTGTTCAGTCGTTCTGGTGTAGCATCTATCTACTTCTTCTGTTCTGGATGTAAAAAGAAGACCAAATGTGATTACTATCAAATGCAAACTCGCAGTGCAGATGAACCTATGACAACCTTTGTAACATGTCTTGAATGTGATAAGCGCTGGAAATTCTAAGTGTAATACAACAATGGTGTGGAGTTATGAAGGGTTTCATCCACAATACAGAGCAGGTCAAATAGTTTATAAACATACAAAAAATACTGAATATCGTGATGCTGTAAATCGTGCTCTTGATCTCGTAGAAACACTTATAAAGAAGACTTTTTCAAATGCAGAAGAAATACGAAATTACTTTGTGTCAAATGGAGAACCACTTTTTTCACGAGGAATGGCAGAGCGATTATACAGTAAGTTTTACGCAAAGAGAGGAGGAGGGGAAGGAGTTGTTTCGGATTTAGTTACCAATACATCAGAAGGATTATTAAGTTTATTGTTTGGAAGTAATCCACAAGAAAGTTCAGTTCATAATGTGTTATTCTTTTTGAAAGAGTTTGAGACGAACGGAATACCTTATTTACCCTTTATTCCAACTGCCTTGATTTCGAGCAGTATTGAAATAGTTGTAGAATTTCTGTTGAATGCCGCTACAGATATTGAAGTTCTCGAACCATGGGTTGGACTCATACCAATACCTGAAGCAGGTGCAATAGGAGGATTGATAGGTGAAATCATAAAAGGTGTTTTAGCATTTTTAGCAGCCGCTATAGCAATGTCTCGTCAAGATTTTGAAACATCGTTTGAAGCACTTTTACTCAGTATTCCTTTTGCAGGACTTATGATACAAAGAGCATACAAATCCGAAGAAAAAATAACTGGAAAACTCAAGACAAAACTTACCGAAACATTAAACTCTCTTCCAAGTTTACAGCAACTTGTGACCGCTCCACCTCCAAAACTTTTCGGAGGAAGACGTAAGACTTTACGGAAAAAGTTTAAACATAGACTGCGTAATAAACATAAATGGAAAACGGTGCGCCGCCAGTGAGAGATACACTTGCTCGTTGGATTGCTCTTGACGATGAACAACGACAATTACGAAATCGTATAAGAACTATTCAAGAAGAAAAGACACGATTAGGAACAGATGTTCTTTCATTTATGCGCGATAATGAAGTAGATGATTTCAAATTAGAAGGAATGTCAGGTGGAACAATTACACGATCTGTAAGAACGGTAAAACCTCCTATTAAACGAAATACTATTCGTACACAAATGCTTCTTCATTTTTCTGATCAACCTACACGTGTAGCAGAAGCATTAAGAGCAATTGAAGGTATTCCAGAAGATGTGGAAGATATATCTACTTTTGGAACACAAAAGGAAGTTTTATCTCGTCGTCTCCCTAAGAATAAGTAAGTTAAAGGGAAAAGAATGAAAGAGAACAATGTCCTTAGAGGAAGAATGTGCTATTTGTTATGAGCCTATTGATACACTTGTGTATATGACAAATGACACAAATCAAATCATAATAGAAGGCGAAAACTCTAGATTACAATGTGGTCATGCATATCATACTCGTTGTATACTAAATTCTTTACAGCATAGAAATGTTTGTCCTCTCTGTAATACTATGTCGCACATGGTGGTAGATTATAATGGAGTTAACTGGATAGACAATCGTATCCGATTACATGGTCGATGTCAAGAAATACTTGCTAGTTCTAAAAAGGAAGAAAAAGTCCGAGAATCTGTAAAGATTCATAAAGAAAAAATCAAGGAATTAAATGCTGATAGAAGAGTATTTCAAAAAAAGGTAAAAGAATTTAAAACAGAATTAAGGAATGAAATGAACATAGAAAACAAGATTAAAGAAATAGATAAAATACATTCAGATGGTGTGAGAAACTTAAAAAATATAGTTAAAAAGAAGGGTTCATTGTTTTATGGAGCAATCAAGGTCATTCCTAAACATAGACTGATCGGTTTAATATTTGGAGAATCAATGCGATTCTTTTCATGGAAAAAAAGAACTTTTTTCATATAAGTATGAAAGACATTACACCTGCTATAATTGTTGGAACAATCTTTTTTGTATATGTTCGTCTTTTTGTAAACACGATGAACATATATAAAGAATCAGACTATACCTTGACCTGGGACGAGTTCTTTGAAAAGAGTTTTCGTCTTTCTTCTATACGTGAAACTTCTTCTTGAATGAACGAATAGATGCTTTCAATGTTGGTTTACCCCATAAAATGTAGCGAGACAGAGTTCCAGCACGAGTTGGATCTGTCCAGTCTTCGTGCATTCTGGCATGTCTTGCTATGTATCTCTTTTTACGAGTCAGGTCCTTGTGTTTAGTGTAATCAGAGAATCCCTTCTGACCAAATGGTTGAACTATTTGTCTTCCATCTGGTTTGATGAACACTGCATCCCATTTCTTTTCGGGATTATGTGATCGTTTGATTGTTTTTAAACGAAGTCCACGTTGCTTCATTATTAACTTAAAATAAACAATTATCTCACTAAATTGTAAATGCCTTCACACGTAATTTCTCTTCCTGGTGCTCGTGGACCTGCTAGTGGAGTCCCATTAGGTTCTAAACCTAATCATGTAAGTAAATCCGCTGTTCACGGAACTACTCAAAAACCAGTTGCTGTTGGTGGAGTTCCAGTTATGACAGTTCATACTCTTGCTCAACCAGCAAAGAAATAATAAGTCTAAAAAAATGTTAGATTAACTTAATGGAACAATTTGTCGCACGCTTGAAAACTTTGTTGGAACAAACTGAACCTCTTTCGGCAATACAAACATGGGTGGAAAGTGGTTGTCCCTTAGTAGAAGAAACTGCTCCTGTTATTGAAGAAACTCCTATAGTTGAAGAAGCAGTACCTGTAGTAGAAGAAACTCCTGTAGAAGAAGCAGAACCTGTTACTGAAGAAGCACCTGTAGAAACTCCTGTAGTAGAAGAAGCAGCACCTATTACTGAAGAAGCACCTGTTGAAACTCCTGTAGTAGAAGAAGCAGCACCTGTTACTGAAGAAGCTTCTGTAGTAGAAGAAACTGCTCCTATTACTGAAGAAGCTCCTTTAGTAGAAGAAGCAGCACCTGTTACTGAAGAAGTACCTGTAGAAGAAGCAGCACCTGTTACTGAAGAAGTACCTGTTACTGAAGAATCTCCTGCAGAAGAAACACCTGTACCTGCACCAGCACCAGCACCTGTTTACACAACAACAATCCCATCTATTCCTCCAACATTTAAGTTACGCTTTGGAAGAAGAAATCGTTTTTAAATAAAATGAGTTCTAAAGCAAAAGAAGAAAGACTTCGTGAAGGTCTTGAGTTATTAAAAGGTCTTCGTAAAGTAGGAATAGGAGCAGATGAACCTGATTTCAAAACATTACAATCAAAAATATCAGAGTGGGTAAATACTGGTATTCCCTGGTCAGGAAGAATTGACTTTCTTGATCACGGAAGATATGCGGATGTAAAGTTACCACAAAGTAAGTTTAAATCAGCATCGTTAGCTTTTAAGGTCCTGCCCAGACTCGAACTGGGGTTATGAGAATCAGAATCTCATGTACTAACCACCTATACTACAAGACCACCATATTGAGTTCGTGTAGTGTTCGTAAATATGTTTTTAGTTCTATCAAAAACGGATCCATTTTTTATTAAGAAGTACAGACAGTGTGGCGGAAAGAAAATGACAGACAGCAACGATATCATGATGTACGGAGTATCAATGACCGAGGAACTACAATCTTTAGAAATCAACGTGGACTGGAAGGTATTAAATCAAATATACAGGGGAGATTTATCAGAACTTATTTCAGAGGTAAATGATGCGATTATATATGAACCTAATTCAATAAAGGAAATTAAATCATTATTTAAGAAATTTAAACACGAAAAAATGGAAGAAGCCAGAAAAATGTTCAATACATTAGTAGCAATAAACCAACAAGAAAATTACTCAAAACGTGTAGGACTCATATATATTTGGTTTACAGACGATAAAAAAAGGGATAGTTTCGAATTAATGTTGTATGTAGCAACTATGGTTGTGATCACCGAATACGATAGAGAAGATATAATGATGATGACTAAACAAGAGTTTAAATCGTTATGCGATTTAGATGCCGGTATTCGAATGCATAAAACATATATAGAAGAGAAGTTTAAAATTGGAGGTATTTAATTATTTACAATTCATTCGAAGATATTTCAGTACTCCAAGCAAACAACCATAACCCAGTTTTTTCACACTTCTCTACTATTTTTGCACTTATTTTTACCCTTGTCTTTTCGGAATACTTTTTATTCAAAGCAATTAATCGTTCACCCAAGTCTTTTATTGTGAGACCTGTTTCCCTTTGAAGTCGTGTAATTTGGTCTGTTAATGCGTCTCGATTATAGTTTGGACGCTGTGGTCTTTCAGAAGATGTTTCGTGCGAAGGATAAGTCTTCTTGAACCATTTCACATATTCTTCAATTTCTCTCTTCAAACTAGTTTCAGTTTCTGCTACATACAATTCTGGAACACTTACAGATTTATTAATGCGACGAAACTCATGCATGATAACTTCATCAGTTTTGTCCCATAAAATATCAACTAGAACAGTGATAGGTATATCAATATCTTTAAGAGCTAAACGACGATGATTACCTTCAAAGCACACGAGACCATCGCCGATAACATAAGCAAGGTTTAGAACTCCATCCATTCGTTTGAATTCAATGTTCCAATCACGAATTTCCGAAATACGAGGTTCAGTTGGTGGACGATTGAACTTCCAAGTCTTGATATCCAACTTTTTAAAGATATCAAGAGGAATAGCGTAGATATTGGTGGAATTGATGCGATACTTTTCAAGAAATTCTTGGATTGGTGCGGACATTTTTATGAAATCCAAACAGTTTGGGGTAAAGTTGATCCGTTTTACTCAACATCGCTATCAACATAGACAAAATCAGGATCAATTACTAATTCTTCTGTGTAAGATGTTTGAACTTCTCTTACCATATCAATAAACTGATCATCTGTAAGCATAGTGTGTGGTGCATACTTATTATCAAATAAAATCTCCATAATCTTTTTTAGATCAACAATTTCTGTATCAAGTTCTCGAATCTCTCCTGTTCGAATGTTTATTAACTTAAACTTGCGTGGTCCGTACAACTTTTCATATGTTGTTGTTCCTCCTAATATTTCACCAAACTTCCACATCCATGCGTAAACCGCTAACTGAAGTTCATGATCAAGAGTTAAAGATTGAACACACTTTACTTCCCATATTGTTGTACTATCATGAATATCTAATCTTCCAGAAATCATATAGGTTCCATATTTTTCAGAACAATATGTTACTCCTATATCCATTTCATATCTTAAAGATTGACTAAATTCAGTTATATCATCAATAAATTTAATACATGGTTGTATAAGAGAATAAGATAACCAATCATATTTAGTAATTTGAGAAAGTTTATGATAAAGACTAGAATTACATGCCATAAATATTATTCCAAGTAAAATGTCACTTTCAATGTTACGTTCTTCAGGATTCCATTTTTGAATATAAGAACGGAGAAACGGATGTTCTCCTTCTTTCTTCATCCAATAACCTGACTTTTCAACATTCTCTTGTACAGTTGATTTCTCACCAGTTTTATTTGTTTCCTGAATCATTGGTATAACGATACCATTAATTGCAGAAACATCTTCGTAACCTGTAGGAGTTTCTATTTTAAGTGGGATATCTATGTCCATAGAAGTCTCTTCATAAATTCCAAGTCCAGGTTCTAAAATATCTTTAATAGATAATTGATTTTCTTCCTTAATAAATTGAATAAGTTCTGTTGCACTAATATTTGGATTTTTAGGTAAAACAGATTGTTGAACAGAGTGTAATATTCTATCTGAAAGTGGGGGAAATACAGAAACATATGAAATATAATGAAGTTCATCTTGATTTTTTTTAATAAATGGAAGCGGTTTTTCAAGTGAACTCTGTATAAGAACAAGTTTTTCACTTGCTCGTGTAGCTGCTACATAAAGTGTATCAGGACACACATTTGTAGACATCTCTTTGGCATAAAACTTAAAATATGAATCATCAAATCCATAAACAATTACAACCTTTCTTTCTCTTCCCTTTGAAGAATGAAAAGTTGTAAATACAACCTTTCCTTCAATAACGTCTTTATCAAGTGAAGATTCATCAGATAGAGGAAAATAACATGGAATTTTATTTTCAGCTAACATATTCTCAAGTTTACGAATAGGTGATTTTCGACTTTTAATTGAAGGAGCAAGAACAAAAATATCACCTGGAAGAGACCCGTTTGCTAACTTATACTTAATAAACTCAAATACATGCGTTATTCCACTCCACGGATGAAGCTTCCAATAAGAAACTTTAGGACCCTCCTTTGGAGCATTTATACGTGTATTACCTAACATAACATCATTAACAAATGAAGCAATTTGATTTGTTACTCGATACGAAGTAGAAAGTGTAAGTTCAGAAAATTCTTTATTCCAAACTGTTGGTGCAAGTGTTAAAAAACGATTGTCCGCATTCATAAACTTATATACTCCTTGAAATCTATCTCCTAATACTACAATTTGTGGAGGATGAATAAGATCAGAAAAGAGTTTCCATGCAAACATAAAAAAGAGTTTTTTCATATCCTGCGTTTCATCAATTACTAAAATATCAATAGATAATCCAGGTTTTTTCAAAGGAAGACGACTTTCAATTACATTTCGAATTGCTTTATCTGACTGACCGTTTCCACTTAACATGTAATAAAACATGTTTGCACTATGATATGAATCAGCTCGTAGATTAATTATACCTCTTGCTCTTGCCTTTTCTCTCACTTCATGTTTTAGTGCTGCATTGTATGTTAGCAGAATAATGTTCTTTTTTGGACATGATTCTGCTAATAATAATACTGTAGTTGTCTTTCCAGACCCTGCAACACAGTCACCTAATACATTTTTACCTTGTTGAACGGCTTCTAAAATCGCCAGTTGTTCTACACTAGGCGTGACCATATTATGTTTAAACACAATGAATATGTAAATTATTTATTATCATTGAAGACTCTGATAATGAGATGAAATGTAGACAGCATTTTCGTAACCAAGAGCATGTAACTTATCTGTTGCCATTCTTGCTCGGTGACCAGTATTACAGTAGGCTAAAATATGTATATTTTTGTTTGGATATAGTTTGGGCATCTTTTCTTCAAGATCAGCACTCTGGATATGAACGGATCCTGGATAAAATCCAAGTGTACTGCGTTCAAGATCTGTTCGAACATCAAGAATCAAATCAAATTCTCCTTTTTTGAGACGTGCTTTTGCTTCTTCTGACGAAATACGGTAAGGAGAATCAGTTGCGTAAAGGTATGCTTGGTATATAATTACAATCAATAGTAAAATAACCAAACCGTAGATGATTTTTGTAGTAGTCTTCATTTTAATTTAAACATAAAAAATACTAGATTCCTATTATCTCACCAAATAGGTAATGGATATCTGGAACCTTCAAACATCATCCTACGGTTTGTTGATGCTCCTTTTTGCCCTTACATATATTGCTGTATTATTGGGTCTTCTAACTACTACTCCCGAATACATTCAAACCCTTGAAACCTACATCAAAATTTACATCAGTTTGTTCTTGCTCGTTCGTTTCAATCCGTTCGTATCTATAAAGTTTACCGAACTTGACCGCAAAATAGTGTTCTCCTCTGCCTTGATCGTATTAACCACTTCTGTGTTAAATAATACCATCCAGCAATACATCATACCTATTCGTCAATGGATTCACGATTCTACTGCTTATTTCAAGTAAAAAAAGACTGGTTTTTACTGGGTTAATTAAATACTGGTTTACAATAAGTTACATGCTTCAATATGTTTTGGAAACCATTCTTCAAATCTTTGTTGTCCAACACTTGTTAATACTTCATTTAAGTAATCGCGAGTCTTGTAGAATTGACCTACAAACTTTACCCTTGAAATTTCTACTCCGTTCTTGTTGACAATTACAAAGTTATCAATACTTCCAAAGGTGTATGAATGTTGAGGTGCTGGTGGTTGGATAGGAACTATAGGAGTTACAGGTTTGGGAGCAGGAGCAGGTGCTGGAGCAGAAACTTGAGGTTTAGGAACTGGTTGAGGTTGATCTTGAATATTAATTTCATTAGTTTCGTCTTCTGTTTCTATTTGTGAATCAGATAATGATTCTAAATCATATTCAGAATCCGAAGAAGTTGTGCTAGCTGTTGTAGTTGTAGTTACTGATGTAGATTTGTTTGCCTTTGCAAGTTTACTCGAAAACTCACTTATTAAATAGTCCAAAGTTTTGGATATTTCTGGATTAAAGTTTGCTGTTTCAACACGACTTTTATTTGTTTGAATATCAAAGTAATCGTCAAAATCTGCTGTAAACGAAATTATATGACTTGAGTCAGTCGTAAACTTGTATGCACTTTTATCCCCTGCTTTTGGATCTTTAATGTCTGTTCTCATTATCATCTTCCCATTACGCTTAAACATTTTACCATATAAGTACTCACGGTCTTCTTGATTCCATTTCTCGTTCTGTTTAGGACTATCGTATTTAGTCAAATCTATTAATCCAATTAAATCATCTCTTGAAGTATATGTGCTTTCAAGACATAATTCACCAATTTTAGTCCATTCTTTATCATCAGAAGTTGGAATATTTGATTTAACTCTTCTTCCACTCTTACGTGTTGAATCAAATGAACGATAACCCATAGAACCATTTTCTAAGTAAAATGCACGAGTTTGTCCAGTATTATTATTTTTAAATACGTGAACTTGAACATTTTGATGATTAGTTCCCTTTATATTAGAGGGGGTTAATGGTTTGACTGCAGTTATAGAATATTCTTTACCATCAATAACAATAGTTAAACTAAAACCGTTGTTCAATGATTCAGAATAAGTAAGACCAAGGTGATAAATCAAGCTATCTCTGATCCTTGTTGTTTCTGTTTCGCTTTTGAGTGCTTGAAAACGTTCATCTGTACATCTGACTTGGAATATACTACCTGATTTATTAAGGTCTATAGCATTTTCATACCAAATTTTATTTCCATCTACAGTAATTTTTTGTGGTACTGGATTGTAACAATTTTCTTTAACACATTCTTTCCAATCTATGTTTATTTCAACTAAACCATCAGGACCATTACTTATACTACTACTTGTAGTTTGTAGTTCGCTTAAATAGACATCACTTTGAGAACCTCCTTTACCAAATCTTCCATGAAGAGTATTTGATTTTTCCTTTCTATGATTGATTCGACGTGCTGTTTTACTTTGCTCCTTACTCATACCCAATCCGTTATCGATAAACAATACATCTTTAGTTTTTGAATCAAGTTTTATTTTCATTTTACTTGCTTTAGCATCAAGAGCATTATCTATTCTTTCTGAAACTGCAGCTCTTAATGAAAATCCTTCATTTAACATATTTTGTAATGTTCCGCGTGGATCGATTGCTTGTTGATTTGAAGACGACATTTTATATGGTATGTTACGTAACTTTATTATGACTATCAGATCCGTTTTGTGCTAATATTTCCATGTCGGGTTCCAAACTCAGTGCTTTCTCGTCTTCTTTCCACCAACTTTACGCTTAATTGTTCGTCTTCGTCGTGACCCTGCTGTCTGAATACCTGCACTAATATCGGCAAGGTTCTTCTTGATAATATCACCGTTCTGGGGATTCTTGGCAATGTATGCCTTCAATGCCTCAATGATTTTTGGTTTGTTTGTTTCGATTGCGATTGGGATCTGTGTCATAAGTGCATTCTTCGCCTGTTCGGCAATGTTACTCAAGAAAGACATTTATTAATTACCTAGAATTAATCTGATTTCAACAAATAAAGATGTGGTCTAATGCCTTACTCTACTTCATTGGATTTCTCATTTTCGTATTTGCCATGTGGAAATCGTATGTTCCTTACTTCCCCGTACCTTACCAAAGCTCAACTCCTCTAGATTCTAACGGATTTCCAGCAGGATGGGCAATGGGACCAAACGCAGGTCCCGATCACATAACACTATAATTTCGGAAAATGTAATAATGTCAACCAAGGACGAAGGATCAGATACACAACCAGGGTTACAATGGACAAAATCGATTGATGAAATGCTTTCGAACTGGTGCGATCAGGCAAAATCATTTGAATGGATGAACACCGAAGCATATTCAAGATACAGCAAACTTTCTACTGGAATGTCTATCACCGTCAATACTGCCATCGCGTTAAGTGGAATTGCTAATTTAATTGTTGGAAACGCCCAAGTGACCAACATTCCTCCTTCCAGTATTTTGGGTTGCGTTTCAATTGTGATCAGTATCATCAGCATGCTTCAAGATAAGTTTGATTGGTTAACCATGTCCAACAATTTTCAGAATGCAAGTGTTAAGTGGAGCAACATCATTCGAAAAATTGAAGAACAACTTTCTATTCCACAAACAGCACGTAAAGATTGCGGAACATTCTTGAAGTATATTAAACAGGATATTAATGATGTTTCATCTACGAACTACATGATTCCCAAGGATATTCGGGACAAGTGTTATCAAAAATTTTCCAATATTGAAGGATTCGATCTTCCAGATATTTGCGGTCAAGTAGAACACACTTCTTACTATATTGAGTTAGAACCTATAAAGACTCCTCTCCTACCTGATACAAATGGAAGCACTGGAAGCGTACACACGACAGAATCGTCCTGAATCATACGCGGACAAACTCATATACGACAGAATGGTTCGTCTTACATTAAACTGGATGGATAGTCACAAAATTAAAGAACCCAAAGTATTCTTGGCACAGGAGGGTAAAGAATACGATGCGATGATTGACTTTTTAGAAGAAAAGTTGAAAACAAAGGTGGAAATAGACCCTGAACTCTTTAAACTTATGTGGGCAGTTAGACAACCTTAAATCCTTGTCCTCCACAATCCATGCATAAGAGACATTCTGCTTTACGAGTCCATCCGGTAAATTTACAGTAGTAACAATCTTGTTTCTTCTCAGAATCGTTATTACATTTTTCACAAGTATCTTCGATGATAGGATACACAAATCCTTCGCCTTTACAATGAGTACACTTGACCTTTCTTGGCATTTGTTATAAATATTTGGAAACCTCTAAATATCTATTTCAATCACTCGTTGACCTCCTTTTCGTTGTCGTTTTGGAGAAGATGTTTCTTCATCACTTGGTCTTGCTCTTTTTCTTTTAAGATCTTCTGAAGCTGGACCATTATTTTCCTTTCCAAGTGTTCGAATTAATTCAATAACTTTTCCTTTACCGTCTAAAAGTTCATTTTTAGATTTATTCCATACATTTTCAATGTTTTTGTTTAGTTCGTCGCATATAGTTTTCATTCGGTCATAAATAATACAAAAACGTCTAACAATCCACTCAACTGCTACATTTTTGTTCATTTTAGCGATTTGTTTGAGTTCTTCTGAAAGTGTTTCTGCTTTATTAAATATCTTTTTATTCGATATTGTTGTAGCAATATTAGTTCCTTCTACTGCATCTCTAAATCCAGAATAATCATTATATAATCCTTTTAAGTTTGGTTCGTATACAAGTTTGTTATACGCTTCCAAATGACTTTGTTCTATTCTAGACATCAATGTAGTAAAATTACTTGCTTTTTCTGCCTCTGATGCATTTTTTGACTGGTCGGTTTGTGGATTTTTACTGAAGTTAGTGTCTAACTGTCCACGAATTGGATTTGGATAATACTTATCGCCTACAAATACAAGACTTCTTACTTTACTGAGTTCTTGTGAATTTTTAATTTTGTTGTTTAAATCGCATGTCTTATCTTTTCCATATTTTTCAAAAACTAAAAAGAATGTAATGACATCAATCAAAATACTTTTAACTTGTGGTTCAAATTTATTACCTGTTTTTTGAATGTATATTCCGTTATCTTTACTTTTATTACAAAGATGACAACTATTATCATATAACATCTTCTGTAACTTTTTGAGAGAACTATCATTTTCTACTACATTTTTCTGAAGTTCATTTAAATATAAAACTTTCATAAAAAACATTAAGTTAACAGGTAAAATATGTTCACATTCTGATTGATTTGAAAGAATATCACAAATACCTACATTTTCGTCCCATTGATTATAGGGAGCAAAACCACCACATAACCAACATTTATTACTAGTATAATCTTGACCTAAAACATTTTTACATTGTCCTGGAGGTTCTGGAACTTCGTATCCTGATTTTCGTCCCTTACTAGATTCTCGTCTACGACCTACGTTATAAAGTTCAAGTGCTTTTTGAATAAGAAAAAAACACTTTTTTACATCATCTTTTTCTTCCTTTTCAAGTTCTTTATTGTATTTTGTTATTTCAGTTTTATATTCATCAGAACTTATCATTTTTGCAGATCCTCCATCTTGTTCTTCTTCACTTTCAATAACTTCAATTAAATGTGTAATTATGTCTTTATCTCCTTCTGGAGTTCCCAAGAGTGAAACAATATGATTATAAAGTTCTTCGTATTTTAGTCCATGTATTTTTTCAATATATTCATTTACTTTTGGTGGTTCAAATGCAATTGAAGTTTTTTGTTTAGGAAATACTGAGTATCCTATTTCTACAGATATTTCCGGATATGTAGGAGTTGATGGTATTTCTTCTTCGTATTCTTTTGATTTATATGAAGGTGTTCCTGGTTGACTACTTTTTGGTGAAAGTGGAATACTTAGAGAACCTCCATCAATTTCCATCTTTTCTTCGGGTTTGTCTACATACATAGTTAAATCATCAACAAATGTAAAAAATATGTATGTATTTTCATTAAAATCTTCAAATGTTTTACTAAAACCTTTTACTTGACTTTCGTTAAATAACACTTTTATTATATTATCTAAACCGGTTACACGAGAATAGTTATTTGTCTTTTCAAATCTAACTTCTCTTTGTTGTTCTTCTGTTAATGAATATTCTGTTGATAATTTTGAAGCATTAAATTGTGGATCAATTAATTCAAGTTCATTTTGTTCATTTTTTCGTAAAATAACTGCATGACCTATTTCTGCTCCTTGAAAAAAATAACAAAATAAACATGCTTCATTTGGATTTAAGTCTACTTGAGGTAAAATATTTGCAATTTTAATAAAATTTAAAGTTTCAAAATAAAGTTTTTTTTCAAAATAAAGTTCATAAACATCTTTAACAATAGTGTTTAGTTGATAGTCAATATAAAAAGGAAATTCCTTTGCTGATTTTGTTCTATTACATATTTGTGTAATATCATTTGCAATTTTATCATCATATAATCCTAACATTCTAAAGGCACATGCAATACAGTTTTTTGTATCATTGCATTCTGTATTATACGTTTCTTCAGGTTGAACATAAGATCTTACGTTCTCCTCTGTTAACTTAACCTTAAAAAAGATAGTCATCTGTTGTATTCAACACGGAAATAATCGTGTAGAACGGATCGTAAAAAGATATTACGGGATAGACTAATAAGAATACAATGTCAATAGCGGGTATTCAATTTGGCATTACCTCACCAGAGGAAATACTCCGTCGTTCCGTCGTTGAAGTTATAACTGATAAGACTCATCAAGCAGGAAACCCTGTTCCTGGAGGTGTCTTTGATGCTCGTCTTGGTGTTATTGAAAGTGGAAAAGTATGTCCCACCTGTAAACACACAAATCTTCAATGTCAAGGCCACTTTGGACACATTACCCTTGCTCGCCCCGTCTATTTATACCAATTCCTTGAATACACCATCAAAGTTCTCAACTGTGTATGTATCAACTGCTCTACACTCTACTTAGCAGGTCAAGATGACTTCTCCGAAGAAACTTACTTGAACTCTGAACTAACTGGTATGGATCGTCTTTCTGATATCCGTTCTCGCACAGTAGATTACATTTCGAAAGCGTTTCGTAATAAGGCAGGATCCTGTCCTACTTGCGGAACTCAAGTCTTAAAGAAAGTTGAAAAGATTCAAGGAACCGTCTGCACCTTACAAGGTAAGCTCACTGGAGCAAAGTCAGAAAGCGGAAACGATGAAACCGTTCCAATTCAACCTGAAATGGTTCTTCGTTGCTTTCAACGCTTGACTGAAAACACTGTAAAAATACTTGGATTTAATCCTAAGTTCTCTCATCCTGCTTGGATGGTTTGTACAGTATTGGCAGTTCCTCCTTTGACAGTGCGTCCCCCAGTTGTCATGGAAGACAATCAACGTATGGACGATGACTTATCGCACAAACTCATCGATATTGTTCGCAGTAACCAAATCCTCCGTGAACAAATCGATAAAGGTCAAAATCGTGATATCATTGAAAAGCGAACACAACTCCTTGAATTTGATGTAGCAACCTATGTGGATAACGATATCAAGGGTATGGCACCTGCTGCTCAACGATCAGGTCGTCCTCTCAAGACTCTCAAATCTCGTTTGGGTGCCAAGACTGGTCGTGTGCGTGGAAACTTGATGGGTAAGCGTGTAGACTTCTCTGCTCGTTCAGTTATTACTCCTGATGCAAATATCGATGTAGATGAATTAGGTGTCCCTGAAGAAATCGCATCTAACT
>Ga0208865_1000021_pt1 | contig 56585 bp, 76 predicted proteins | sample CryBogCBE02Aug09_FD_184565 | JGI IMG/M metagenome (GOLD analysis project Ga0208865, IMG submission 184565) | Freshwater microbial communities from Crystal Bog, Wisconsin, USA - CBE02Aug09 (SPAdes) (version 2) | ecosystem: Environmental > Aquatic > Freshwater > Lake | place: Crystal Bog... | reverse complement strand
TAGAGCAGCCGCTTTTGGATCTCCTTCTGGCATAGGGTATTCGCTTTTGTAATCTTCTATAAAGTTATTGGTTTCATCCCAAACTTTAGGATTTGGGTTTTCTTCTAACTGTTTCCACCAAAGAGTAAATGGGCTTGGATTATCCGCCAAGTCATGGTAATACATAGACTCGTCTATAAAGTTTCCTAGGTTGCCTTGACCTATTAAATCTCCCGAACCAAAACTTGTTGGCCACTGCCCTCCTTTAGGTTTAATCATAGACATAACTGGAGGATTAAGAAACTTGGCTCCTGGAATTAAAGGTTCACTAGAAAGTATTTTAGAAGCTGCAGTTTCTCCAAGCGCTTTGGCACCTTTAGCAATGGCAGGAGCGGCACTAGTCACACCTTTGGCAACAGCAAAAGGATCAATAACCCCGCCAACAATGTTTCTTCCTCCGGCGCCGCCTATATTTTCTGAATAAGCAGCTGGACCATTTTTATAAAACTGAGGGAACATGCTGTAATAATCTTCTGTGGTTGGCAATGTATTTTCTTTATTAACTATACCGGGGGAAAGATAATTTAATCCCATTCTACCAAGCGATTCAATATCCCCAAAAACTCCAGGAATAGAAGACAAGGTTCCTTTGATAGTGCCTACCATACCAGGGGCCATTCCTTCGGTAAAAGGAGTAGTTAGGTTACTGAGGTCATACGGATTTACGGGCTGTCCTGCTCGGTTTCTTGCAACCGCTACTTTCATTTCACTTTGACTGGGCTGGGGGTTTGCTTGGAAAGGGCTAAAGCCAGCGTATTGAGCTGCGTCACTTGGGCTCATGCCAAGGCCTACTAATTTCTCATATTGCTCTGATGGACTTACTTGCCCTTCTTGAACCGTAAGTTGGTTGCTATTGTCATAAGGCATAAGGATTAACTCTCCTTGGCTTAGTTTCATCAATGTAAATATCCATGTCCACTGGATCTGGATCGATATTAAGAAAGTTCATATCCCTTAAAAGCCTGAGTGCTTGTGTCATAGTATCCACATAATCATCATGAGTAGCTTGGGGGAATGAGCAAACTTGACTCATAAACTGCTGAGCCCAATCCCTAACTTCTCCCTCCCATTTAGTGCTTTCAGGAATAAAAACCCTTCCCCTTTCTATTATATTGGAAACTACATGAAGTCGCTGAACTTTATCGGCTTTGCCTGGATTGTAAGCTCTTACAAATAAACCAGCCCTTTGTAAATCCTGGAGTAGGCTTATGCCCGAGCCTTTATCTTCTATCAGAATAAGATCCACTTTCTTTCCTGGCTCCCCATAGATGGCGGAATAATCTTCTATGACTCTTGGTTTAAGATCCGGATAAGTTAGTCTTTCTGTCCAGGCGTCTATAAGCATGACCGACCATGGTCTATCCTGAGGCTTAAATACGCCCCAAACCGTACAAGCCGTAGGATCATTGCTAGTTTTTTCTGTGAACGCCGTGTCATAACTTTGTAGTACATAAGTGAATTCTGGGAAAGGCATGTCGGATGGCCATAACTTAAACCAGGATCTTTTGACAATACCACCTTCTTCCGGATCTAGAAGTTCGGCGTAAAGCTCTTGGCGCCCTAACTGCGTGCCTTCATATTGTGCTATTGCATTAAAGAAAGTTGGGGCAAGGTTATCTTTATTCTCGTAAGTGGATCCCTGAGTTAATAGAACCGAACCATTTTCATCATAGCTCTCTTCCACTAATCTTCTAATAAGATCCGTTGGTTTAGGGGTAGTGGTTACTATAACCTGAGGGTTGGCTCCAAGCCTCAAACCAAACATCATCATATCCCAAACTTCTTCCGCTTTATCCCAAGCCGCAAGCTCATCACACCACATCCTATGATGCTGTGGTCCTCTTAGACGATCGGGCTCTTGTGCTGAAAATCCTTTGATAACCGAGTCATTGATAAGAATGACTTCTGAGATAGTTCGGTTGTAGGATTTTATCATTTGACTAGGAAGACAGGCGAGAATACCCGAGACACCTTCAATACAGGTATCTCTAATATCTCCACTGGTAGGCGCAATAATTCCGCAGCGAACCCTTGGATGACTAATTGCATACCAGCAAATATCTTCAGCACCAGTCCTAGTTTTACCAAAACCTCTTCCGGCAAGGATAAGCCAGGTAGTCCACCAATCCTCTTCCGGGGTTAATTGTTTTTCTCGGGCAGAATTAAGCCATTCAATTCTTTTGTTTAAAACTATGAGGTCATGTAAAGTAAATTCTTCCAACAAAGATTTAAACTCCTGGGGAGTTGTTTTTGAGAAATCTATGTTGGCTAGTGCATTCACTTTTTAAGTTTAGATGCGAAGTTTTGAGCTATGCTGTCTATGAGTTGGAGACGAACTTCTAAAGGAGCACCGTCCGCTCCAGTAATTTCCACAGACCTTCTTTTTGAGTGACCGTATTGAACTAGTTCTTTAAGACAGTCTTTCTTATCTCTTAAGGAAATGTTTGGATCATAAGCAATCTTGGCAAGCTCCATAAGCGGATCCCCGAAAGTATCCAAAATGTCTTCCCACACCTCTATTTGAGTCTGACGTTTGGTTTCCCTACCGACCACAATACCGGGAGTTGGTTTATCCTTGATAGTCGATTCAGGTTTCATTTTCTTGGGAATTTTAGTTACCCATTTTCGTTCGGCCATAGCAGTTTTTAGTGAATTGTATTTCCTTCTATTATATCCACGTCAAGACTTAACTTTCAACCGGTTTTATATATAGCAAAGAAAACACTAAATTTTTTTCATATACCGACTTTCAAAACCGTTGTGGTTAACATATTAACTGTTATTAGTAAATATTAGAACTACTATTAATTAAAACCTAGTAACTATAAGTATCTTATTAGTATATTAGTAAATTATACTTTTTTCAAAAAAAATAATTTTTTCCTTTTTATTTTCCTATATATAAAACCACCTAATATTAACGCTAACCCATTGATTCACCGTCAATCAACCTCAACACCTAATTTGTAACCCATTGATTCACCGAAATCTGGTTTTCATGTAACCCATTGATTCACCGTCACGGTGTATTCTGAATACAGCGAAAAACCAAGAAATCTTCCAAAGAAACCCGGTATTTTTGGACATCTTCCACCGTATATTGGTTAATTTCACCGGCCAAACTCCCCGGAATCCCATAAAAATCCCCCGAAAGTTCCATAAAAATCCAAGAAATCCCACCATTTTTAACCTGAATATAGTGCCAATTCACCTGTTCTTGCTCTAATCCCCGCTGACTTTTAAAGATAACGGTATCTTTTTTTGCCGGCATTTTACCATGTTTTAACTCAATCCAACCTTCAAAACCATTAACACAATAATTAACATCCGGCATACCAACCGAAACACCATTCTCAACCCTCTCCCACCTACCAGGCAAATCAAGCAAACGAATCTTGGCCCTTAACTTATGCCAAAGTAATTTTTCCGACATGAACTTATTTCCAAGCCTCCAAAATATCTAGTAGGCGTCTATAAAACTTCTGTCTATCCACCATAACCCCTGGTTGGTATAACTCTATAAACTCAATTAAAGGATCATCATCCAAACGTATATCACCATTTTTTACAAATAAAGCCTGCTTAGCATCCCCCATATAAGACTTAGTCTCACCATAAATTTGCTCCGTCATAGGAGCATCCATACCTTCTTTCACTTCCTCAATTCTTTTTTTAACTAAATCATCCGGAATATCTTCCTGCCCTAAATAAAGTTCTTTTTCTCGCTTATTTATCTTCGCCACCATTTCAACAACCTCCTTCTTCCATGTTTAAGTACTACTTTAAAAAAATGATATCTACTAAAAACGCCTCTTTTAAAACGAGCATTTCTTCTTTCCCTTGCCATTTTAGACCTATTTTTTCTAGGTTTTAGTTCTATAAATCTCATTTAAGCAACCTTATTTTCATTTGGTCAAATACTTTCTCTCTATATTCCGGAGGAACATTATCATTAACTATACCCCAGGCAACCATGGTGGCCTGTGTCCAAGCTTCAAGCCAAATAGCTTTTGGGTCAGTTAAAAAATCTTCTTCCGCCTTCGCTACTTTTAAAAGCTTAACCCAGTCATCATAAGCTTCTTCTTGCTTCTCTTTAACGAATCCTATCAGCATATTACCTCCACCACCCAAAAGGGAATGATTTATTAAACTCGGCAACTTTTTTCCACCATTCATCACTATATTTCATTTCTAATTCGCTTTCCTTCGGATGGATTTTTTTCCATCATTTCAATCTTTTCTTTATATGGTTTCAACACTTCTATTTCTTCTTTCAACAAACTAATTTCTTCTCGTAATACACCAATCATATGTCCTGCTTCAGTCAATTCTGCTTCTTGTTGGCGTAGCATAATCGCTGATTCTCTGTAAAGAATAATAGCTCTACCTGCGTGTTCAGTTTCTTTACCCAATAATTTAATACTTACACCTTCTAATTTATCCACCAATTCATTTGCAGTCATTTATCTCTCCGTTTCAATTGTTTCACTACGCTCTTTACTACAAGCCTTACCACAATATTCACTGTATCTACTTTCTGTTGTTACCTTTGTTGGGCATTTAGTAAAGTAATGATTACGACCATTTGCGTACCATGTGTAAACTGTGCAACCATCAACTTCTGCGTACTTATGTGGTGTAGCCTCGGCTATTTCAGCCTGTCTACGTGCTTCTTTATCTTGAGGGCTTGATAATAAAAGCCAACCACAAAAAATAAATCCCCCAACAATACCAAACAATGAAACCACAAGTATTAAAGATAAAATTATTCCACCAATAATATCAGTGGCATCACCTAAAAAACCCCATAATCTTTCTTTCATTTCTCACTCGCCTTTCTTAGTATTGCCAAATCTCTTGCAACCAAAAACTCATTTAAACGGTCTTGTAACTGTTCTATTTCAGATTCTGATGCTGATACTTTTAGGCGCTGTTCTTCCGCAAAGTTTTGAATAAATCTATTTGCATTTTTTAAATCTGCTATTTCTTGGGCTTGTTGACGTAACATGGTGGATGCTTGTCTAGTAAAGTGATGATTGTCAAGGCTTTCAAAGTCACCTACTGGAATTTCATCTAATAAATCAGCCAATTGATTTGCTGGTAGTTCATTTGCTGTCATTTCTCACTCGCTTTCTTTAGGTTCATTAAAAAACTCAATAAATTTTTTAAACACTTCCATTTGTTCTTTTGTCATTCTATTCACATATTCATCACCCTCACGAACCCATCGCCAAATTACTTTGTTATGAAATTCAACCTCTTCATATGCTTTCCATTTTATTTTTTCTGTCATTTCTCAATCTCCTTATATTCCCAAAGCCAACATGAGTCAATGCCGTAGTATATGTATTTACCCTTGCGTTGCACTTTTTCTAGCCACCTACAGTCACAATTACCAACCCGCACTGGACGCCAAGCAAACCATTCGTGCCAGTTTTCCAACCTTAATTTTTCATATTCCCACGATTCACCACAGTTAAATTTCATTTTTCACCTTTTAAATATGATTCTATTGCTCTTGCAAATTCAATTGTGTATGCTTCATTCATCATTTCAGAATGATTTGGTGGGCATAAATCTAATATTTTTTCATCAGTAAGTTCACGCAGCTTATCGTATCTACCAATCAAATAAGACCTTGTATCTAATGTTTCATTCTTTTCTTTGGTTTTTTGAATACCATTCCAATAGCCAGTTGCGTATATAGCAGATTCCCTATCCTCAATCTCTTGACTAAAATCAGATAGCCTTTGTAGTGCTAGTTCTTTTTTCAACTGTCCAATATTTAACTGTAAATTGTTTGCATCAATGATTTGTTTAAGCATTGCTATTTCTTTGGCTTGTTGGCGTAGCATATCGGGTATTTCGTGAATAAGCCTATCATATTCCTCACCCCTGAACATTTTTGTTAATTCATCTGCTAGTTCATTTGCTGTCATTTTTCGTTCGCTTTCCTTAATTGTGTTTCAAAATCACCATCTTTCCAGTCCCAACCAAAGAAAAACTTGGTCATCTTTTTATGAAACCAATTTGGTTTTTTGCAAACAAAAACCTTTAAATCGCCACCAATAACCCAACAACCTGCTTTTGCTGGTGGGTGTGTAAAAACGTAATTCGTCATTTCTCACTTGCCTTTCTTAGTATTAAATGTGCAAAATAATGTTGTTGAGTAGTAAATCCCTGTTGCATAGCAATACCATCTTCATGCGATTCTGCCCACAGTTTGTTTATTTCCTCATCTGTTAGTTCACGCATTGGGTGGTCATACAATGCAGTATAGTTAGGATGTTTTAGTGCATCAGAACTACAAATTGTAGTAAACTCAGGTTTATCAAACCCATCCATTTTAACCATCATAGCAACAGGTTTTTGACTAAAAAATGGCTTGGTGTAAAGGAATTCAACCTTCTTTCTTGTTTGCCAATCACTTCCTGAACCTGAGTCAATATACATATATCCATATCCATCAAAGTCATAACGCATTGCCACTGGTTCAATTGGGTGTGATTGGGTGTCAGAATGGGTGATGGCTAATTGCTTTAAATACAACTGACGAGTTTCTTCTAAGCGTTCTTTTAACTCTTCAATTTCTTTGGCTTGTTGACGTAGCATGGCAGAAACTTGTTTACTTTGAGCACAACAAGACCATTCATTTAAATCTGCTAGTTCATTTGCGGTCATTTCTTTATCCTCATTAAAACACTCTACTAATTCTTGAATAAGTTCTTCCCCAACTTTTGTTAATTTAGGCAAAGAAAAACATTCACGACAACCCCCTAAATAAATGCCATGTTTACATTTGCCGTAATGACTCATTTCTCACTCGCTTTCTTTAGTATTGCAGTCATAGATTTTTCTTCTGCCGTAAATTCAAGTGCATCGCCATAAACTTCATAAACATTTATTGGCTTTTCTAGATACCAACCCATCCATTCTCTAACTTCTTGGTCTTCTGTCATTTCTCACTCGCTTTCTAAAGGTACGTCACGCCATTCACCACCCTCAATAGGAATCCAACCAGAATTGTCTGATAATATTTGATAATTCCACCACTGTTGAAGTATTTTTACTTTGTAACCTGCCTCAACATCATGGCTAGGAATTACTCTTTCAACAAAACGCAATCTATTTGTTGGTGCAATTGTTCTCATTTCTCACTCGCTTTCTTTAATAGTAATTTTGAATATTCATATACATTTTCAAAAAGTTCATCTTCAGGAGTTCTGCGTAATACCAACATAAAAGCAACTGACAGTTCTCGTATTGTTGCATCACTTAATTCACGCAAATCATGCTTTTGTATCAATTGATACTTTAAATCTTGTATGGCTACACGCAATTCAGCCAACTCTTTCATTTGTTCGTCTGTCATTTCACTCTCCATATCATTTCTTTTTTGTAAGACTCATTACGTGATAACTCAGTCATAAATATAACGCTGCCACAAATCATAATTGAAAAAATAAATGCAAATGTTTTCATTCCACTAAAACTTTTATAATATCTCTAAAAAAAGAAAACACTTCTTTTTTCTGGAGTAAACATTCCTGTAAAAATAGCATATCTTTATCCAATTCCACATAAGGTTCTGGCTGGTAATGAACCCCGATTTTTACTTTACCAGTATCATAAGGTACATTCATGATAAATTCCTTTCATTAAAAAATTCATAATATTTTTCAAGCGTAATTTCTATAGAATTAAATCTAACTTGACAATAAGGACATTCTCTTCTTCTTTCTACATAATGCATATGTTGATTCGGATCATAAAGTTTTTTAGAATCAACCACCGAAGTAATGTTATCACAAGTAATACAATTCACAAAACCTCCCAAGGGAAAACAATCCACTTATCTAAAACTTTTTTTTCACCAAAATAATTAAGCGGAGGTAAACTTGCCTGATGGTAAAGCACCCCAAAATCAGCAGCCGGATTCCTTTTCATGATACCGAATAAAGTTTCACCAGTATCATAAATTTCATCAATAACCAAAACTCGGCAATCCACCGGCAATTTTTCTTCTTTGTCCATAGCTATCATAGGTAATTTAAGCCTGTGGGAAATATAGACGGCGGGAATCAAACCACCCCTAGTAACCCCTGCCACTAAATCATATTTTTTATGAATCTGACTAATTAATTTTTGGCAAAGTTCTTCAAACTGATACCAACCAATAACTTCTTTTTCTTTTTTCAAAATGGCGCCTCCTCAAAGTTGTATACTTTTTTAGGTTTAGGTTTTATAACTAATTTAACTTTAGAAGAATCAAGCATAGCCATAAAATCGAGGGCCTCCTGTTTATAATCAAAAGCCCTAAAAGGACCAAATTCATCATAAACCACAAAACGTTTAGCCAATCCAGTTTTTTCTAACTTTGCCAAGATATGCCTTACCTTTCTCTGTTAATTTAACCAGCTTTTTACGGCGGTTCTTTTTGTCATAATAGGAAACTATTAGTTTTAAACCAATAGCCGAATGCAGGTTGTTATAAGCGGTTAATAAACTACAAACCTTGTTATCGGAAAGATACCGACAAAGCGCCATGGTTTCCGAAGGCTCTTTTTCTAAGGAAGCAAGTATAGCCTCCATGATGGGGCTGATACCTGCTTTATATTTAATTAAAATACCATCAATTGCTGCCATAATACTCCTTATATTAAAAATGCCAAAACAGTAAAAAAATACATAAAAATGGCAAATAACAAAGTCCCTAAGACAATTTGCCAAAGTGGGGGCGCCTTATCTTCCATGGAAGGCCTCCAAAACTTTATTGAGAGCATCTAAACTTTTTCCGCCAATATGCCACCGGTATTCCGAAAATGGAGTATCCATTTCTTTCCAATCATAAATAGTGGCGACGGTTCCATTTTCAAAAGTTAAAATCCACTGGCAGGTAACTTTATCCATGCCGTTATCATTTGGGCCATAATTAGGCTCTCCAAAAGTGTCTACTAACTGAGAATAATAGGCGTTAATATAACCTTGGAGGCCTGTGCCGTTTATGCGGCCATCTTTAATAAAAGAATGCATTTAAACACCTCCTTTTAAATTAAAAGCCATGGAAGAATAAGATAACTTACCGCCTTTGGCGATCATGGCTTTACGCCATGTCCTAATGAATTTAGGATAGTCTTTATATTGCATGAAAAATGGAATAGTTTTGTAAGGCTCGGCGTTGTTGCCTTTATTCCATAAGGTTAGTTTGCCCTGACAATAAGAATCCGGTGCAAAACTATTGTCGGCACGAAATCCTATGTTTGCTCTTTCATTACTAATTTTACGCATCTTTCTTTCCTTTCTATTTACGGCACTATTGCCGTTAAATTAATTATAACGGCACTATTATAAAAAAATCAACGATTATTTTTTATTTTTTTGTAAAAGTTCCTGAACCTCTTCTGGACCTAAGCGTTCATGGTGTTTTCTTGCTTCGTGTTGGGCTATTCTTTTCTTTTCTTTTTGCAAAAACTTTTTATGCTGGCTTATGGTTTTTTTAGCTTGGGTTGGTAGTTGCATTTCTGGGTCTACTATCTTAAGCATAAAATTGCCTTCTTGGACATATCTTGTGGATGCTCTTTTGATGAGTCTTTTTAAAAAAGTTGACTCTACTTCATAAGTAGAAAATCGGTAACCACATTCTTTATTAAGGCACCACCTCCTTCGCCATTGTAAATTTTGCATAGGAGCAGTAAAAGATACTTTAGTTTCCGACCCACATTTATAACATTTAATTGCCGCCATTATTTAACCTCCCCCCAACTTTTACCAAATTCCGCATCCACCAGTAAAGGCACTTTTAATCCTGGTATCTTAGTCATCAACTCAATAATTTCCAATACCGCCTCTTTTACTTCTGGTTTATGTTCTATAGAAAAATCTAATTCATCATGAACCGTTAAAAGCATAGGAACTGTGTCCATTAATCCGGCTTTGTGAATAGAAACCATAGCCATCTTAATAAGATCAGCCGCCGACCCCTGTAATAATCTATTAAGTGCTTTGTGGGTAAAGGATCTTCTAATTTTAGGACCCCATTTTTCAAGCGCCTGATCATAAGGCAAAAAAGTTTCGTTGTCGTGGTTTGAGCTTGGTTCATATAAATTGAATCTTGCGTATCTGCCGGCAAAAGTTCTTATATAACCTCTTTGGCTTGCTCTTTGACTGGCCAAATTATATATATCTTTGACAAAAGGGAATTGGTTATGATATTGGTCAAACAAAGGTTTGACTTCTGAAAGTTCTCTTCCTAAATTTTTAGCAAGCGCCTTTTCTCCCATACCATAAACCAAGCCAAAATTAATATTTTTGGCTTCTTTTCTTGGGACTCCTGTAAGGTTGGAAACAAACTCATGAAAATCCGTTTTAGGGTCCGTGTAGTACTGACTTCTAGCGAGTTCAGCCGACTCTCCGTTTCCATAATGAACTAGCATTCGGTATTCAATTTGACTATAGTCAAATGACCCCCAAGAAGCATGACCTAAATCAGGCACAAAAATAGATCTAATAAGCGGTCCTAATTCAGGATCCCTAGCAGGAATATTCTGTAAATTAGGGGTGGAGGAACTAAATCTGCCGGAAACCGTTCCGGAGTCGTCTGATCTTAATGGATGGAATTGCCCAAAAAGTCTTCCATTTACATGGCTTTCTAAAATGTAAGACCTAATAAAAGTATCTCTTGCTTTAGTTAATTTACGACACTCAGCAACCTCCGGCAAATTGTCCTCAAGCCACTTAGACCTAAAAGAAGGCTTGCCAGTATTGGTGGTTGGATAGATAAGATTTCTTTTTTTAGCCAATTTTTCTACATCTGCTGCTGCGTAAATATTTAAACCATTTAAAGATTTTTCAATAGTTTCTATTCTTTGAGATAAAGCATCATCAGCAAGCCTAGCCTTATCAAGATCAACCCTAACCCCATGTTTTCTCATTCTAAATAAAATAGGTAAAAGAGCGGATTCTAACTCAAAAAGAGAAATAAGATCCGCCTCCTCTAATAAAGGTTTTTGGCAGTTCCATACTTTTATAGCTAGTGAAGCGTCGGCTTCTGCGTAAGGGCCCACCAAGGCAGGTGGGCATCTCCAGATATTGCTTGCCTGTTTTCTATCGGGTTGTCCTCCATAGGCCCTAGATGCCCATTTATAAAGGCTATCCTCCGCCTTACTTTCGCCAAGGTATTTCTGAGACAGTGCATTGAGTGAATAGCTGAAAGCATGTTCATCAAGTAAAGGTTCGGCAATTTGGATATCCCTAATAGCTCCTCTAACTTCAATACCAAGGGTCGAGAGCCAGCCGATATCGTATAGTGCGTTTGCAAAAATCTTTTCCGTTTTTTCATTTTCTGTAGTTTCACGGATAAACTTAAGTACGGATTCCCTATCCTGGTTTTCCCCAACTGTGTGTCCGATCGGAAAGTACCAGGCCTGGTCTTTTGTGGCCACTGAGATGCCCGCAACAAAACCTTCACCGGTGGCCCAACCTGGGCCTGTTTCAAAAATTTTTGGGTCATATGTCTCCGTATCTATAGCAACCTGGTCAATTCCGGTCAAATTCGGAAAGTCTCGGGGTTTCCAACCTGTTTCTGGTATTGCCGGCATAACTCTTGCCATTTTTTGCTTCTCACCGGTTTTAACCGGTTTTATGGTTTCTACGTCTTGCCAAAAAAGACCGTCCGAGTCATGTCTCATGCTCTAATACCTACTATAATGCCTTTTAGTTTATCCATACCATAAAAAGGACAGGGGCCGGGGTACTTTGAAAAGTCCGCTTTGATGGCTTCATTAAGTACTAGTGAAATCATTTCAGCCCGATATTTACCATCCGGTAAAGTAACTCCTCCAACGGACGCCGTGTGCTCACCATCCATAGTATGGACCCCTTCTTCATTAAATACCACCACCGGAAACTTCGGATCAGGGTGGAAATGAGCAATCTTTCTAACGGCATCTAATAATTGACCTGGAACTAAAGGCAAACTTTCATATTCATAGTCACCAAATAATTTATCTATATCCGGCCACTCAGAACTTAAAGGATTAACCCTAATCCAAAAATTATCATAAAGAAAAAATAAATGGTTATCATCTATCAAAACCTCTTTCGGATCTTGGTTAATTCTAATAAGTTCATCAACAGCAGCCGTAGGAAGAGCCATATTAATAGGTGTTGGAAAAGGTAGGCTTACTAAAATTACGTTATTGGTTGCATACATTTTTTCATTCTTAAAAAGAATAGAGCATGACCAAGGTCTGGATGCGTCCTGGCTAATAAATGGCTTTAGTCTTTTTAAAGTTCCCACAAAACCAACTTTAATTGGATATTTTTCTTTATTAGAAGGTCCTTCCATTTTTGGATAACTTTCATGAGCCATTAATGGTAACATAGCTTTAAAAGAGGCTCTTTTAATAATAAGTTTTCTATCCGTTACCGTAAGCACAGGAGCCCCCTCACAGGCATCAACCGCCCTAAGAAATCTATCCGCCGGTACAGTTGCGCTTATGCCTTTTACCTGGCTACATTCAGCATCAATAGCAACCGCCTTTCCATCCATTCCCTGAATTCTGCCATCATAAATATGAATATGTGTAAAAGCAGGAATTAAATCTTTTTCAGCAACCGTTCCAGCAACTAATTTAATAATTTCTAACATATTTGTCCTATAGATCGAAAAGTGAATCTTGGTAAAGAGAGTTTGGTTCAGGCAATACTTTAAGCCACTCAACAATTTCAAGCCCCGTCATCATACGCCTGGCCATATGTTCATACTGAAGTTGTTCAATAGTTAATCCATGAAGCGCCGCTCTTTCTGCTATGACTTCTACCATGTGTTTTGGTATTGTGGTTATGTGAGAACCCATTTCATACCGATTAGGGTTTTCATTACTAGTAGCCATTTCCATTAATTTTCCATTATGCAAAAACTTTATTTTTCCCATGACTGCTGCGTAAAGCCAGGATGCTGAATCTACCGAGTACCAGGGGACCTGTCTTAACATGTTTTCACCAGTAGCCGCTAATCCATGAGTTTTCTTTCCAGGTAGTTTTCGGTGAACATAATTAGACCAAGCAAGACGGCTTTTTTCCGGTAAGTCATTTCTAGGAGAAACACAAATATAATCCGCCATATCAGAAACCTCAAACATCCTAGCCTCAGATTCATTTTGGTGAAAAACGGGTAAAACTATATTGCCAAATTCTTTAGTTAATACTTTAAAGTTTTCGTCAGAAGTTTTAATTGCCTGAGTAATTTCTTCTTCACCTGCCGTTACTCCTGGTGATCCTGGAATGACATCTAAGTTTATTAACCATATCTGGATATGACTTGGAATAAGTTTCATAACATCCTGGTAGGTAGCAATTAAATCCTGAAGCTCTACTTTTTTACCTTTAGACCAAGCCGTAAAAGCACCGGAGTCAAGCATTATTTCTTTAACCGAGCCACCTTCTAAACCACAAAGTTCAGCCCACCTCTTGGCTTCTTTGATGTAGTGGTCATGGCAAGAGCAAAGCCTATAAGTAAACCCTCTTGCCAATTTTTCTTCTACCTCAGCAGTAGCCCCAATAGTACCAGAGAAAAAATATTTAACTTTAGACATTGCGCCAGTACTCAAAAGTTGGCCAGAAAGGAATTCCGCCTCTTGGGGTAAACTGTCCTTCTACTTTTAAATATTCCGGATCCAATAAATCAACAAGCGCCTGAGCAATCCTAGTAACACAGGACTCATGAAACTCTCCTACTTGTCTAAAAGAACCTAAAAATAATTTCCAAGATTTAGATTCCACGCAAAATTCCCTAGGAATATATTCAACCACAATAGTTGCAAAGTCAGGCTGCCCCGTTAGAGGACAAAGAGAAGTGAATTCAGGAGCAATAATTTTAATCTTGGTTTCAGCATGAGCAAAATTATTTGCTGTTTTAAGTTTCATAGGATTAGGAAACTTTTCCAATAATTTAATATCAGCACCATCATAGTGATAGTCGCTTTCTTTTCCTAATGCTTTTAAATGTTCTGTTTTTGATAGTTTTTCCATTTTAGTTCCTGATTAAGTTTAACAATTCTTCTTTAGATGACCGATCCCATTCAAATAAACCTTTCATAGCACTAGTTACCGTGCTGGATCCTTGTCTTTGAATGCCTCTTGATTCCATGCATAAATGCCTACATTCCATAATAACCCCGACTGCTTTTGGATTTAAAGCATTTTGAATAGCCTCCGCTATCTGGCTAGTTAATCTTTCTTGTACTTGTAATCTTCTTGCATAAATATCTACTACTCTTGAAAGTTTAGAAAGTCCTACAATTTTACCATCCGGAATATAAGCCACATGAGCCTTTCCAAAAAATGGTGCCAAATGATGCTCGCAGTGACTATAAACTGGAATATCTTTCACCAAAATAATTTGGTCATAATTTTCCGCCCCATCCTCAAAAGTTTTTAATATTTCTCTTGGGTCTTGTTTATACCCATGAGACCAATGCTCCCATGCTTTGACCACTCTTTTAGGGGTTTCTAATAATCCACCTCTAAAACTATCTTCCCCGATAACAATAGAAAGTAAATTTCTAATAACCGTTTCTTTATCAGACATTAGCATACCCCTTAATAGTTTCAATCAAAGTATCGTAAAAACCAAGTGTTTTGTCATAGTTAGGGGTATCCGGCAAAGCCATAAGATTTTCATGCCAAGCCCTAACCACTAAAGGATCCGGTAAATCCGCTTCCAGAAAACCCTGAGCCCTTAATACATTAGAATGGTTTTTATCTTTCGGAGGATATTTGCCATCATAAGAAGTGTGGGTATAGGCAAGCGCCGGATAACCGCCGGCATCCGCCATTCTAGCAATGCTTTCAGCTTTAGTATCATTTATTAATGGTGCCACTACATGTAATCGATAATCATTTCCTAATGACTGATTGACCATGATCTCAAAGTCGGATCTAAATGCTTCCGTGCAATCCGGATAGTTAGCATTGTCCGCTTGACAAATACCGGTAACTAAAATAGAGCAGCCCATAACTATAGCACGATTAGCGGCGACAGTTAAAAAAAGCGTATTTCTCATAGGCACAAAAGTAAGCTCAACCCTGTCCCCAATAATCTTATCCATTTCTTGGTAGTTGGTGTACTGTTCTAATGCTTGGTTTGGGTCGGTGAGTGGAGATTTTCCTTTTAGGATAGGCCCTAATTCTATAACCTCATGGCTTTCAACACCGGCAATTCTTGCTACTTTTTTAGCCGCTTCAATTTCTATTTTATGCCTTTGATTGTAATCAAAAGTTACAGCATGAACTTCTTGGTATAATTGCTTGGCGAGAAACAAGCAGGTTGTCGAATCCTGTCCTCCGGACAAAATGACCATCACTTTTTCTTTTTTCATTTCTATTCCTTTATATAAATTGCTGAATTAGCGCCATGTTCTTTTACTTCTACACTCACGAGGCGACAGCGTGGTGTGTAACCTTCGTCTTCTAGCCACTTTTCTGCTAAAAGATAAACATAATGAGCAAATGCCTCACACCCAGTATCCGGAAAAATAACTAAATCAATAATTTCTTTTTTAGCTGCTTCCCTAAACCATTCTATTTCCGGATCATCCTGGGCTACTATTAATGTATGGTCAAAAAGATCTTCTAATATTTTCTTTAATTGTTTTAGTCCTCCAAAATCTACTACCCAATTTCTTTCATCAAGCAAAGCAGCCTCAAAGATAAATTTAAAAGACATGGCATAACCATGTATAAATTTACAGTGGCTATTGGCTCGCCATTGCCTAAAAGCAGTAGAAAAGCCTAGTTCATGTCCGTATGTTTTAGTGGATTGGTAAGTCATGGTAGTCCTATTAATTTGTGCATTTGAATAGTTAATCGATAATCGTGTTTCATGACAAGCGTAGCAGCTAACTTTGTATTAGCGTAAGTTTTATCCGCATCCACATCCCCATCCGGCAAATACTCCATCATAGGCTGTAGCCAGATAGTTCCTTCTGCTGGACGAAAAAGTTTTAATGGTTTTTCTTTCACCTGAGTGGAAACATTCGGCAAACCATCTTCTAAATCAGTATCACCTACTTTAGTAATATACTTCCAATCTTTACAGTATTTTTTAATAGCTGGGTGGACAGATCCCGTTTTAGGAGAACAAACAATATGAAGTTTATCCGCTAAAGAATCAAGTTCTTCTTGCCATAAAGTTCCAGCGGTTTCTATTTGAATACTGTAATCATAAGCAAATAACTTTAAGCAAAGTTCATAAAGATTCTGCCTAAAAGGCTCTCCTCCAGTAATAACTATAAGATTTGTAGGATACTTAATACATTCACTAACAATTTCTTCAGCCGTTAAATGAGTAGTAGAAGATTCAAAATCCGTATCACAAAAATGACAACGAAGATTACATCCAGCAAGCCTAACAAAAATAGCAGGCCTTCCAGAAAAAGGTCCTTCACCTTGAATAGTATAAAAAATTTCTTGGACCCAAAAACTATCCGGATTTAAGTCCTGTTTTAATATTTTATTCTTCCCAAACATCCCTAAGCTCCCATACATTAAGTTTTCTTTTTTTGCCTTCTTCCACCGTAATTTTCCGAAATCCAACTTTTTCATAGAAACCATTGGACGGCAAATTTTCAGGACACTTAGCCCTAACTGGTTTGGTAAGCATATTAATCATGGCTTTACCTAAACCCAATCCTCTTGCTGCTGGAGTAACTAATATTTCGTAAATAACGGTGACCCCGTCTTTTCTAATATGAAAATGACAAAAAGACCCGGTTTCTCTATCCACCAACATATGTTTCTTTTCTATAACACCTTTAAAATCCCAACCTCCAATAAAGCCAAGTTCTTCCACATGCTTATTAGCTGCTTTTTTAATTAAAGGTATGTCTTCTAATGTTGCAAATTCTATCATAATTAATCCAAAAAAGGAGCGGGTTCCCCCGCCCCAAACTAGATACCAACTAGTTCGTCTGCTAAATTACTAGCTAATTCTTTAGTTGCCAAACCATCACCAAACCAAGCCCTATCCATACGAGTATCGTTAGAACGGCCACGGTGGTGATCAACAAACTCCGTAACCGCATTAACTAATCCCCAAACAGTGTCTTTAGCGGATTCAAGTTCTGAACCTTTTCCGCGGCCTTGAAATAAATCTAAAAGCGTGCTAACTGTTTTATCTGAAACCACTATCTCACCATCATTGCCTTTATAAGAAGCGATTTCACTGAAATAATCTTCGGCATCGGAAGTTGTAACTTTAGTTTCGCTCCAAGCCTCTACGTGCTTCATAAAATTATCCCAAGAAGTCGCGGCAATGCCTAACTGTGCTTTTACTTTGGCATCGTTAAAAGTAGTTCGGTGGTTAATTCTAACAACTCTACTATTACCTTTAGCCTCATCCATAGCAAACCCTAAAGTATTATTGCATACCACACGGATAGAAGTAAACATTGCCGTAGTGGACATAGACCCATCACAGGCCGTACCTAATAGTAAATAACCTTTAATGGTATCGTCAAGAACTTTAGCCTCTTTACCCATATTAGCAAGTGCCCAGTATTTTCTACCGCCTTTTAACACGCCAGCTGTTTCTAACTGAAAACCTGCTTTTTCTGTTAAGTCACGATAAAATTCTAAAACTTCTTTGGGCTGGACTACTTGATAGGCGTTACTAACCACAGCAAGAGGAGTCAAACTATCGGAACGAATTAAAACTTTACGATCCGGAACAATACCTATTTTGGCGCCAATAGAAAATAAAGCTGGTGTTTCTTCTAAAGAAAAATCCATGCCCGCCTCAACCTGCCAAGTTTCAATAGGCGCACCAGCCTCTAACTGCTGGCCTAAACCGTGCCATGGGGTTTCCCCCACATAAGCAATAGCCGCACGCCCTTTAGTAAAATCTAGTTCATGGCTCATAATTATTTGCCCTTTCTAGCAGTTACGCGAACTTCTGGGTAAGTCGTAGTTTTTGTATGAGCACGCATAAATTGAGGGGAAAGTTTAGCGCGGACCGCATCCATATCTAAACTATCTCTACTTTTTTCTGTTACATTAGCATCATACATAAGACCTTCATGGGAACCTAAACCTAAAGCAATTAATTGCTCTTTAAGTTTTTTCTCTTCTGCCTGTAAAGCAGCGATTTCGGCTTTTAGAATGCCGAGTTGGTCAACAAGTGTTAAAGTGGTATCTATCGTTTGCATCTTTCTATCCTTTCTAGTTTAAAAGTTAACAGTTGCTTTTTATTTGCTACTGTTAAATTAATTATAAATATATTTTTGAACAAATCAACAACTTTTTAAAAATATATTTATTGTATTTATTTATACGGATCATATTGGTAATTGAAAAAACTTATTGCTTTGAGGTTGAACTATATGCAAGTTTTTCTTAGCTCTTGTTATGCCTACATACATGACTCGTCTTTCTGAATCTGGTTCTAATAAATATTCTGAGTGCGTCTTTCGAGCTTGGTCCAAAAATAAAACCACATTGTCTGCCTCTCCGCCTTTTACCCCGTGAATAGTATTTACATGAACTTCCGGTCTATTAACAAACATTTCAACCCCATAAGTTCTAAGTATGGATAAATAGTATTCAATATCATCCATGGGAATTTCTTTAAAAGCATCGTGCCAAATAAGGTCCGTAAGTAAACCAAAGTTTGCTTTTAGATCTTCTATTGTGTAAAGAACACCGTCTTCCATTTTACTTAATGCCTTAAAGCCTCTTTTAACTCCATGCCCTACTTTTAACTGTTCATAAATTTTTTTAATGTAAATACCGGGCTGAGGATTGCCTGCTCTTAATTTTTCCCAGCTTTTAATTGCCTGTAAATGGTTTTGATTGATTGAGGAGGCTCCTTGCCGTTTAAGAAAAGGTATTCCAAGAAGACGTAAATTTTTTTCAATACCAGGCAAAGCGTAAGTATTTCTTACAAGTATCAACCAAGATCCTTTTCTAGGATCTACTGGTATGGCGTCTGGGCTATTATGAAATTCTATGGAACCTAATTCATTTCTAGGTTCTACTACTTTATGATATCTTTTATTAATTTGACCTATTATTTTTTGACTTAAATCAAATATAACTTTAGGCATTCTGTGGCTTATGCCTAAAATTTCTTTTTCTCCTTCTAAAGTCAAAAAACTATCTATATCGGCCCCCGACCAAGAATAAATAGCCTGGTCATCATCACCAGCAATGTAAACTCTTTTGCACTGAGAAAAACCGCTTTTTAATACTTGCCACTGTAAAGCAGAAAGATCTTGGGCTTCATCTATAAATGCAACTTCACAAGGCACAAAAATTTGAGAATAAAAAAAGGTTTCAAGTATACCAGTAAAGTCTATTACTCCTGTATCTAATCTATATTGGTCATAAGCATCTGCTATTTGTTTAAACATGTGCCAAGTAAATTCAGGGTTAACTAATTCGTAATAAATTTCTTCTAAACTTTTTAATTTGACTCTTGCAAGTGCTGCATAAAAAAGCATTTGGTCACCTAAACTACTTCCCGCTGCTAAACCAGTTGACTCATCTGTAACAGCACTAAAAGGCATTTGCATAACTTTTGAAAACTCGTCCATATTGATTTGACTAATTAAATCCGTTTGCTTTAATTGCAATTCTCTATAACAAAGAGCATGAATAGTTTTAAAATAAACTAAGTCCGTTTTTAAAAAATCAAATTTTTCAGTTGTTCTTTTTATGGCTTCTTGTACGGCTTTTCTAGTAAAAGATACAAAAGCAATATTTTGAATAGGTGTACCATTTTGAATTTCTTGATCCAATAAATTTAAAAGCGCCGTGGTTTTACCGCATCCGGGCGCACCAAGTATTACTTTTTGCTCACCACTTCCAATCTTCAAAAGTCACTCCCAATAGTAGGCACATTAAAGTCTTCAGTTTGTAAATTAAATTCACTAATAGACCAGCACTGAACACACTTGCCTTTCAAATTAAACTGATGGTGTGAGGCACCATTTCTTCTTAAAGCAGCCCATTGCTCTTTATTAGTTAATTCTCTAAAATGCTGTTGGTCTAAAAAGCGCCCAAGATCAACCGACCTAAAGTAAGTTCTACTATCATTAGTCCAAGGTTTTCCAGCAAGTAATTCGTCTTGGTGTCTTGCCTGTGCTTGACCGGTGCAAAATGCTTCTACTAGCTGCATAAATCTTCCTTCAGTAGACGCGTCAGGAGGCGCTTCAATTAATTCTACATGCTCTAGTTTTTCCTTAACCATTTTTTCCCAACGAATAGGTTTAATTTTGTTTGGAAGTTTATTAATTTTTTCCATGCAAATTTTTCTAAATTTATCCTGAGAAAGCAAATCGTCCGTATTTAATTCTAAGCGAACCCCGTCCACATCAATAATCCAAGTAGGAGGATCGGATAAAATTTTGACAAGTGTTCCAATATTGATAGAAGGTTCATCGTTATCCCCCTGTCCTATTCCGTATTCTCTATGCTTACATAATTCTTTATTACATAAACCTACAATTGGCGCTTTAGAACATGGATAAAAATAATTTTTTCTAGATAAACTTTTAATGACGGCACCAACCTCTTTAAAAGGTAAAGGTGGATCTACATAAGCACGGTTATATTGGTCGACTTCTATTTCCCAGTTGTCCCCATGCTTTAATCTTGCGTAAACGCCTAAAGCAAATAAACCTTCGTTTCTATGCCCTTGTGGGATTTTATTAATAGAAAGTGCCTGCAAACAAGGAGGACCATCAGCAAATGCTTCGGTTTCATTAATGATTATTTGAGCTAGTTTTTCTTCCGTCAATACCGATTTGATATGTTCGGCTCTTTTTAAAAACTGAAGGATAGAGGCACGTTTTCCTCCAATAATAGCATATCTATCGGTTTTGTCACCGCTGAAGTATGGCATATTAATCCAATTACCAACATCCCTTTCACTAGCCAATTTAACTTGCTTAGGAAATATTTCAACTCCAGTATAACCGAGTACCGAAGAAAATCTCATTAAGTAATTTCTTAATTTAGATGCGTCCACCGGAGTATTTAAAAATAGGTATAAATGAGCACCGCCAGATTTAGTTCTACATGGTATAAGCGGAAGATCTAGTTCTTTAAGCTTTGCTTCAAGAGCAGGAATATCTAAAGGATAAGTATCGATATCAATAGCACCCCAAGAGCAAGTAGCATCATCTCTAATAGGTATAGAACCTACTCCTAATTTTCCATTTAAATGGTCTTCCCACTTGTCTAAAGTCAAAGGTTCTAATATGGTAACTGCTCTTCCGGCAACTTTACCGCTGCCTAAAGACGCGGCATCAATTCTATATTGCCCGTGCGCTCTATGGAGGCCTTCGAATAAGTTATAAAATCTTTCTGCTAGTTCTTTCATAATGTCTCTAATAAAAAAGGGTACTCACTTTCGCTTTCCCCTAATACTAATTAAAATGGAACATCAGCCTCTGCCGCTACTACTGGTTGGCTTGGTTTAGCTTCACCAGTTTTAACAGCATCCCTAAATGATTTAGCGGCGCCATATAGTGCCGAATCTTCTAAAGGGCCAACCATTTCAATTTTCCAACCATACCAAGAACCTTGATCATTTTGCTCCGGAGAGGTAGTCAGTTGGTAAATATGACTAAACATGGGAGGCGTAAATAACTGTCCTTGAGTATTTTTAAACTTAATAGATTCCATTCTAGTCATCCACTGCCTAGATTTTTTGACCTGAGTGGATGCCATGGAAATTAGTGCGGGGGTAAAACTTCCCGTTTCCATATTAACCACTAAGACATAGTGAGTTCTAGTATCCACCAAAATATTACCGGTAGGTAATACTAGTTGGTTTTTACTGTCTCGGGTTGCTGTGGTAATGATAGGATCAGAAGGCAAATGCTCTCCAACTAGTCCTCCACCTCCACCAGCATCTCTAGGAATCCATTCCACAAACCTTCTAGTAAAGTAAGCAGGAACAACTTTAATGCCTGTTTCTCCTGATACTATTTCTTGGCTCACAGAATTAAAAAGAAATCCTTCTTCGGCGCCTTTGATGTAAGCGCCGTCGGACTTTTTAACCTGTGGGGATCCGGATTGCAAAATAGAAATAAACGGAATGGAATAAGAGTCTCTATCCGCATTTTCAAAACCAGCACCAATATCTTCTTCATACATAGAAACAAGTGCCGGTAGATTTTCCTGCTTAACTGCTACTTCTTTAGTTGCCATAATAGCTCCTTAATTTAAAAATGTTTAACTAGTTTTACTTCCGTTAAACTCAAGAAGTCACTTCACAGTCGCTTTAGTAACTTGGAATGCTCCAAATAAATCTAAAGGAATGTTTTTGCCTTGCTGGAGTTGCTCTTTAACAAATGCTTTAAGAGTCGCCGCATGAATAGATTTTTTATCTTCGGGGTTTAGACCTAGGTCCTGTGCTGCTTTTACAAATTCCTGTGCTCGGCTATCTTCCTCTTTTCCAAAAGACGCCGATACTACATGTTTAATAATTCCGCCAAAACCATTTTCATTTAACCAGTCATAAGCTAAGTTTTCTTGGCCTTTAGGGATAGATGCATAAACGTCTTCTTTAGTGGATACTTTCATGCCATTTTCTAAAGTAAAAGAACTTACCCCGGCTTCAAACATGGCGGCGGGTAAATCTACTTCTGAAACCTGTTTTAACTGTTCATTTAAAGCTTTTAAAGCATTTTCAGATTCTTCAATTGCTTTAATTAACCAAACTTGATGATTAGCAAGTGTTGCTATTTGTTTGATAGTGTCATTACTCGGTATAGTCATACGGATCTCCCTGAGGTGTCTATTTGAATTGCTATGTAATCTTTCAAGTGTTTATCCCACTTTAATAATTTTACTCTGCCATGATTAACTTCACCAGCAATCATAGCAGCCGTTGCTATCACCGAAGGATCCCCAATTGTTAAAAGATAATCTTCGTCCGTAAAAGACGCCAGTTTTTCTTTAAGGGTTCTAACCGTTAACACTGGTGCAAATAAAGCCCTGCCTGCTGGAATCAAAACTTCAGGTTCACCAAATCTCAAAGCCGGGGTCATGTCAAATTCCGAAACAAAATTTCCATCTAAATTTCGTCGCATCTTTTCTTGCGTTATAAATACTTTTGACATTATATCCACCTTAATTTAGGATCACCAGTTACCAATGATGCTACTGATTGTTTGTTTCTCAATGCTGCTACTATTGCTTTGTCTATTGTCTCGACTGCTTCCACGTCAATGTAAGTTACGGGCTCGTCTTGTCCTATTCGGTGTGCTCGATCTTCGGATTGCAATCGAGTCTCAAGAGAATAGTCATTAGAATAATAGATAACCGTTTTGGCTGCTGTTAAAGTTAAACCAATACCTCCAGAATGAGGCTGGCCTACAAAAAACCTAGCTTCTTTTTTCTGAAATCTATCAACTGCCAAAACTCTATTAGCGTTAGATATTTCCCCATAATAACTTACCACTTGGTCTTCTCCATATTTCTCCTTTAGTGTGCTTTCTATTTCTTTAATTTCAGAAATAAACCTTGCCCAAATAATAACCCCTCCATGGATATCTTCTAAAGAATCCATCAAGCACTTAATTCTCGGGTTATTCTCGGGTTTTTCAAAAAAAGACTTACCATCTATGGTAAATCCGCCTACTACTTGCTGCAAACGCATGATTGCTTCTAATTTGGTAACTACTTTTATTTCACCGTCCTCTAAAACTGCTCTAAGTTCGTCTTTTAGTAGTTTGTATGCTTTTACTTGGTTTGGTTCCATCTCATGATAAATTCTTTGGTATATTTTTGGCGGCAAGTCAAGACACTCAACTTTCCTTTTTCTATAACTGTAAGGTGCTATTAATGTTTGTAGTCTGTCTAAATTTTTCCAAATAGGTTTGCCTGAGTTATCTTTTGCTATTACCTGAGGGGTATATCTTCCACCGGATCTTGCTGTTATGTGCCTCATAAGTCCATGCCCTGGAGGCAATAGTTCCGAATATTCTGCTTTAAAAGCAAAAAAACTAGTAGTTTTTAGTATATGTTCATCTAAAAATAGAAACTGACTAAAAATATCCATAGGACCCTGAGTTACGGGGGTTCCTGTCATAATTCTTCTATAAGGCGCAAGTTTACCGAGTTTTAAAATACTTTTGGTTCTAGCCGCCGTTGGAGTCTTTATTCTTGATGATTCATCGATAATAAGCATCGTCTTATAGGTGTTAAGCCATTTCTCGGCAAGTTTACGCCCCTTCTCGGTAGAGAACGCTTCGACGTTAAGGGTTAACCAACGAAGGCCTTTGAAATCCTTGTCATGAAGGTTTTCAAGGGTTTTAAGTTCTGCCTTGTTAGCGCTTGCTGACCAATAGGCAGATTTATAAGGCGCCCATTCTGGATGGTGAGTCGGGATTTCATTAAGAATCCAATTTCTATGAACCCCATTAGGGGCAATCACCAAAACACCTTCTATTCTACCAAGCCCATAAAGATGACAAGCAGTATCAATAATGACTTTGGTTTTACCGGTGCCTTGCTCCATTAGTAAAGCAAAATATTCTTTTTCACAAGAAATGTTAAATGCTTCCAGTTGGTGCTGGTATGGCGTGGTTTTGAATCTATCCATGTTACTTTCTTTCCTTTCTTACTTTCTTATTTCCATTATAGCACATATATAGCAAAATAAAAGCAAAAATTTTTTTGAATTGGAAAAAATAAAAACGTTGTGGTTAACATATTAGTAAACCTATGTGCTAATATGTGCTAATATCTTCTACAAACTTATAGAATATGATGCTTATTAGAATATTAGTAATATTAGCTGTGACCGTGATATTTTTTGAAAAAAAATTCATTTTTCTTTTCCTATATATAAAAACCAAAAAAAGACCCCACCGAAGTGGGGTCAAGCGCTTCTCACGAATTGAAATCTTACCTGTTTAAATTTGTAATTGCTTCTTTTACATAAGGATAACCATATTTTGCTGCTTCATAAATTAATGGCGGTGCTGAAAGTATGGCGCCTGCGCCTATTGTGTAAGGATTGGGGATTGCCATGAGAGCACCCCCGGCACCACCCATCATTCCCATAACTCCAGGAATAGTTTCACCTTTATTGAACCTCTGGGCTCCTTCGGCAAACTGTGCTGCTGAAAGACCTCCACCTAATATCCCTAAACCCGGTATTTTATTAATACCATAACCCAATTTTTTAAGTAAAGACATTTCTTCCGGTTTAAACATTTCCGTTTTTTCCACCGCTCTTCTAAGCACCTCTTCCGCTCTTTGTGCTTTGGTCATTGCCTTACTTTCTCCGGGAGTTACATGACCGGGAGCACTCATTTTTTCATGCTTTAATCTCCACTCCGCGGCTTTTCTCAAAGCATCATCATAGGCTTCTTGTAAAGACATTACTTTTTGCTCTGCTTCTATGTGTGCTGGGGATTTATAATTTAAATCTAAAGTGGTTGGCAATTCTAAACCAAGTCCTCTTCGGTTAGTTAAATTGCTTACCTGAAACTGACTTCTCATCCATTCCGGCATACTTTTTGTTTGCTGGTATAGTCTTGCTGATTCGGTGGAAGATTTTCCTGCTGGTGAAAGATCCCCAACTACTTTTTCTTGCCATCTAGTTCCGGACATACTTGGGTCATACTGTTTATTGATAGTTTCTGGTACGTATTGCTGAAGGTTTAATTTTGCCTGTTCTAACTGTTTGCTTATGGTTTCTACCTGTTTATTGGCATTAAGCATTTCGTCCATTAAAGTATTAACATTTGCACTTTTTAGTGCTTGTTCTTTTGCTACTTTTTCTTGCTGAACATTAGCTTCACTTTCAGCTAATGCTGCATTTTTCTGTAAGTTTTCATATTTTTTCTGGGATACCTGTGAGGCTGGGGCTAATCTTCCCATTTTTGAACCTATAAATGCCCCAGGAATAGCGGCCACTATATCTTCAGGCAAAGTTGATTCTTCTGGTTTTTTAGATTCCGTATCTTCATAACCTTTTAAAATGGTATTAGGGTTGATACCAAAAATAGGATCCAATTCTTCTATTTTTGGACCTTTATCTTCTTCCATTTGGTTAGCGCCACTACTAGAAAAAATAGGGTCTAAACCAGTAATACTAGGTTCACTAATAGTTACCGAACCTTTAGGCTCAGGAGAACTACTGGTACCTCTAATTTCTATCGCTTCTGGAATAGGCATTATTGTGCTCCTGGACTATATCTTTTGGTTAATTGATTATAGTAACTATTGTAATTTTGAAGAATACTTTGGTAAGGAGAATCGGTTCTAGTCCAAAAAAGAGAAGGTTTACTGCCTTCTGGAAGTTTATTGGTGTAGTCACTATAACCTTTATACATTTTTTCAGCAGTATCCATATTTAAAAATTGATGCTGAGTCCAATATTTCAAGGACGCAGCCGTATCTGCTATACTTCCCATTGGCGCTTGGTATAGTCTTGCGTCATTATCGGTTGGATTAGTTCCTAATAATTTACCCATTTTTTGAACATTGGCAAGGAACTGGCTTGCTAAAATTTGGGATGCTCTTCTTAGGTCCTGTCTATCCGTTTTACTTAAATCTTTCATTTCAACAAATTTATCAACCGCCGGAATGGATATCTGAGTTCCGCCAGCCTGAACACCTTCTTTAACAGCCGACGCAGCAGCATTTAACCAACCTTGCTCCTGTAACAATCCAAAAATAGATTTTTGTCTTTTACCTTCTTTTACGTAATTCACATCTTTATTAATGATACTGTCTAGTTCTCTTAATTGATTTTTTGCCTCTCCCGTAAACTGCGGGTCCATGGCGACTAAAGCCGGTATTTTTCCAATTTTGGGATCATTATAAAGTTTGTCCTCAGCATTAATTCTTTCTTTGGTTATTTCCGATCTTGCCGCTAAAGGCACATCAGAACCAAACCCTATGTTTCCGGTGCTTGCTACCTGTGTTACGGGCTCTTTAAAGTAAGGTGTCGGATCTAAAGGATTACCTTTGGCATCTTTCATACCAAACGCCAAATGAGGACCGGTGGATTTTCCGGTGGAACCTAATGTTCCAACAGGCGTGCCAGCTTCAATCTTGCTACCTTCTTTAACATTAATATCTTTTAAATGACCGTAAAAAGTAGACAAACCTTGGTCATTTTTAACTTCTACATAATTACCAAACCCTGGAACTTCTCCTGCTTTAACCACGGTTCCATTTATTAAAGAATTAATAGGGGTGCCAAGTTTTCCTCCAAAATCTAGGTGACTGTGCATTTCCATTTTATCTTTATTAAAAGGATCTGGTCTTTGACCAAAACCACTACTTAAAGTTAATCCAGGGGCAAGCATAGGCGTTAAATTAGAAGTTGTAGGTGCTGGTGCTGGTTCTTGCCCCGGCACGGTATAAGCGCCTTTAGGAACATATTTTAAAGCGCCTTCACCATACTTACCAATAATATCAGCAACTTTAACCCCTCTTTCTAAATCTCCCTGAACTAATTTTGCTCTTTCTACGTCCATGGAATAGGCATTTTTCATGCTTTCCGCTAGTTTTGGACTCAAAACGGATAAAGCCATATAGTTTTCAGGCGTAATTTTAGAAAAAGCATCTGTCGGTAAATTACCAGTTGACACCATGTTAGCGGCAGTTTTGGGATCGGTTCCAAATATATTGCCGAGCATCCGTAGAGCTTTTGCTTGGTTACCTAGTTCGTATTCTTGTCCGGCAAGCTGAGCTCTCATCATAGCAATAGAAGGTGCCTGTTGCTCTTGTTGCTCTTGCTGTCTTCCTAATTCAGTAGCAGACCTTCCTATGGCTTCTCCAACATTACCAGTTTTTCCTGGGTCAAGTAACTGTCCTGCTACACTGAACCAGTTGGGCTGATTTCTTTTTTCTAAAGAAGAAACCACATCATTAATAGCCGTTAAATATTTTTGACGATATTCATCATCTCCACCAAGCATAGGAGTTGGGGGTAAAGTTGTTCCGGTTGGAAGTGCCATGATTTATTCCTTTAAGTTCCAGTATTGACCACACCAGGTACTACTTGTCCTGATTGTACAGCATTTTGTTGGTCTAGTGTACCTGTATTACCATATGCATTTTGAGCATTTGTAGCCAATAAATTACCAAATTGATCGACTGCTTGACCTGATGAATTATATTCAATAGGCGCGGTTGTAGCAGAAGAACCAGAACCAGAACCAGAACCAGGAAAAAAACCGGCTAAACCGGTGCCTTGACTATAGCTTCCTAATAGTGAACTTAATCCAGATCCAACTAACCCACTTGACCCAGGTGATGTACCGGTTGCTGGTGTTCCGAACAATGTAGCGCCTAGCGGTGTATTACTAATACCAGCACCAAGAGCTCCTAAGCCTGCTATCTGCTGTAAAGGTGATGCGGCATAAGCGCCAGGAATTGGACCAGTATAGGATGAGCTTGTACTAGTTGGCATGGTATAGCCACGTAAGAGAGCAGACTCATTGGTTAATTGCTGCATAGGGAATAACTGTTGATTCTGTGCAATGGTTTGTTGCTGACCGCCGAGTGTAGCAAGTGCATTGACGTCGCCTAAGCCTAAAGCCTGCTGTTGGCTTGCTAGATTTCCTAACTGTCCAGATGCTGCTACTTTGTTGGCATAGTCTTGCTGTAATGCTTGCTGTTGCTGAGCAGTGATGCCTAACTCAGCATTTGATATCACATCACCTAAAGCAGTTGCACCACGAGTTGAGCCAAACTGACCACTGCCTACTAGACCTGCAGTTGCCTGAGGTGCTAAGTTATATGCTATATTAGACTGCCCTAAATCACCGATAGCCTGTGCAAGATTAGAACTTCCTACGCCTTGTGCTAAGTTAATTGCACTATTTAATGTAGGTTGATAGTTTCCTACATTCTGTTGTGCTTGATTAAATGCTTGTTGCTGTAAAGGCTGTGCTCCTACATACTGAGCATTCTGTGCTGCTTGTCCGCCTTGCTGTGCTAACTGATTTAAATAATCGGTATAGAACTGAGGAGCAGCAGTTGCTTGTGATTGTGTAGTCGTGATATTAGGAAGAGCAGAACCTTGTGTAAATGAACCGCCTGATTGTGATCCAGCGGTGATGCCTAAATCAGGGACAGCAGGTGAATTAGTAGTCGGTGTAACAGGTATTTGACTTAATGGATTAGTAGCCATAGTAGGTGTTCCTTGTGTAAGGGGTGAAGATGTAGTCTGGCTTGCCTGTTGTGATTTAAATTGGTCATATGACATAGGTTCGTCCATAGTTATGGGAGAGCCTGAATTTGGATTATGATTTTGTTGCCATTGTTGCCAATAATTTTGATAAGCAGGGTCAGCCATTTGTTGATTAGACTGTTGTATACCTTGTGACCATTGGTCGTATGATGGAGGCGGTATATTCGAAGGTGTACCGTCTAAACTTACAGGAGCTTGATAACTAGATAAAAAGTTTTGATAGTCAGATTGTGAATATCCCTGTGGTTGAAAAGACGTAGGCATGGCATCAGGTGTTGCCTGATTAGGGTTTACAGATGCCGATGCGGATGCGGGACTAAGTGCCATGATTATGCTTTCTTAAGGCTTCTTTCATATACATTAATGGGGACGCCTTAGGCGGTATTTTATCATTAGGAGCAGATCTTTTATGAGCTCTTAATGATTCTCTGAAGTGGTCAAGAAGTTTTGCTCCAGCATCGCTACTACCATTTCCAAGGGCAGCCACAGTGTCAGCATCAAATACATACTCACCATCGGCCAGCATCGCAGGAATATCATCCGATTGCCCATCGCCTCTTCCTTTCACGTAGTGCCCAGTAGCACCTGTTATAAACTCAGGCTTATGCACATCTCCACCATCTTTATAGCCTAATGGAGAACTACCACTAAGCATATTGACACCAGAAGACAATAAACTATTAGTAGGGTTAGACCCACCTTTATCTGCTAGCATGGTCTGCATTAAACTTGAATAAGGATTAGTTTGCTGACCACTTGATGACTGAGATGTCGGATTTAATGCGGATAAACCACTTTGCATTAATGCGGTATTTTGAGATTCATTAGCAAGATGTGGTGCTATCATTGAAAGTAACTTGGGGTCTAATTGCTTTAATTGCTGTAGTATTTGAGCATTTGTATTATACACGGGAGCACCTGTTAAAGACTGACCAGATATTGGAGTAGGTATGTTTCCACCTGTTGTTGAACTACTATTCAATGCATCAGTAGCATTACTTACTGAGCTAGGACTAGAACTAGAAGAAGTGCCTGCACCGGTTGCATAACTTGAAAGTGCTCCTGCGGCTGATGGAATTAAACTACTTGAAGTAGTTGTAGACCCTGGTGATAAAGCAAGGTTAGTTCCTACACCAGCAGCAGTTCCTGCTGTACTGCCTAGTAATGAGCTATCTGTAACTTGACCTACTAAGTTTCCGGCACCACCTGCTGCACCACCAATGACTGCGCCTTTAGCAAGACCTGATGCAGTGATAGGCTGACCTGTTACTGCATCAACAGCAGCAGTAGTTAAAGCTCCTTTTGCTGCCCCTGTTATAGCAGCATTACCTACTTGAGGTAAACCTACTATTGTATTTCCTACAGCAGGGTACAAAGCATTTTGTTGTGCTACAAGATTATCTAATGCTACTTGATCAGGAGTTTGAGCAGCTGCTGCTTGATCAACTAAACTACTAGTCGGATCAAGTTCAGGCGCAACATCTGTTGCTGCTGTTGATAATGCCTCTGAAGTATCAGATACTGGTGCAAGGCTATTTATTTGATTAACCCATGCTTCAATTCCATCAGGTGTTGGAATTTGAATGGTTGTTCCACCAAAGCTTGCTGATGTTGTTGGACCTGTGTAAGGAAATGAGTCGGTTGCAATTGCCCCTGTTAATGGTTGAGCACCAAGGTCAATAACAGGTGCTGTAGACAAAGGAGGAGTTGTTGTAATTGGATCAGGCGTTACAGTAATTGGTGCATCTGGAACAGGAGTTACAATCGCACCAGAATCGGCTACAGTAGCATCTGTTCCTGCTTGTGTTGCCATGCTTCCTGTAGCATCTAATTCAGGCGCAACATCTGCTCCTGCAGCAGCCGCATCAAATGCACCAGCAGCACCTGCGGTAGCAACAGTAGCCGCTACTGCTCCAACTGTAGCCCAACCGCCTGGGATATCATTATTTACTGATTGGTCAATTTGATTACCAACATCGCCTATGGATTGTGCAGTATTAGAAACAGCATTACTAATTGAATCGCCAATTGAACTTACGGCGTCACTTATAGCACTAACAGGATTGTCACCTCCGTGTAAGCGCATTCGACCAAGTATAGGGAGAAAAGCATCAATAGGTAAAAATGAAAAGTGACTATACTTCATACTTTCGCCATCCAATTAAATTTATGATTATCCGATGGCATCACATCAACCCCTAAAGTTTTTAAGAAACGAAGTATTTGTGGGTTTTCTGATTTTCCATAAACTTCTTTAATGTCGGATTGCCTTATTTTTTGTATAAATTTTGTCAATGATTTTGCCAATATTAATGGCGTATCTTGAGTATATAAGTGTAGTTCTACTTTACCTTTAGCAAATCTAAATAAAAACAGAACAGAATTATTTTCTTGCAATAAAACAGCATGCCCTGTTTTAACAGCAGCATTAATTTTTACTAAAGCAGCTTGAGGGTCTTGACTGTGTATACTATTTAAAATAATTTCACTTGGTGTCATATCAATAATTCGCATTCGTATAAATAATATTCATAAAGCCACATAATTCACTTGCCCAATCTTGCCAATTTTCAAACCCTCTATGGTCTGGTACACCGTTCTGTACAAAATATCCAATACCATTCATGCCATCAACCCAATCACGCCACTTATCTTCTGGAACAGTTCCTAATTGGTTAGATGCAAATAAACCGGCCATTAAAGCACACCAATAGTCCCAAGTCATGTTTCTAGGGTCATATGTTATCATGGATTGCCTGTTCCTCTGACATCACCAATATCAGCACTTACTAATATTCTACCCATCTGGTAGTCGCCATTAAAGGTATTACTTTCAAAACGCATTCTTAATTCGCGATACTGCTCTTTCATGTCAATTTTAAGCGTACTTGGACTAAATGTATAAGGAGATAATTGGCTAGTTACATCTTGTTCATCAGCATAGCCTTTACCTTTAATATAAAGATTCATATCGCCTACTTGAACAAAGTCCGGCTCAACTCTTTCTACACGAATCCACACATTATCACCTTGTAACTGAGGATTACCTGGTCCTCCGCCTACCCAACCTAGTGAATTAGTCTCAAAAAAAGACTGAACAGCATCCACATTAGTTAAGTACACCTGATCAGTACCTACCTCATGCTGCCATAAAGTATACGCTTGGTTCAATGTAAATGAAATAGTTAAGCCTGAACCAGTAGAAGGCGCTCTTGATATTGTAGGAACTGTGCCTGTAAATGAAGAAGTATAATTTCCGCCTTGAATAATATTTAAAGAAGTAACAGCTCCACCACTTACAGTGGCAACAGATAATAATGCAGGAGAACCAGCTCCTCCAACTACTTGAACTACATCCCCAACTGTATAACTTGTGCCGCCACTAATAACAGTTGCTGAGCTCATATAGTAGCCAGAAGATGTGTTATCGGCCCATATAGGGTATCTAAATACTTCAGAGAAAATACCTGCAGATCTATTAGAGCCTATAGCGAATCCTGCATCATACCAAGTTTTTTCTCTTACATTATAGATAATAGCATTATTACATTCTGTTGAATTCCCTGATGGATAGAACCACCAGATCTCACCCCATCTAGGAATTTTGGTAACCCATACTTTTTGTCTTTGAGCATAATTTAAATTATCAAAGAAATAATTTTGGTTAGTGTCATTCGGTATTTCCTGTACTACTCCATTGTACATTAAGAATCTATCTACACCAGCCCAATAGAATATACCATCATACTCAATAACACACTGACTAGACATAATCGATGTCTGAGTACTAATGATATCATATCGCCAATAAATGGTAGATGTTCCTACAGATTGTGGAGCATAAGTCACTCTTGTTAATTGATCAGTACTCCAAAACAAGCCTGCAGGAGATGTTGTACCACCTCTTAATGGCATACCTTTTATGACTTTAGTGCCTGATACATTATTAGCATTAGCATCCGCCCCTACCCAATTCTCAAGATTTCCTGCGCTATTATTTTGAATTAATCCGTTATTACCATAGACAAATGTATAAGGATAAAGCACTACTACTCCACCTGACACGCTAATATTATTGTCATAAGTAAGAGTTTGTGTTGATGAAACAGTTGCAGGATTAGACAAAGTAATCGTGGTTGTTCCGCCTGCTGTTGACACTGCAGTAATCGTTGTATTAGCAGGAATTCCAGTGCCGCTAATGGACTGACCACTAGCAATTAATAAATTAGCAGGTGTAATGGTAGCGGTTGTTGTACTATTAAGCACAGTAGATGCTGTAAAAATACCAAGTTTAGTCATTCCACCATAAGGAAATTGACCTACCATTACCGGACTATTAACGGTACTTGAAATATCATTAAGATTTTGTCCTGGATGGCCTAATACAGTTAGCTGACCACTTCCACCTGAATCGTAAACTACATCCCATTGCCATAAGTTATTAGCATTAGAGCTAAAAGCAGAGGACATTGAAACTTGTGTTGGGCCAGAACCTACACCATTAGTGTTATTGGTTTGCCAAACATAAACTCCATCACTCTGTCCGGAGTATACATAGTTAATACCGTTAACGGATTGCATAATAATGCCGCGGCTTATGCCTGTAGCATTTTGGAATAATCCATTATAGCCACCAATCTTACGAGGTCTACCTCTTTGAAATCTCACCCAAAGACCATTCACATAACGAATAGAGTCAAACTGAGTTCCATCCCGCTGAATACCAGGTTGAATGTTTAAAGTAATGACTTTAGAGGTCAAAACCCACCTCCATAAATACCGCCTAGTGCAAAGAATCCAGTGCCATTAAAATAACCTACTTGATTATTAGCAACTACAAAACCTAATTGGCTAGATGCGGGTAAATAAAGACCAGTATTTAAGTCACCCGTAAACTTAAGAGAAGGTACTGAAGTAGAACCATTGCCTAGTGTTAATGATGTAATGTTAGATGATGAGCCTGATGCTGCGTTATAGACGTTGGTACCATCACAGATAAGAATAAGAGAAGTGCCTTGTGTTACCTGTACTGTTGCTCCTCCGCCTACTGAAGTTTTTACGGTAAACGTATAAGAACCTGTTGTATTGTTGGTAACAGAGTACAACTGAACTGTAGATGGAACAACAATGGTTTGATTGCTAGTAAGTGCACCTGAATATACTTGAATAGTATTTGCAGCTTGAGCACTACTTAATGTAGTTGTCCCACCTGTAACGGATAAAGCAAGTTCTGTATAAGCAAATTGATTAGATCTACCATAAGCATAAGAATACCAACCGCCTGAGCCGTATGATACTAGTACTATTGACTCTGTTAACTGTAATTGCTGATTTGAATTTGAATCAATAGTATCAGAACCATTCGGAGTTAACGTTAATATGCCTGTTCCATCATTCTTAAAAATAGTGAACCAACCAGAGCCTACAGTAGCAGCAGATGGTAAGTTTAATGTGCCTGCCCCTCCTGTCCAAGTGTTCATCTGAGCTCTTGCGGTAGCTGGTATGTTAGAAGTAACATTATACGTTTGCACTACTGTTTGCTGATTTAAAGTAGCGCCTATTGCAGTTAATCCATAACCAGCTAGTGTTGCTGCATTAGCAGCTGATGTTCCTGCCCCAAAAGTAACAGTTGCCCATGTGCCTTGAATAGTAGTATTATCGGTGACATAAAGATAGTAAGCAATACCAGCAGTAGCAGAGACTATACTTGTACTTCCTACCGTACTATTATTGGTTGCAACCGTGAAAGTATTTGACCCAATATTTCTAATAATCATTGCCTGACCGGTTGACACTTGAGTTGCCGGTGGCATATAAAGTGTTAATCCGCCAGTAGTTGCGGTTACTTCAATAATATTGGCAGTAACTTGATTTTGATTGTTACCATTAATAGACCATTGTAAAGTCGTGTTTGCGCTTAAAGTAATCGACTCATAAGACACAGGACTTGGTGATACAGTTTGTCCTGTAAATGGGCTGGTATAGGTTGGATTTGATGTAGTCATAATTAGCTTTCAATAGCAATCGCTTGTCTATCGGCAAGACGTAATTGATCTTCTTGTTTAAGAACCTGCATTGCTTCACTATACTTTTGTTGAAAGATCTGCCGTTGATCATTCTTTACAAACAGAATTGCTTGTAATAATGTACCAAACAACATAGCATTCGGTGCATTCTGTGTTAACCAATTAGTTTGATTATCATTAGACAATGGAGCAAGTCTTTCATAGTACAAGACTTCAAATGGGTAGTTCTGATCAGGTGTTGGAGACACTATCCAGTTATCATAATTATAGTCGGCAAAATAAAGAGGCGTTCCTGTGGCGGTAGAACTAGGGCTGTATTGTCTTAAGTATTCATATTTACGTAAGAAAACAGGCTGAATCTGACCACTACTAGTTAAGTTCATACTAACTGTTTTACGCCATCTTGCAGGTTTAGGAATAACAGGATTAGTTGCAGTCATAGTAGACTCCGCTACTTGTAACTGACCTAATGTTTTAATCTGCTGAGCAATTTCAAACTCAGCAAGCATAATAAATTCAGGAATTTGATTGGTAACAGCACTATCATTACGTTCTAAATATTGCTGAACATCCAAGATCAGCGAATTATAAGTCATCGCTGCTGCATTAGTGTTTGACGGTGTGGTTTGAGTCGCCATAATTTATCCTAGTTCATCATGCCAACCATTTTTCCCAAACAGTTTTATTGATTTTAATATATTTCTTACTTATACAACCATATTTTCTGAAATTGTTTTTACTTCTGCTACACGATTTAACCAACCTTTTAAATATTTCACTTGGTCAGGTCTACTTTCAACAATTCCATGGTAGAAATTATTTTTTAATTCACTAAACTTTTCAATCAGTTCTTTTGGATCAGCCTTTTGAATAGCCGATAAGCTCGCTGGTCCCAACACGCCATCCGCAGTAACTCCAACCGCCTCTTGTATGAGCTTGGCAGCCCTACCCACACCCATGTTAACAGCACTATCAAATACGGCGTAGTCAACACCAGCAGGAAGGTCATCCCCATGAAGTTTATCCCAATACAGTTGTTTATAAATATCGTGAATATCTTGATTACTAATGTTTCTTAAATCATCTTTTGTCAGATGTGGATTACGTTTGAATTCTTTAAATACCGCAAAAGTAACACCTTTCATGGTAGCTCCTCCTGCATCGGTACTATCATCCGACCATCCTCCCTCGCTTTCGAGGACGTGTGCTAATGCAGATTCGTAATTTTCTTTCATGTTGTTGGTGTACTCTGATGTAGTAGTTCATCTTTCTTTTGACTACCTGCTGATGAACCAAAGTAAAAAGAAATAATACCGACCCAAGCTGTAGATAATGAACCGAGCATAATCATTAATTCATCTGACTTGGTGGCATAACCCATCATTAATGCAAATAAGATTCCAAAGAACCCAGCAGTAATTAAAAGAGACAATAATGGTGGAACCCATGAATGAGTTGCTGTTTGCATATCACGAGCCGATTTACGGTCATCTACCGCTAATTTTTCAAAGTTTAACCCTAACTCTTGAGCCTGTGCTTGTAATTGAATCTCGGCTTGTTTTAGACTTGCCAATTGGTCAGCCGTTAACTTACCTGAATCAATCGTAGACTGTACGTCTTTTTCATCAATTCCAAGTGCTTTAGATATGGCTGATACAGCCAAACCTGCAAGAGGACCGCCCAGTGCTGTAGCAATAGTAGGAGCTATTTGACTTAAAAATTCCATATTAATCCTTTAGCAAAATAATTAACATCATACAAATCAATGCAAACATTGTCCACCATTTAAACAATTCATCATCCACGCACAATGTCCTTTTTCGTTCTTACAATAACCTTGTGTTCTTTGTCAAACTTTGGTTTTGGTAATCTTGTTTTTTCCAGTTCTTTAATCTCAAAATGCAAATAAATAACATAAGACCAAATAACCAGTTCAACTAAAAACACAGCAAACCAATACTTAACCCAGCTCATACAAGATTAAAGTAATACAGCAAACAAGTAATAATAAAAGCTACAAACCAACAATAAAACTGAACTCGTCTTACATCTTCTAACTTATGGCCGTAATACTTTTTACTTTCTTGATGCTCTTTTTCTACTACCGCTTTTAACTCTAATACCTTGCTCCACTCTTTAGCACCATACTTAGCTTTAAATTCTTTTTCAGCCTCGTTTTCTGCTTGAATAATGGCACTTTGATTTTTATACTCTTGAATAGCTCGATAGATCATCGAGTTCTCCATTGCTTCTTCGTGAATCTTGTGCTTCTTTCTTGCTTCTAATTCCTGTAATGCTACTTCTGTACCGTCACGTTGAATATTCTCAATACTTTTAGTTAACTTCTTGCCAGCCTCACGACTTTGTTCTAAGCTATTTGCTAAAGATTTTGCCCCTTCGGCAATTGGATTAATGTCTGGCATTTCATTTCACTAAGTGCTTCACCGTGTCAATTAAAAAGTCTTTACCAAAAAAGATTGAAACAATCACTGCATAAAGAAGATATTCAATACGTTCCATGCGCTTAGATCCTTTAGCAAAAGAATCTAGTATACCTTCGTATCGCTCTGCACAAACGGCTTCATGTACAGACAAACGCTTATCTGTTTCTGCAATGACTGTTTCCATATCCATTACTTTGCTTCTTCAGTAGTTGTTTCAACTGTAGGCGGCACAACAACTGCTGGTGTATCATCTACTTTTACACGAGTAATGTCACCATGGTCTGTATTGTAACCAAGTGCTGATTTCACTTCATCAATCACTTTTTCTGCAGTTTCTTCAATTTTCTTTAATAAGTCCATAAACACTCCTTATTGAGTTGTGGTTGGTGCTTCTACAGGTGTTGGTGCTTCTACAGGTTGTGCACCTTGTTCACCTGCTTGTTTTTGAATCTCATTAATTAATCCCGCAACTTCAACAAAAGGTCTAGAACCAAGATACTGAAGAATGCCGTTAATTAAATCAGTTGTTAATGAAAGTTTTTCCATTTTTTAATATCCTAAAAAATTGCCACCAAAAAGGGCTGATGGCTTACCCTAAAATTAAGACTGTACCCAAGGTAACGGTGGCTGTGTTACTGTTGGATTAATTAAATTGTTTAAATTAGTGTTTACAGCAGTTTCTGTGGCTTCTTGATTAATGCCGTTTGACCAACACCATCCAACAACTTGTGATTGAGTAAGCGAATTGTACGGAGTAAATGAACCACCTTCTGCTGGCTCAGGAAATGTACAAGTCCCATATACGCTGTTTGTAAATTCTACAGGTGGAGTTGCTGTATTTGATTCTGTACCTGTGCATCTCCAACCTGCTGTTAATACTACTTCTGAATGACCATTAATGGTTTGTGTACTAGCGTCCATCCAATCAATAGTCCAGTTAATTGTTGCTGACATTATTTATTCTCCAAAGTTAAAATGCGTTGTGTTAGTGATTCAATAATTGCTTGTTGTTCTTGAATGGCTTTGACAAGTAATGGAGTTAAACGACCATAATCAACACCCCATGGATTTTGTTTTTCGTTATCCCCACCAACGCTTACTGGTTCTATATATATTTTTCCTAATTCTTGTGCAATAAAACCATAATCAACGTGCTGTTTATCTTCTTTCCAATCGTAAGAACGAACAGGAATATTTAAAACTTTATCTAAAGCATTAGGAGCATCAACAATATTTTCTTTTAATCTTTCATCTGATGTTGCGTTATATACTACAACTGTAGATGCTGTATGTTGAATACCACCTGCAACTGAACCTGAACTATTTAAAAAATAAATATAGTTTGAACTACTGCCGTAAGTTGTTCCTGTATCTTTAAATGCTGCACAAACTTGTGATGCTAAATTTGCACTTGATTGTATATAAGTTGTTGCACCTAAAGAAGATGATGTTTGATTTACTAACAATTGACCACTATTATCTAGTGTCATTGCTTGGGTAAATGCACAAGTAGTTCCTGCTGAACCTGATGGTGCTATGTACCAAGCAAAGCCTGGGTTGTTAGTTTGAAATCTACTTGCTGTATCGTTTATTTGATAATAATAATTTGAACCTGTGTAATAAGCATTGCTTAAAATTTGAGGAGCATCATTACTAGCAGAACTTTGAGCAAATGAACCATATCCAATTTGCAAAACTTTCCATGTACTTGTCCAAGCACTAGGAGTAACTCCAAGTCCTAGATTGCCTGATGAATCAATCCTCATAGATTCTGTTAATGCACCACCACTAGCATAAGCATTTTTAAATACCATTGTTCCAGAAGTGGCAGAATCTCTATAAACAGATATTTCTCCATTTATTACTGAATTTGCTGATGATAAATTCCATTGAATACCTGCACCTGTACTTGCTGCCGTATTTGGATTTGTTAAACGTAATACTTGTGCAGTAGAACCACTAGATGATTGACTTATTTCTAAATTTGCTTGAGGACTACTTGTACCTATTCCTAGATAGCCAGCAGATGTAAGACGCATATACTCTGTGTTATTTGTATAAAAACGAATTGGTAATGTAGTATCAGTTTGTAAATAAGCACCAGATGAATCTTGACCTAAATATGTTGAACCTACAGAATTTTTTGCTTGATAATAAGCCGAACCTGAACCTGCTGTTTGATTTAAAACACCTACTGAACCTGAAGAATACACATGTAATTGTGTACTAGGACTACTTGTACCTATACCTAAATATCCAGCAGTAGTTAAACGCATATTTTCTGTAGCGTTAGTACCAAACAAAAGATTACCTGAAGCATTAGCATTAAACAAAAATGCGTTTTTTGCTTGTGTTGCATGATTTGTGCCATAAGCAACTAATCTAAGGTCACCACCTGTACCTGTTCCTACTTGTACGGCTGAACCAGCAGAAGTTCCACTATTTGTATTTTCAAAAGTTGCATAACTTATAGAATTTGCTTGAAGTTGTGCGTAAACAGAAATACCAGAAGTAGGTGCTACATTTATACCTAAATTTGTTCCGTTAAATTGTAAATTAGCACTAGAACTAAAAGCACTTGTACCATTGCCGTACGGTATATATCCTGATGTTAATGTTGTTAATCCTGTGCCACCTGATGCTACACCAAGAGCATTTGTTAAATTAAGTGTATTAGCCGTTAATGTTGTGCCGTTAAATGTTAAATTACTCGATTGTGCAATTGCTGATGTGCTAGATGCATAAAATATTTGATTAGCAGTAAACGCAGTTAAACCTGTACCCCCTGAAGAAGTTCCAAGTGTACCTGCCAAAGTAACTGCTCCTGCTGTTGCAGTAGAAGGAGTTAATCCTGATAAAGATGTTTGAAAGGTAGTAACAGCAACACCACTTAGTGTTGACCATTGTGGTGCAGTACCACTCGATGTAAGAATCTGTCCATTTGTTCCAATACCAAGTTTAGATAACGCCGTACCTGACGCATAGTAAGGTAAGTCACCTGCTGTGTAGCTTGATAAACCTGTTCCGCCATTGCTTGTTATCAATGTGCCTGCAACCGTAATTGCACCTGTGGTTGCGGTATTAGGTGTTAAGCCTGTAGTGCCGAAGTTAATAGATGATACGTTGATATTGCCTGCTTTAGATGCCAATACTTGAACATTACCTGAAGCGTCTTTGTAGAATAATTTACCATCATAATAATTCAGGGCAAGCTCTGCACCTGTAGATGAAGAAGTTAAATTAGCCGCTGACGGTGTATTGCCTGTCGTTCCACTTGCATAAATTAATATTGGGGTGTACCCGCTCTGTGCCATATTTATTCCTTTTGAATATTATAAATCCATTTTATTAAAATCCACCACCTGCAACACCAACATTTGTTCCTGTACCACCATATAAAGTTCCGATAATAGTACCTTGCCAAGTTCCTGTTCCAATTGTGCCTACACTTGTTAAACTAGAACTTACGACTGTACTATTTAATGTGGTGCCTGTTAATGTGCCTGCTGCCGCTGTTACTGTTCCACTACTTCCTAAACTTATAGATGTACCATTGACTGTTACAGAACTATTTTGTAATTGTGCATTAGTTACATTGGATAAAGCACCACCTAATACAATATTACCGCTAGAAGTTACTGTTCCAGTTAAAGTAATTCCATTAACAGAACCTGTACCTGATACAGATGTTACTGTTCCTGAACCTTTATTATTAAAAGTATTCCAATCCGTAGAGGTTAAATAACCACTTACAGATGACGTTGCTGCCGACATCGAAATAGTTGGGGTTGTACCACCGCTAGATACTACTGGGCTTGTTGCTCCTACTGAAGTGACATAAGTTCCTGATGGCTGTTTGTTATTGAATGTATTCCAATCAGTACTACTTAAATATCCGTTTGTGCTTGTACTTGCTTGCGTAATACTAATAGCGGGAGTAGTTCCGCCGCTTGACTGAATAGGGGCAGTTCCTGTTACTGATGTCACGGTTCCTACATTAATTGTACCACCTAAACTTACTGTATTACTATTAATAGTAATAGAACTATTTGCCAGTTGAACATTGGTAATCGTGCCACTTAATGCTGTTGTTGGAATTGTAGCACTAGCAGTAAAAGCAGAAGTTCCATTTCCAATAACATACCCTGTTAAAGTAGTTGCTCCTGTACCACCCGAAGATGGGTTTAATGTACCTGCTAAAGTAATAGGACCACTTGTTGCGGTATTAGGGGTTAGCCCTGATAAAGTAGTAGTAAATGTGGTTACGCCGCCAGTTAATGAAAACTGTTGCCAACCAGATGCATTGTAACCTTCAAAGGTTCCTAAACTTGTATTGTATCTGAAAGCGCCGGTAGACCCTGTTCTTTGACCGGTAGTGCCATTAGGCACAGTAACTGAACCTGTTCCTGGAAATATAGCATTACTTGATATACTAATAGTAGGCGTAGATGTTCCGTCTCCGCCTGCTATACTAATTTGATTCGTAGTTCCGGTAAGCACATTTGTACTTAAAGTCGTCCCATTAGTAGAAATAAACCCTGTTCCACCTAAACTAGCAAGTGCTAATGGCAAACCGCTTAACCCGAGTGTAGGGTTACCAGTTACGCCACTTCCATTCGTTACAGATAAACCAGCGCCAGTAACAGCAATGCTTCTATTAACAACGCTATTACTTGAATTTTTAATGATAAGGCCCTGAGATGCATTTTCTAATGAGCCTGATACTGCATTAAGGAAAACAGAGTATTGACCCTGTGCACCACCAGAACTTGTTCCAATTCCTAATCCACCTACTAGTCTTTGACTATTAGGCAAAGAAGGCTCATTATTAATAGTTAAATATGTCTGAGTCTGAGTTGGGCTATTAACTAAGTTATATACGGTTGTTTGTACTGTCTGCCCATTTTGGACAATCGGCACAAGTTCAGAACCACTAATAGGGCTAGGAGCTACAGGAAGTTGTGTTATTCGTACATTGGCCATATTCGTTCTCTACGGACTAAGGTTATCAAGATTTCCGTCCAGCGGATCTTCTGCTGTTTCAGGGGCAATACCGTACTCCCCTTGAGTAATTGGTGTTTTTGGGTCTTGGTTGGGTGAGTTAACCACATTTGGATCTGTTGTGATTGCGTCTTGATTAGCAGCAATGTCAGCATCTGGTCTAGGAAAGCGAAGACTAATTTTTTCAGGCTGACGCATAGGCAGTCTATAAGGATCTTTTTGGTCAATACAACCAAACCGACAAACTCTAAGACCTGGTGTGTTTTCATCTTGCTGTACATCATCATATGCTCTCTTCATTTTGCATCGATCGCAAATTTGTATTGTTAGTACGGCATTTCCACGAGTATCTAACCATTTTGGCATACCTACCTCGTATAAACACTAATGTTAGGTGCAAAGTAAATCGGAGACTTATCTCGTTCTTCTTGCTCAGCCATCATCCAATACTTCTCTGCTTGCTGTTCACAGTAAGCAATTCTAGCAGGATCAACTTGAGGTAACTCCATAGCCATTTGATGTGCTAGCATGTTCTGTATCGCTAAATACCATCTTTGAGGTATTTCTATAGAACCAGATAATGCACCAACATCTTGTACATATCTAGAACACCATGCCACAATCTGAACAGAATAAAGATTAGGCGTAGGCCAAAGTGTCATAGTAGGCTGTGGAATAGTTCTATTTAACCAATACTGTAAAGGATAGTTATTAGGATAGTTCTTATTCGGTAAATTAATGTAGTCATCACGGTTCATTCTAAACATCGGTATTTCTGTTGGATTTGAACCAAAAATAACCTGATAAAACCCCATGTTAGCACCGGATGTCTGTAAAATTCTCCAGTAAGGAGCAGTAACTGACGGATCTAAGTCATTGTAAATCCATTGCCCACTAACCCAAGAAGTAGTGTTTGGAGTAAGTAATGTAACCCAAGTAGAATTATCTTGAGAATATTGAATTTGATAGTCAACTGTTCCTGTAATAGCAGGAAAAATACCAATGGTTGCCATGTAAATACCTTGACCGGTTCCATTATTAATACCAATGTAGCCTGTATTAGTTGTTAACTGACAAATATTAGTATAGACACCATCAAAAGCATTAGCAACTATTCCTGAAGATGAATTAGCGCCGTTTGTATTAATTGTCAAATATCTATAGTTAGCACTTAGTATATCATTAGTAGATGCAGGCAATAAGTATTCATATTGATCAGCAACCATGCCAATCACATTCTTTTGAATACACCAATACTGAATACCGCGGTTAACTAAATTAGACAATAAGTAGTAAAGCGATTGCTTTGCAGCAAAGATTTGCTCTGATGTTAATTCTTCAGCTAGTTTTCCAGCACGACGAGCGCCACTATCAATTAGATTTTGAACTGTAACAACTGTGGTGGATACTGTTCCGCTTGTACTCATTGCTAACCTTTACCAATTAGGGCACTTCCATCGTTTTAAAGAAGCCTTCGCTCTAGGTGCGTCACCTTTAGCGTGTTTTACTACTCCAGACATTCGAGCACAAAATGAATTCTTTCTACTTCCACCTTCTGGCTGCGGTGCTTTTAAATGCGACCCTGTTTCTCTATTATACTTGGCTCTTCCTTTAGCCGTAAGCCCGGCGCCTTGTTTAGTTGGTAGTTTTTCACCTCTTCCAACAGAGAGCGATACACCACCGCCAGTTGCTTTCTTAGCTGTTTTTTCTGAATTAATAAAATCCTGTTTAGTTGGGGCGCCTTTGCTTCCAACTTTACGCATGTGCTCGCCACTACCTTGCTTAATTCTTTCTTGTTTAGCATGAATGTTTGCGTACAAACCGCCGCCATCTTTCTTTTTAACAGATCTTTTTACATTATATGCAATAGCAACTGCTTGTTTAACAGGTTTCCCTGCATGTACTTCAGTAGCAACATTCTTGCTAAAAGCTTGCTTTGATTTTGATTTAATCAAAGGCATAATTAGCTCCCTGTACCAACAGTATTATTATTGTTTTGTATAAGTTTACCTGTAATAATAACCCCTGCAGATATTGTACCTGTATTTGTAACAAGTTGCCATTGAATATCGGTTTTTTCTGCATATAAAAACGGATTTGCTTGTCTTTGTGCTGTATAAATCGATACAAACGGTTGTTGCAACACAACAAACTTAACGCCTGTAGTGTTGTTAATAGCTTGTACTTTGTAAGTAACAATTATGCTTCCGGTATAACTATTTGATGTGTTTACTTCAGCTAAGTCTAAATAGAATGTGTATCCTGCAGGTACTGTAAATACAGTACTTTGTGATTTGCCAATTCCTGCATTAATTTGAGAAACAATATTAGAGGATTGCTTTAATGTAATTGTACCTACGTTAGTAGTTTGCCCTGTTCCTGCCGATACTAAAACCATACTATTTACACGATAATAGCTATTTAGGGTTGTTACTCCTGTAACGCCATTCATTTGTAAAGTTTCAGATATTTGATTAAAGTTTGCATCTAAACCATTAATTAACACCTTAGCAACCGTATCATCAGATGCAGAAGTGCTTACAAGAGTTAGTGTAGATGCATTTGTAATGTAAGTATAAGTTGTAGCATTTTCCCAAACAGGAATGCTAGTAGTTGTTACAGATGCTTGATAACCAAAAATATTGACTTGTTGATGACCATAAATTTGATTACGAGCAACTTGTAAATCAAATGGCTCATATGCACCACTACGAGTTACCGAAGAAACGATGTTATTACTCATATTAAATCTCCAAGTTAAAAGGCGGGGTTTTCACCCCAACCTTTAATAGTTACACTTACCACCTTTTTTATGATGCGTAGAAATCTTGCTATGATGCTTTGCATGACCTCCATGCTTCATAGGGTGATGGTCAATATGTGTATGTCCATGGTCGTGCTTCCCTGCAAGATGATGCATAGATTTATGACCGTGGTCATCGTGTCCATGAGTGGTGTGATGTTGCTTATGACCATGAGTAACATGTCCACCTGATTTGTAACCTGCAGGAGCTTGATGAATTTCGCCTGTCTTACCTTTTTTGGTTGGCATCTTTTCACCATCTTTCATATCATTTAGATATCTGTTGGCTACATTCTGAGAAACTGTTCCACCTTTAGCATACTTATGCATCTTACCACCATGCTTATAGCCTACACCTTCAATGCCACCTGATTTAGTGTGAAATGATTTAGTTTGTTTAGCTTCAACAACTTTATCTTGCACGTCAATCTTTGGCTTTAATGTACCTTTAGTCTGAAAAGCATCACCTTTAGCAGCCAATGCTTGTCCGCCTTTAGCATAAGAACCACCTTTACACATTTTAGCCATGTGTTTATGGTGTTCGTGCATTTTATGGTGGTGAGCAGAACCACCTTCGGCATGCTTTGTTTTGTGGTGTTTTGCCATTGCCATGTGATGCTTATGCGTACCTTCAGGGTGACCGCTAATATGATGAACTTTTCCGCCATGCTTATAACCTGGACCCTCAATTCCAGCGCCTGTCATAGACTTGTGATGTGGCTTACCTTCTCCAAGTAATCCACCTATCTGAGGTGTATACATAGCTTTACCACCTTTAGCCATGTGAGCTTTACCACCATGTGTAGAGTCTTTCATCTTTTCATGATGTTTAAGTTCTTTTTCAACTTTATGAATCTCTTTTATCTCTTTTCGTTCTTCAGCTTTACCGCCTTCTTTACGTCTAAGTAAAGCAGGTTGCATAGCCATTGCACGACGAGGAGGCATCATCATAGGGTTGCCACCCATTGCCATGTGCTTTTTATGCGCATGACCGCCTTTTTTCATACCTTCATGCTTAAGTTCATCAGCAGAAGGTTCTGTTGTCATTTCTTTTGGTTCACGACCAAATTTGCTAGTTGCCATAATAATCTTCTCCTATTAGGCTTGGGCAATGCCAAGTAAGCCAGTTGTGGTGGAATTTGGACCTACTTGAATAGCCGTTAAACCCAGTGTTAAAACTAGTTTATTTGAACCATTCAATGTTCCAGCGGGTGTATATGTTCCACGGGTATCCGCCGTTACAGAACTAGATACAAGTTGCGGTGTCATCGTAGCGGCGCTTGCTGTATATGAGCCTGAAGTATTTACAAACGTACCAGCTAAATAGTTGGCTTGTGATGTAGATATTTTACCCGTTGTACCCGATACATAAGTCCACCAATAGTTTGTACCAGTACTTACACCACCTGGAGGCGTTCCTGTAAATTGAACAATAGTGCCACTAGCAGGAGAATAACCAACTGTAAGTACGCCAGGTGAAGCAATCGTCCAACCTGTTACTGCTTGTACAGAGTAAGTTGTTGTATTGCTATAAAAAGCATAAGCCAATGTCCCATTGTCAACCGCTGTAGATCCTGTAAATCCTGGGTCTACAATGTATGCTTCATCACTAATACGACATGGTAAGCCTAGTGTAGTTGTTGTATCAACCGATACCGCAACAGTAGTTGCAGCGCTAAATGCGATACTGTAAATTTGAAAGAATGCTTTTCTTCCTTTAGTTTGCGTAGAAGCAACTGTACCTGTTTGAATGATTTCAGTCATTGCATTACCGTAATAATCATAGCCAGTTACTGTTACTTGTGAGTTTGTTGGGCTACCTGATGCAGTTGTAACCGCAACTGCTCTAGGCACATCTAATTGAGTTACTGTTGTACCATCAGTACGAATCACTTGTGTTGTTCCGCCTGTACCAGATGCTAATTGTGTACCACTATAAGTAGTTGCGCCTGTTGGCGTTTTAGCAGCTAAAACAGCAGCTGTTGTTGCAGCATACGGATTTGTATCGTATAAATAAACACGTCCCATTGGACCAAAACCAAGAGACATCGGTGAAGGATTACCTAAGTTACTGGTAGCATTTGTACCAACATAACTAGGGGCTGAACCTAAAAATAAATCATCGCTAAATTGTGGCATTGTCGTTCTCCATGAAAAGTTGACAAATTAAAAAGAAGGGGTTTTTACACCCCTTTGATACTTAAGCTCCTGGTGTACCGTACATAGCACGTGGATCGGTCCAACCTGGGATATAACGTTCTGTTGCTTTGTAACGCATAGAGTCGGTTTCGAAGTCACCTTCCATTGTCTTCTCTAATGCACGACGCATCAACAATTTCATACCTTCTGGAGCATCTGTTTGGATCCACCAGTTAGTTGAAGATGTTAAACGGCTAATAACCGATGCACCTTCAGGCAATAAACCAATTGATTTAATTGGGTTAATGTCATTGTTTGCTGTACCAGTTCTTAGAACAGATTTCAGCAATACTTCAGCTTGGAAAACGTTACCTGGGGCAACGACAATCTTAAGCGGTTGTAAGCGAATTTTCTTACCGTTGTTGTCAACTGCTTGACGGATTTGAATTAACATCTGTTCGAGAGATGTTTGAGATAAAGCCGCTGCTGTTGCTAACTGATTGCTAAATGTACCTGAAGCAATCGGGTGAGCTGTGTTAATCAAAGATACGCCGTCACCACCAACATATGAAGAGTTAAATGCACGGTTCAAAATGTTAGCACATAACAATTCTTTAGTTTCTACTAAAGATTGTGCTAAGTGCTTAGCGTATACTTGACCTAAACGGATATGGTCACCGTCTTCAACTAAAACTCTAGTTAAAGCAAATGCCAAACCGAATACTTGGTAAACATAACGCTGTAAGAACAATACACCACCTTGTTGATATGTAACAGGTGAGCCGTCAGGGAGCTGAGGAGCTGCACCGAAACCATATAACACTGGTTCTTCATGGTAGTTACGTGGAATACCTGCTTGTTCACGGAAAACTGTAGACCATTCGTCGGAACGCTGATCATACACACCGTCAAAGGATTCGTTCAATATAGGTTCTACAATTGAACGGAAGTCCGTACTTCTCATTGGGGCTGCCATAATTTATTCTCCTATATTAAACTTGAGCTACGTATTGACCGTAGAAGTTAGTAGAGCTTAACTGTACACGAACTATTGTGTAAGCATCACCCCATGCATTATCTACGTTTTGACATAAATCTACCACACGCATAGCAGCTTGCTGACCATTAGTAACGGCTGTTGAAGCTCCTAATGTTGCTTGTGATAACCCGGTTGTTGAATTACCCGCAGTAATGTTGGTAAACCAATATTCACCACCGATACTTGTTTGAGCCATAGAACCGTCAGCTTGGATTTCATAAACGATGTTGAGGTCGTTATAGAAATAAGCATTTGTGACTGAACCTGCTTGAACAGTTGTACCTGATGGCCAGTAGTTGGAAACACGACGACGGCCTGTTGTGTCAGTAAACTCAACGCCTTGGAATGAACCTGTTACGGCATACTGTTGGCTTGATGAATTTCCTGTTGTGGTTTGAGCAGCAATAATTGTACCGTTAGCAGAGCCAGTAGAACCTACGTTAGCAGCACTAACGTAGGCAATAGGTTGCTGTTTGTAAATATTGGCTGCGTAACCCGATGTAATACCGTTTTGTAAGCATTGTGCTCTTTCTAATCCTGTTGGAAAGAAGGCAGGACGCAAACCAAACGGAGCGGATACTGAAGACATATTTTACTCCTTAAAAATGGTTAAATAAAATTTTGTTTTTTGACGCTTTATTCAAAGCTATAAAGCAAAATCGCAATTAACGCAATTTTTAAAAGTAAAACCAACCCGCTCTTACCAAGAAGTAGGAACGGGTCTTGTTAAATCAAAGTGCATGCCATCACCTTCAATTTCACCTAGTCTTTTACCATTAGAATCACGGGCATTCAATAATGAGTCTTGTTGAACTCTTATCTTCTCTTGCTCATCCATTGGAGCATAATGGTGTACTTCTGCCATATAGTCCAAATAAATGTCCATTGGAAGTTTATAAAGAACCATCTCATTACAAGCAACAAACCCTTCTAACTCACCTGCTTTTACACGGAAATTTTCAAAGCCTGGAACTTCATCGGCTTTAACTGGCACATAGCCAATCCGCATACGTCGGTGAATAGGATCGTACTGATGAGTGGTGGATAACCAACAAGTATGAAAGCCTGGAATATCAGGCGCATTAGGTAAAGCTTCTTGAAGGAACTCATCGCGGAACATTCTACGGCGTTCCTGAGAAAATGCAAAATCTTGTTCTGGTGGGCGACGACTAGCATCCATAGTTGCTCTATTTTCGCGACCTTTAGTTGTATCTTTTCTTAAACGCTCATCCATTTTTATCCCCTATTCTTGTTTTGACGATCCCACTCAATATAACGTTGAGTGGCTTTTCTACGAAGTTCCATATTGTCCCACATGCCAGCTTCTTTTATAGCAGCGACACGATCTGGACTAAGTACATAGTCATTAGATTTACTATTGCCCATCGACTCTCTTCCTGAACTTGTCACAACAGACCTCGGTTTTGGATTACGTGCTTTAGATTCATTATAAGCATATTTTGACGTGTCGGGAATATATTTTTTAAGCCTATCATCAAGTTCGTCCCAATAGTCTTCAGAACTAGGATCATACCCCTCTTCTGTCAATTTTTTATCGATAACCTGAGCAATGGCTGATTCTTCATTTTTGCCGTGCGGGTCATACCAAGAATTTCTTTCCATCCATTCAGCCGCCAACCGCTGGACTGATAAATCCGGTGCTTTAATGCTTGGTTGTTGTTGGGCTGTTTGTCTTGTTGCTTGATGCTTCATATTTTGAAGTGACTCAAGTTTTCTGCGAGCATCATACAAAAGTTCTTCCGCTTTAGTAACACCTTCACCGTCTTGGTGCGCTACGGCTTCTTTCATTTTCATTTTGGCGTACTCAACCTGTACTCCAGCATCATCAATAGCCTTGTCAACACGAGCTAATTCAGCTCCACTAGTTTTTTTCTCAATAACTGCCAGTCTTTCAGCAAGTTCTTGGTTTTGTTTCCTAAGGGCGGTTATTAGGTGGTTGGATTCTTTTGCTTTTTCCCTATGAATCTGTTTTTTCAGACGTCTTTCTTCTCGACGAGCGGCTCTAATCTGCTCTCTATCGTCGTCATCTTCATGGTCTTCTTGTTCTGCTGAAGATTTTTCTTCTATTTCTTCTTCATGCTGAGGATTTTCTCCCGCATTTTCAGGCAACTGAACGGTTGCTGAACCGTCTTGCTCTTCTGCTACCTGTAATTCTAATTTTTCAGTAGGTGTCATACAATTTTCCTTTCAAAAATTTAAATGAACGCTTTAATAGCACGGGGATCACCAGTCACTTTGCCAATAAGTTCATGGTCATTAAAAAATGTAAAGAGTGCTTTTCCGTTGGCGCCTTGATTATCCGTGAAATCAATTTCCCATCTATCGCCGCCCCACTTAGGCACACGAACATAATCCCCCACAGATGCCCAAGCTCCTTCTGGCCACGGCACCATATCTTCTCTTTTTCTAAAAGCAAGTGGTCCAATAGCAATAACTTTGCCAATCATCGTATTCCATTTTTCCGTTTCTTTGGTTTCTTCTGGAATAACAATACCGCTATTAGTTACTTTTTCTTTCACTGCTCTTAACTGCACTAGTACTCTTGCACCATACGGTGTCATAAGAGGATCAACTTCCGGAAACGCCTCTTCTAGTGTCTGTTCTTTGTCGTAATTTACTGTCATCACTATCCTTTTCTTCTAAAAGATTATTTAAAATATCCAAAGCTTCTTGCAAGCCTTGGTGTATGCCTACATATCTCTGGTAACTTTCAAAGTTCACGAACCTTCCATTTACCATTGACTCTACTACTTCTTGCTGCTTTGCTTTTACTACTTTAATGAAATCATTTGTAAGATCCATTAACGACCTCTAGCACTTGGTTTCTTTCCTACTGCTATTGCTATCATTAAACCAGGTTTCTTAGCGCCCCCACCTTTTTTCATGGTAGCAACAGAATGAGGGACAGGTTTAGTTAATTTTGGCTTGGTTCCTTTAGCAGGTAAGTTCCTTACTTTGCTTTCAGGGTATGCACCAATAAGTTCGTTATCAGGTTGATGGGATTCTGGGATCACCTGTCCGCCTTTAGCATATTTCTTTACTTTTCCGCCTTTTTTCAAATGGTTTGCTTCTTCCATGCCATACATGGCCATGCGCTTATGCTTATTAATTGCTTCAGACATTTCCTTCTCCTTGTGGTGGTTGATTGCTTTGCTCAGCTGTTGCTCCTTCTTGCTCTATTGCTTGCTTTTGTGCTTCTTGTGCTGTTTCTTGTGCTTTTGCTACTTGTTGCATTTGTTGTTGCTGCAATTCTTGATTGTGATTTATTGCTTGTGCTTGTAATTCAAAATCTTTTTCTATAGCAAGTTTATTAGTATCGTGCGTTAATTTAGCGGCTTCTATTTGCTGCTGTGATATTAACGCTTCTTTTTTCTCTTGGGTTTCATTTTGTTCTTTGATAGCTCTTAGTTGAAGATCTGCTTTGTCAATAGCGGCTTTTCTTTGTGTTTCTGCCATAGAAGTTTGTGTTAAAGCATTTACTTGAGCCATAATATTTGGATCAGTTGGCTGTTGGTTTTGACCTTGCATTTGTTTTAGCATGGCTAGCATTTGATTGATAGCTTGTCCTACTTGACCTAATGTTTCTTTGCTATCTTGATGCACATGCTGTAAAGCAACTGCCAATAATTTTTGAGCCTCTTTCATAGTAGGCTGAATTTTTAAAATGTTATAAGGTTCACCTAAAGCCTGACTTGTGTACATATCCGCTTGGTTTAAATACCATAAGGTCAAATGCTGCTTTAAATGTTCTAAACAGGCAGGAATAAAAGTAGGCGCAACTATTGGATTGAATCCAAAAATAGGGTCGGTTGCGTATTGTAAGTGGCTTATAAAATGAGCTAAATGGTCTTGAGCTGGGAAAGCGCCTACTGGTTTGCCTACCGTCATAGATACGTTTTCGAGCGCAGGATTCATATCTTTAATGTCCTGAGGGTCTGGCAATACTTCATTAACATCCGGCAATTTAATTTGCTTAAGTATTCTTTTCTCAACAGCAAGCCTATTATACAAATCTGGGTTTGCTTGTGCTCTTGCGGCTAAAGTTTGAATTTGAGCGTATCTTTGACTTTCCGCAAAAATATGAGGATCAGATACCGGAATAATATCTGACATAAATTCAAAATCTTCCGCTGTTACTTGTAAATCTGCGATTACTTCTGTCTTACGTTGGTCATCTAAATACCAACGGTTTAATCTACCTAATACTTTAAATACTCTCTTTTGAGAATCATGCAATCTTGCATGAATTGAACTGAATACGGCGGCGCCTTGTTCTATTAATGCTTGAGTTGTGCCTACTGGTGCGTTAGAAGTGACATCGGCAATCTTTTCTTCTGAAGTAGTGACTACGCCTTTAGCCGCGTCGGTTAACCAACCTAAAAGCTGGAAAAGAATAGCATTAGGCGGATTGAATGGCACAGGCATTGCTATTTTTCTAATATCGTCTACTCCAGGCGCACCTTCAATTTCTGTAACTTGAGTAACATCAATGCTCGTAGACTGACCCGAGATCTTCCCGCCTTTAAGCTTAAGCATAGTTGGTGCGTTATTGATGTGCGCAGAATCCAATAAAGCACGGAGTGCACCAGTAAGAGCAGCAGAAAGGCCGCCAATGAGATGAGGAAGCCCAATGGCATAAGCGCCTCTCCAAGGTATAAATTTGAATTCAATAATCCAGTCCAACTTAGTAAGTGATTCATCACCGTTCTCCCAGTTTCTATATAAACCAATAACCGCATTCTCAGCTTGGTCAATCATAAGAATGTAAGGAGCTCTTTCTCCTTTTGAAAACTTATCTTCTTCAAGTTCCAACCAAGTATAAATATGATAAATTTCTCGCATACCATCTACATTAGTAGATTCGTTTTTCTTGCCTTCTACTTTATTGGTTGCTTTTTGAGCTTTGGATTCTTCTGGCTCTTGGCTTAATTTATAGGCGCCTATATCTTTATAGAGTCCCTGTGCTACTCTTAAATCATATTCTTCTTGAGTAATAATTTGAACTTCCGTTACCCTCATGGCGGTATAGAAATTGACAGCAGCAAAAGGCAAATAAATATTATCAATAGGCACAAACTCCGCACAAGGGCGCCTACGTTGGTCATCCCACCAAAGTTTCATGTATTGTGAACCGCCTAGAGGTAACTGAGTTAGCATTTGCTCCTGTTCGTCACGGTATTCTTCTATCTGTTCCGTTAACTGCCAGTTCATGTAATCCCGTTTGCGGTCTGCCTTTGCTATTTTCTCTTCGTTACTTTCCCCAATAATTTTAGTTTTTACTGGTCCGTCAGGCGGAAATAATTCTTTGATTGCTCTAGCAGCGAAATCCACGCAGGATTCTGCCATAACTGGATGGACAACTTTGGATGCTCCCATGAATTGAGCGCCTCCTGGTGCATCGTCTCCGAGGCCTGTTCTTCTAATGCCTTCTTCATACTTTTTATCTCGGTCTTCTCTTGCATTTTTATCTTTTTCTATAAGTTCATTATATTTGAGTGCAACTTTATCCAACTCCCAGTTATCAATAGAGTCAGCTAAGTTTTCATAAAAGTCTGGAGTTTCGTCCGGACCTTTAAGATCGTCTAACCTAACTATTGCCGAACCGTCGGGTTGTTCTTCTATTTGGTCAAAAAGTTCGGGTATGGATTCTTCTGATAAATCTTCTTGGTCCATAGTTCCAGGAATAAACCGGTTAAAGTCTTGAGGGATAGGCATTTCTGGCATGGTTTATTCCTTTTCAAACTTTCTTTTAAAATTTCTAGAGTCATATTGACTCGTAGGTTTTATTTTAGTTTCATTGGCTTGGTTTATTTCTCTAGAAATATCGGATAACTCAGCAGACAAAACTTGAATCCTGCTTTTAATAGTTTCCTTTTCTTTTTTAACTGCTCCGCCAGATGCTAACTTTATTATACCGCCATTTTTGTGCCCTGGAGGAACATTTTTTGTATTTTCTATAAGATTTTTTAAGTGCCCTATATAACTACCATATTGGTGACCATTAGGATCGAAATCATGAATTCTATTCCACTTATCCCATTCTTCTTTAAGAGCAGGCATTTCATCCGGACTAACTACTTTTTTATCTAAAAACCGCATAGGTTCTATTAGGTCTATGTTGTAATCTTTAGCCAATTTTTTGATATCGTTTATGTCAATAAACCGTGGCATAGTTCTTGCAACTGCTGCTTCTTGATTTTCAAGAGCAAGAAGAGCGTCTTCTAATTTTTTACTAGGACCAATTTCTCTTTTAATTATGCGTACTAAATCTTCTGTCTCTTTTGGAGAATCTGCAAATGCATAAGCATCTCCTGGGTCGTCTCCGAAAGTATCAAAAAAGTTTTTTCCAGTTTTGTCTTCGTACATTTTAGCAATTTCATTAGAAGCATCATAATAGCCTTCCATGTGGAGTTCATCCATTAATTGATCTAATGCTTCTTTATCAAGCGATGGATGATGCTTTTGAGCGCTATCAAAAGCATGACTTACATTGGCGTTTCCGTATTCACCTGTGTGAGTATGAAATATGCCATTATTTTCTAAATCTTTACTAACATGTCTAATTTCATCTGAATAAACAAAACCTGGATTATTTAACCATTCTTTTAAATGTTTACTAAAAGCCGAATCTACTTTGCCGTTGTTATATCCTGCTATTTGCCTTATGTCAAAACCATCTGAACCATGAGGGCCTATTGGTTCTAAATGTATGGTTGCCTGCGCTTCTCCATTTGGTCCTCTTAATGAAGCAATGGCTTCTCTGTCATTTTTAATATTTTCTATATGATTATAAAAAGGAGTTTCAGAAGCGCCAGCTGGAGTAGTTCCAGTATGAGGTTCATAGATAGGAGCATGTCTATTTTTATACTGAATGCTGCAATTATGTCCGCCAGAAGCTAAGCAGTGGTTTAAGTCTTTAGTATCTACCGATAGATCCCTTAGTCCCATTTTAACTTCTTCCGGAGTTCCGTTAAATAAAGATGAATTAAAAAGAATCATTTTAGAACCATCTGAATAATCTTTGTCCGCTATTAATTCTTCATGCCTTTTTTGACGCCATTCTTCATAAGCCTTCTGGTCTTTTGCTAATTGCTTTTCTAGTTCCGCTTCATTAACCCATGCTTTTTTGGCATAGTATTCCATGGATCTATTTTTAATGGACTCGGGCGTCTCTTTGCCGGACATCAAATCATCCCATGCGGCTTTTCTTACATCTTTTAAACCAGCATACTTGTCTAAAATAGTGTCCGTACCTAAATCATAAATAATAGAACCAGGATCCGCTTTATTAAGAAAAGGCATGTCTTTTCCATGCCAGTTATATTTTTCTTTCATTATTGCTGGATTAGAAAACCTAATGGCAGAATCTAGTACATTTTCCATTTCCATACCACGAGAAGTATTAGCTGTTTCTCCAGCTTCTTTAGTATCACCTCTTCTTAAAGCGGATTCTCTTCTTTCAGCAGCTTGGTCTGCAAATTCTAATGGATTTCTTACATGGTCTTTTGGATACCATCCTTGGTCGGCAAGTTGAACTAGAGGGTCATTTGCCTTGCCGGTGCCCATTCTTTTGGTTATGTAATTGGCGTAAGGTCCTTGGATCCAATTGTTATAAGCATTTTGAATAGTTTCAATTTCATTTTCATGTTTAATGATTTCATCCGATAGATCAGTACTATTAATGTGTCTAGTAACGGCATCCCTTAAATCTTTTCCCCATAGAGCAGCCGCTTTTGGATCTCCTTCTGGCATAGGGTATTCGCTTTTGTAATCTTCTATAAAGTTATTGGTTTCATCCCAAACTTTAGGATTTGGGTTTTCTTCTAACTGTTTCCACCAAAGAGTA
>Ga0208865_1000009_pt1 | contig 84662 bp, 102 predicted proteins | sample CryBogCBE02Aug09_FD_184565 | JGI IMG/M metagenome (GOLD analysis project Ga0208865, IMG submission 184565) | Freshwater microbial communities from Crystal Bog, Wisconsin, USA - CBE02Aug09 (SPAdes) (version 2) | ecosystem: Environmental > Aquatic > Freshwater > Lake | place: Crystal Bog... | reverse complement strand
TCTAACCCGTTTAAGATATCTAATACTTTATCGTCGTTAGAAGTTGTAGCTTCTACTTTAGCTGCAGGTTTTACTGTAGCTTTAGGTGCTGGAGTATCATAAGGAACATCTTCTTCCTCTTCTACTACAGGTGCTGCAACAGGAGCTGCTTCAGCATTACCATAATAGTGTTCGTCGATAAACGCCTTAATCTCTTCACTAGACTTACGATCTATAAATGTATTTAAGTCGTAAACGCTATTTAAGATCTCTTCTACCTTGCTATCATCTAAACCTTCGATAGCAGATGCATTTAAGAACTTAGAAGCTGTATAAGTTGGGTACTTAGGTGCACCTGGCTTATCAGATACTAACTCTACTTTAATACGTAAGTTGCAGCCTGCTTCACTTAAGTCAAAGATCTTAGCACCGAACTCTTCTGAATCATCACCATTGATAGCAGATTGAATAATCTTATCTAACTGCTTACCATAACGTAATACTTTAATAGTACCGTTATTTTCTGGTTTCTTAGGATCATTAACAACATAAACGTTTACTAACCAGTTTTCTTTACGACGTAGGTTAGCTTTAGCACGTTCTTTTTCTTCGTTCGTACCATCGCGTAATACTTTAAAGTATAGCTCGCTTACAGGGCAACGATCGCCCCAAGTGGTAGGAGAAGTAATACTAGCATATTTGCCAGTACTAATGCTATTCCAACCATGATGGAAGTAATGAAGAATAGTTTCTTCTGGGTTCTTAATATTAGGTAATAAACGTACTACATAAGGCTTTTCACCTGGTTCAAGTTGTAATAAGTTACGATATGCTGCGCCGTCGCCCGCTTTAGTTTTAGCTTTGTCTAGAGCATTTTTAATGCTTTCGAACATATTTGAGTTATAAGGTTTCATATTGAATGATATGGTATATTAGTATGGTTTTATTTTTTATCAAGTAAAAGTTTGTTTATTCTCTTTAATCCTTCCATTATAATTTTCTTAGCTCTGGATGAGTTATTCAATCGCATTTTAAACTTAACAATATCTGTTGCAACCGTCTTTAAATAGATTTCTTTATCTTGGGCTTGCATGCTATTGAATATGTATTCAAAGTTTGAAAGAGATAGTAAAACATATAAATTGATATGTTTGTTTCTATAATCTTCTAGACTTCTCCATGTATAACCAGCTTTTTGATTACAGTACTGTTCTAGAGTTATTTGTTCATTAATACAAGTAGTAGCCAGATACTTTAAGGATTCAAGAATATGTTTAATGTGGCCATCAGTGTCGGGTAGTTCTTCGGCCCTCTGACTTTGTAAGAGAGAGTAACAGGCAATGGCTTTTTGCGTGAGGTAGAAGTTGAGCGGGAAGTGTTCTTCGTCTTTGTAGATGACATAGGGTGCTAATAAAAAGTCTTTAATGTTTATTTGAGGGAATCGTTTAAAAAACATATCCAAACGAACGCAAAGTATACCATCTGGGGTTTTATCAAACCCTTCAAAGTCTTTACGTGCTTTCCAAGGCTTGTTTTGATGACCTCTAGATACACTTAAATATGTGTTGTAAACTTGTTCTACGCTCATTAAGAGCTATATTGTAGTATCTCTCTAACAACTTTGCTACGGCAAAGGTTACTATTGTACTTTAAAAATAGTAATATTGCCTCTCTTTCGCTATCAGTATCAGTTAGTTCCATGAAGATTTTACGGTACAATTTATTTTTGACTATTAATGAAAATATAGTCACATTGTTAAGTTTTTTATTGTGAATAATAGAACAAAATGAACCAAACTTAATAAGTTCAATCTCAAGCTCATCTCTAGCCAGTTGGCTAATAGGAGTTTCTATGACAGCTTCTTGTAGTGCACCTACTATGCCAGACATATTATGTTAGTGGCGTGAGTAGTTTGGTGAAATTTAAAAACGTTTCCGTTACTTTTCCACCCGCTGCATATTCATGTCCGCCTCCTTCGCAGATTTTAGCAGCTAACTTTGATAAGTCTACATCACATGACTTGTTTTTGCGAAATGATACATGTGAGTTGTTTGAGTTGACAAAGAATACAATATCAGCTGGGTGGGTGTTTATCATGTAATCGCAAATCTCGTTAACAAACTTTGTACCGTGAGTGCCGTATATTGTACGCTTAGCACCACCTATAGACACCGTTCCTTGATATATTTCAAGAGAAGCTATAGCTTTGTTTTTACGGTCTACATACTCTTTTATAATAGCTTTCTCCTGTGTAGTAAAAGGATAGAAGCCATTGTAGTATTTTTCTAAAAATATTTCAGCACGCTGTTTTGTAGACGTCTTTTGCGTGTTCGTGTAAAGGCAGTTCAGTTCATATGTTTCAGGTAACTTAAACTGGTAACAATCATAATCATCAGCAAGGGCAATAAAATATTTTTGTTGCTGGGTCAGTTTAGTCAACTTACCTAATGTCTTAAAGTGGTTATAAGCTTTTTTAGCACATGAAGAAGTTTCACTTACATATACTTCTGCATTTTTATAAACCCCTAATGCATTAACATGTGTTAAATGGTGATCGATAATAACAATATTTTTTCTATCAACTAAGTCAGCATTTTTAGCTACATCTAAGTCTAAGATGTAAATCTTATCAAAATCGTTTGGGTTATTTTCATTTAACCAGTTTAAATACTCTTTACGAAAGTTGGTTACTGTGGTGATCTTAAAAGCTATCTGACCAGGCTCAGCACCGAGTGCCCAATGCAAGGCTAACAAAGCAGCAACTCCATCAATATCGAAGTCGGTAAAAACGTATATCTTGTTAAAGCTCACTATAATCTATTTAAGCTACTTGCTTATTTTTTCAAGCTTATTTTCCAAGTCCATTACTTCATCTAAACCACTGCCGGATTTATTACCTGTTAAGCCAACATAGCCTTTATCTTCAGTCAAAGATAATGTGGTATAATCAATACGCATTGCTGTAGCAGCATGCTTTGGACCTAAACGATTCTTTACACCTGCTAGCTTAATAACTCCGAGCTCTTGATCACCTTCTTCTTGATAGATAGCCCAAACCACGTCTGCAGTAAACGCTACACCTAAAGATTCAGATACTGTGTCTAAGCTTGGTTTCTCCATACCTTCACGGTTAGTTTGAATAGCACTGACTACAGGCATATTGAAGAAGTATGATAGTGCTCTTAGTTCTTCTGCAGCCACCTTACCTTGCTCGTAAGAGTTCTCACCTTGTGATGCCTTTATTAGTCCAAGATAGTCTATCACGAGTATATCCGGTTTTATCCCAGTCTTTACTAAAGACTCAAGATAGGCCTTAATACCTGCTACGGTAATGGATTTCGGTGGGAATTCCTTAATAATAAGTTTGCGTTTATGTGTTTCAGTAACGCCTTTAAAGTATGAATCTAATGCACCTATTTGACCTTGTATCTCGTTAATAGGGATTTTAGAAAGATGGCTACTAATACGTTTAGCATACATCATTTCAGGCATTTCTAAAGATATAAGGACTGTTGTTAAACCTTTTGCAGCCATATTAGAGGCTACGTTACCTAAAAAGATAGACTTACCTACATTAGTTGGTCCTAAGAACAAATAAAGTGCTCTACCGTTTTTAGCTAAACCGCCACCGATTTTATCGTCAATAAACTCCCAACCTGTTGGTATTACTTCATTCTTTGTACCAAGTTCATTAATGATCTTTTCGTATTCACCGAAAAAATCTAAACCGATATCACTTGTTAAGGCTATATTACAAGCCTTTTCAAACATTGATAAGAACTTAGGGTAATCAGCTTTTTCCTTAGATACGTCATCTACTATCTTCAATACAGTATTGTATACAGCCTTCTCCTTAAAGAACTGCTCTGTATTAGCAATAAGCTCATCCATATTAAGAGCTGTATCGTATTGTTTATATGTTGTTACCGTATCTTTGAATAGTTTTAGATCTTCTTCTTTACTGAGATACGTTTTAATCTCAGTAATAGTAGGTAAAACTTTACGTTTAGTGTAAAAATCTTTAATAATACCTACAACGAGTCTGTTACCAGGGTTTTTAAAGTTCTCTGGTGCTAAATAATCTAATACTAAAGAAGTATAGTAAGCATTAGTCAAACATTGACATGCTACAATGTTCTCAAAAAAATCGCTATTAACTTGAAGAGAGTTTTTCTTCATTCGTACATTATATATTATAAATTAAAAAAAGCTAAGGTTGCCCTTAGCTTTTCTTTTTATTCTTTTGTAAGCTTTTCAGCCTCGTCTAGAACTGAGTTACTTGACCCGTACCCGACTTTCTCTTTAAGAGTCTGTTCGAGTACCGGTAGTACTTTCTTATCCCAAAACTCGGTATCGTTTTCCCAAGTTTTTCTATAACCGATCTTCTCTCCATTAAACTGAAACGTAGAACCGGTTTGTTGAATAACTCCAAACGCTACTGCCATATCAGCTAAGCCAGCATAGCGACTTAAACCAGTACGGAAGTTATTGTATAGTTCTGCCTTCAAGAAAGCAGGTACAAAGCGGTTCTTAACTGTCATTGCTGACAATGTAACACCGCTTACGTTATGAGCTACCGCGATTGATTCTTCTCCTTCGTTCTTGTCGATTTTTTCGTTTCTAGTCGCAAGCTGTACGAGCAGAGAAGCAAGATAAATAGGGCCAGAACCACCGGACTGTTTTTTAACCAATTCAGGATAGAGTGAAGTTGGGTTATCATAAATGTGATTAGTAAAAAGAATAGGCACACGAGCCTTAGCTGCTTTAAAGGTTAAAGCGCGCATCATAGACTTCATTGCTTTAGCTTTTGTACCCATATCTGCTGCGTCCTTACCTTCTGTAACGTCACGAAGCTCTTTAGCGCTTGCTAAATTACCAAGACTATCAATAGCTATAATAACCTTTAAGTTAGGGTCATTAGCTGCAATAATCTTATCTAAGAATGTAGCGATTTGGTTACGACAGTCTTCTACTGTTTCTACTGGATAGTATTTTAAGCGTTTTGGATCAATACCAACACCCTCTGCAGATTGCTTATCTACTGCTGCTTCCGTATCCCAGACAGCAGCAAAGTAGCCTTTCTTTTGAGCGTTTGCAATGATCTTATTAACAATAAGCGTCTTACCCGCACCGGAAGGCCCGGAAAAACCAGTAACCCTACCAACAGGAATACCCTTGTAAAGAGATCCAGAAAAGATAGCATTAAGTGCATAAGAGCCTGTATCGATCCAGTCGCCTACAATAGAAAGAGAGTTATCATCTGAAAGCAGAGATGCATCTGCATTTAGTGCATCTACTGCTTCAAAGATATCTTTCATTGACGAAACCTTAGTCTCGTCATTGTTTACGTCTGTACGTGGTTTACGTGCCATATTATTTAGCTTCGTCGTCAAACAACTTTACTACAGGTGTATTAGCGTTAATAGCTGTAGTAGCGAACATTTGTGCGTATTGTAGTTGTAGGTTAGCTTCAAGTTCAACGTCACTTACTACTACAGTAGACTTAGAATACGTCCAGTTAGCAAACTCATCACGATTTGCTGTAAACTCTCTAAAGAATACAGGATAGAGTTGTACTTGTAGTTTCTTGTCTGGTGTAGGTGTAACCTGTAAGATAACAGGCTTAGTTACTGTTAAAGTAGTTTTATCTTCACTTACTAGAGTGGCGATAATCGTACGTTGAATATTATCTAGGAATGTTACTAGTTTATCTTGGCTCATATGTTTATATTAATATAGTTTTTGTTTTAATCAAGGTTATTGACGAGGAAACTTAAAATAAGGGTACTTTGAGTTTATTAAATGTTGATCTAATAGTTTTTTATCAGATGCACGAGTTGGCACGATGTCCCAGCCACCACGACGGGCATAAAAACAAGTTACCATAAGTTCATCTGGTTCTAATAAGTCCCAAAGACGTTTATAAGCAGCTTCACAGATTTCTTCATGGAAATGACATTCATTACGGAATGATACGATCCATTCTAGTAAAGATTGTTCAGTTACTTCTTTATCGCTTTTATAGTAGATAAAGATATCACCTGAATCTGGTTGCTTTGTAATCTTACAGTTAGAACGTAATAGAGTGCTCATATAGAAGTGCTTTTTATTCACTTCAGATTCATTAGCTACTAACAAATCAGCTGATTCGTTGAATATTGTAAACTTAATACTTTCTGCGCTCTTAATACTTTCTAACGGTAACCAGATACCAGGATCATAATCTCTTAACCAAACTTCACGAGCAGCAAAGTCTTTTATTTGTACTTGTGGAAATAGATCAACTTCTACATCTGTCTCTAATAGTTTAGATAGGTCTTCTGAAGCAGTCTTTTTAATATTGTTTAATGCTTCTGCTACAGTCTTACCCATAGGCTGCATATTAAATGAGTTCCAGTAGAGCTTCATTGACTTAGACTCTACAATATAAGGGTTAGTAGCTGGATACACTACTTTAGCAACACAGGTAACAGGTAAACCGTTATTTGTTAATGCACTACATTCATAACCGTTCCAGATATCGTAACCTACGAATGGTAAGGAATCGTTCTGTAAACCTAAGTAGGTACGATTGCGTTGACGTTCTTCACGCACTAAGATCTCAGGCGTGTAGGTGGTAGGAGAATCAACTCTCTGACCAAGTACTTTGTCAATATTATTAGTATTATAGCTCATTGGTAAAATCTTTCTTTAAGTTATCAGTTACAATCTTAACTCTATCTTCTACAGAACCCATTACATAAACAAGTTTATCTGTAGGCATTGAATGGTGTTTTAGATAAAAGTCAAACTGCTTAACAACACCATCAAAAAACTCCTTACCTGTACTTCTCTCACCATCATCTTTTACTTCAAGTTCAGGTACAACATAAAAAATCTTATCATATACTTTTAGCAGTTCTTCATAAACAGCTAAAGCAGCTTGATACACATCTTTACTAACTTGACCTTTTTCATAAAAGTAAGTCGTGTAAGCAATACCATCTAAAGCACCTCTATCTAATATCCAGTTACCCGGAGTTAAACCGTACTCTAAATGTCTAGCCATTATCAAATACTGAGTTAAAGAAGTACCGCCTTCATTAATAGGTACATTTAAATCTTTAAGACCTCTCGTTAGATTAGTTCTAAAACTAAAATGCTGATCGTCTAAAAACAGATCATCTTTTAGTGCTTTTACTAACGTTGTCTTACCTTGTGAATGAGCGCCACAGATTGCAGCTTTATAGTTTGATCTCATAAGTTATTTATTTAATAGGCTTTTGCGCATAAAGCCAACCCAATTTTCGATTGCCAGTTTATGCAGTCTTCCAATATAATCGTCTAAGCTATCAAATTCATTGTAGATATTCTTGCTATAAAACTCTTTCTCAGACACTACTTTACCAGCATCTACTTCAGGTATAACTTCATGTATAACGTGTCCGTGCTGATAGTAAGGTCTTTCGGCGTGACTGAACCACACTTTAGCCTGAGGATCTTTACCTTTTAACTCAGGAAACTTAGTTATAAGACCTGGATGTCCGTTGTATATCTTGAATCTACCGCAGATCTGTGGCGGTAGTATACGAAGATAACCGTGAAGAGTAATAATATCGGTATGCTTAATAGCCTCTCTATATTCTTCTACTGTTGGTTTCTTAGGTAAAAATATAAAACGATCAAAACATTTTTCTAGAAGATTAGGATTGATTTTGTCCATATCTTCAAAGCTTTTATTAGTTATGATTGCATCTGGAAACCTACCGATATGCTTAGATATCTCATATATCTCAGATCCACTCTGAGAGAAAAAGGTTTTCCAGATTAAGGTACGTTTCATATGTTTAGTCGATACCCTATTGTATTATCACTAAAGAAAATTACAAGTGTAAAGTCAACAATACCGTGTTTTATTAGGTAAGGTTTAACATCTGCAAGCTCTTTTACCGGGAGTTCATGATTACGAATACAATCCCAGAAAGAATAATCGCGGATATAAACAGAATCGGCCAGTAAGTGAGGATAGTTTGCATGTACAGAATTAGTTATAGCTTCTAAAGTTGTCATCCATTAACATAGTTTCTAAACTGAATCAGATTGCTTGCAATGATTCTTTCTTGTATTTCATCTGGTACTACATCTAAAAGATCTACAAGTTTGGTAGATTCTTTCTTCCAGTTACCAATAACATCAGAATATCTTACTCTTTTAATACCATGTACAATAGGAGAAGAAGTATCTAGTGTTTCGATCCAGTTATATTCAGGTCCTTGATAGAAACTAAACTCTCTTGGGTGTGCACAACCTAATAAATGATGAGGTTTATCTTTATTAATGATACCGTCATTCATTAACTGAGTTAAAGTTATTACTCTACCCATCATATAAGATACCCACTTGTTAGGATGAGGAAATGCTTTAAGGTAATAAGAATAGTCAAATGAAATAGCTAGTTTATCTACGCCGATCTCTTGATCTAGTGCTACATAACACTTAACTAGTTCACCGTAAGTCTTTCCTTGCACAACACCAATAGTTTTAGAGCTACTAACAAAGTCCCAATCTTTCCATAAGCACTTCTTAGCTGAATCAATAGTACCTTGACAATCTTCTAACACGTCTGGTATAATATATTCTGTAGGGTTAAGCTTTTGTATCCAGTGAGCATAACGTTTAGAGTCAAAAGAGGTACCTAACTCAAATATAGAGTTATCTAATAAAACATGCCTACCACCTTTAACACTGTCTTCAAAGAACTTGTAGTATTGCGGGTGAGTTTCAAAGAGGTGCACGAGTGCATAGCAGTAATCGTTGTATGTACGAGATATCTCGAGCATACTTAAGGGAGATTCGTGTGATATTTTAATCATGAGAATATGTCAAATAAGTCTGTTGTTACTTCGTTAGTTAAATCTGGTAAACGCCATCCAATAGCTTCATATACAGCTAATATCGGCGGTTTAATTATTGTATCGAACATTTCAATATAGTCTACTTGAAATTCATTAAATTCTGGTGGAAAGTTGTAAGGGTAACAAAGAGTATCGATATTATACTTGTTTGGTGCAATATAAATCTTCTTTACTTTGCCACCGGAAGTAATTCGTTCATACTTTGTTTCCAAATGTAAATGTTTTAGTAGTTGGTTATACCATAATGCACCTTTAACGTGATTAGGTGTGCCGGTACCTATCTTAAAGCCATCTGCTTTTACTTCGTACTTCTCTAAATCACTAAGACCGCCACGGATAGCTATTTCATCAACATTTAACTTTTTAAATGCATCGTAAACCTCTTTATAAAGACTGTTTGCCTTTATTTGATCCTGACCTAACAAAGAGTTCTCAATAACCTTCTTAATCAGTTCTTTTGCTTTCTTTGGCGTTGTAGACCTAGCGATTTCAACCCCAACGTACTTAAACTTACTAACATTTGCACCTTCATCGTTTAATACATGAATAATATAACGTTTCTTTTGCAGGTAAACACCTACATCACAAATCGACTCCCGTTTAAAGAAGTAACGAGGATCGATAGACTTAAACTCAGAAGCAGACCACTTTTTAATCTCACTATTTAAGTATGTACCAATCTCTTTGTCTATTAAATCTATACCTTCTGGTGTTACTTTACCGTCTTTAAATATGTTAAGCTTAATTTTATCAAGGATAGGTCTAATAGTAATATGAGTACTATCAGTATCACCGTAAATGTTAAGGGACGTATTAACCCCGTATTTGTCTTTAGCGTATTTATCAAGGATGATACCCGCCTGCTTAACCACTGACTGACCAGTAAGAGTAATACTACCGGCGTGATCACTATCGCAAATAGGGCTAAACTTATTAGCAAAAACACCATAAATAGAATTAAGAAGAATTTTAATAACGTGCTGGATGGTGTCAGCTCGTTCCATATTAAACTTACACGTTTTGTACTCATCTGTATCTGGGGGTAAATTACTTAGTTGTTTTTTGTATTCAATGTATTGGTTCTTATTTCTTACACGTTCACTATAAAGACCATCAATCAATGAAGGCACAACGCCTTTTTTCTTTTGAGTATATAAAACATTAGCTTTAGATATAGCTAACTTTTCTATCTCCATAAACTTTTCAAGTTTATCGAGTGGTACCGTCTTTTCTGCACCACTAGCTAATAATAACGTTGCTTCTGTATCTGTCTTGCGTACGATTTTGCCTATTTTAGTTTCTGGTGATATATTGAGAGTAATAATGGTGTTAGGGTATAGAGAGTTAGCGTCATAACTCACAATAGCAGTCTTTAAACCGCGTTCAGGATCTCTAACGTACCCACCTTCGATTTCATCTCTAGTAGGACCAGACACAAACGTTGGTATAACCAAACCGTGCTTGTATGCTTCTAAAGCAACACAACCGGTAACAATTTGAACTTTACCTAAAGCAGCTTCAAAGCTAGTTAAACCTTTGTAAGCTAACATACGTATGATCTTAAAAAACTGTAGTTTCTTTTCCATTCGTACTAACAGATCAACGTCTTGAATATTATAGTCTACAAAGTTTTTCCAATCGCTACCGGCTAAAGCGGCTAGGTTAGTAGCGTTAATAGCTAGTTTACCTTCACCTAGTTCATGTTGTGCTACAAAGTTTAGTGCATATGACTCTAATAAACCACGTGCAAAGCCTTTATACACTTCCATGTAGTCCATAGCTGATATACCGTGAATGTACCAACGATCTAGCTCTTGACCTTTAACAAAGATACCTTTACGACACCAAAGACTTTTTAATGGAGATAAACGCTTTGCAGCATCTTCACCTAATAAGTTATTGATACGATTAATAGTATAAGGAAAGTCGAAAAAGTCCGTGTTCCACCCGCTAAGAATATCTGGGTAATAATCGTTTTCCCAGAACTCTAGAAACTTATTAAGCAAATCCACCTCACTACGACACTCTGTATATACAACATTGTCGCGTGTTGGTGTATAAGGTTTTTCACCCCAAGTATAAAACGTATCAGATAAGTTGTCATATATGGTTATAAGGTTAATAGGGTGCTTTGCATCCTTAGCTTCAGGAAACTCATCTGGCGAGTAAACTTCGATATCAAGAAAGCAAACCTTTAACGGGTTAGCAGAAAACTCAGGTTTTTCGTAGTCATCTTTATACTTTTCGATAAGAAACTGTTGCTCTACCTGAATATTGTGATATAAACGTTTAATAGCACCATCTTGTGCAGACTTATTACGTTCATACGAGTTCTTAAATACCTTCTTCTTTAACTTAGTGTTAAAAATAGATATAGCATCGTGATTGTCCTGATTAGTCTCTACATAAAAGTAAGGACTATACAGTTCTTTCTTAACAACCCGTTTACCGTTTTTGTCCCAGGTAAATAGGTATGCAGAAGATTCTCTTGAGTTATAATATACGTTACGATACACAAAACATATTATGTACCATTTTACAAACTAATCAAGAAGGAAAGTAAACTTTCATATGCTCATCAATGTGATCTTCTAACCAATACTTGGTTGCAACCTTACGAGCATCATCCGACTCATTTAAGTACATTCTACGATCTTTTAGTAGCTTCTTAGCTAGATCCATCATTTCATCAGGAGTATTAAACCGTAGAGGTGCTACAGGATCTGTATTGTATGGTGGAGCATCTTGGCATAAACATGGAATACCTAATGCACCTGCTTCAAGATACTTAATGGGTGCTTTTGCATAGTTAAACCTGTTATTTTGTAAAGGTGCAAATGCTAAGTTTAAGTTTAACGAATCAAACGTATAACTATACTCATACAAGCTCTTCCAAGGTACATATTCAACTTCACCAGCTGCAATTAAATCTTGCACACCGAAAGGAGCGGCTCCAAAAAACACCCACTTGTAATCTTTGTAAGTCTTACGAATAATATCAGTAAATGGTTCAATATCATCTACCACTCCAGGCAAGCGCTGTACATTAAGGTGGGTTGGACTACCAACATAACCGATACGAGGACGTTTCTTGTTGCGATCAAAGTTCTCCGCCACTCTTTGTTTACTGTAAAAACGATCCATCCAAAACTTAGGTAGGTAGTTAGGTACTACAATAGCGGGTACACCAGTCTTTTCTGTATAATAATCTGCCATGTACTTGGTAGGGCAAGTAATAGCATCACAGAGCTTAATAATCTCTATTGCTGTTTTACCAATAATAGGGTTAACAAATGCTTCTCTAGACTTGTTGTATAATGGAATATCTTCTGGGAAAATAACGTCATCGATTTCATAATACAGTTTAAACTTGCTTCCATTATCAGAAGTATGTCTTAAGAACTTAGCAAACTGAAGTTGTGGTTCAGTGACTTGACGTTGTATCTTAACTGATTGTATATTTTGATACTGTCTTGGGTCAAGTATCATCATCGTAGAGTTCTGTACAACTCCTTTACCTGAAGAGTTGATTATAGATTCTGGCCAGTGCATACGCCAAAAACCGCATCCACCATGGTCAGCAGCAAAGCTCATTGCCATCTTTGTAGGTGGTACGCTTGGAAGTACTGGTTGAGAGTTAGGTGTAGTTACCCCTAAAGTAGGAGCTCCTAATGGTAATGCTGGTGCACCGATTACGAATGAGTTATTCATTATTAAAGTTGTTTGATCTTACTGTTATGCCGTTTTTCTTTTCTAGGAATATGATTTCACCACTTGTACAGTACTTCATACTTTCCTTGCGGTGTGATATTATATACACTGCCTCTTGGTACTTTTCCACTCTATCCCGTATTATATCCAATACTAGTTCAATACCTTTTTCGTCTAAAGACGAATCAAGTAGTTCATCAAATACAGATATATTTAACCATACATTAGCTTGTGCTCTACGGATATCTTGAAACGCAAATATCATTGCAAGATCGATAGCTTTACGTTCAGCTCCAGAGAAGTTAAAATAACTACATACTGCACCACGTTCATTAGTGATAGTTTCTTCAAAGAACTCATTAAACTTAACTGTACTGTTACTTTCAAGCTTCTTAAGATAGTAAGCAAGTCTAAGATTGAGTACCTCTAATATCTTTTTAACAATAAACGATTTTACACCTTCTTCAGAAGTAATAAACTTAGCTGATTCAATAATATCGATCTTAATCTGTAGTTCATCTACTTTAGCTTTTACTTCAGATATACGGTCTTCAATCTTTTTAATATTGTCTGTATATACATTATCCTCGTTATTAAGAGCATCAATATCTACTACAAGTTGAGATTGCCATACATTGAGTTGATTTAAACGATTATTAATGTTTTCTACTTCTTTTTTACGAATATTAAAATCGTTTATCTTTTTCTGTGCATTAGTAATATGAGTCTCAACTTTATTTAACTGACTTTGTGCTTCTACTAAAAGTGGTTTTTGAGTATTAACAATCTCTGTATATTTTTGTATTTCTGCATGACACTCTGCTTTATCTTTTTCGTATTGAGTATTAGTTGCTTCAGCGAGATCTTTACCGCAATGTGGACATTTACTATCTACTTTTTTAAGTTTTTTAATACGGTCATTATTAAGCTTAATATGGGTTTCTGCTTCAGTAATAAGCTTATTAACCGCAGCTATTTTACGATCGCATAAAGTTTCAGCAGTTTTAAGGGCTGCCATATTATCTAATATCTTTTTCTCAGCTTCAGTATCGACTGATTCGAGCTTACCGATCTTTTCGTTAATAAGCGCAATCTCTTGCTGATTGTTACGCTGACGAGTAAGTAGTACTTCTTTACGTTTTAACTTACTCTCTTCATAAACTTGTTTTTGTTTAATACTATCTTGTAAAGCTCTATCATTTTCGTCTACCTTAGCGTGTTCAACATCTAATAAACGTTTTACTTCATTAAAGTCAAAACGAGCAATACTTAACATATTGCTAAACACTTCTAAACCAAGTATACCCTCAATAAACTTACGTTTCTCGATCTTTTTCTGAGCCATAAACGGAACTGTATTGTTTATGGTCATTACTACACTATTCTGAAATACTTCTGGTGAAGTGTCAATAATATCAATAATATATTCAGTTGTTTGTGGTACACCTGAACGGGTTTTATCTTCTCCGTTTACGAAGAGAAAACATTTGGTAGGATTAAGTGTTCTTACTATTTTATATTCTGTCTTAACATGATTAACATCTGTAGTAAACTCGATCTCTACTTCACAAACATCTTCTGGATAGAGATTATTGACAATATTCTCTTTTTTAAGCTCTCTAATAGTAGAGCCGTATAGAGCAAAATGAATAGCATCTGCAATAGTAGATTTACCTACACCGTTAGCACGATCTGCCTTGTCTAGATTGCGGCCAGTAATAATGTTTAAGCCTGGCTTAAAATCTACAGTAACCGGGCGTTTACCAACAGATAAAAAGTTAGTTATCTTTAAAGACTTAAAAAATACGTACTGCATTAGAGATCATTATAATCTCTAGCTATTCTTTTTCAACGTGTTTAGAAAATATTTTGCAACCGCACTTGTTGTACAGTTTTCGTAAAGTGCTTTCCTGAAAGTTTCAATGTACTGTTCATACACTTTAACTGGATCTGTTTTCTTCTGAAGCAAGCTCATTACCTCTTGACATTCCTTTTTAGGAAACGTTGCCATGGTTAATGAAGGGCAGTTTTCTATATTATAAAACACAGGAATACATCCGTTACCAAGTATTTCGTAATGTCTTAAACAGTCCCAACCAGCTTTTTTAACTGTTACTCCAAATCTCGATTGATTATAATCATTATAATAATCTTTTTCGTTTTTGTATATGTATGTACTCTTATCTAAAGGAGTAATAAATGCCCCATTACGTGTTTTATTCGTGTTGAAGTTAACTTTAGAATCTGGTATAGCAAAAGTAATAGGAAACAAACGGTCTTTTTGATAAACAAGTTCTCTCTTAAAATACATTATACCGCGATTATAAACCGGGTGTATATTTGTTTCATCTTCACCGTCTACTGCTACAACTTTATCAAACGGGTAATATTTTAATATATCATCGATATAATCATTACATCTCCAAATAGAACCATACACAATAAGATCGTAGTGTTTGTTTTTTATCTTAGAAGTAATATCAGTACGATCAACTTCTAAATCTGGCAACACACGGGTTACTGTCATACCCATACCATAAAGTTTACTAGCCTTTTCAGCATCATAAGTGTCGTAGTTATGGGCTTGTTTATTATAGTCTACTACATCTGCACCGTATAACTGTTTCAAGCCTATCAACAACGCATCGTTTTGATAGTCTACGTGATCGCCTTTTGTTAAATAAAGTATTTTCATAAATGTTTTAATAATGACTTAACTCTAGACATAGCAGTATGATACTTTGATACTTTATCAAACCCAGCTTGCGCTATCTTAAGTCTTTCATCTTTGTGTTCAGTATAGTAGTTAACTTTATTGATACAATCATCTAAAGAATCAAAATAAACAATCTCTTTACCTTCTTCAAATATTAAATCAATACGAGTACCTGGTTCAGGTCTATCAGCAATGACCATTCTATTAGCTAGCATGCCTTCAAATATACGTCGTGTAACCTCTTTATATTGACTGTTTTGTAATACTATTTTACCTCTTCTAAGATATGATGAATGTTCTAAAGCATGCAACCCGCTACGAGTATCAAAACGTTTACCTAATCGGGCTCTTACACTTTGAAAAAACTTGTCAGAAACATCTCTAGTACATACAGCATCTAAATCAGGTTCAATGCTATACACTCTTTCAGGATACATATCAGTATCTGCAAAGTGCGGAAACCACATAGCATTATAGCCTTGGGAGTTGTATGTAGCACAACATCTAATATCTGGAGATAAAATAATATCAAAGTTACCAGCTTTAGCTTTAATATAGTTGTTATTAAAGCTTTGAGGGTCATCTCCAGACTCTAATACCCATATTGCAGATGGGAATGAGCTCTTTTTAAGTAACGGGCTTTGAAAGCGTCCATAATCAAAGTTAATAATAACATCTGGTACAAATGTACCATTGTTTGCGTCTGTTAGTAATGCTTTTAACCCGTCTTCCGAGTATTGATCTTCAACAGTCATTGAAGAGTAACATTTTGTAGTGTGTCCTAGTTTGTCAAAAGCATTTTGTATGGCTATTGAAGTATTCCAAACATCTTGAGGGGTTCTAGGATATAAAAACGAAATGTTCATTTAAAGTATATACGGTTTGAACTGTTTAAATCCACCTGATTTGAACGGCTCGTTATTCCATTTATCTGCTAAAATATTACCCTGTTTGTTCATGTTCTCTGGGGTATAATCTGTTCTAGAAGAGCCTTTAGCAGATGTACCACCTACTTTATGTTTAACTCTAGCACTGGTTAATACACCATGTAACAGTTTGTTTCTTTCTAAACACATTGAGTAATCATTATCTTGATAAAAGAAAAAGAAACGTTCATCAAGATAACCTATAACTTCAAATACTCCGCGTCTTGCTGCAAATATACAACCAAACAAGTGTAAAGATGTTTCATACCCATAATAAAGTTTATTATCATCAGGAAAATACTGTTTAGTATGACGATGCCAATTTCTATCAATAGGGCTAATAGAACTGATAGTAGAGTTGGTTTCAAACTCTTTTACGATGTTTTGTATACAGTTTTCTTGTATTATTAAATCGTTATTAGGGCCTATTATATAATCTGATTTACAACGGCTTAAACCTATATTAAAAAACTGGTTATAGTTAAACTCGTAAGGGGGTATTATTACCTCTACTTTAGGTTGATTATAATCTCTATTAAAGGTTTTATTAGTTTCAATAACAAATATATTGTTAATGAGTTCATCAGCTGTATTAATATAAGAATCAATACATCTTTTAGTTACTTCAAAGCTCTTGTCATCGTTAACAAGAGATAAAATGATTACATCAACTTTGCTCATTAATAAAACTTTCTACATCTGGGTGCCCGTCATATTGATGAAATACAGCTGGTACATTGCTCTTATTCCATTTAGTTTGTATGCTAACTTGTGCTAAGTTTAGTACAGTTGTTTTAGACCCTATTTCGTATCTGTATTGATCAAAACGAACCACCTTATTAAGTATGGCCTGATCTATATTAGCATAGTTTCCTATTCTACCTAATATAATAGAAGTATCTAAACACATTTCTTTTAATAAACCTATACACTGAGATCTCCAACCAAGTATGGCTCCTCCATTAATAATCTCATACTTTTGTAACAATCCGTATATGTCTTGATTATAACATAAGTTTATCCAAGTAGTATTAGTCTGACAGTTACGTATTATCTGACCTTCCCCAAATACCATTGGTTTTACTGAAACGAAATCAAATATGTTTTTATTAAAATAAACATCGGTAAAATCACACAAAAACACATTATCAGCTGTAGAAATTTTACTGCAATACAGATAAAAGAAAATAACTTTAAGTGTATAAGGTGATAGTTTCATATCCACATTATACTTTTTCGCTATTTGATCAGCATCAACAAAGTTACAGTTATTTTTCTTGAGATAATCTAGTACATCTTGCTTAAGATTGTAGCCTATAACAGTGACAGTATTGTTAGTTTTTACAGCTGACTTAACAAAGTTTTCTATACCTTTGTTAAGACTGTAGTTCTGTCCATATGTAATGATTTCGTTCATTTACGGTATTTTATTTGTTTAAGTATATTTAAAACCTCGTTTTGAGTATAGTTTTTAGGTTCGTTCGGATAGTGTCCGTGTTTAGTCTTGTAAAGCTCTCTACCACCGTACACGTTCTTATGCCATTGTTCTTTCTTGTCTGCAATAGATGAGTTATCGATAGCACCAGGAGCTTCTTCGAGGTATTTCTCACTATCAGCTATATCAGCAAACCACCAAAATGGAGGATGGTAACCAGCTAGTGCAATACGATAGGTATGGTCTACGTGTTCCCAAGCATTATAAAACTGCTCGTCAATATAGCCTACCTTCTCGAGTACTTCTCTTGTAAAAAACGAAAACATTGCTACTGTATGAGTATATAATGCAATCTTAATTTCTCCAGGATACTCAATAACAATACGAGGATTAACAGGACTCTTTTGATCGAGTAAATGTCTATTATGAAGATCAAACTCTATGTTTTGTTTACGGTTAAATGGTGAACCAGGTCCGTAGTTAAAATGTTGTATACCGGTTTCTTGATATGCTTCAATGTATTTCATAAATACATTTTTATCTTTAATAAGCATATCATCTTCAATAATAAAAATATAATTACAACCAGCATCATAAAGATACTTCATTGCTTTGTTTTTAGATTTACCTACACCAAGATTGACTTCATTCTGTAACCAAGTACCTGGTACCTCTATTTGATTTTCAGCCTTACCGTCGTTAACTACGACTAAAGCATCTACCACGTCCATAGGAAGTGTAGTTATTAAAGCTTTTAAGTAGTTGTTTCTGTTACAGGTAATAATACCAACACCGATTTTCATGTTAAAAATACATCCTTATATTGGTTAATTACATTGTTAGCACTAAACTTCTCTGAAAACATGTCCCAGTTTTGACTACGTAAATACTGCACATCTAGACCTTCCATAATGTTAACTAGACTGTTATAATCATGATAAAGTATAGCTTTATCTCCTAAATGATCTATATGAGCGGTATCGTAACCAAGATTGGTTTCTCCACTCCATGGCATTTTACCGCTCCAGGTCATCACAGGTTTGTTATGAGAGGAAAACTCTCCTACTGCTAAACCAAATGTCTCTCCCATATGACGAGCATGTATCATAATGTCACATGCATTAATAAAATTAGATATACCAACATCATTAGTTATCCACGGAAAAAACATAGCTCTATCATGTTTAATAAAAGCATTAGTAGATAAAAATAGGAAGTAAACATCGTTTCTTGTTTTAAGAATAGTTTCTACTGCTCTATGTACAAATGCTAAATCAAATGAATCATTACCTCCGTGTCTACCAATAACTAAAGCATCTTTAGGTATGCCTAGTGCAGCTTTAATATCTTTATTAGGTGCTACCTTATTAATAATATGGGGTACAAACTTGTTTATATTGTATTTTTTAGCTAAGTTTTCTGATATAGCAGCATAAACACTTCCATGAGGCTCACTACAGTTAAAAACACAATGTATACCTGTTTTACAGTTATCTGGTGTAATGTGATCTATAGTACCAGATTTAAACATGTATAGGAAGTCTATTTTTTTATCATCTACTACTCTGCTTATATCAGTTTTTACTACAGAAGCAAGAGATACTTCTACTTTAGAATCGTATGTAATGACTTCAAACTCTTTAGATATTTTTTCAATACCCTCGTTAGCATTCATACTAGAGGTAACAAATGTTACGTTGTGACCAAGTATATCTCTTAGTGCTAGACCGTAATCATAGGTTACGCGGGTAGAACCGCGGTTATCGAATTGATTTGAGTGTAAGGCAATATTCATATTACATTTTTACTGCTCTGGAATAAAGATCGTTAACATAAAGTTTAGTTGCTTCTTTGTTTTTTACATCCATTAACTCAACAAACTCGTCAATAGACTTCTCTACACTTATGTTAAACTCCTTATTAGCAGCTTCTTCAATATTAATTTTACTTTGTTCAGTGACATCATGCTCCATTGTGAACTCTACAGGTTTAACTGCAACGAGTTTACGTACTATGGTTTCTAAAGTGATCGGATCTACAGGTTTATCGACAATAAACTTAACGATATTACCTTGTATAGCAGCTTTAAGCGTTTCCGGTGTATATATGCCGCTAGTAAGTTCAGTATACTGTAATCGTCTATAAGACGGAGAAACATTATTTTCTATAAACTTGTAACTCAAATCAGCAAGATCTAATATATACAAACCTTTAGTTGTACCAAAGTCACCCCAATCCTGTTGATACGGACAACCTACATAAAGTATAGTACCGTCTTTATATTTGCGCTCTTCTCTGTGGTGAAAATGACCAGTAATAGTTAAAGGTGCTCTATCAGTTAAATCAGATGATTTTAACCCATTTGTACATACTTTAAACGAGTTCATCTTAAAGCTGTTAACTTCAAAATGACCAATGATTAAATCACACTTAAGTACTTCATTAATATCTTGACCCCAAGGACAAAATGCTATTTTTCTTCCTTGGAGTGTTTCGACGGTAAGAGTGTCAACAACAGTAATATTACTCCAACCACGAAGAATGGATACGGAATTAACAGTAGAATTATCCCGGTAGTAAGCATCGTGATTACCCACGGTAATAATGATATTAAAATCACGCAATACATCAAAAATGTCAGTAACCACGTGAAGAGTATTAACAGCAATGTCATTACGATCATGAAATATGTCTCCTGGTATTATTATGTCTTGTATACCGTTCTTTTTAAACTGTTCAGCAGCCCATTTTGCATGATCTAGAGCAATCTTGTGCCAGGTTGCGCTGTTACGATGTACACCATAATGAGGATCTGAAAATATACCGACTTCTGAGTTTTTAATCAACATGTTTATTAATAGGGTTTACTGGGTCATCGATACCTACTTGAGGTCCAATGGCGCTATATACTTCTTCTTGATATGCTGCTAGTGTGTCTCTCATACGTTTTTCTTTCTTAATACGAGAACGCCAGCAGTTAAAGGCAATAGAGTTAAAATATGAAAAAGGATTAAAGCCTTTGTCGAAGTTATACTTCTTATCTTTTAATGCATTAAACATATTGATAAGAGAGTCTCCAATAGCTTCTTCTTTAAATGTATAGTTAATAAAGTTAGATGCATGTGCTAACCCATAAGCAATATTGCGTATCATAATGGCGAGATTATCACTCATTACATTAGTTGCGTAATATTTTCGAAGTTCTTCTGTAAATTCAGCTGGGCTCACATAGTATACCTTTTTAGCTTTAGCAGATTCACTTAATGGCTTCTTAGGCTTATCTGCTTTAGCTATTTTAGTTATTTTTACAGTCGACGGCCCTTCAGACTGCTTCAGTAATTGTTTTTTCGGTAATTTTGATTTTTTCAAGGTCATAAAATTCTTTTCGTTTGTCGTAGTGCTTAATACCATAAATTAAATCATCGACAATATCGACCAATGTCAATATGTCTTTGTTTTCGTGAACACGTAATCCACGACCAATAGACTGTAGAGTTTTAATTTTTGATTTACCGCCTGCAGCAAACACTATATAATGTATGTTTTTTATAGAAATGCCAGTAGAAAATATCTTACTAATGGCAATACACACAACATTATTATGTTGTTCCATGATTTCTTGTACTCTGCGGCGTTCTTCCACCTCTACGCTACCCTGTATAAAGTATACCTGTTTATCCGTTAAAGTAGATAGCTCTTTATAGAGATTGTCTCCATGAGCTATATGATCTATAAGAATAAGACAGTTGTTTTTAAAGTTATGAGCTAGTTGTCTGATTACTTTGTTTCTAAACTTATTGTTATGTATATAATCTAGTTCTAGCAAGTATCTTTGTGCAGAAGATACAGCTGTATAATCTGGTTTAAAGTCGTAATTAAGTTTAATAGCTAAGCATTGTGCATTAGCAATATACTCCCCACCAGCAGCTTCTCTTAACTCCGTAGTTGTCTTTTTAAATACAACCGGACCAATAAAGTTGTTAATATTCCATGTATCGATATTATTTTCTGGTAACGTACCTGTAAAACCAATACGTCTTAATGTAGGTACTTTGTCAAGTAGTTTGCAAACCTTATTACCTCTACGTAGTTTATGACATTCATCTACAACTAATAAACCTACTTTACTAAACCAACTAATATCTGAGTTCTTACTCTGTAATATACCCATATTAGCAATAATAACCCGAGCATTAGGGTCTATTTCAGTATTGCCGGTCCACTTACTTACTATTTCCATAGGAAAGTTATAAGAAGTAAAGTCTTTATGAGTTTGAGACACTAAACCTAAGTCTGGAACTACTATTAATATTTTTTCAGTAGGTTCTATTTGATGTAATGCAGCATATACCAAGTTAGCAATGATTAAAGTTTTACCACCACCTGTTGCTAACTCTACAACTCCGTAACCATTGTCTAGTGCTTTACTAACTGCTGTTTCTTGGTAGTCTCTAAGTTTAAATTCACTACTTAATGTTTTAAACCTATCAGGGTCGAGTATATGAGTCTTTTGTACGATGTCTTTATATTCTTGATTAACTTTAATCTCAAACGGTATGTTCTGATTGTTTAAAAACTCTATAATACCAGGTACTAAACCAATACCACAATACCCTGCAGGTGTAATAGCATATATGCGCTGAGGAATGAACCTAGCAAAACGATTAAAACGAGCACCCGGGTTCTTAACACTGAAGTGCTCTTTTATATTAGGAAGATATTCTGAAACGATTTTTACTTCCTTACGCTTTGGGTCATATTGGAACTCAACTACCATTATGTTGTCTCAAGTTTTTGTAAATCTATTACGTTTTTATAGTCGTACGTTAACGAGCTGGTTAGTTTTTCTATTTTTTCAAGGTACTCTAAGATTATCTTCACTTGATCAATACAAGCATTAATAGAAACAATCTCATCATCCCCTGCTATAGCTTGTTCTTGAGCCGTTTTTGACAGTACTACAGGAGAGTTAAATGCTTTAGTTTTAATCTTTTGCTTCTTGGTATATTCTAACTTGAGTAGTGCACTCTTGTATTGCATTGTTTTTGCAACCCACTTATGTTTAGTAGTAGGTGCTAACATAGCTTTTTCTTTAATGGATAGTTCATCCATTTTAATATCATTAGTAAGTTCAGATTGAAAGTCACTAATAATTTTATCTATATTGAGTAAGTCCATAAATCTTACTAAGTATATATTATAAAATTAATAAATCTACGTGAAAAACTTTAATATTTTGTATACTAAGCTTTTAGAAGACATGACAACTGGTAGTGCTTTTGGTGCAGACCAGGCTCATGCTCCTGTAACAGGACAATCAAGTGATTTTTATGCACCAGGAGATGCAAGAAATATATGGGGTACTGGTAGTAAAAAACCTAAAAAGGACAAAAAGAAAAAAATGAATGGTGAGCCTCAACCGTTACTTCCATTACAACGTAGAACATTTCCAAAAGGGATGTAAGTAGGATGCATGGACATAGGCCATTGGACAACAAATGAAACTTTCAACAACGATATTTTGCCTTACGGTTTTATTTATCGTATTACAAACCTGGTCAGTGGTAAGGTCTATTTCGGTAAAAAGCAGATTAAAAGCGTTAAAAAACTTAAGCCTCTCAAAGGAAGAAAAAACAAAAGACACTTTGACGTAGAGACAGATTGGAAGACTTATACTTCATCCTCTAATGATGTTAATGAAGATATAAAGAAGATTGGTAAAGACAAATTTAAGTTTGAAATACTACGTTTTTGTGACAGTAAGTTTGAGTTAGCTTATTATGAAGCTAAAATACAGTTTGATCATGATGTGTTACTTAAAGGTGGTTATTATAACGGCATTATAAACTGCCGTATTGGTAGAGCACCAGATGCTTTGCTAAAAAAGCTTGCACAAAGCAATAAAGAGCCTATCTTATTATTCGGTGAAACCTTACCCGTTAAAGTACAACCTGTATCTGAAAAACTTTCAAGAGACGGAAAGTCAGATTCTAAGCTCCTTTCAGAAGGAACTACGCAAACTTAATATACAAACATATGACAGTTTACCTCGGCAGGATTATCTCAAGCTTATACATTATTTTACTCTTCACACTCTTTTTACCGAATATTCTAGCTTAGAAGATAAAAAGAACACTATATACTGGATTAATAAAACAACGTGTAATATGGATATATTACCGTTTATAAAAGAGGTAAAGAAGTGTTTCCCAATACTACTTTATATTACCAGTAAACCATATAAAACAGCATTAGTTGACAAAAATACTGCGGAATACACAGAAGTAACTACCGAGCTCAAAGAGTTTCGCTATTCTATTGATTATAGCAAGTATAGTTTTAACAAAATCAAACGGTTTTGCACGAAATTTGGCATAGAAAACTTAGCATCCGTATTCAAACCATGAGCTGGATTTCTCGCTCTAATTATATAATATATAGTGAGCGCAGCGAACTTGTTAAAAAGGTCTGCAAGACTGAGACGAAGGAGCTTTGCTCCTGAGTCCCTATTATTAATACATATAATACTATTATATGTGGTATACTCCTTAAACCGACGACACTTTATATTACTTTATTGCCAAATAAAATCAAGTGCAAATATACAAAAAAGTCGTAAATATATTGAAATGAAGCCAAAAAGTAAGTTTTTAACGTTATTAAATCAAATTACTATTGATGAAGGACTGACAGATGTAATAGCACCTGATCAGCAATCAGACGTTGCAAAAAAATCTGTAGACGCAGCACAAGCAGCAACTGCAGCTGCGGCAAGTAATACACTTCAAGGCATACACGCTGTTTATAACGATCCAGCTTTTCTTAAAGCATTACAATCCGGGGATACAGCAACAGCATCAAAAGCTTTAGCAGATTTAGTTGTGAAAAGTAAAGGTACAGCTGGTGGCACTCAAGGTAGTACACCAAGTGTTTCTTCAGGTGTAACACCAGCTGTTTAATATGAAAAAATTTGACGCAATAGCAGATAGTATATTTCGTACTTTATTAGAAGCACCAGTACCTCCTGTAGCTGCTACTCCAGAACAGCAACCTACTACGCCTGCTGCTGGTTTAAATCAAACTGGACAACCACCTCAGCCGTTAGGAGGTCAACCTGAACAAGTGCCACAAACTTCTCAGGAGACAACAAACTGGGAGACTACTTTATTAGATATGGCTAAAAACGCTATTATGACAGTTAGAGACAACCCTAACCTAATAAGCGATGAAGATGCTAAAGTACTTACCACACCAGTTACACAGCAAAATAAAGATGCTGGTATTATGGCGGTGCTTGGTAAACTACAGGGTAAAGCTTAAGGCTTTAAGTATCTGTTAGCAAAAGCTTGGTTACGACCGGTCATTTCTTTGCCGTTTACATGTCGTATGTATTGAGCTTTAACTTCTTTATCATTTCCGGTAACTACACCATCTAAAAATCTAGGAAACTTTCCTAATACACCATTAAAGGCAAAGTCTGTTAGCATTTCTTTTTTGCTGTTGTCAAGACGATCAAATGCACCAGGCCCGAATCTAAAGTCTGTTATTTGTTTTGCCCTGGTAGCAGCAGTTTGTATGTCTTTTTTCAACATTTCAGTAGCCTGTACATCTGTAATACCACGAGAAAAGTTCTCACCAGGCTGTAACTTGTGGCCATATGCAATAGTATCTGCACCACCCTCTACACTCTTGTGCGGATGCCATAAACCGTGCTTAAAGCCTGCTTTTATACCGTTCTCTACACTTTTTATGTAATTAATAAAATCAGGGGTAACTTGAAACCGGCTGTTATGTATATAGTGCTGAGCGAACGTAGGTGGGGGTGGAGGAGGGGTAGTATTTGGCACGATAAATTCCTTTTTTAAACTTTTTCCTGTTGCAGCCATATCAATATTTACTATCAATATAAATAAATGTATGATAGTAAAATACAAAAACAAAAAGTATAGCAGTGATGATGTACCCATATTTTTGTTTTTTAGATCGGATGCTAACAAAAGAGAGTTTATTGATATATTGGCAAACTATGAAGATTCTGGTGTTTTTATTAAGTTAAACTGTATAGATATTGCTTTACTTGGCAACACAGTAGTAAAGAATAAAAGAGCTGCTTTACATGTTAGATTGGATAGTATTGCGGAGAAAAAAGACATACAACGGTATTTGTTTAACTCTAACGAAGAAAGCAATGCTGTTATATCTACCCCGCCCGATATAAAGCCTAGTATACTAGAAGGTTGGATTGAAAAACACACAAAAGACTTAATTTAAGTTGATATTATTTTAAATACCTCTACCATAGGGTATGGGTAAATTTACATCAACTAAAGTCATTCCGTTGGGTTCGGCTGCTTTCAGACAGCCCTACGCTCAAAGCCATTGTCATTTTATTCATGGCTATCGTTTACAGGCCAAGTTTTGGTTCTCTTGTGATACATTAGATAACAACAACTGGGTTGTTGATTTCGGCGGTCTTAAGCAACTTAAAACTGCTCTAGAAGAATATTTCGACCATAAAACAGTGGTTTGGGCTAAAGACCCTGACTTAGATATGTTTAAACAACTAGAAGAACGTAAGATGATTGAACTAGTAATTCTTGAAGACGGAGTAGGTATTGAAAGGTTTGCTGAACTATGTCATAAACTAGCAAACGAACACGTTAAAGACTTAACTAACGGAAGATGCTGGTGTGAAAAAGTAGAAGTTTGGGAACATGAAGGCAATAGTGCTATATTTGAAACTATACCTCAAAGTGGGTGGAAAAGCTAATAACATATAATATAATACCTCTATGTCTAATATTGACCCTAATACAACTTTATTTATTTCAGACGATTTTGTGTTCTATACGCTAGAAGGAGAGGGCCGTTATATCGGTCATCCTTCAGTGTTTATGAGAATGGCTATGTGTAACTTAACATGTATCGGTTTTAAGAGTGAAGACTCACCGAACGGTTGTGATAGCTATATTAGCTGGTCTAAGAAAAACAAAATGACATTTGAAGAGGTTGCACAACTCTTTGAGAAAAACGATTATCATGAACGTTTAAAAGAAGGTGCATTACTTAAGTTAACTGGTGGTGAACCTTTTATTCAGCAAAAGAACTTATTACTATTTGTTAAGTTTATTAGAGATCGTTGGGGTTTTAAAAACTACAGCAGAACATTAACAATGGAAGATATTGGTAGGCCTACATTGCATGTAGACTTTGAAACTAACGGCACTATTATGCCGGATGAAGAATGGTCTCGTATTGGCGTACATGTAACATATACTACTTCGCCTAAACTATCAAGTAACGGAGATCCTGCTGATAAACGTTATAAACCAGAAGTATTGCGTTATCTAGCTGTACATGATGCTTGTTTTAAGTTTGTAGCTAAACAAGAGTCAGACTTAAATGAAGTATTAGAAAACTATCTTAATAGCCCTGAAGTAGCTGTACGTTCAAGTCAAGTATGGATTATGCCAATGTGCGGTAGCCGTAAAGAGCTACTAGAAGTTGGGCCTGTAGTGGCTGAACTATGTAAGAAATATAATTTTAAGTTCTCTAACAGAATGCACTTGCAGGTCTGGGATCGCGCACTCAAGGTTTAATATATGAACGATATTCCTGACCCTAAAAAACATAAAAACATTAGTATCATTAAAAGCATTATCCGCATTATTGCGGGTACGTGCCTTTGCTTTGGTAGCTTTTGGGTTACTGGTGTGTTACTAATCGTAGCAGAAATACTCGGTATAATTGAAGAAATGGTATAATGTATGAAACAAGAAATAAAATTCACATATACGTTAGAGCATACTGATGACGACACCAACGTTAGTGTACCTTGTAAGATTGAAATTACACTTGATGGTCAAGTTGGTTTAGAAGAACTAACAGAACAGTTTAATGCTTTTGTTAGGGCTATGGGTTATTATCCGTCAGACAACTGTGTACTTGATTGGGTAGATATTGAAACTGGTCAACCACCTGAAGATGATGAGGTTGCCAATATTAGTATAAAGCGTAAATTTAAAAAATGAGTCATTCTAAACTTAGCAAAATAGGTGTCATTGGTACACAGTGTGTAGGTAAATCTACACTTGTTGATGACATGATTATACAATGGTCACAACTTGTAAGACCTGAAAAATCTTATCGAGACCTTATTAAAAGCAAGAAACTCAAGATTAATAAAGAAGGCAATAAAAAATCTCAAGAAACTATACTTAATTTTCTTGTTGATGAAGCAATGGCTAACTACGGTAAAAAGAAAATGGTTTTCGATCGTACACCTATTGATAACTTGGTTTATTCTTTATGGTTGTTTGAAAAAGGCTTAGGAGATATTGATGAAGCTTTTATTGATAAATGTGTAAAGCAGGTGAGAGAAGCGGTCAAGTTCTACTCCGTTATCTTCTATATACCTTTAACTAAAGAAAACGATGTACTTCTTCAAATGAAGGAAAATAGAGATATAGACCCAGTGTATCGTGGTGAAATAGCATTATTATTTGATGGTTTATTTAAAGCTTGGGAAAGCGGTAAATCGGGATTTTTCGATGCTGATGATTGCCCGCCTATTATTCCGGTTTACGGAAATCCATTAGAACGTATTGCACAAATCTCATTATATATTAATGAAAAGTGTGAGTTTTTTGGAGAAGAAGACTCTTTAATAGCAAAAGACATTAAAGAACAAGAACTCTTAGCTACTCAACTTGGATTACCACCTGATAAGAATCAGATTAAAATATAATAAGTATATAATATGAAATTTAACGAAGCAGTTAACTATATCTCTGAAAACATGCTCGATGTAGAGATGGCTAAACCAAAGAATCCTGCTATCTTAGCAAGAGCAGCAGAACTTGAAAAACAAGGTCTTTCAAAAAATACAGCTTATGCTTATGCTCGTAAAGAGTTTAATGCAGGTAAAATCGGTGACGGTGCTGCACCTGCCCCTAAAGCTTCAGCCCCTACTGGTGCTACTAAGATTGATCCTAGAGATCAAGAAAAAGTAGACGCTTTAGTTGCACAGGGAGTTGCACCAGAAGAGATCTACAAATCATTAAAAAATACTTTACCAGGTGAAAGACCTTTTGTTGGTAACATGCAAGATGTGCAAGCAATGATTAATGCTGCTCAAGGAGAAGAGGCACCTGCTGATTTAGAAGAACCTCAAATCGATCCTGCTGAACTAAGGAAAGCAGCTATTAGAGATCGTTTAGCAAAGTTCGGTATGAAGGTTACTCCAGTAGATAAGAGCAAAGCTGCAGATAAGCTCAAGGCTTCTATTGGTAAAATTAAATCAAGAGGTAGAAAACCTTCTGGTGAAGAGCTAGCTGGTTTTAAAGAACCAGAACCTGAAGAAATCGTTGGCGGTACAGGAAGTCAAAACCCTTACGACTACGAAGGTCAGGATTGAGTTAAGTATTTTTCGGTAAGAACTACAAACTTCATACCTTTTTTAGCCGCGTACTCACTCGCGGCTTTCCATTTGCTCTGATTCTTGTGCCACATTAACTGTTCGTACAGTATAGTGCTTTTTCTTTTTCTATCATTAGATTGTGGTGGTTGAGTTTGAGAGTGTGGTTTTAACTCAATCAAATATTTTTGTACTGTACCGTCTTTTTCCTTGATTGCTGCTACTAAATCTACATAATAGTTATGTACTTTATTATCAATACTACTATAATAAGGAACAACTATGCCCTCACTTACCCAAGCAGTAACATTTGGATTTTGATCAAAGAATAAAAAGAAATCTCTTTCTAATGAAGACCTATACACAGGATTACCATTACCCATATATTTGTTTTTGTTAATAGGGGTATAAATTCCTTGAATATATTTGCTATTCTTTGAAGACATATTATATTATATATTTACTTTATGATTATACCGCAAAACTTTGTAATACAGACGTTCTATCAGTATACAAAGCGTCCTACGTATAAAAAGAATACTAACACGTATACTGGCGAATGTCCATACTGTCATGAAGGTAAGAGTGCTGGTAAGAAACGCAGGTTTTTCTATATTCCTGAAGACGATCACCTATACTGTCATAACTGTAATGAAAGTAAGAACGGATTAGAGTTTGTTAAAGAAATGACTAACTTGCCTCTGTGCGAAATACTCTCTCAAGCCGGTTCTCATGCAGATACAGTAGAAGATGTTATTAAGAAGTCAGACTTTTATAAGAAAGCTAACCCTAATCCTTTACCATACGATAGTATAAACTTATTCGACAGTAATCAGGTATCGTTTTATAAAGAGAACCAGGTAGTTAAGGATGCTCTTGAGTTTATCAATAAGAGACGCTTAAACACTGCTATAAACAAACCTAAATCGCTTTGGATTAGCTTAACTGACGTTACTCATAAAAATAGAGTAGTGTTTCCGTTTTATAATACAGAAGGTAAGATTGTAACCTATCAATCAAGAGCATTGTATAAAGAGGATGAAGATAAAGCAAAGTATCTATCTAAAGTTAACAGCGATAAAGGGGTATTTAATCTAGATAAAGTATCGCCTGATATAGAATATATATTCTTACAAGAAGGCCCTATTGATGCTATGTTTTTACGTAATAGTGTAGCACTAGCTGGTATTCACCCTACTGAAGAACAGTTAGAGTTAATACAAAAATCATACCCTATGCACGAACTAGTATATGTACTAGACAATCAGTGGGTTGATGTTACTTCTTATAAAGTAACTAAAGAGTTATTAGATAGAGGAGAGTCGGTGTTTATTTGGCCTAAAGAATATAGTCAGTATAAAGACTTAAACGAGCTTTGTACCAAACAAAAGCAGGATGAAATACCGCACAACAATATACTACAAAATACCTTTAAAGGTATGAGAGGTTTTATACAGTATTCTTTAGTTAAAAAGCCGGTTTAACGAGAAGTAATGCGGCTAGTAGCATCATGAATCTTTTTACCAGAACTTGTAACAACAGTCTTAAACAGTTCTGCTAAACCACGTAAATTTTCAGCTAACTTAGTGATACGTTTTTCTTCACGACGAACAATGCCCTTAAAAGGAATAGAGTTACGCATTTCTAACGCATTAATCTGCGCATTTAAACTGCTTTCATCTGTACCGTTAATAAAAGTAGCCATATCATCAAGCTTCTTAATCCATTCACGTGCTTTAGCTACGCCTTCTGTATCAAGTTTAAGAGCTGGGTTCTTTGCTCCATCAAAAGCATCTGGCTTGGTATTAGGATCTAAAGTCTTACCGTATGCTGCTTTTTCAGCATCAGCATCATTCGTTACTGGTGCAGGGGCAGGAGCTGAAGCAGCGTTTGTTGGAGCTGGCTTAGCTTCCATATTTGTCATTAAATGTTCTTTAATGGTTTCTTTTTGTACATTTTTAGCAAACTGGGCCATGTGCTTCATGTGCGGGTTTTTGCTATGTAAAGCTTTATTTAATTTTGCAGCAGGAATCTTTTCACCTTGCTTTACATGTAGTGCTTTATGAAGACCGCCTTTTTTAACATGTGCATGTTGAATCCATTTTTTATCTTTTTCTGTTTCTAGTTTATGACCAGTAACCTTTATATTTTTATCTGTACCAGGAACTTTCATAGTACTTTTATGGTTTTTTTCAGCTGCATTCAAAGCACCAGTAAAAGCGGTACCTTCTTTATCTAGATCTTCTTTGAGGGATTGGACGAATGCATCTTGAAACAAGTTTTTCATATACATTATTTACTACTTTTTTATTGAATTTCTATAAATCTACACTATTATAACCATATGTCAAAAGCACTAGTCATATTATCAGGCGGTATGGATAGTACCGTATTATTACATTATGTAACTAAAACGCTCAAATACGATGAAGTATATGCTGTTACTTTTAACTACGGGCAGCGGATTGCTCGAGAGATTGAATGTGCTAAGTTTCAAGCTAAAGCGTGTAATGTTAAAGAGCATAAAGTAATTAATATGGATTTCTTTAGAGATATCTCCACGATGTCTGCTTTAACTAATACTAATCTCAAAATACCGAAAGCTAAAGATGATATCGGTAATGCACAGCCCTTGAGTTACGTTCCTTTTAGAAATTTACTTTTACTTACTTCAGCTGCTGGTTGGGCTGAATCTATTGGGGCTCAAGACCTGTTTTACGGTGCAGTAGAAACCGACGACTTTAGTGGTTATTGGGACTGCACGTCAATGTTTCTTAATAAGGTTAACGACATATACGGTCTTAATCGCAAAAACACGATCAAGGTTAATGCACCGTTTATGCGTTACTCTAAAGAAGAGGTTATTAAAACCGGTATTGACTTACAAGTAGACTTTAGACAAACACATACCTGTTATGAGGGTACTGACCCAGCTTGCGGGGAATGTGTATCATGTGCAGCACGCATCAAAGGTTTTATTGACAACAAAGCTATTGACCCTATTAAATATTCACGTAACATTCCTTGGGAACAATACGATTGCAAACCTTTAACCTATTTAACATAATATGTGCGGTATAGCAGGTAGTAAAAATAAAGATATAGCTTTTAAGTTATACAAAGATAATCTTGCAAGAGGTTATTATAGTTCAGGTGCACTAACATTAGACTCTAATGATCAATACCACGTACACAAAACTGAAGGTATTTTTAATGAACCTATAGACTGTTTTAACCCGCCGGGTATAGACACTCACGGTCGTTACTTTTTATATCATTCCCGTGGCCCTACTGTTGAAACAAAATCATTTGAAGCGATAAACAATCACCCGTTCATTTATGGTGATTGGATAGTGGCTCATAACGGTATTATTAGTAATTTTGAGAGTTTATGTAGAGAGTATTTTCCCGACGAAGATTTTACCGATAGGACAGACAGCTGTATTATACCGCGTATGTTAGAAATAAAGATAAAAGTATCAGAAGCTATGGAATCTCTTAAAGGTACATATGCTATATGGGCTTTTAATAACAAACACAAGAAAACTTACTTAGCCAGAAGTGCGAGTACATTATTTGCTAATCCAGTTACAGGGTGTTTTTCGTCTACCGAGTTTGAAGGTAGTGAATCCTTAAAAGAGGGAATTGTATACGCATTACAAGATTACAATAGTATAGTGCCTGCAGGTAGATTTAAACACAAGTCTCCGTACTTTGTTTTCTAAATATATACATGCCCGTTAAAAAAGCTTCATCCGAAAGAAACACAGCCATTGATTACATTAACAGAGATATAGTTAATGTAAAAGAAGATCTTGCCAATATCAGTAAGATTGTACGAGATGGTAATGGTCACCCTAGCTTGATGCAACAGGTTGCAACTATTAATAATGATATAACTCATATAAGAGCTGAAATGGATAGCCGTTTTAACGAAACACGGGACTTAATGGAAGTATACCATAACGAGATATATACTGCCGTAGGTAAGTGTGAAGCAAAACATCAAAAACAGCAGGGTCTACACTGGCACATGCAAACAGCTATTTGGGTTGCATTAATAAGTAGTATAACTTCGCTTATTATGCATTTTTTTAAATAAATCAGTAGATTTATTTTTATAAACCTTTATACTGTAAGCACTATATGAAAGGCTTACAGTTAAATACAGAAGAAAAACAACTCTTAGTAGAAGCATTACTATTCACTGCTAGTTGTGATGTGTGTTCTGACCACACCGCGGTTCATCGCCGTCGCTTGCTAGAAATAGCGGAAAAAGTTAATGACAAAAACATTAAACTGCATAATATTTTTGTGTATAAAACTGGTATTAGTGATGACTCGACACTAGAAGAAATAGTAAAACATTTTCCTAATATACCACAAGAAACTCAGATTATTGATTAATGAACACGTATTTAAGTTTTTGTTCTACAGCTGCTTCTTTTTCAGAACTCAAGAACAGAAGCAAATACACTATAGTTAATAGTGAATACTTAAACGAAGTTACTACCACACACGGAGTCTTTAATAATAAGACTGCTATAGCTAAAATTTATAACTCTGTTATTGATTCCTACAAAGACGAGGATTGTGTATTAGTGTTAACTCACGATGATGTACTTATTACAGATGATAAATGGTTAGAAAAGTTACATCAAGCCTTAGAAAAATATGATATAGTAGGGTTAGCAGGTGGTATTAATCCTGTAATACGACAGCCTGCTTTATGGCACTTAATGTGTGCAAGAGCAGATCAGAGAGGGGAAGTTAGCCATGTTGATATGGGACGTAATGCAGTATTTGTAACACCTTTCGGTAAAAACGGTAGAGTGGTTTTATTAGACGGACTATTTTTAGCATTTAACCCTAAGAAAATAGCTCAAGCAGGTATAAAATTTGATGAAAGTAATCCTGCTAAGTTTCATTTTTATGATTTAGACTTTAGCTTACAATGTAATAAAGCTAAACTTAAACTCGGCACAACCAATATTAAAGTTATTCACGGTTCCCAGGGGTTAAGAAACCCTACCGACGAGTTTAGACTTGCAGAAGATTGGTTTATCAATAAAGCAAGGACTGGACAATATTAATTTTTATAATACAATAATACTATGATCATTAAAGACCAAACTATCTATAACGGCGATTTTATTCACAAGCGTTTTGCTTATAAGTATTTTAGAGATAAGACTCTAGCTGTGGGTAATATTGTTAGCTTTGTAGCTCCAGTTGAAGTTACAATAAATCTTATTGATTTAGAAGATTCTTTAGAAAAAGACTATATTTATAGCGATTCTATGGTTAACTTTTGTTGGGAAATACCTAACTTAGACCCATTTGGGGCGGTTTGTTTTCAGCGCTTATTTAATACTGGTATTGCTAATATTTTACATAGCTTTATTAAAAAGCCTATTCAAATGAAGGGTGATGACTTGATCGTACACGCTGAACACAATCAAGGCGGTATTGTACAACAAAAAGGTAAAGCTTCTGTCAGCATTACATACTCTAAAGATAGTATAGCTATTGGACATACTGGTATTAATATTAGTGCCGGTAAAAAAGCTCCTGCTTTTGCGTTTAGTACTAACTTATCTCAATCAGACGCTGAAAACTTTCAACTACAAGTACATTCTCTATTCTATAGTATGGTAGATAATATATTTGTAGCTACTTCTAAGATTATTGTTTAATGTTTAATCATTTAAACAGTATATTATATAAAAAGAACAAAGAACACATAGACACCATAAACGAGAATAAGGATTTTCAACCGTTTCTTATTCAGCGTTGGTGTTCTATGTATTCTACTTCTATTTGTAGCTTAGTAAACGAAACCACTAATAGATATTGGAAAAGTTTTGAAAATAATAATGATTGGTATACAGCTTTAGATACTGTTATACCGACTTGCAAGTTTAAGCGATTTAACTACATAAAAAAAACCAAAAAAGAGACTGTAAAGAAATCTAATGAAGTTGTTCTTAAGGTTGCAAACAACCTTGAAATATCAAGCCGAGAGGTAAATCATTACATAGAGTATTTTAACTTAAAATTACCAAATGAAGAAAAATCTAACATATAAAATCGAAAAAGATTTAAAAGCTCAAGGCCTTAATGCTGAAGATCGCGAAAAAGCTTTAAGAGCTAATGAAGACATACAAACAGACAATGTTAAAGGTTTGGTACAACTTGATAACTATGCAGGTTCAGATATCAATCTCAGTGACTGGAAGTTAGAATCTCTTTTAGATGATATTATGATGTGTCAATTTGCAGACTGTAATGAAGATAACACCCAAATCATGAGAGATGGTATTTTTGTTCCTGTAAACATGGTACAATCTGCTTGGCGTGTAGCTAAAGTTATTATCGCTGGGCCTCGTTGTAAAACCAAGGTAGGAGAGCACGTTATTTTTCCAAGCAACTTCGGCATTAAATGTGCCAAAATGAACGGATTAAAGAATATCGTATTTCTTAATGAAGAACGTATTTTCGGCAGAGCAGCCCCTGCTAAGTAATATGGATGTCACCTGGTACTTTAATACAAATATTAAACAGTCACGCTGTCGAACTTAGATTCGTCAGACGTAGACCTTTACCTGGTAATACAGTAAGAAGAATGCTTGCAACTAATGATACAAACCTTTTAACTAGTGTGCCTGGCACACTTGCACTGAACTTTCACGGAGCCTCTGGTAGATTAAAGTTTAGCCCTCAAGATAAAGGCTTAGTACAAGTATGGGACATATTCTTACAAGATTATAGGCTTATACCTGCTGAAAATGTAGAAATAGTAAGAGCTATTAAAACGACTCCACCCGACGAGTTTTGGGACTTCTTCAATAGAGTTTTATCTAAAATGTCAGAAAGCCAAAAAGTGGCGTTTATGCACTCATGACCGATCAAATCGACAATCTTATTAAGCCCTATTTGTTAAAAGAAGTTACATTTAACCTCAAGCATAAAACTTACAAAAGTGGCAAGCTTCTTTTGTATAAACTTTCCGGAAACTACTTATCTTTTATATTAGTTAATGAAAAGAAACGAGAAACCTTTGAAGTTCCGTTTCCTTATTCAGCATATAATGAAAATAGTAAGGTACATTTTGATTATAGATTAGATACTTTAGCAGAAAACGATTATAAACTTTTATTAACATTGAAAAGTGTTAATAAAGTCAAAAATAGTCGGTTTTATGACAGTGTTTTGACCATTTCGAGCTTGTAAAAACTGTAAAGTATAGTACAATATATCTTCTATATTAATGAAGATAGAAAAACCATTGCTAAGTTACTTTCCTGAAAAATATGAGCCTAGAGAGCATCAGATTTCAGGATTAAACCAAATAGAGGAGGCAATAAACTCTGGAGCTAAGTTTATTGTTGTACAAGCGCCTACAGGCTCTGGTAAATCTTTTTTCAGTAAGACCCTTTCTAATACAACTAACGGGGCAGATCCTGAATATGCAAAGTTAATACAGAGCTACCAGGCATACGACAAAGACTTCGAGGGTAGTTTTACAAGATTTGCACCGCATGGTATGTTTGCTTTAACTACTACTAAAACTTTACAAGATCAGTATAAAGCTTTATTTGACGATTGTGAAATATTCAAAGGTAAGACTAACTATCAATGTGAGGTAGATAGCGATTTTACAGTAGATCATGCTCCTTGTGTTATTTCACAAAACCTTAAGCGTAAATGCTGGAACGATTGTATTTGTCCTTACTACGAAGCACGTAATGTAGCGCTAGTAGAGAGGTTTACTGTACTAAACTATGCTTCTTTCTTTAACTTACCTGATTACCTCAAAAAACGTCAAATTATTGTATGTGATGAGTGTTCAGAACTAGAAGAAGAAATAGTAAAAAACTTTTCTGCAGTTATTAACTATAGACAGTTTAACTACCTAGGTGTAGAGATTGAAAAACTCACTTCAGAAGTACCTAAGAAGGTGCTCGGTTGGTTATCTGACGTTTGTTCTGCACTAGAAAACGCAATAGATGAATTTTCTGATAGACCGCGATATGAAAAACACAAAGCCGAACTACTTAAACAACAGCAACGTAAAGATTTATACGAAGCCGTCGTACATACTATTAACCACTGGGAAGACGCACAGTATATTGTTGAAAAAGACGCCGAAAAAGTATTAGTCACCCCATTAAAAATCGACAAACTCACTAGTTGTTTGTTTGATTATGCAGAGGTGGTAATACTCATGAGTGCTACCATTGTAGATAAAGACATCTTTACTAAAAACCTTGGTATAAAAGACTACAAGTACATAGAGTTACAGTCTACTTTTGACCCAAAGAAGAGTCCTATCTATTTGAGTAACCAATACCCTTTAAGTAAAGAGACTTTAAGCAAGTATTTGCCTAAAATTATTGATGAGATTAAGAAAATCGCTGAACACCACAAAGACGAAAAGGGTATTATTCATACAAACTCGTTTGAGATAACCCAAGCTTTGCAAAATAAGCTAAATGGTAAGAGATTCTTATATAGAGAAGAGGGAACCACTAATGAAACCATAGTAAAAGAGCATTTTTTACGTACAGACCCTACTGTTTTAGTGAGTCCTTCGTTGACTATGGGGTTAGACCTTAAAGGAGATACTGGAAAGTGGCAGATTATTATAAAATTACCGTATTTATCCTTAGGAAGTAAGCGAATTAAGATGCTTTTTGATAACGATAAGGAGTGGTATCGTATGAAAATGTTCATAACGTTAATCCAAGCCGCAGGAAGATGTACAAGAACTAAGGATGATGAGAGTTGTACGTATATTCTCGATGGATTAGCACCAAAAACCATAACGTCAAATAGAAGTATATTGCCGGGACACTTTTTAAATAGAGTGATGTAAGTATAGTTGTGCAGATATACAACTATAACTGGGAAATAAAGGATTTACTAACCCAATTCCTACACGCTTTTGACGGGGCTATAGTAAAACGCTTTGATAATCAAAGAAAGCCCGGAACAGCGATTGCAGTTCGGTATGTTTATGCACCAAAACAGCGCGTACTTTATGATATTGTTGATAAAGCGCAGACATTAACGCTTCCTGTTGTTTCTTTTAACATAGCTTCAATATCTCGTGACTCTACTAGAGTCTTTAATAAACTAGGTGGTCAATATTATAACTATAATTCTACCGATACTGCTAGTATACACACATTACAACCAGTACCGGTTAACATAGCGGTTAACATTAGCATTATTACTCGATTTCAGACAGACATGGATCAAATATTGAGTAACTTTGTACCATGGAGTGATCCTTATTTTGTTATTTCTTGGACAAACCAAGCTGCGCCTAATCAAGAAATAAGAACTGAAGTTTTATGGGATGGTAACCTCAAAATGGGCTATCCAATGGATCTTAACGATCTACAACGTACAAGAGTAACTTGTGATACTACTTTTACCATAAAGGGTTGGTTGTTTAAATCAGAGCAAGGTACAGTTGGTAGAGTGTTTAAGATTGATAGTAACTTTTATGCTGTTTCTGCTATACCACAAAACGAAGAAGCATACGGTTCAATATCAAATATAATAAATGAGTTAAACGGTACCCCTTATCTTGAAACAGTCACGGTTTCTGCACGCCCGGTAACTCGTTTTACTGATCGTTGGTTAACTCCAACAGGGCTTTCTGGTACATGTACATTGTTAGGAGACATGTATGATTATACTGACGCTGTTTATTTAAGCGGTTCAGTGGTGGGAATGTTTGGATATACTAATGTTATCACATTATCTACATTCTCGACCATACCTTCTCTTTCTGCAAAGTACCCAAATCTACCTGGACTAGTACCAGCCTTAAACTATACAATAGTTAACAACAATAAAATGATAGTTAACTATCAAGCACCGGCTGATGCTACTAACGGTGGATATTTTGATATTATAGTTGTTAATGCTGCTGGATATTCTTTTTTAACTAAAGATTCGTATCAGCCTACATTTCCAGTACAGCAGCCTTATGCTTTAAGTGGTATTAAAACTGTAACAGTTAATCCAATAGACATACAATGGAACAACGCTACATTCACTTGGGACGGTAATACATATACTTGGCTTACAGTATAAACATCGAATCAAATATACTAAATATTTAACACCATCATGGCCCAGATTACATTATTACAGCCTTTAGATTTTCTTAAGAATAGTCGAACCACTCTTAATCAAAATTTTACAAACTTAAATCTCGGTCTATCTGCTTTAAGTGCAAGTTTGGGAAGTGTAAACTCGTCTGCTGTTACAACTTTAAGTGCTAGTCTAAATGTTACTAATAGTAATGTTACAACTTTAAGTGCAGATTTAAACACAACTAATAGCAATGTTACGACTCTAAGTGCAGATGTTATTTATTTAACTAATAATCCAGGTGTTTCATCTCGTAATCTTGAAGTTGTAAACAACGGTCGTTTATACGGACAAATAAATGACACTGTAAATGTAAGAGGTGCTAATGTATTTATTGGCACATTAAGTCCGTTGTTAAACGGTAATATTACACTTTCTGCTAATAATGGTTATATTAAACACATCACAGACGGCCCGGGTACACAGTTTATTGATGACTTGCAACAAACAGCCGGGGTTGGTACGTGGGTAGAGTTTTATAGAGCAAATGCTTTAAGTAGTTCTAACGTACTCAACGGTTCTGTTTATATTATTGCTGATGCACCACACTGGCCAATACGAGATGGAGTTAACCCTAACGAGGGTTTACAGTTTTACGGTAATACAAGCAACACAAGTCTATTCTTAGGCGCTGGACCTGGTTATACAAACGGAGTACCAAGTATATATATTCCTTCTATTAATAATAGTTCTTTAAGCAGTACACCAATAGAGTTGGTGGGACCTAACGGAGCATTAGTACGTAAACTACAAATAGGCAACGCTCCTTTATATAGTCCTGTTGATGCACCTCCAGTATCTAGTGTTAATTTAAATATCTTTACAGATAATACAAGCACGGTTTATTTAAGTGCTGCTGAATCTACAACCACTTTACAGATTGGTTCAGTAGGGGCAGTTACATTTACTGATAGTTCAGTACAAACTACGGCATGGACAGGCAACTACACCCCTACAACACCTTCAGATTGGAATGGTACACCACCTACCACTGTACAACAAGCTTTAGATAGGATAGCTGCAGCGATTAAAGTACTAAACAGTACTGGTCCTTAATATATCCATATATTATAACCAACTCAATATGTTTTACTAGTTTGGTTTTCTAAGTATAAGCATGTATTGGAACAGAAACTTATTTCCCGGTTTATCAGGTGGTAGTAGTGGCGGTGGTACAGGCAACATATCATTTAGTGCTTCTACTTTAACAGGACCAGGTTACAGTGTTGACGGTGGTCGTATCAACATACAGCCTACTGTTGATTCACCTAATACATTAGCTCTTTACCCTACGGTAGATAACGACATACATATATTTGAAAGTAGTGCTCTACAAGGTGGTGTTACATTAGGTAACTATGGTAAGAGCTATGTTAGCGTGTGGGGTAACGGTGGAACAAACCCAACAGTAGATAATATTGCTATAGGTACAGTTAACGCTGGTGTTATTACATTAGCTACAAACACACCAGGGGCAGGTTCAAGTGGTGGTAGTAGCAAGACTTGGACATTTGACACAGATGGGGTATTAAAAACTCCAGATAATAGCTTTATTAAATCTAATAGTGGTAGTTTAGGGTTAGTTGACAGCGATGGTAATAGTTACATTGACCTTCAGTCGGGTGGAATCTACTTATACACTGACTATGAGAACAATGAGTACGAATGGCACTTTGGATCAGATGGCACATTAACATTACCTGGTACTATAATATTACCAAGTGGTCAAGGACAAATCGGAGTTAATAGTAATGCTGGCTTAGATATTATTAATAACACCTCTTCCTACGGCTATGTAACATTAAACTACAACAATCAGTCTTATGTTACAGCTAATTCAACCGGGGTACAAATTACTACTGTCAATAGTCCAGCAAATACTTGGACATATAGTAGTACTAACGGTGGTACGTTTACCCTACCTACAGGTGGAACTATTACAGAAGGTACAAGCCCTGCAGGTATAGGCAATGCTATAACACTTACCCCAGCTGGTGGTAGTGATCCTAACCAACAGTTATTACTATACCCAACAGTAGCAGAAGGTAATCATTTACATTTAACTACTGGAGCATTAAGTGCAACAAGTCTATTTTTAGGTAATGATTCTCAATACGCAAGAACTCGCGCCGATGGTGCTATGGTTATTGGTACAGGAGATTCATATCCTGATGTGGCTGGGTACGGCTCGCGGTGGACATTTGATACAAGCGGTGCATTAACCTTACCTAACAGTACTTTAAGTGGTACGTTAGTATTTCCTGATGGTTCAATACAAACCACAGCTTATACGGGAGTTAATAATTTTACTAACCCAATCGCAATCGGTACAGGTGCAGGAATCACATCTCAGGCTGCAGATTCAGTCGCTATTGGTTTACAAGCTGGTAATACAGATCAGCATACTGATTCAGTTGCTATTGGTACGTATGCTGGTAATGCAGGTCAACTTGATCAAGCAGTTGCTATTGGCAATCACGCAGGCGCAACCGATCAAGGCAGACATGCTATTGCTATCGGTAGATTTGCTGGTCATTACCAACAAGGTAATAACGCTATCGCTATTGGTCATTATGCCGGTGGTTCAGAAAGTGATTATCCTTATCAGGTTGATAATAGTATTGTTATTAATGCAACAGGTAATGTTACCCCCGCATTAAGCAGTGGTTTCTTTGTAAAACCAGTACGCAACGATACAGACTCTGTTACAAATGCTGTGTATTATAATACGTCTACAGCAGAAATTACATACGGGCCTGCAGGTGGAACGGGTTCTTCAGGTTATAGTGGAGTTTCTGGTATATCTGGTTTTTCTGGTGTGAAAGGCCCGACAGGCACTTCAGGTTATAGTGGTATAAGCGGTGGTACTGGTATTTCTGGTTATAGTGGTGTTCAAGGTGCGCAGGGAGCACAAGGTGCACAGGGAGCAAATGGTAACAATGGAGCATCTGGCTATTCGGGTGTAGCTGGTTCTGTAGGAGCTCAAGGCGCTGCCGGCACTTCAGGTTATTCCGGCTTTAGTGGGGCTGCTGGTACCACAGGCTATAGTGGGTACTCAGGACCTACAGGCGCTCAAGGCACTTCTGGTTATAGTGGTCCTGCAGGTAATCCTGCTCCAGTACCTTATTTAAGAGGTAGTAGAAACACCAGACAGGCAATAGCATTAAGCGGTGCTGTAGTGTTTAATACTGCTGACGCCGATCTTGGTCAAGGCTACATTTCACTCAACACTTCTACTGGTGTTATTACATTATCTGCTGGTTACACATATTCATTAAGAGCTGAAGTACCTGCTGTTTCTGCTAGTGCTGGTGGCGGTCAAGTTGCTTTTGGTTGGGTTAATACTACAACAGGTACGCAAATAGGTAGTGTAAGTCCGATATACGGTTCTACAAGTAATGCTGCGTATTTAGCACTTGGTGGTGTTGCTGCAGCTATTATTACTCCAGGTACAACCACTAATGTATCTTTACAGCTATTAAACAATAGCGCTGGTAATGTGGGTATTAATGGTAATACAGATTTCCCGGTAAATACTAACCCTTGGTTCGAAATACAGGTAGCTGGTCAAGGTGGTATATCTGGTTTTTCTGGTAACAGTACTTCTGGTTATTCTGGTTTTTCTGGTACTAACGGAACGAGCGGTTATTCTGGCGGGGCAGGTATAGGTGGTGTTGTAACCACTACAACTAAATTACTTGATACCGCTAGTGGTCCTGCTTCTAATTGGACAGCAAGTTATACTGCATCAGGCGGGGCTATTGTAGTTACCGCGTTTCCTACAGCTTGGAAAGCAACAGGTCTTGGAGTGGCCGGACTTGCATTAACAAGAGACGGGGTAATAGTTGAAACGACTTCGTATTTCTGGAATATTAATAACACTCACTTAACATTACCACCAATGGTGTATACTTCACCAAATGAAACAGGCACTCATACTTGGGCAGTATCTGCTGGACCAGGTATAACAACAGATTTTTATGACAACTGTACAATAGTTGTACAAGAAAGTACATACAGTAATTTTAGAGGTATATCAGGTTTCTCTGGTATAAGCGGTTTTAGTGGCAATAGTACTTCTGGATATTCTGGTATATCAGGCTTTAGCGGTATTTCAGGAGTAAGAGGGTCAGTGTGGTACACAGGTTCAAGTAACCCATTAGGTAGTATACCCGGGTTACAAGATATGGATATGTACTATCAAACCAGTAATGGACAGATATGGCAATATAGTGCTGGTACTGCAACCTGGTATAGTATTTCAAATGTTAGCGGTATATCAGGCTTTTCCGGTATAAGTGGTTATTCTGGTTTTAGTGGCCCTGGCGCCAATCAAACACTTAATACGACAAGTAATGTAACATTTCAGAGTGTATCCGCCTCGAGTATAACAGTAACTAACCCAATAACATCTCCAACGGTTTCTAGCTCATATGTTACTGTGGCTACGTTGAGCGGAGACATAACCACCCCGGCCGGTTCAGATGTATTGATGCCTTGGCAAACAGTTGTAGCCGATCCTAACAGTTGGTTAAATACTTCAACATATTGTTTCACACCAACAATACCTGGTTTTTATCACGTAGAGTTTCAAGTTTGGTGGCGTGCTGCATCTCCTGCTAATGCTTGGGGTCAGAATAATTTACAAATTAGAAAAAATGGTTCTACTCAAGCCATAACACAGACAAACCCACTATCGGGTAATGGTTACAGTCAGATTACATCAAAAGTTATATACTTAAACGGCTCTGGAGATTATTTAGACTTTACTGCTTATAGTAATCAATCTGGTGGGCAAGGTATACAGTATGGTGGTGGTGTGGGTCAAGGCACATACTTTAGTGTGTTCTTAATAAGTAGATAATAGTACTGGCATTTTAATAAATCCAGTATATAATAACAACCTACAGTGTAAATATTAACAATGGCTCAGCAACCTCAAAACTATTTCAGTAAAGCGTTTAACAATTTCGTTAATAAGCTGCCATACACCGGCAACTCTACAGTTATAGATAATATTGCTGAGATTAATCCAAAGTTTGAAACTTTTTATAAAATAGGTAGCACTCAACAAGAAAGAAACTTAAGACAAGCAGTTTCCGTTGTACAAGATCCTAATAACCCTCAAAGCAACTTAAACGGGGTTATTATTGATAAAGGTTACCATGACTATCTTTATGCCTTAATTGATACTGATAAAGCAAAGAGAGTAGCTGATTACCGTATTATGGCTTCTTATGCAGAAATCAGTCATGCATTAGATGAAATCTGTGATGAAGCTTTAGTAAAAGACGATAAAGGCAAATACGGAGTATTGCTTTTAAGTGAAAAACTAGAAGAGAGTCAAAAGAAAGAACTTCAAAAGAATTACGATTATGTAATGGACTTATTCAACCTTGATAGCAAGGGGTGGGAGTATTTTAGAACTCTTTTGATAGATGCAGAAATATTTTTAGAAAACGTAATTAACGAAGATAATAAAGAAGCTGGTGTTATTAGTTTAGTACAAATACCAACTGAACATATTAACCCTATTTATGATAATGTTCAAAACATGATCATTAAAGGTTACTTGCTTCGTAAGCCAGTACCTAAGGATGATAAGGGTGGTGGTATGAACGTTAATAGTAGAGGTCCTTCTGGTGGTCCAAAGAAAGATGGTATGGAGCTTATACCTCTTGAACGTCATCAAGTAACTTATTTCCATTCTCACACTTGGAACGAAAACAAAACGATTCGTTTACCTTACCTTGAGGTGGCTCGTCGTGCATATAAACAACTAAGCTTGATTGAAGATAGTATTGTTGTTTATCGTTTAGTTCGTGCACCAGAGCGTTTAGCTTTTTATGTTGACGTTGGTAATATGCCTGCTGCAAAAGCAGAAGCATACTTAAAACGTTTAATGCAAAACTATTGGTCAAAACGTACCTACGATTCTGATCAAGGTGGTAGTGTTAACGTTTACGATCCACAGTCAATGTTAGATAGTTATTGGTTTGCTCGTCGCAACGGACAAGACGGTACGGAAGTAAAGACTTTAAATGGTGGTCAAAACTTAGGTAAGCTAGACGACTTAAACTACTTTGTAAACAAACTATATAAAGCATTACGGGTACCTGCAAGCAGATTAAACCCAGATACAAAGTTTGCAGATGGTGGTGAAATTTTGCGTGAAGAGTTAAAGTTTGCTAAACTAATCATTAGATTACAAAGACATTTTTCTACCACTATTAAAGACACTTTTATTACTCACCTCAAACTTAAAGGTTTGTGGAAAGAGTATCAGTTAAGAGAGAATGATATAAACGTTACTCTCAACCCGCCTTCACATTTCTCAGCTGTTAGAGATCAACAGTTACTACAGATTAGATTTGATAACGTAAAACAAGCCACTGCAACAGATAATCTAGTATCTAGATCGTATGCCTTAAAGAAGTATATGAACTGGACTGATGATGAATTACTTGCTAATAGAGAATGGCAGCGTAAGGATGCTGCTTTAACCTTTGAGTTAGATAAGATTGCTACACTTGGTAAGAACTGGGAAGAAGCCTTAACTCAAGGTGGTCAACCTGGTGCTGGTGCTCCTCCAGGTGGTGGTGGTGGCGGAATCGGTCCTGGTGCTGGTGCAGCTCCTGGTTTTGGTCCTGGACCTGGTGGTGGAGCGCCTGAAGCTGGTGGAGAAGAAGGTGCAGCGCCTGGTGCTGGAGCCGCTCCTGCTGCTGGGGCAGCCGGTGGTGCTGGTGGAAGTGCTTTACCTCCAGAATAATTAACCTAAGAAGAACAGTGGAGGTTCTTGAACCTCTGAATGACCACTCTTTAGCTCATCTTCAAGAGCTTTCTTTTCTTCTTTACCTTGATTCATTAACTCTTGGTACTGTATAGTACCGCTACCGAATAGCTGTGTACCGCCAAACTTACCACGAGTATTGGCAATGGAAATCTTCATTAGTGCTTTAGCGTATTCCATTACCCAACGTTCCTTGACTAGATCTTTAATAGGTCTTTCAAGATAAACACCAATAGCACCAAAATAGCGAGCAGATTTGTTTAAAGTAGGATCAGGTGTAATGCGTAGTACTTGTGTGCGTGGGTCAAACCGGCAGTACTGTTTCATAGCAAATAACTTTTCACGGGTCTTTAACCAGTCTTTTAATACGTGCCAAGTTATTAAGTCAAATGCTTTACTACCTAAAGAGTATGCAAAATGCATTTGTTGCGCCATTGATTGTTCAATAGTAAACAACGTATTAACACCTTCATTAGTACCTTCCTGGAAGTTATAAATGTCTATAACCTTTCTATAATCATTTAAATCATAATCCCAACCAGTTTGAAATGTAGAAGTAGCTGATGAAAGCTCTGGTGTATAGTTAATAAGAGTGTCAAGCTTGATACCTTGACCACCAGTATACAAGTTAGAATCAAATATTAATATTTCTTCTGTACCAGGTGTAAAGCGTGTAAAAACTTCTATAGCATACGCAATCATGTCATATGCAGCTACACACGCTATTTCAAGATTAATAAGAGGTGCACCTAACTGAAAGAAAATACGTTCAGCTAGCATATCATAACTCTTAATACGATTGTTTAAGTTAGTAGATAAAAATGCTGCTGGTCCAACCACTGGTTCAGCGCTTGGTGCAACAAAACGGTTTTGGGAAAAAGTGTACGAACTACCTGGTTGTGCATTTGACTGATCTATTTGTACAGTTACGTAAACGTTATTCTGTCCAGACAAGCCTTGTACTCTGCCGTTATTAACTCCGTTACCGTTTACATACCATCCAAGTTGTACATCATTAATACTAGGGGTTTGATTAATCGGAAAAGAACTACCAGACAAAGGAAACCCGGTTGGGCTATACACACCTATAATGTTACCCGGTGTAGAGTTAACATCTGTATAAGCTGGGGTTGGATAGTATGGATACGCCATACCTATACTTAGGACGACTTAAGCACTGGTAACACTATCTTTAACACTTCTTCTGCACTTAGAAATGCTTCATCATTAGGTACTACATTCCACCAAAATCCGAATTGGTCAGGACGTAAATACTTGCGATCTTTAAGGATATTGGTATTTTGTTTATAACCGTATATCTTTGGATCAGACAAACCAAACATTATAAAACCATTAGGTATTTTGTAATAAGTTGCAAAGTGTTGGAAAAAGTTATCTACTGAAAACCAAGCATTACACCCTTTAATAAGGTCTAGTAACTCTTGTGGTGGTAGATTATGCTTAATCGTGGTTACACCCTTTAGTAGCTTCTCTCCCGCCACTCCAATCTGTACTATCTCTATATCAGGTATTTCTTGTTTAAGTAAAGTTATTAACTGCTCCCAATAAGGATAGTTTTTAGGGTTAGTACCGTTATGACCGGCACAAAGTTTTTCTTTAGGAAGCTTTTGGGAATATGGGCTAATGACTATTTTCATAGATATACCTTTCTCATTGCATCAACTAGTTCGTTTTTCCAGTTTGTTTCAAACATGTACTTGTAAACGTTTTGAGATTCTTGATTAACAAATGGAGCTGCATCTACTAAAGAGCATAGTATAATGTTTTCGTCTTTAATGTCCCAGAAACAATCTGGCCAACAACAACCAATAACAATTTTATGCCCTTTATACTTTTTAAGTATGTCTGGTAGTAGTTGTTTAAATGCATAATGATCTCCTCTACCACTATCCAAGAAAAAGAACTTGTATTTGCTTGGCTTAATCTTCCATTCTTCTAGTTTGCCACGGAAACGGTTTTCATCGTTAACTAACATCTTATCATCTCTCTCACTACGTATACCACCAGTTTGATAATGGAAATGCCATGTAGTTAAGCCAAGCACCGCCACCAACTTCCACCCAGCTTTAAACATTTCATATGTAAAAATAGTTTCTTCTCTGTGACCTTTTCTAGAAAGACCTAAATCGTAACCATGTGTGGCAGCCGCTACTCTATATAAAAAGGTACTACCTTGCAAGTGTTCTACTTCTTTAAGTGTAATACCTTTCCTTAGATTCCATTGTTCATTTACACCCAAATAAATGTCATCCATTTTATTTGAAGCAAGCGAGTTACCTAATGGATTTTTTGGGTCTACTATTGACGGACCAACAGCCCCTATCTTTGAATCAGATGTAATAGTTTTATAAAGTGTTTCTAAAGTATCCGGAAGTAATATATTATCATCATCAATACGCCACAAGAAAGGCGTTTCACAAGTCTTTCGTGCAGTTTCATGATTGTATATCTGCCCTGACCTTGCTCCAGGTATCCAATACCACTGGATATTTGACAGTGATAATGCACTCAACATATTGTTAAGTACATCATTTTTACGTGGATCGTCAAAACTATCATTATCATCGTATATTACGACTTTAGCAGGTTTAGCGTTTTGACTTAATAAAGACTGCAACACTAGTGGTAAAGTAGTAGCAGAACGTCCGCGAGTTGAAATTGTTGCTGTTACGTCGCTTAAAATCATTTAGTATATTTTATGCTAACTCTTTAAAAATACAAGAGCTTACATAGTTTTTTTATACCATTGGCATAAGTATAGTTAATGTTTTACAAACTTATAACTCAGACCCCCATCACCGAGGGCCTAGATTATTTAATCGAAGAGGGCAACAAAGACAAGCCAGCCAATGTTTACGTATCTGGTGTTTATATGGTAGCGGAAGAAAAAAACCGTAACAACCGTATTTATAGCCGCGAAGAAATGGCTCGTGAAGTAGAACGTTACAATAATGAATTTGTTAAAACAAACAGAGCTTTAGGTGAACTTGAACACCCAAACAGCGCTAATGTTAGCAGCGAAAGAGCATGCCATTTGATTACTGAACTCCGTATGGAAGGTAATGTAGTAAGAGGTAAAAGCAAGGTACTACGCACTCCACTAGGAGAAATCATGAGATCTCTAGTTATGGATGGTGTTAAAATGGGCATGAGCTCGAGAGCTTTAGGAACAGTAGAAGACAGAGACGGTACCAACTATGTAAGCAATATGAAGCTTATTACTGTTGATGCTGTTGCTGATCCTTCTGCTCCAGGTGCATTTGTTAACGGTATTCTTGAATCCAAAAACTTTATTATCAAGCAAGATGGACGATATGAAGAGTGTTACGATAGTTTCGAAAACAAACTTAGCTCATTACCTAAGAAGGATGTAGATCTTTACTTAAGAGAGCATATCATCCACTTTATTAACTCCCTTAAATAATATGAACGAAAAAGATCAAATCAAACGCTTTATTAGTCACATAGTGGATAACAACTACGCAGCTGCTAATTCATCTTTACAATCAGTTGTTAACGAAAAACTCAAAGAACGCATTAAAAAAGCGGATTCTGAGTTGGTAAACAAAACACCCAAAAAATCCTAATAATAACATCAATTTTACTAAATATTTAATACGATATGAGCCAAGACATTCAAACAATTCTTAAAGAGGCAACCAAAGACCTCTTATCCGAGGAATCGCTAAAAGCAGTTTCAGAAGCTGTTCAAACGAAAGTTAACCTCGCTGTTGAAGCTGCCCTTGTACAACAAGACGAGGAGTACTCAACTAAACTTGAAAAAGTTTTAGAAGCTATTGATGCTGATCATACAGCAAAGCTTGAAAAAATCGTGACTCGTATCGATGAGACTCACGCAGCTCAATTTGCCACAGCAATGAAGAAGCTTGATGATGACACTACCGGTAAACTCAAGAATGTTATTAAGATGTATGAAAGCCAAATCAAGAAAAACGCTGACTACTTCAAGAACACAGTGGTAGAAAACGTTTCTTCTTACTTAGAACTTTATCTTGACAAAGCTATTCCAGCACAACAGATTCAAGAAGCTACACAAAACACTCGTAACTCAAAGATCGTTGATGAGATTAAGCGTTTAGTAAGCTTAGATGAAACATTTATTAATGAAAGCGTGAAAGAAGCTTTATTAGATGGTAAAAAGCAAATTGACGAAGCTAATGCTAAAGCTGCTGCAGCACAAAAGAGCGCTCAACTGTTAAATGAAAAAGTTGAAGCATTACAAGCTAATCTATTATTAGAAAAGAAAGCAGCTACTTTACCTGCTAACAAAAAGAACTACGTAACACGTGTTCTAGCAGAAAAGAGTACACAATACATTAATGAGAACTTTGACTATGTAGTTAATATGTTTGATAAGAAAGAAGAAGAAAATCTTCAAACTCTTAAAGAATCCACAAAGCCAAAATCACAAGGTATTGATGTATTAGTTACAGAAAACAAAAAGCAAGTATCCAAGTCCTTTACATCTGCAAGTGATGATGGAGACAAGTACGTAGCTGAGTCTTATGTATCGTTACTTAAGAACAGACTTGCTTAATAAATAAATCAGATTTTTATCCAAAAGCCCGAGAAATCGGGCTTTTTTTTGTAAGTATATCTACACGTTGAAGTACTGTTAAGTACTTGAGGTATTGTTAGTTAAAAATTATTTAGTTATGAAACAAATTAAACCTTCACAATCATACATCGATCGTGATCGCGCTGGCCAACTTTTAAAGAAGTGGGCACCATTGCTCGACCACTCCGATGATAATACTCCAGAAATCGTAAACGAACACACTCGTTTGAACACAGCTATCCTTCTTGAAAATCAAGAAAAGTGGTGCTTTGAAGCAGCTAACGTCGCTGGCAATGCTGGCGTATTCGGCACGCTACAAGGTAACCCTGGTCAAGGCGGTCTTCAATCAAGTGACTTCTACGCACAAGGTGATGCTCGTCTACCAAAGATCCTCATTCCGATGATCCGCCGTACCTTCCCAGAATTGATCACAAACGAAATCGTTGGTGTTCAACCTATGAGTGGTCCAGTTGGTCTAGCTTTTGCATTACGTTATAAATACGATGCAGATCCACTCGGAAATACACAAGTTGACAACGGCGGCGGCTATAGCCAATCAGCTCAAGGTCAACAAGGATGGACACATGCTTCAGATGGTAATGAAGTAGGTTGGAACTATCTCAATACTCGCTTCACGGGTATTTCTTCAACGTTCCTTTCTGGTAACGCTGACTTCAACGTATTACCAACAGATGGTGGTATTGCACAATTCTTAAGCAATTTTGAATTAACAAGCAACATCCCACAGATGGTTGTAAGCTTCGAAAAGACAGCAGTTGAAGCTGGTACACGTCGTTTAGCAGCTCGTTGGTCCGTTGAACTTGAGCAAGATCTCAAGAACATGAACGGTATCGACATTGACAATGAATTAACGAACGCTATGTCGTACGAAATTCAAGCTGAAATCGACCGTGAAATGGTAATCCGTATGTGCCAAGTTGCTCTCAACGCTGGTGCAGGCCAAGGTTATTCATTCTGGAACGCAGCTTCAGCTGATGGCCGTTGGTTAGGTGAACGTAACCGTGACTTCTTTGCACGTGTTATTGTTGAAGCTAACCGTGTTGCTATCCGCAATCGCCGTGGCGCAGCAAACTTCATCATTGCAACACCTCGTGTTTGCGCAATGTTTGAAATGCTTCCTGAGTTCCAATGGTTCTCAGTTAACGGTAACGTAAACACACAACCAGTTGGTATTGCTAAAGTTGGTACAGTCGGTGGTCGTTTCACGATCTACCGTGATACACGTACAGAAGCACAATATCAGACAAATCAACGTGGTACAATACTTGAGTACGCTTTATTAGGCTACAAGGGTGCTGAATACTATGATACTGGTATTGTTTACTGCCCATATATTCCAGTGTTAGTACAACGTACAATCGGACCTAACGATTTCAGCCCACGCGTTGGTTTAATGACCCGTTATGGCGTTATTGACCACATCTTCGGTGCTGCGTTATACTATCACCTCATCATCGTTTCCGGCCTCGGTCAGGCATTCGTTCCTGGTACCGCTGCAACAATGCTGTAATAAGTATTGTAACGGTAAAACGTTTAAAACTAAGAACCCGACTAGCAATAGTCGGGTTTCTTTTTGTTAATTTTCTATAAAGTTTAGTATTTTGTTGATAAGATTATCTAACTCTCTCTGATACACCCCGGGACGATTGTTAACATTATGAACAAATCTATCTTGGTTTTTAATACAATATTGTTTTATATCTTCTAAAGAGTAGTTGCACAGTCTATGTAGTTCTCCATATACTGCTGACATTTTTAATAAAGGATCTGTTACCTTATCGTATGAATGATCAATAAAATCATCAAACATATCAAACCCACAATCTCTTAAATACTGTACATGCCCGTCTACTGTAAAGAATAGAGGTAACTGGTGCATGCAAAAAGCTTTAATAGTTTTTTCAGTTACAAATACTCTATTCCAATGAAAAGGATACTTGAAGCCGTCAGTATTTGACCAATATTGATTGTTGTACGTAAAGTAAGACGATTCTGTAACAACATGTATTAAAGCATTTTTTCCTAAACTATTATACTGCCTGAAATGCACTGCAGGGTCATTCGGATCTCCAATCAAATCAATTTTTATTTCCTTTAAACCTACATCGTGAGAAGGATCTTTACTTATACTGTTAAGGGTAACTATTCCTTTCTTATCTAGTCCTGATGAAACTAACAACTTAACTAATGCTGTTCTAGTTTTGCGGGGTTGTCGGTTTAAACAAGCATAATATTGATCTCTTTCATTAAACGGTACAGGGTTAAACCCGGTACTTTCTTGTATTGATGCTGAAAAAAAAGTTGATGCAGTAATATGTCTTGGATGGTAAGAATCCTTACCAGAATCTATATAAATAGCATTTTCGTAAGTCTGTAAAAGGTATAATATATGTTCTTTAAAAGGAGCTTCCTGTATTGCTGAAAAAATAAACTTAATATTCTTTTCATTATGTTTATCAACGCATTTTTTTATTACTTCTTCCCACTTATCTACTGTACCTTCTCTAGTTACTTCAAGATAGACTACTTGTACGTTTTTTTCAACGCTGTGTGTTTTTACACGTTCTAATAATATACCGCTTAGTATAGTACCGTCATAACTATAATCTATTAAGTTTACTGGCATATTAGCTTTCTAATAAGATTTTAATTTTATTGAGAGCTGTATCAAGCTCCTTAGCATATACTATATCACAGTTATTTACATTATATAAAAATCTTTCTTTGTTCTTTTCACAATACGCTCTTATTTCATCTATTGTATATTCATTACACAATCTATATAGTTCGCCAAATACAGCTGTTGTTTTTAAAAGCGGATCGGTTATACTATCATAAGAATGATTAATAAAATCTTCAAATAAATCAAATCCATTATCTTTTAAATATTGTACGTGTCCGTCGACAGTAAGAAATAAAGGTAACTGATGCATAATAAATGATTTAACGGTTTTTTCTGTTACAAATACTCTATTCCATGGATTAACATATGTGGGGTCTGTATTATAAAAAAAAGACGTCTCATTAATCATATTAATAAGAGCGTTGTCTCCTAAGTTATTAAAAATAGGTGAAATAGCTAAAGACACTTTAAACTTTTCATTATTACTTAAATCAATAGTAACAGGAGACATTACTTTGTCGCCTTGATTATAAAGCTTGTAACCATAACCAGGTGGTGGAACCTGATTACCTGCGGTGCTTGTTATTTGATGGTTTAAAGTTATTATACCTTTACTATTTAAACCAGTAATATGTAATAACTTGACAAACGCTGTTCTGTGTATTTTGTACTTTCGGTTTAAGCATACAAAATATTTGTCCCTATCGAAAAAAGGTATAGGTGTAAAATCTTTATTTTGCTCTCTAATATTTGCTTCAGCTCTTATTTTAAAACTAAAAAAGTAAGACAAGTTTACATGTCTTGTATGAAAAGAATCTATTCCAGAATCAATATAAATAACGTTCTCGTCAAAGTTGATTACTCTTAACACATCTGTTTTAAATGGTGCTTCCCCTACCCCGGATATTATATACTTAACCCCTATTCGCTGATTTTTCTTTATAAAGTTTATAGCATCTGTTGCCCAATCTAGACCACCATTAAACTTTATATGGTAAAATACCGCATCAATATCTTTAACATCTAACATAGATATTCTCCATTTTATATCGAGTTTTTCTGCGTTAGTGTCTATATATCTTATAGGCATATCCGTACTTATAAATAATACCTTTACATGCAAGTTTGTTAAATAAAAGCATATATTATTCTTGTTTTTGGGTAAATATAAACAGATGAGTAAGAAAAAACGCCTGCAAAAACAGAAGTTAGCTCAACAAAGTCAAAATAATACACCTGCTACTAAAGACAAGAGTCTTTTAGTACATCAGGCCGATAAGTTAGAAAGACCGGTACAGATTCGACAAAGGCCGGATTTAACAAACAGGCAAAAAGAGTTTCTTAAGTTAGCTTTAGATAATCACACTAAGATTGTTTTTATTACTGGCCCTTCTGGTAGTAGCAAGAGCTTTCTAGCAACATTGGTTGCTTTGGAATTACTAAACCTAAAAAAGGTTTCTGACTTAATATATATTCGTAGTATAGTTGAGAGCTCAGATAATAAAATGGGATATCTTCCGGGCGACGCTAATGAAAAACTGACACCCTATCTTGAACCATTAATGGAAAAGCTTGATGAACTACTCTGTAAAGCTGATATTAACATGTTAATGAAAGAAGGACGGGTAGACGGTAAACCAACAGGATATCTTCGCGGTCTTTCTTGGAACGCTAAAGCTATTATTATGGACGAAGCTCAAAACAGCACGTTCAAAGAGCTCACAACTTTATTAACACGTGTAGGTCAGTTCAGTAAACTATTTATCTGCGGAGACCCGATGCAATCCGACATTAACGGTAAGTCTGGGTTTGAGAAAATGTGCAATGTTTTTAATGACGCTGAAAGCCGAGATAAAGGTATCCATGTTTTTACGTTAACAGAAGCAGATATTGTACGCAGTGAAATTGTACGATACATTGTAAAAAAATTAGAATTATATAATAAGAAAAACTAACTTTTGTAACTCAGTCCAGCGCACTGGCGAGAAAAAAATATTTTTTTTCTTATAGATAAAAACGTAAAAACGTTTACAATACGTAAATAATATTCCCTGTAACTAAAACTATGATATTCGACGAACAAATCTCTCGTAAACCTAATCGCTATCCTTGGACAGAGGAATTTATCGAATCCATGCATAATGGTTTTTGGACTCACAAGGAGTTTAGTTTTAAATCAGACGTACAACAGTTTAAAGTTAAGTTAAATGATCAAGAAAGAGAGATTATCATCCGTACTTTATCCGCTATCGGTCAAATCGAGGTAGCGGTAAAAACGTTCTGGGCTAAGCTTGGGGAAAACTTGCCACACCCTTCATTACAAGACTTAGGTTATGTAATGGCTAATACAGAGGTGATTCATAACAATGCTTATGAAAGACTACTCACTGTACTCGGTCTTGAAGATATATTTGAAGAGAACCTTAAACTGGAATGGATACAAGGTCGTGTAAAGTATCTTAAAAAGTACACACACCGTTATTATAAAGACTCGAAGAAGCAGTACCTCTACGCTCTTATACTTTTTACGTTATTCGTAGAGAACGTTTCATTGATGAGTCAGTTCTATATTATTAACTGGTTTGCACGCAACAAGAACGTACTCAAAGATACTGACCAGCAAGTCAAGTATACCCGTAATGAAGAACATATTCATGCACTAGTTGGCATAAAGATTGTTAATACCATTAGAGAAGAGTACCCAGAGCTTTTTGATAAAGAGCTTGAAGAGAGAGTTCTTGCCGAGGCTAAAGAAGCATACGAAAGCGAAGCAAAGATTATCGATTGGATGGTTAACGGTATTAAGGAAGACGGATTAACTGCGGCTCATCTTAAAGAGTTTGTAAAAGACCGTATCAATGAATCTCTCAGAGGTATTGGCTTCCCAGAGGTGTATGAAACGGATTCTAAGCTTCTCAAAGATATTTCCTGGTTTAACGAAGAATTACTTGGTAACAATATGACCGATTTCTTCCATTCTCGTCCTGTGGAGTACTCTAAAAAGTCACAAAGCTTTTCAGAAGACGATTTATTTTAATAAAAAGTATAGTATAATATATAAAAATGAGTAACAAAAACATTTACTGGCTGAATAGCGACTCTCGCAAGTTCCTTGAACGCGGTTATCTCCTAGACGGAGAGACTGCTGAAAAGCGTATAAGAGATATAGCTGAGACAGCTGAAGATTACCTCAAGTTAAAAGGCTTTGCAGATAAGTTTGAAAGCTATATGCATCAAGGCTTCTATTCCTTGGCTTCTCCTATTTGGTCAAACTTTGGCCGTAATCGCGGTTTACCTATCTCGTGCTTCGGTTCGTATATTGACGATGATATGGATGCTATTCTGTATAAGATTTCAGAAATAGGTACTATGTCAAAAGCAGGCGGCGGTACATCAGCTTACTTTGGTAAAATTCGCCCTCGCGGTGCACCTATCTCATCTGGTGGTGAATCTACTGGTGTACATCATCAGTTAACAGTATTTGAATCTTTAACGGATTACATTTCACAAGGTAATGTACGTAGAGGTTCTTTTGCTGCATACCTACCCATTGACCATAAAGACATAGAAGAGTTTTTAAAGATCAGAGGTGAAGGTGATGATATTCAAAACCTTTCTATCGGTGTTTGTGTAACTGATGAATGGTTGAAGTCTATGCTTGACGGTGATAAGGAAAAACGTCGCATCTGGGGCTTAGTTATAAAGAAGCGCTTTGAATCTGGTTATCCTTATATCTTTTTTACTGATAACGCTAATAACCAGGCACCACAAGTATACAAAGATAAGAACATTAAGATTAACCAAAGCAACCTTTGTACGGAGATTATGTTATCAAACGACAATGAAGAATCGTTTGTTTGTGATTTGTCATCTCTTAACTTTGAACAGTGGGACAACTGGAAGAACACTGATGCAGTAGAAACATTAGTATACTTCCTCGATGCTGTAATGACCGAGTTCATTAATAAGACTGAGAAGATGAAGTTTATGGTACACCCAAGAAACTTCGCTATTAATCAGCGTGCACTTGGTATTGGTGCTCTTGGTTGGCATACATATCTTCAATCTAAGATGATTGGGTTTGAGACAATGGAAGCAAAGCTGCTCAATACTCAAATATGGAGTTTTGTTCGTAAGAAAGCAGATGCTGCTACCGCACAAATGGCTGTAGAGTACGGTGAACCACCTCTACTTAAAGGTTATGGCCGTCGTAATGTAACTACACTTGCTGTAGCACCTACCACCTCTAGTTCGTTTATTCTCGGCCAAGCTTCGCCTTCAGTTGAGCCTCTTAACTCTAACTACTTTGTGAAAGACTTAGCTAAAGGTAAGTTTACGTATAAGAACCCTTATCTAGAAGCTTTACTTGAAACAAAGAAAAAGAATACTGAAGGTGTTTGGAAGTCTATACTTGTAAAGGGTGGCTCGGTACAGCATCTTGAGTTTCTTACTATAGAAGAAAAAGCTGTGTTCAAGACATTCGGCGAAATTAGTCAAAAGGAAATAGTAATTCAAGCTGCGGCTCGCCAAAAGTACATTGATCAAGGTCAATCATTAAACTTAATGATTCCACCTAACACCAAGCCAAAAGACGTTAACGAACTAATAGTATTTGCTTGGGAGAACGGTATTAAGAGTCTTTACTATCAGCGTTCAGCTAACCCAGCTCAAGTACTTGCTCGTTCCATATTGACCTGCTCAACTTGTGAGGCGTAAAAAAATGTTTTGAAAAAGCTAGAGAAAACGGATAGTTGGTTAATACTGAGCCCGGGACGCACTGGTAGTTTTCTCGTGGCTACATTTATACAGGAGCTTTACTTTACATTAGGTTTAAAGTTAAAACTTGAACAACATTATGAAATTGAGTTAACAGACTTAACACCCATAAAGCCTGGAGTAATATATCATAGTCATAACTCTGAACATTTAAAAGTAACCACAGAAAATACAAACGTTGTTTATATTACTAGAAATGTTGCTGAAGCTGCTTTAAGTAACGTTATAGCTAATAAACTAAATAAATGGCATTACAATACAGTTGGAAAAACTAATCCATGGATAAGCACGTATAAAAAAGCAGTAGTAGATGAAATCGTTAAAACTATTGATGAAAGAGAAGAAAATGAAGGCAATCAAGTAGAACCGTTTAAGATAGAAATAAATGAAATATATAAAGAGATTGATAGAATAAATTTATTTCAAAATAAAGTTAACGAAATAAGCTTACCGCCAGGCGCTATAAAAATAGATTATAAAGAGTTCGAAAATGATTGGTGTGTATTATACGAAAAGTTAAATTTTAACGAATATAAAAACGTAAAAGTGTGTATACCTTTACGAAAAACGCCAAAGACAATAAAAAACCGTATAACTAATTGGGAAGAGATATCTAACATTATCAAAGGTTTAGATAACATTTAGCACTAATTTGTTGATTATAGCAAAATATATGATATAAATATTATTGCTATGAATAAACTAACTAACTACAATCCTAGCGCGTATCGTAATCCATTCTCACTCTTAGACACTGTCTTAGAGAGAGAATTTAACCATCCTTTCTTTTGGGGGGATGTTAGCCGTACAGGAGATACTGTTCGGTTTAAAGAAGGGGATGAACTCACCGTAGAGGTGGATCTTCCTGGTGTATCCAAAGATAAAACAAATGTTACTGTAGAAGGTAGAGTGGTAACGATTGAAGGCACTCGTAAAGTGATCCATAAAGGCGGCACACAAGAAGAGACCTTTAGTCGTAGCTTTAACGTCGGTAACTCGTTTAACTTGGATAAAGCTAAAGCTGTTCAACAAGACGGTGTTCTTACATTAACATTCCCGAAAAACAAAGTAGAGAATGGTGGTAAGAAAGTTATTGATATTAACTAAACAAATATAAAGGTAAATAAATGAAACCACAGGGGAGGAATAGATCTTCCCCTGTGCTTGTATAAGTAGGGGTATGAGAGAACGAGACGACTTAGCGGTTATTATATGCCACTTTAATTGGTGTGGGTATAGAAGAACTGATCAAAACCTATTTAGATTTTTACGACAAATGGCGTCTCTGGGTATAGAGGTATACGGAGCTGAAGCCTCCTTAACTGGAGAATTTGTAACTCAAGGCCTTGAAAACTGGAAGCATATTAAAGCTAAGAGAGAAAACGTTTGTGTACAAGAAGAAGCATTACTTAATATTGCAGAAACTTTAGTACCAGAAAAATATACTAAGTTAGCCTGGATAGATCATGATATATTATTCATGAACCCTAACTGGTATGATGTTGCCTCTCTTGCATTGGATGAAGTTAATATTATACAGTTGTTTGAAGACTGTTATTGGACAGATAGCCGTGGTAAAGCATTTTTAGGTGCAAAATCTATGCTTAGTATAGGAGAGTTAACAGAAGAATTAGTTGATACACGTAAGCCTATTATACCTGGTTATGGAGCTGGTCCACAAACAGGTTTTGCATATGCAGCAAGAAGAGAGCTATGGCAAGAGGGTGGTAAGCTTTGGCCGTATAACTTTTGGACTGGAGGCGATAGAGCTCAACTATTTGGTATTGTAAGTCCACACCCTACAGAAGCTTCTTTAGTCAACTCCTACCTTAAGGACTCTCCTAACTTTGGTCCTTATTTGGAATGGAAAGAAAAGTTTTATAACTTTGCAGAAGGTAAAACTGGTTTTGTAAAAGGTACTGTTTATCATGAATACCACGGAGAGCTTGCAAATCGTGGTTACGGAACTGGTCAAAAAAGAAATAGTGAAGCAGGGTTTGACATGGAAAAAAACATCTATATAAATGAATCCGGTTTATTAGAGTTCTGTAATCCGCCGCATTGGTGGTATGAAAACATAGAACAGTATTTTAAGGATAGAAAAGAAGATACTTTTGAATCGGATAAAATAAAGATAGTAGACTTTTGAAGCATAAATATTAATATGAAAAGATTCGGATTACTATTAACAATATTTTTAACTAGCTGTACTATCGGATTAAAAACACCTGATGCATTTAGTAACAGTCCTACCACAGAAATAGGTAAGAAAGCAGTTGCTGTAGTTAAGGCTGAAGATAGTCAAAAACAAGTTGACCAGTTAGCTGAAGCTAATAAAAAAGTTGAAGCTGCTCGTCAAGAAATGGAAATGAAGTATAATGCTGCAAGAGAGCAGCTGCAAAAATCATATGATGATTTAAAGAAGAAGGACGACGAAAACTTTGCAAAGATTGGGGAATTGAACTATGGTGTATATATGGTTACTCAAGAGAAAAAGAAACAAGACATGAATACTCTTGTTGCACATTTACGCGCTAAAGAGATAATGAATCGTACCGATAAGTTAACACCAGAACAAAAAGCTGTTATTACAACAGAGATTAATAAAGAGAAAGCTTTAACTATTGATCAACTTTACACCAAATATAATGGTGCGGTTGAGTTAGCTATTGTACAAAAACAAGCTTTAGATAATGCTCAAACAGTAATCGATCAACAAGAAAGAGAAAAGGCAGCTTTAAGAGAAGCTGAAAAAGTAACACTTAATAAACTACAAGCTGAAAGAAATGCTGAAATAGAACAGATTAAAAAACAAGCTGCTGATCAGTTAGCACTAGCTAAAGCTGCTCAAAAAGCAGAACTCATTGCTTTAATGGTGAAGGCGTTAATCGGTGTCGGGATACTATTCTTAGTACTTGCTATACTTTTAAAGAATATTACAATGGGTATTGGTTCAATACTATCTCTTGGTCTAGCCTATGTTGCTGCTACTATTGAAATGTGGATAGTAGGTGCTTCTTTAGGTGGTATTGTACTAATAGCTATATTAATAGAAGTACTTAAGTCGAAGAAGAAGGCGGCTGCAGCTGCGAATCAGAAATCTCAATAACTTCATTAGTTACATTAGCGGTCTTGTTCTTAACTTTGCCGGTTAACTGTGCTATCATTTCTTCTCTGGTAGCAACTAGTATATTGGTGTTACCAGCTGGCAAGTTAAGGTAACCGTCATTCTTGAGGCGTTGTATTTCTTTTTTACCTTCTATTTCTAGTTTTTTAAGCTCTCTTGCAGTTTCAGCTTTTTGATTTTGTAAATGCATTTTGTTTACTGTTTCAATAGCTCCGGTACTAGCGGCTATTAAACTTGCTAAACTAGCCATCATTTCTGGGTCTCCGGTGGCAACAGTTAGCTTTTGTAGTTCCATTATGCTCTTTACACTATTTTGCACAAGCTCAGCTGAATGCTTTGCTACAAACTCTTTCATCTCTTCATTAGTCTTTGGGATAGTTACTTTTACTTCTTCAACCTGTGCAGAGTTCTTACTAACTAGTTCCTTATCTTCATTATTCAATCCTTCAAGAAACGAATCGATTTTATTTAATACGTCTTGATTGTTATCTGCAGTGTTATCCGGTAAAGGTGGTTGATTCACTATAATATTTATGGCAAGCGTTGATTTATCAATATTATACGTTATACTACCTCATTATGTTTCCTGTTACTATTAAATTTGTTAAAACACATGAACTAGCTGTGTTACCGAAGTTTAATCATGCTGACCCTTATACAGGGGATTCCGGTATTGATCTTACAGCTGTAGAGCAAGTCACTGTACCTGCTAAAGGTTATGCTGTAGTGCCTGTAGGTCTTAAGTTAGGTTACTTAACACCAGGCTATTGGATCCGGGTAGAGGGCCGTTCTGGTGTAGGTTTTAAGAAGCATATCTTTCCTCATTTCGGTATTATTGATAACCCTTATAGAGGAGATATGGGTATCAAGCTTTATAACTTCGGTACAGAAGACCAAACGTTTAAGGCTGGGGACAAGATTGCACAGCTTATTGTTTACCCTCTTATACAAGCCGATATTGAGTGGACAGACCAAGTAAGTGAAACTACACGTGGTGAAAAAGGTTTCGGTTCATCAGATAAATCAGCCAAAGCTGATGAAGTGTATAATAAGAAAATGGGTAGTGTTACACCAACTGAAGTTGAAATAGTAGCAGATCCAGATGGCGGCTTTTCAGTAAAACCAAAAAAGAAATAATGTCAATCAACGAACAGTTAATGAATATATGGGTAGAAAAGTATCGGCCAACTAAACTGGCCGATATGGTTTTATCTGAGTCTTTGCGTGCGTACATAGAAGAATGTAAACGTAAAGACGAAATACCTAATATGTTGCTAGTAGGTAATGCTGGTACTGGAAAGACCACATTAGCGAAAGTGATTATAAATGAAATACTAGATGCACAGTACCTTTACATTAACGCAAGCGAAAAGAACGGTATCGACGAAGTCCGTACCTCTATTCTTACATTTGCTCAAACTAAAAGCTTGGATGGCAAAATTAAGGTTATCTTTCTCGACGAGTTTGACAACTTTACTGATGCGGGTCAAAGAGCTCTGCGTAATGTTATGGAAGAATATGCCGGTAATACCCGTTTTATCCTCACTGGCAACTACCTACATCGTATTATTCAACCGATCCAATCCCGCTGTCAAGTTTTTACTGATTTTACTCCTCCTATTGGAGAATACGCTAAGCGAGTAGGTCATATACTTCGTACCGAAAAGATACAAGTGGGTAAAGATCAGATAGAAAAAATTAAAGAAGTTATTCGTTATCATTACCCAGATCTACGTAGGATTATTAACTATATTCAACGTAGCGTGGTTGATAGTGTATTGTCTATTAGTAATACGATTAATAACGAGGGATTCGCACAGGAGATCTTGGATAAAACTGTGAACAAAGAAGACCTTACGTCTATACGTAAATTCGTTATAGAGTCGGAACAAACCTTTGGAAACGACTATCCTAAGTTAATGAAAGATCTGTTTAATGCAGTATACAAGAGCTCTATTTCAGAAGATAAAAAAAGACTTGCATTGCTGCAAGTCTCTGAATATCTCTATCGAAGCGCTTTAGTAATGGATCAAGAAATTAACTTTTTTTCTTGTCTTATTGCTTTAGCTTCCGTGGTGTGAGTGTTTAGCTTTAATTTGCTCTTTTTTCTTAGCATCATGCTCTCTACCAGCTTGTTGTAAAGCTTTGAAATCAGCACCGTATTTCTTTTTACCGAGGTAAGCTTGAAGTCCGGATTCATCTTTCATTTTCATTTTAGCTTCTTTCATTGTATCGCATTTACAAACATTTTTACCGCAGATAGGACATACTTCTTCTGCAATAGGACCTGTGGTGTTAATCATTTTTTTACCACCAACCTCTATTTCATCTCCCTTTTTAGAATTATGTAAAGCGCCTGTCAATGCATTACCGCCTTCTTTTTCTGTGGATTGACTACCAGGGAAATGACCGAATACTGCTTTGTAATCCTGCCCTGCTTCGGCTGGAAACTCTCCGTCATCCATATACCACATTTTATTATCCGTTGCGGTTTTTGCTCTACGGGGATCATTATTATACTGTTTTAAATTATGAGCATAAAGATTGTGCCAGAGCTTATCTTGAAACTCTTCCCAAGACAATCCTGGTTTCATTCCAGTTAAGCAATCTTTGAAAAACGGTTTATTATAATTTGCTGGTAAAGAATTTACAAATGCATCAATCTTAGCTTCGTCATCATTTGCTACATTTTCTTCCTCAGATTGAATTGGAGGATTACCTGTTGATTGATCCCCACCATCTCGGGAACCAACACCACCGCTCATTACACCTACGTCTTCAGTAAGAATATTAAAATAAAGATCTTCTAAGAGAGCTTGTGACTCGTTAATAGTTTTGGCTTTTTGCATGCCTTTTACTTTTGGTGGTTGCATATCATTATGTTTGTTAGAGTGGGCAAGCTTTGTATTTTTTGTAGCTAACTCGTAATCGCCTTTTTCAACGCGAGTTTGCTTTTTCATTGACTTAGTTTGTTCGTTAGTTGCTTTACTTTTAAATTCTTTTTTGCCTTCAGCTGTACGGTCTCTCATATCTTTTTGACCTTCTGGTACAGGGGGTAAGTTTGCTCCGGTCTTTACTTCTTCTAAACAATCGACGGGAACCGTGACTAAGTTACGCCAAAAACCTGGAGAAACTTCTTCATAGCAATCAGCAAGACCAGCTGGTGCTTTATCTGCACCTTCAGCACTATATCTTGCACCAGCACTATAGCTGTGTAGTTTACCCACTCTAATGTTATTACCAGTACTGATAATATCTTTAACACGTTGTTTAATGTTTTCACCCAGCTGCTTAAAACTATCCATATTTTCATAGCCGGTTTTTAATTTAACCACGTCGCCTACGAGAAATCCATTGCCTTGAGTTTCGCGGTAGGCCTCCTGGAATAAAGAGTCAAACTTACTGTTTTTCATATAATGATATTACTTACTCCCTCCCTAAGTATTTTACAATGCCATCCATAAGTTTTACAGGTTTACAAAAGGTAAATGTAAGCAATAACTATACTTACTCGGATTTACATCTAGACTTTAGCAACCCTATTAATAAAGATTTAAAAGCAGATTATGATGAGGCTGCTATTAAGAACTCCATTTATTCATTATTTAACACATTACCCGGTCAAAGCTTATTAAATCCTACTTACGGATTAAACTTAGTTAAATACTTGTTTGAGCCAGTGACAGAAGACAATGCTAGAAATATAGGTAATGATATAGTTACGGGATTGTCTTTGTACGAACCAAGAGTTAAGGTATCTAATGTTAATATACGTTTAAACTCTGACGAGCAAAGTTATTACATTGAATTAAATATAATAATGCCATACCTTAATAAAGTCATTAACGTACCTGGCACCCTAACTAGAACCGGATATACTATTTTATAAAATGTCAACAACCTATACAGATGCATCAGCTCTAAACATTCAACCGAACGAATACGTTGCGTTTGATGCTACAAATCTTAGAGACTTCATGCGTACCCGCTTAACACAAAGCGGCTTGTTTACAGATCAGTATCTAGAAGGTTCTAATCTTAATGCAATAAACAGCGTTATTGCATATGCTTTCCATACGTTTATGTTTTACCTAAACAAGACTTCTTCAGAGTCTATGTTTAGTGATGCCCAGATTTACGAAAACATTAACCGTGTAGTAAAGATTATAAACTACTCCCCTATAGGCATACAAACCTCTACAGTCACGTTTGATTGCTCTGCAACAGCTGATCTACCAATAGGCTCATATACAATACCTCGTTACTCTTTTGTCAGGGTTAATAACTCACCTTATACATTTAATACAGATGTTACTTTTACAAAAACTTTATCAACCGATCAATATATACCTAATGTAGGCAATCAGGTTATAATGTATCAAGGTAAGTGGACGGAGTACCCGCTTTATATAGCTCAAGGCACAGTAAACGAAACAGTATTCGTTGCACCTGGTAGTGCGGTGTATGTAGATCACTTTAATATTGATGTATATGTACAGAGTGCTGCAACTGGTAAATGGACACAATGGATTCGTACAGAATCGTTGTACCTACAAGGGGCAACAGATACAACTTATGAAGTAAGGTATAATGAAAGTCGTAACTACGAACTTAAGTTTGGTAATGGTATAAACGGTCAAAAGTTAAACCCTAACGACGTAGTTGCAGTTTACTATCTACAGTCTTTAGGTACAGGTGGTCAAATCGCAGCTAATGCTCTAGCAGGTTTACCTGCAGTACTATACAATACTGCTCAGTTTAATACTATAAGCAATGATGTATTTAGCCCTGATTTACAGTACTTAGATGATAATAGCATCACTTACCTCAAGCTTAGTAACGCTAATCCATCTACAGCTTATACGGCTGCTGAAAATGCAGATAGTATTCGTGCCAATGCTCCTGCAGCTTACAAATCACAATATAGACTAGTAACTGCAAACGATTATAAAAACTTTGTAAAGAGTACATTTAGCGGTATCATACAAGATGTAGTGGTGTTTAACAATAATGATTATGTTAACAACCATTTACGTTATTTGTATAATATTGGTTTAACTAACCCAAATCAAGATAATAGAGTACTATACAATCAAGTTGCGTTCTCTACTTCGTGTAACTTTAACAATGTATACATTTATGTATTACCTCGTGCTACACAAGCCAATACTAACAGCTACATCAACTACTTAACACCTGCACAAAAGTCTCTTATTACTAATGCTGCATTAAACAAAAAGACTCTTACTTCAGACATTATAGTAATGGATCCAGTTTATAAAACAGTTACTATAGGTTATAGCAGTAAGACTGGTGAAGATATTAACACTATTATTAATAATACAAGATTGACAGTTACGTTGGAACGCACAGCAAAGATTTCTACCCAACTTCTACAAAATCAAATAACTGGTATTATTACCGCGTTTTTTGATCCAACAAAGCTAACATTAGGTTATAATATAGACTTAATAAGTCTAGCTGCTCAAATCGAAAGTATACAGGGTGTTAACCAAGTATATACACAGAGATTAGATACTGGAGAGATTGTACAAGGGGTATCTCTAGTGATATGGAATCCTTCTTATCCGGACAACGATATTTCTATTGCTACTAAAAACTATCAGTTATTAGACTTCCAAGCTCTGTATTTAAATGATATTAACAATGTAACCAATCGCATTATTGTATCGACCGATGTTTCTCAAGATACATCAGTTATTAACATTTAAAGACATTTGTGAACGTTTCTGATTACATACTACCATCAGGTTTTACTATAAGCCCTGTTAATAGCGGGTTTACATATGCTACTCCTATTACATGTACTGTTAGTACAAAGCAAGGTGTACAACCAGCTGCAGTACTAAACTCTTTAAACTTATTCGTACAATACGGAGATGGTACTGAAACAGAGATAACACAAGTAACTGATAGTGCCATTGTTGCACCCGCTCACACATACAAATGGCCTGGTGCATATGAAGTAAAGTTAGCTGTTATACCTAAAGATGGTAGTTTGTTGCAAAGTTATTCTAAAACATTTTCTGCATTTAACTATATTACAGACTTCATGCAATGGAACTACGGTCAGTGGCCGGAGTTAACTACCGTTAATAGAAGTCATGGAGCGGTGTTTCACGGCTTTCAATCTTGCCCCCCTGGACCTCTTTATAGTGCTACTCCGTTGTCATTTACGTTTAGTGTATCTAACCAGTTAAGTAGTGATGTTGTGTTTGAGGTATATGCAGATAGTTCTTTATCTCAGCCCTGGGAAGTAGTAACCCCGGATAATAAGTTTGCACAGTTAAGACCACGTTGGAGGTTCACCGATACAAGCGGTAACGTTGTCACATCTATATCTGCAACAAACATTACCCCGGTTTATATTAAACCTGATGGCACTCAAACTACAGCAGTAAATGGTATATTAGTAGGCTATTATGGTACTATAGACTTTTACTACATTGACGATATACCCTCTCTAGTATATAGCACTAACACATTTACAGCTAACTTACCAACAGTATGGGTAACATACAATACTAGTTTTGTACCAAACTTACAAGATAGAAATGATGGAAGTGCTCCTTCCTATTCAAATAGCAATGTGCTACTATCTTCTTATTTTTATGTAAAAGCTTTATCTGCAGATCACTTTAATGTTACAGTTAACGGTGGCAATATACCTTTACCTAAAACGCTATGGGCTGATACAGATAATCAGTTTATAGTTACGCTTAATAGCCCGGTACTTTCTTCAGCTGATTTTAGTAATAAAGTACTATTAAACTACCCTCTAGTAGGAACTACTAATAGTATTTCTGCAACAGTTGCGCCCGCTTCGGCCGCTACAACATTTACCCCTGTTTTTAGTTTAAGTAGATATGATAGTATAAACAGAGATACAGGAGGGTTCTATAAAAACATTCTTAGTACTTTACCATTATCCGCTGTTACTCAAACAACTAATGTTAGTGCTTCTTTAGTTGTAGGCACATATGCATTAACTACAATAAATGAACCACATGTAAGTTATTATTCTAAGGCTAATGGTTTAGCCGGTGCTACAACAAGTGTAATAGCAGTGTCTAGTGTTTATAACTTTGATGTAGTTAACTATTACAACAAGTATTTTGTACGTAAAATAAACGAAAACTTCAACTACGGTGCTTTATTACAATCGTATATGTTACAGCCGTTTATGGCTGATAATGTAAACCTGATTGGTTATCTCTCAGCCGTAGGTGGTGATAGTTTTCAATATAACGAAAACTTCGGTACATTAGCATATGAAAAGACCGCTAACTTTGTTGCTAATAATGCCGATCCATTAAATAGCGGAGTAGATCAGTTATATTCTCTTGCTGCATTGGTTGATACGGAGTTTGATAACTATAACTACAACCCACCGCCAGTACTAAAGAGACAGTTTGATTTATATTCAACCCCTCATGAACGTTTATGGGGTACAAGAGAAAAATACAATACAGACTTTAACAATAGAGGATACCATGTTAATCTAGGTGGTACTTTAAGCGCTTATGGTATTAGTACTACTACAGTGTCTGCGGGTCAAAAAATAGTAGTTAATGATATTTTTGATTCTAGCTTTTTTGAGTTGTTAGAGGTACCCGCTATAAACTCTTATACAAGTATTTCTGCAAACAACATGCAGATGTATTTTCCGCCAGCTTCATCTTTAACTTTCCCATTAACAGCTTACCCTTTAAGTGCGTTTTATGGTTGGGGATTGAGAACACCTGTAAATGGTAACTATAAGTTCTTTGTATTTAATGATGAATATACCAACACACCTGTAAACAATCTTATTGATTGGAACACTCGTACAGATGGTTTATCTACAACTTTAACTGAAACCGCTTCTTCTGTAAAAGACTGGTATGCAGATGGTGGTATACTTGAAAACATATACAGTTTCTATTTAACTAAGGGACTAAACTTCATAGGAAGTAAGTATTACCAGCTCACAGGCACTATACCTCAATCATGATAAGTTTTAAAAAATATTATACAGAAAGCATTATACAAGAGGCAGCTGTGGACGATACTCTCAAAAAGCATTTGTCTCATATGGAAGACCTTGCTATAGAAGAAGGTAAAAAAGGATTTAATAAGTTCGTTGAACAAGTAGAGAACTTTACATCTTTGCTAGAAGGTTTTAACAGCAAGACAACTGTTAACTTTAAGATAGATGGTGCACCTGCTCTATTTTGGGGTATAGATGAAACTCAAAATCCTGAAACCGGGGAATATAATAATCAGTTTTTTATCTCAACCAAGTCTTTCAAACGAGTACACAGTGAACAGGAAGCGGATGAAATATATAAAGAAGCTCCTGGTTTAAGAGAGGTTATTAGAACAGTATTTCCTTATTTAAAAAATGGGTACGATAACTCAGGTTTAACATATCAAGGCGATTTATTATTCTCTCCAGCTAGACCACCTACAGTAAAAGACTTAGGGGGTAAACAATGTTTAACATTTCAACCTAATCTTATAACTTATGCTATACCAGTTGATCCTGCTTCTGAACTATATAATATAGCTTCAAAAGCACCGGTTGGTATAGTAGTACATGCTGCATTTAATGCTGCAGGTCAAATGCAAAGCAGAGACACCGCTCGAGTAGTATATAGTTTAAAGAAAGCAGGCGTGTTTGCAGAAGGTTCAAATATTAAGAGTCTTAATATACAGATTGATCCTAACTTAAAAAATACTTTACACGGTCTACTAAATGACGCAAAAAGACAAGTATCTACCGTAGATAACGCATTTGATGCAGAATATAGTACAGGCGGGTTTATTACTACTAAATTAAAGGAGTACTTAAACTATATGGTGCGCGAGACAGGCGGTATATTTAAAGCTGCTGAACAAGGAGAGTCGTTTGATATTAATAAGTTCTTAAACGGTTTTTATACATTCGTAAACAACAAGCTTGTAACAAAAGCTGCTACAGGTAGTGCTAGAGTACAAGCCAATGCTAGAACAAAATCAGAAGATATAAAAAAGTATCTTATAGAACACAAGAAAGACTTTGCAGGCTTAATAGGTGCTACATATGATATGTTACGTATTAAGCTTATATTTCAGCATTTATTAGCTAACACTGAACACAAGCTCAATGGTATGCTGTCTTATATACCTGTAGGAGATGAATGGATATATGCTCCTGAAGGTGAAGGTAAGGTATTATATATTGGGGACACTCCTAACCAAGTAAAGATAGTAAACCGTAGCAAGTTTAGTAAACTTAACTTTTCATATTCAGGGGAACGTGGTAGAAAACCTGCTACTGTAACAGAAGAAGGGCCGGCAACTGAACAAGAAGCACAAAGCATTGGCTTCTTCGGTGGTGGTTTTAATCCTCCTCATATCGGTCATTTTAATACAGCTCTAGAAGCTGCTAAACAGAATAATGATCTTTATATTGTGGTAAGCCGTAAAGACAGAGACAATACTGGCATTGATATTAATAAAAAGTTAGCATTGTGGAAACTTTTTGTACCTTTACTAGAACGTAATAAAGCTAAAATACATATAGTAGAAGCAGATGTATCTCCTATTGCTACTATTTATGGCTATGTTAATGACATAAACCAATCTCCTCTAGCAAATGAAATAACAGTTAAAGCATATGTTGGTCAAGACCCGGTTGACATGAAAGCATATGAAAGACTAAACCATAATAGCTATCCTAATGTAGGTAAGATTGAAATAGTACCTATACCAAGATCAGCAAGTGGTACAGATTTTAGAAACTTATTAGCTGCAGGTGATATTAAGAGCGTAATGAACTTAATACCACAGGGTGTAGATAAATCGATGTATTTAAAAATACTAACCGGTCAATAATCACACTCTTCAATACACTCTCTCAAGTGACGTATAGCTTCAAGAACTAATGGTGCGTGTGGGTGATTGCTATCAGCAGCCCAACCATGACCACATTCTTCAGCAAAATGTAAATGTTGTTTAAGTAGAGACAAATGCGGGCTTGGTTCCTTTTCTTCTGCTGCTAGACTTTGTCCTTGTTGAGTACCACCGAAATCTGCATTAGGACCAGCTGCTCCAATATTACCGGAGTTGTTTACATCTCCAGTAGGCTCTTCCATTACTGGTTGTTCATAACCTCTCTTACACTCTTCTTTAAGTGTACCATCTTCATTAAAGCAATGGGATACTGGATGTTGGGTTTCTTCATCCCAGCAACCCTCAGCAAGGTCTTCTTTTTTAATCTCTACAAAGTAACGCTCTGTCAGTACTTGATACTTGTCTGTTAAACTGCTTTTTGTGTAATCGTACTTTTTCATAAAATTAAATTCGGCCGTTAACACCATCCATACCATCAACCCCTGTACCGCCTGTACTCATACCGTAACCACCAGTTGTTTTTTCGCCTTCTGGTTCTTCGTATGAAGATTCATCTTTAACTGGCTCGACGTCAGGGCTTTCAATTTCTTCTTTCAACTTAGCTAACACGTCTTGTAACATATCAGCTGATTGAGTTACATGGGTAACCATCCAAGCCATAATAGGGTGCTCAGCTGGAATCTTTTCCAAGATTTCATGCAACTCTGCAGATACTTCAGCTGCTTGACGAGCTTTAGTACGAGTCATTTCAACATTGTGATCAGACTTATGAGTACCGCCTGGTTGGACTTCTGTTTCCAAAGGATTCTCTTGTACTAAGGAATATTTTTCTGCTAATAGTTTAAATGTGTTGCGGCCCATACATATATTTACACAATCCGAATAAAAAATATATAGTAGTTGCTTTAATAAATAACACCGCTATACTATTAAAACTATGGGAATGTACGACATAATAACAGTTGAAGACAAGCTACCTTGGACGGATGAAATGTGGGAAGAGGGATTGCCTAATACTTGTACAGAGTTTCAAACTAAAGGCTTAGACGAGTCTATGTCCAACTACAAAATTGAGAATGGTAGACTGTTATTGCAACAATCCGAAAAAAACTGGGAAGATACAAATTATCATGGTTTGCTTAGTTTCTATGATTATAAACCAAACGATAAACCAGGTAATAATGATTGCTGGATAGAGTTTACTGCAACATTTACTAATGGGCAAGTAGATAAGATTGTGGTAACTGGATTCGAAAAAACTAGCAACACAACCCGTTTAGAGGCTATAAAAGTATTAACTGAAGAAATACTTCGTAATAGAAACCGTTGGTACAATAAATACTTCAACTACACCAGACCTGTAAGTTGGTTCCGTAGACAGGTATGGGACGGGTTTTGGTATCAAGCTAGTCGGTTTTGCGACAAAATGCGTTTATTGTGGTAACGGGCCATCTGAATAAGGCCCGTACCGTTGTTCTACTATTTGCATATTACGTGCAAATATTTTAGCTTGTTCAGGGTTACGATTTACAGTAACCCCTCCGTCGTGATATATAGGAAAATGCCCTGACATTTTGTTTGTACCATCAATATGTACTAGCACTTGCTCTGGTACTTGATGTATAGTAAAGCCCTTTGAATAAGCTTTCATACAATAGTCTATATCTTCCCCGCACCCTGGAGTAAAAATCTCATCTAATAAACCGATAGTGTTAATAACTTTACGACTAATAGCAGCACAAAAGAACAAGATCCAAGGCTTACCGCCTTGATAACGTTTAATAACACCAGTAACACCAGCAGTAGGGGTAGTATTAAAAGGTTCTGTTAATGTCTTGTACCAGTGATCAGCTAGAAAAACAGTATCGTTGTTTAATAAGATAACTATATCACCGGTAGCAGCTGACATACCCATATTAACTGCTTTAGGGTAGCCTAAAGGTTTATGCCAATATATACACTGTACAGGGTAGTTTTTATACTCGTTAAGCACATTTATAGGTGTGCCATCTGTACACCCATTTGATACTATAATCACCTCTCCATCGGTTAAATCAGTATTTTGTATAATACTGTCTACACATTTTTTAACCAAGTCCCAACGATTTAAAGTCGGTATTACAATAGAGAACTTCATAAAATGCGAACCCTTCCATAACGGTTTTCAAGTATCTTAGCACATACTTCTTTGTGTTTAACCTTTTCGTAGCTTTCACCACCTCTGTGCATTTCCGGTTCATGAAAGAGAGGAAATGATTCTTCCATATTAGGACCTACCATTACTGCACGGTGCACGGTGTAACCAGCTTTTATAGCTCTAATGCTAAAGTCTGTATCTTCTCCACCTCCGTTGTTAAACACCGGGTCTAAGAAACCTATTCTATTAAATACTTCTCTTTTAATCATTGCACAGAAGAACACTATACAGTCTGCTGCATAAACACTTTGATCTCCTACTGGTACCATCGATGGCCCAGAAATACCTGCTGTAGGGTATTTTAAAAATGGTTCAACTAAGTTATTCAACCAAGTAGGTCCGAGTACCACGACATCTGAATCTAAACGTACGATGTAGTCACCTTTCGCTACATTAAAACCTACATTACCAGCGCCTGAATATCCTAGACGTTCCGGCCAATGTATTACTTTTACAGGGTAATTCTTATAAGTGCTTGTTACTAGTTCAGGTGTACCATCAGTACAACCATTTGACACCACTATAATCTCTACAGAAGATAAATCAGCAGTATTGCTTATAACACTATCAATACAGCGTTGTAAAAGTGGCCACCTATTACAAGTGGGTATTACAATAGAAAACTTCATTATTACTACTTACCCGGTAGTAATATTTTTCCAACTTTAAGCGTAGGTATTAGTTGTAACCGATTCTTTTGTTTCAGAATGTATTACACTTCCGTAACCATCAAGTACTTTGACGTGATCGGCTTTGTTGTTTTTAGCAAAATGAAATGCATCGAACTTAGTTCCAAACACGTGCTCGGTAAACTTGAGCACGCCGTTTTCCCATTTATGAAGTTGTACTGTGTGGTGTTTCGACATTTTGTTTAAAGTATTTAATCCAGATTTTTTCTGTTTTGTTAGTATACTTAGTCAAATTGTGTTGATTAATCCGCACATTTAATCCAGGTAAATAATAAGAGTTACGTAAAGCTTTGCTTATACTATCACTACTATTTGGATCAGCATTAAACAAACAACTAGCCCAAGGTACCTCTTTTGTAGCAACTAAAGGCACCCCTTGACTGATCAAATCAGCTCCAACAATATTAAATGTTTCTGAAAAGTTACATTGCATACCCACGTCCATATTACGACATAATTCCAAGAACTGCTCCCTTGGTGTCCATTCATGCATTACTAGTTCATGCCTGGTGCCTGCTAACTGCATAAACATAGCCTTAAGATTGTGAAACACTGGTTCGCCTTTCATTTCATTACGACCAATATTAATATGAAACCGTAGCTTTTTGTTAACAGATTCAGCAAACTTTAATGCACCATAAGCCTGTAATAAATGATTCTTTAATAAACGTATAGCTCCAAAGCACCCTACATCAACTGTATCTAGCTTACGTACTATACCTTTTACACTCCAATAAGATTGAGGGTAATAGTTTGGCAAGTAAACCACTCTATTGTTAGTTTCTTGTTTTGCCCAACCATATTTTATACGAGCATAGGCGCGTATTTCATCTAACATACGCGGTGCATTAACCCCGACACTTATTTGAGGGTAAGATAAATAATCTGCAATCCAATCCATTGCCATACCCTCTCCTGCCATAAAAGGCATTTCAGAGTGCAATCGTACAACCCATTTAACTGTTGGGTGTAAAGCGGTTAACACAGCAAACTTAGATGGCACCACCCACAATGCTTCAATAATAACATATGTAGGTTTGTATTTAGTGACTAACCGATCTATACAGTTGTTATCAATAGCTACCTCAATGTTGGCTGTAACACCAGCCTTATTGAGCATATCAACCATAAAAGAAGCGGAATTAAATAATCCAGTACTTAATCCCTTAGGGCTATGGACAATGTCATTATAATCCTCTCTACGTTTAAGAATGAAAAGTATGTTAGTGTTAGTAGCCACGGCACAGGTACTTATATCCGGACTTAAAATAAACTAGTTTAAGATTATATTAATTTTACCGTAACCGTATTATTAGTTATTCTGAACAACTTTACTTTGCTCCCTAGTTCATTATAGGGTACAAACTCGTATGTCGAGTCACCTATCACAAACACTACACCACCAGTATCTGTCTTTTCAAAAATAAGACCTAAAGCTGTAGCAGCCACTTCATTTTCAGGTTCAAAATAACCCCCTACCCTAGCCTGAAAAGTAGCACTATCTTTATACACAGTTTCTTTTACCATAGTAAGAAAGTCAGATAATTTTGATCCACTTTGAGAACCGATATAATCTCTAGCTCTCATGTCTATGACTTTAGCTCTATGATTGTCAGTCTTGTAAATGTTTTTTACTGCTGCTGCAGTACCGGTTAACGGTGTTTTGTCTACATTAGCAGTGTCTGGAGAAGTGAGTTGACCTAACCATTCCGCTATTAAGTAAAGTTTAGGAGTACCTTCTTTAGAAGAAGTATTCTTACTAACTGCACCGCCTGGTAACGAAGTACTATACTCTGTAAAGTAAGCACGAGCTTGTTCAAGCTCTTTTTTTAAATCTTTACTAAACACTTTTTGTTCTTCAGGAGACAGTCTACGGAAGGCATTAGATATGGCTAGTATAGCTTTTGTTTGATTGAGTATATCTGCTGCAACTTTAGCTCCATGTACTCCTGTAGGTACATCTGCTGTACGAGTTTTTATTTGCTTTACTTCAAATGTTTTACCATTGTAGCTTACATCTAAAGAGTCCCCACCACCAGTAATCATTTGCTTCTCAAGTATAATGTTTTTAATGGCTTGGGGTTCACTTTTCTTTTTTTCGTATTCGTTTTTATCTTCCGGTACCGAACTACTAGCTAATAAAAGTGCAGCAACAGAAAACTCTCCATTACCTTGACCAGTACGAGAGAGCTTACTTGCATTGGTTTGTATGCGTTCGTAAAATAGAGCTTTTTGAGTTTCATCCCATTTACCAACTAAAGGTAAACCGTATTCAGTGACTGTTGGTTCATGGACTTGTGGTGCTGCTGGTTGTTCAGGTTGTGCTGCTGGGGTAATAGGTACTGGGTTAGGTACTACCGGTTGACTTGCTTGTGCACGACGAGCATCTATTGCTGCTTGTGCTTTAACTAAGGCTTCTTGATCTTGATTTGAGTCTCTATACCCACTCATCACCTCGTTGTACAAGCTCACCACACTCTTTTTAGGCTTATAAGATTCTTTATTAAGATACACATCTACTAAAGTTTTCTTAGCGGAAACTTTTTCACCTTTTATTAGTTTATTGTATAAGTCTGGTAGTCTAGCCACGGTAGATATATTTACTACGTTTATAAGATTTTATCGTGTATGGTATCGATTAATAAATCTATACCTTTATGATGAGGATGTAAGTCATTACAATAACCCAAGTAGTTTGGTATATCTTTAGTAGCCCCGTCTATACTAGCTATTGCGCACCACTTTTTTTGTATTTTAAATATTTGCTGCATTCCTTCGTACATTTCCTTAATAACTGGATTGGTGCCTGGCTGTATATCTATTATTGAAGTAATAATGTTTGAAGGGTTGTATTCTGGATCAATCAACTGAAGCCAAGAGTTTACCAGCACATTTATATTTTTGTATTTAGTTACACAAGGTTGTACCGCTCCTAACCCTCCGACAAGGTTAATAGTTAACCTATATTTTTGCGCCACTATAGACAATGAATGATAAAAAAACTCTATATTAAACCTTAATATACTCAACAAATCATAATGATCGTTATTTTTAAAAAAATCCCAAACATAATACATGTCCGATTGTGTGGACTGGTTAATACGATAAAAAAGAGTAGCTGAAGGTATATCCCTAAGCGGGTCGGTTTGTAAAATTAAAATTTTATATTTAGACAAATCTTCTTTTGCACGAAGTTTATCTTGTATAAAATTAATTAATCTTTCAACGTTCGTACTATTACTACGACCCCCTTGAGAGTGATTTTCTACAGTTTTATAGTATTGACGGAACTTAGCGGTAAAGTACTGATCCGGTAGTAGTCCTTTTGCAGGTGTGTTATCTCGTTTAAAACCGTTGAAGTCTGTATACGCTCCACACCCCCAACTGTCGCCTATTATTACTAATGTGTCTGTCTTATTCATATTAATATCCCATTGCTGTGGCTATTTCTTTATGGGTGGACATAAAGCTCTGATTTCTGCGTGCATCTGTTTTTTTAATATAGCTTATAAACTCTGTCCCGTCGCTCCCTGCTCCGTTATTAATGAACTGTATAACATTGTTTACATCTCTTTTGTAACAATCTTTCCAGTTAATAGAGTTAAACTTATTGATAATAAGTTCCTTGGCTTGTGGTGTCAAGAAGTGTATACACATAAAAGAGGGTACATGTAGCATGTTAAAATAAATATTACCGAAGTTTTTAGTTTCAGCCCATTGCAGTAGTTCATCAATATAGTAAACGTTTTGTATATTAATAGTGAAGCATAGCTGAGTAGAAATGTTAGTTTGAGTGTCTCTCAACCGGTGCACCTTATCAATATTGTCATTAACAACATTCCATTGTGCTCCGTAGCGCTCGTACTCATACCTCTCTCCAACATTATCTATACTAAAAGCAATGTCAACGTGTTTAAAGTTAGTCCACAGTTCCGCTAGTTTGGAAGGCGTTTGAGTGGCGTTAGTATTGTAATGTATCTTAATGTTCTTAGAATAACCCTGCTCCACTGCAAACTGTAACAAGTTGACGTGTTCTTTTATAAGCCAGGGCTCTCCGCCTGTAAACTCAAAGTACTTAACATTAGGTAATAGTTTTTTTAAGTTGTCCCAAAACGTCTGGGTCTTACGCGGCCAGGCCCCCTGCTTTAGCATACTATAAGAAACGGTGCTAGTTCTGTCTTTGTTGTCTGGTAAAAAATCCATATCCTCTTCCGCCCACTTACTACTTGCATAAGCACTACAGATCCGGCACCTCAGGTTACAGATGTTCCCAAGTTTTAAATCTAAGAACCACAACTGATTAGGTTCATCATTGTACCAATCTATTTGCTCGTACATTTCCCCAATGATAGGTTTACTATAAATGCGTTTGCTGGGTTTACCGGCTTTCTCTTCATCCCAGCACCTCTTGCACGTGGCAGGCATTACACCCTCTCTAAACTGTTTACGCAACTCCTGCATATACTTGCTATTGTACACAGTTTCTAAAGTGGTGGTGTTTAGGTCGTATTTGTTGCCATTTTCGTCCACTATTTCGTCCTGGGCCATGCAGCACGGTTTCAGTGCCCCTAACGGCCCGGCCTCAATGCTAATCCACGGTAATGCGCATATTGTTTTTGGTAAATCCGACATTATATTTAAGTTTATTTATAATAACCTCCCAATAAGTAAAGTCAACATGATTAATGGTAGGTTATTTGTTTTTGGGTGCTCGTTTAGCAATCACATATGGCCAACGTACGCGGATCTCATTTCCCCAAACTTTAAACAGTACTACAACTTGGGCTCCGGAGGAGCCGCCAACCAAGTCATCCACCACCGCCTCACCCAGGCCGCTTCCGCCTACCACATCACCCATGGTGACTACGTCATACTGCAGTGGGCGGGAGTGGAGAGGGAGGGCCGTTTAATAGACGGAACCCTACCGCACGATCTGTTTGGTAACACCATAGATGATGTGTATGGGGGGTACGGGAACTGGTACGGTACGGGGTTTATCGGGAATAGATATAGTAAGGAGTTTATGGAAAGGTACTCCAGTTGGAGGGGCATAGTGATGAGTTCATTGAGTTTGTTTGCTTCTGGGGAAGCACTACTTAAGTGCACAGGCGCCACCTACCACATCTTCGGTTCCCAGGATTATGAAGTCATTAAAAACAACTACAAACAATACGAAGATACGGTAACCCTGTACAGGGATGTGTTTAGTACGTGGCTACCTAGACCGTTAAGCATCATTACCATGTCCCCTCAAGTAGAGATCATTAAATCAGATGGCACAAGTTATAAAGACCTACACCCCACTCCAAATGACTACGTAAAGTACGTTTCTACCGTACTACCTCGGTACCCAGTACCAGAACATATGCTAGAACATGCGCACCAAATAACGACGGATATAACAAGAGCACCCATTAAAGAACAACTCTATGGTAGTAGGGGTAAGAGAGAGATAATAGACAAAAGAATCTATTAACAGTGCCACTTACGCAGAGCTAATGCCTTACGTGTCGGTTCGCCATTAGGCTTTTTCATCGGACCCTTTACTCCAGACATCCGTGCACAGAAGCTCTTTCTTCTATTAGCCGCTTTTGACCCAGCCTTCAACTTACTGGGCTTTGTAGTGACAGCCATCGATAAATGCGACCCTGGATGACTACGACGGTAACTGTTAATACCCTTTTGGTTTAAACCACCACTTGGGGATTTCCCAGCCTTCTTCTGCCACGTAGGTGCATGGCCTTCCTTAGGCACGCAGTTAGGAACGGTCTTACCGTTCTTCTCTTTTGTACCTACCGGATGGTACCCTTTCCAACAAGGATTGTCTTTTGGGTTCTTTAACCCCTCGAGTATTAAGTTAGCTGCCGCATTAAACTTGTTGAAATACATATACCATACTTATTACCATTTGTACGGATATGCCAAGCTATATATAGGAAAAGTACCTAAAAAAAATTCGCGCAAAAAAATTCTGAAGTCCCCGGTTTCGTAAATCCCGTGAAAGGGGTCTTATATACTTTTTTGCTTAAAAAATCTGGCAAAAGTTTGGCATGCACATACCACGGTGTTGCACGTTGAATCTCATATTCAACAGATTTCTGCCCCTAGTGTGTGTTTTTACGTTGCACTCTTATACACCATTGCCTATAATGTACTGTGCTCTTAGCCGCGCCATCTATCTAAGCGCTGCTTCATCCATCCTATCTCAGCTGCTGATGCATTAGCCTCTTCTAATGCTTTTACTTTAGCTTCATAATGCTTTACATACTCTTCATTCGACATATGCTTAGTTGATAAAGATGGAGCTAGCTTCACTCCTTCTTCTAAGATGCTCTTCATTAGATCTACTTCACCATCTTTCAATAAGCTGCTCTTCACTTTAGGCTTCTTATTAGCACCTCTACTCACATATGCTTTCTGGAATGCTTCTAATGATCCATACTCAGCTACTTTAGCATCAATGATCTTTTGATTAGACCATTTCACTTGCTTACCCGTTACGTTACATGTTAGTATTATACTCATATTGGTTCCTTATTGTTATATGATAATGGATTACTTTATGATAAATGGCAACTCTTAAATGATATATGGCAATACTTTATTCTGTCTCCCATTTATCTTTAAAGAAGTGTATTATGGTATCGTAATGATCAAGTTGGTTCTTACTAATGCATGTCTTCTTAATCCTGTTCATCATACTCTCTTTGGATATCTTTCTATTGTACCACAATTGTAGGTACCTCCCATACCACCACCTACACAATTGATCAATCTGTTGTACCCTCTCCAGTTCATCTTGTATCACTTGTTCCTCTTCAGTTAAAGTGTGACTGATGTTACTTCTTATGAAATGTATCCTGACATCTTCATATATGTCTGGGTTGTGCTTCTCCACAATCTCCAGTACCTTACAATAAGGATTGTTCAATTGATATGTGATCAGCTTTTGTGCCACATCATGTATCTTTAGCTCTTTAACCATCTTAGGGCTCAAAGGGCGTGGGTATGGATCCAGGTCATCATAACTACTACCACCAAATCCCATCCATGATTCACTCATATGTATTAGTTCTTTCCTGTTTATTAAGTTTCATACCAATAGTATGAGTACTTAAATGATATATGGCAACTGTATTAGTCCTCAGCAGGGCCTCTGAAAGTATTATACTTCTCTATCATGGTAAGAGTACTCTGCTAAGTTACCATAAAAATCGCCTATGTACCTCTCATAATTTGTAGTGTTTAATTGATTCTTATTGCGTACTTGTCTGTATAGCTTTTCAAAGTTTGGATCATTTGATAGAGCTTTAATTGCTTTAAAGATGTCGTTGATCTTACTTGCATAGGCCTGTACAGAGGCTCTGTACTGCTGTGCAGCTGCAGCTCTGTCACCGCCTGGAGCAGGTGCTGGTGTACGGGCTGGAGCTTCACTCATAGCAGGGTTCATGGTTTCAAATAACTGAACAAGTTTGTTAAAGCTTTTATCACGCATAATGTAATACTTATTCAATCCCGTTACATTTTCTATCAGTTCTTTCCAGTTAATTTGAGCTGGATGTGTTCCATGAGCTCTCTCAATATCAGCTCATAGCTCTGCTTGTGACCTGTAACATACGCTTGTCTGGCTTGAATGAGTAACACTTGCTGCTCCATTGTATTGACTAGATCAACTGGTACATTGTGGGTGGTAATGCTTGATAGCTGGTCATGAAGGTGCATCAAGCTTTCGTCAAATCTATTGATCATATTAGTAATGGTCTTTATGTCTTACATCATTTACATTATCTGAAGTGCAATCATATGTGGATGTATTTTCATATGATATGGTTACAGGATTACCTTCTTCAATACTGGTAATGTGATTGACTTGTTGAATGACAGCATCAATTAAGCCATCAGCTTCTATGATTTCATTAGCCAGGTCATATGACTCAGCTGTGCAATATACTGTATCACTTGCTGTAAAGATAATGTAGGTTTGTTTTAAGTCTCTCATTTTCATAATACTATTATGGTAACTTTATTGATTGAGTGCAACACTATAATGTCACACAACATTCCACTTCATCTCTCACTTCAATACAATTCATTTTTGAAACTACACAATCACCTTCAATGATTGGATGATCTACCAAGTAGCCAGTCTGACCTTCCTTCCTTACCTCCATTACAGTACCCACCTTCAAGTCAATCCAGGTTGGGAATTCAGCTGCCAGGAATGTATTAGTTGGTTTGGTTATCATTATTTTCATAATACAAGTATGGTTACTTAATGAGATGGTTGCAAGCCTTATTCAATCTTCAAGTAAAGATGTCCAGTATCAAGAACATCATCTTCATTATCTGCGATACCACAATCGGTTACTGGGTACCATTCATCGTCGTGAGAGGTGTGTACAGTAACCGCATCATGTTGACGTTCTGGTGGAAGACTCTGAATGCGTTTAAGTAATTGGAGGTAAGTCATAAGAAGAATGTATTAGTTGGTTTGGTTATCATTATTTTCATAATACAATAATGGTAACTTATTGTGTCAAGTGCAACTACTTAATCGTAGAAACCATTTTCCCTTAACCATTTAATGGTCCTGGAATGATCCCACAACAAGTACAGGATACCTAGTAATGGTACTACCAAGATGCCAAATACAATGAGGATGATCTTAATCATTTCTTTCTATTGATGGCTACAAACTGGTCGTACAAACTCTTGCTAGCTGGGGCTTTAGGAGTGGCTGGAGTAGGAGCTGGTGTAGCTGCTGGTGGTTGATTGTTATTGTCTAGTCCTGAAGCCTCGTAAAACTTCCATAGCTTAAAGTCAATGGCCTTTAGTAACTCAATCATCTGTGTAGCTTGTTCGTTAGTCATATGTTTAGGTTATATGTATATTTTATAACTTTCTACATTATTATCAAATGAAAAAGGTGATATAATTTCTTTATAACCCTTTATTAAGTTATCTTAGTATCTTCAGCCACATAGGTTAAGTCATCATGCATTACACTTGTAAACACCCTTTTTAAGGTCTGTACATCATAAAGAATGGTGCCATCCTGTAGTTCAAAGATACCAATGATTTGTCCAACTTTGTCATTGTAGTTTACTAAATCGCCTATTAGGTACATATGTTGTTTATAATAAATAGATTCCCATTTCTTCTGCTACATTTTCCACCGCCTGGTCCCAAGCCTCATCATATTGGTCTTCGGTAAACACCTTAGCGCCAATCAAATATTCCGTTTCCCATTCAATGGCCTGTTGGTGTATCTTTTCAAATGCCTTTGCGGGCATTTGATTGCTTAGGGGTTCATTGCTTTTCATTATGTTATTATGTTAGGTACTTAACACGGTAGGTGCAAGCTTCTTTTGTTTAAGTGTATTGAAATATTGTCTTTGTTTGTTCTTGTGAGTATCCACTTGACCGATGAAAGGTATTAAGTCTTGGTAGTTCATGGATAAACCCAAAGTGCTCTTGAAGATCCCAAAGATCTCCTCTCTACTGAACCCGCCTGGTGAGTAATAGAACACGGCATTGGGCTTGATCTTGTGCATGGTAGTACCAAATGAATGGAGCACGTTGCCTTCCACCGCTCCTTCCCCGGTCATGAATGTAACATACTTGACTGCTGGATTGATATACTCACATACCATAAAGTTCTTGTTCCACCTTTCATAAGCATTACCGGTCTTGCCTTGGTACTTGGCTTCAAAGGCGGCGAGGAGCTTTCTCGTACCGTCTGGTTGTCTTTCAAACCACATCCCTCCATCTGGCACCACTCCTATAGTGTCGCCCAAGTGGGAGAGCTCTTGTAACCGGTTCTTTTCTACAGCCTTCTCTCTTGAACCAGCATTGGAGTGGCCTCTCTCATACAGGAGCACGGTGCCTATAGGCACGACAAGCCACTTCAAGTACTCTTTAATGGCTTCTGATACTACTTTCACTCCATCATCAAGTTCCTTGGATTGGATGCTTGTTGCGGAAGTGCCTGGTTGAACTCCTATTTGTTTGCTCATTTCTTTATTGTTCTATCATTATAGAACCGTATTGAATAAAATCAACATAAAAAGAGCGGTAGGGTGAAAATAAAAAAGCCCTACCGCTCTTGTGTTGATATATTATGAATAATCCCCTCTGAGGGGGAAATGGATTAGTTCTTAATGAGACGACGTCCAAAGAACTCGTGCTTAGCTGGACGACCTACACGACGGTAAGCAGCTTTGAACTGGCGTGGTGTGGTTTCTTGTTTTAGGTATGCTACATATTCACGTGCTTTGCGAAGTGCATTGAAATAGCCACCAAACTTGCTTATTAAGAAGCTACGGGTCTGCCTGGTACCATTCCTGGATACTCGTACCATTAATGAACCGACGTGCTTTTTGTATACTACATTTGCTGCTACTGTGTTATAACTTGGTTTAATCTTTTTCATATATTATCTAATGTTGTTTATTATTATCATTTACTTTACTAAAAAGTCAAGCACTATTTGTTATTATTTTTGTTATCTGTTGTAAGGTTGTGTTCCTTATTGATAAGACAAGTATGGTTACTTTTACCCAAACGGTCAAGCTTTATTTTTAACACGCGTCCTTTTTTCTAACACACTACGTAGTGTTTTTTATTTAAAAAAAGTACCTTATTATGCGAACTTTATTAATAAACGGCAAGTTTATTTTTATTAAAATATAATA
>Ga0208865_1000003_pt1 | contig 131916 bp, 184 predicted proteins | sample CryBogCBE02Aug09_FD_184565 | JGI IMG/M metagenome (GOLD analysis project Ga0208865, IMG submission 184565) | Freshwater microbial communities from Crystal Bog, Wisconsin, USA - CBE02Aug09 (SPAdes) (version 2) | ecosystem: Environmental > Aquatic > Freshwater > Lake | place: Crystal Bog... | reverse complement strand
AAGGTACTAAACTAAAAAAATGCAGAGACTGTCGTCGTGCATTAGGCGAAAGATATTAAGCCTTGCCAAAAGTAACTAGAAATAGTAACCAAAACATTCTGAAGAGTCAGCAGGACTTCTTCGAGATAGCTAAAAAGTCTCTCAAAGAAACTCCTGATATCCCTGATATCGTCACGTTTGCAGAGCACCCAGAATTCTTAGGCCGTAAACTATATCCTCGTCAGAAGACCTTGCTTCGCCTCATGTGCCTGGAGACAGAACACATGACAGACTATGACTATGAAGTCATTGACGAATGGACGAAGAACTTTGACCGCAATGGTGTGGCCATCGGTGTGTCCCCAGACGTTATGCAACGCGTTGAATACCTTAAGGCTAATGGGTACAAGCACTTTAAAGAAGTGATCAACATCACTGGTCGTCGTGGTGGTAAGGGCCACATCGGCGGTATCATGGGTGCATACCTTAACTGGCAGCTCATCATGCTCGATGACCCGCAATGGTACTATGGTATCGACAAGTCTAAGGATATTTATACGCTATGCGTTGCTACGAACATCGAGCAGGCCAAGCGTTACCAGTTTGCTGACCTTTCTAACTCAATCATTGATGCTCCTTGCTTCCAGCCATATATTGCTGACTCAAAGGAACACTTCCTCGCTTTGCGTACTCCGTCAGACATTAGACGTATCGCAGCGTTTGAAGCTAGAGGGCTACGCCCAAGCCGTTTGATCGCATCGATCAGAAACATGGCCGTTACGAGTAACTCCAAGGCATCGCGTGGTGCTACGGTATTCTCAGTAATGTTCGACGAGTTCGCACACATGCTCGCTGGTACCGGTGGTGCCAGAACAAGTGAAGAAGTATACAACGCTATCACCCCGGCACTTGACCAATTCGGTAAGGACGGGTTCATCTACGTACCTACGTCACCGTTTACAAAGGTTGGTAAGGCGTTCAACCTCTACGAGGCAGCCCTCGAGCGTAACTCAGAAGACGGTACACCTGCCTATCCTAACATGATGATGGCACAGCTCCCATCGTGGGGACCTTATGAGGACTGGGCAGACCCACGTGCAACGGGAGGGTTTAACTTCCGTGGTGCCCCTCAGGAATATGATGAAAGCATGAAGCTCCTAGAGAAGCGTGAGCCTGATGCTTTCAAGGTAGAGCGTATGAGCCAATGGGCTGAAGTCACCAACGCTTACCTTAACCCCAAGATGGTTGAGCGTATGTTTGAGCCATTCATCGACTCAAAGGGTGAGACACGTATCCTAGAGGCCCAACAAGAGGGTAACTTTAGCGTAGTCTACCATGGCCACTGTGACCCCTCAAAGAGTGGTGCTAACACAGCAGCAATGATCGGTCACGTCGAGAAGATGTACGACGAAGAAGACGGTGAAGAGTGGTACCACGTCATTGTTGACTGGATTAAGGTATGGAACCCTGAAGACTACGAAGAGAATCAGATCGACTACGAAGAGGTAGAAGAAGAGCTGGTAGACGTACTCTGTAAGTTCCGTGCCACTAAGGTATTCTCCTTTGACCAGTACGGAGCCTTCGTAACGCTGCCACGCCTCAAGAAGCGCCTCAAGCAGGTTAGACCTCCGCATAAGGTAATCATTAGAGAAGAGAAGTTCACCAAGGAAAGCAACATGCGCCGCAACGAGCGGTTCAAGTCTGCTATCGGTATGAACTGGGTACACTCCTACCGCGACGACTTCGGTCCAGACAACACTAGCTTATTGGAACAAGAGCTTAAGTTCTTACAAGAGATCAATGGTCGCGTCGATAAGCAGAAGTTTGGACCGATCAGAACGTCAGACCTTTCTGACTGCCTCATGGTTATTGTCGATGCGCTGCTCGAAGACAACTTCGTTAAGCTAGAGATGCGTGACCGTTTGAGCAATACACAGCTCTACCCAGGCGCACAGGGTGGCTACCACACCACTAACGCTAACGATATGCAACCTATCTCGGCTCGAGACAGACTGAGGGTGTTTGGGGCGCAGAGGGCACAACGTGATTACGGCGGTATGTCAAGAGGTAGACGATGAATTGGTCTATTAGATACGCTACCACAAAGAAAAGCATTAGAGAGCTTAAAGCTATCCTTCCTGAAGGTTGGGAACACGTAGGTTTTACGCAGCCTGATGGCAATAAAACACCTGAAGAAGGTTTTTACAAATGGATGCCGCCTCAGCAGCGTGGTCAACATTTTGATGATCCTGACGCACCATTAGAACCATTGCCAAATGCTAGACGCAATAGGATAAAAACCCCTGATGTTCATATGGTAATGAACCCTGCTACGGGAAATACAGCTGAGTTATACGATCATTCTGGTATGAATGATGATGCTCGACGTGCTTATTGGAACCCCATTGATCATGGTAGATTAATAGCTAAAGGGCTTAAACGGTTAGATAAATTAACTACTAATACAAACTTGCGTATGCTTAGGCATGAAGCTAACCAAGAAAATATGCTTATGTCACATAGCATATGCTCTGCACAAGATACTAGTAACGTAGATATAGGATCACCGGGTAAGCACACAAGTGGACCCAAATTTGAAGTACTTGATCATGAGCTTGGTCACATTAGGCACAACAGAGATCATGAAAGTTTAGTAAAATTTGCAAGTATTATTGCTAAACACCATAATGCTAAATCACCTACTCGTGACAGAGTAAACGTTTCTGCGGTAGAAGCTCATGTAAGAAAAAACAAAGGCAACCTTGAGCAATTATACAGCAATGATTTTGTTCCGTGGGGTAAAATGCCAAGTTTTTTAAATAAAATAGTTAAATCTACAGGCTATGTACCCTATGCTCAATCGGCATTGCCAGAAAGCTATGCTTGTCACCATGATTGGTATCTTAATGGTAATCAAAATCCATTAACGCAACGCTTAGGCAAAGAACTTGGATGGGATAAACCTATTGAGTAGGTTAATCTAACATAGCGTGGACTGTGATGCACCAATATTGTTCACCAGTGATAGCTTCCCACATAGCTAAGTTCTCGTGCTTTGCCCACTCAGCACCGATCACGGCAGCCTGAGCTTTCTCGAGCGAAGCGTAAAGCCCTGAGATCTCCATGCTATTGTAGCTTGTATCATATAGTAGCGCGTAAATAATCTTCATCATACTAGATGGAACAGCTCTTTAGCTGCCCATTCCATTCGTTCTTTGCGGTCCATACCACCCCACCAACCTTCTTCTTGATTACGTACTGCTTCGTACCTGCAAGTGTCGATAACGGGGCAACCCTCGCATATCTTCTTTAGCTTATAACGCTGCCCTTCTGGCAACTCAGTCCTAGTATAAATAAAATCACTAGTTTCTTTACCATAGCAGTTGCTATCGTAGACCCAATCATTACCCTTGTTATTGGGCAACCCAACGGCCAACTCACGCACTCGCCATGCTATTCCCTTACTCATATGTTATCCTTCTAACTTAGTTTGATTGATATCTGCATTCTTCGAGCTATCTAAACCATCTTGATAACCTGCTTTAGATGATAGCTCATAGTCCCGAGCGGGGCCATGCTCTATCTGCTGGAAGAAGTCTTCCACTGCGTGTTGCTTATCACGTAGCACCAGCTCGACTGATGTGCCAGCTGTCTCTGCGTGATTGATAACTTCTGACTTTGATTCCTTAATGCGCTCACCGATACCAATGCAATAGCCGCCAAAGAAGCTCTTGATCCACGTCTTAGTATGGAAACCATCTTCATTACGTGCCTTAGCTACTTCTAGCTTAGCTTTCATCTCTGATACCATGTGTAGGTTAGTAATCTCATACATCATGACGCAGATTTCGACGTCGCTAGCGTATCCATAGATAACCGCATAGTCATCTGTACGGAGAACCTTACAGAAGTTATGCTTAGCTATGTAGTTGAGTAGCATAGCTTTAGCTGACGCATATGGCTTCGGAGTCGGAACCTGTTTAGAGATTACGTTACCACTAGCTACATGACCAGTAAGCTGAGCTTCTTCAATCTGATACTTGGTAATAATCCTCTGAGCCTGGGCCTGAGCGGCCTCGACTTCACCAGGGTGATTGCTACTAGCAGCTAAGCGGAGTAGCTTCTCTACCGTTGCAATGATCTGCTTGAGATCAGGCATACTTACTCCTTTCTAGTTATAGTCTACCATCATCGGTATGAAGGAAACAACCCCTTCATAGACCCCCCGTAGAAAGCGGGGGTTTCGGCGCTAACTTTACTAACTAATACTACCGGGGATGCCGTTCTCTACGGTATCCTTAAGGTAAGACAGAACCGCATGGAAGTTATTTATCTGCTCTCCCAATGCAGTGATACTTGTGGTAAATGACTCTAGAGCGGCTTCATAAATGCCTATGTCTAGATGTCCCTTATATTCGTTGTATAGTTTCAGGCCATCGAGCAAGCCCTCAAAATTGTAACCAATCTTGGCGAGCTCCTCGATGACCTGATTTAGCCTATACACCGCTGTAGCATTCTCTTGCATGCTAGGCCTTTTTTTCTTCAACTAGATTTTACTGCATCATGGTTTATATTAGCTTACTCGGTACTGCCTCCTTTGTTTGATCGTATAGACTATGTGTGTAAATGCGAGGAGTTAGTTCCTTATAGGAAGTTAGTGAGCGGGACGCCTGCGAAGTCCTGCATTGCCTCGTCTGTCCCACAGGGGGAGCAGATTGATGTCTTGTTGTCGAGCCGAGACAGAGCGGGGAACCCTGAATACGTTTCCTTACAACGTGGACACATTGAAAGCTTCTTTTTAGTGGCGAAAGCCATAGTTTATTTCCTTACTTTCTATCTTATAGGTGGGTACAACACTCGTTGCAATCGCCACAGTCGCCACAGCGACCATCACGACTAGCTAATTCATATTCTCTACCACAGGTGTCACACTCACCCATCTCACTACATATGGGGCATAAACCATTGCAATGTTGACAATAGTTTTCATATACAGTAGGTCCATGATCACATGGTTCACATATCATAACTTACTCCTTACTTGATTGCTCGATGATCATGCTCACACATGAGGGTTTCATCCCTCAAACAGCATACATGATCTACATAGTCATGGCCAACGAATGGCTCATGAATTGGTAGTTGACATATACTACATTTCATTATACCTCCCAGCATTCATCGCACGTACCATCATCACATTCGTCACATGGGTGCTTTAATGGAGTATCTAACTCCATACCACATGTTAAACAAATAGGATATTTCTTACTCACTATGCTTCCTCTCCTGTGTTTACGATAGCCCAATCATCCCAATCGATGTTGTCCCACCAGAAATCAGACTCTATTGACTTGTCGATCAGTTGCTGACGGTCTAGCCAATCATTTAATTTCTCAGTTGCTTCTTCAGGACTGTTTGCCGTAACAGCAACGTCCATAGAAACTCTTGTGTAATACTCTTGCATTATACCTCCTCTCCTATCTCGGTGTCTGTCAAGAATGCGTAGATGCGCTTGAGATTGTGAATAGCGTGTTCTAAGTCGCCGCTATTCTCTGCATCTTTAATGCACCACTTAGTTAAGCTAATTGCTGCCTCTAGTGTCTCTGGATCCATTACTCTTCCTCCTTGTTTCCGGTCACACTGTAACCTTTCTCTACTACGAACCAGTCGTCATTCCAACCGTCAATCCAGTCGGAACTTGACTCCTCAGGCTCTGGGTGGTTGACGTACAACCAATCCCATCCTTCCTCAAAACTGTCGAACTCGATACCGTCAAACAGTACGTTATTCATCCAGTCACGGATAATATACTTAGCCATTAATACTCCTCTAACTCTTCGATGATTTCATTGAGTTGATCGCACCGATCTAGCAACTTTTCAATTACTAGATGGGCTTCGACCAAGTTTGTTGGTGGCTCTAGGCCATAATCACTTAACAACACTTAACTTACTTTCTTTCTTTATAAAACCACGCATAGCATGGCGTTCTACTGGAGTAGCACCGCCGTAAATGCCGTGCTTCTCCTTGTTCTTTATTGCATACTCAAGACACTTCTGCTTTACAGGGCAAGCATTGCAGTAAACCCTAGCAGCAACTACTCTCTCTCTTGATTCTTTTGGGCCTGCATGACCCTCAAGAAAGAAAACGTCTTGACTAACGCCTTTACACTTAGCGTCGTCAAACCAATCCATCGTTCCTCCTAGTTAGTGTGTTCAGTAATGAACAGTTCGTATTCCATTGACTCAGTTGTGTACTTCCATGGCATATTGTCGATGCCACTCTCTGGGTCCCATGATTCGTAATCGATTTCACGAATAGCAACGGTCTTGTTGTCGTAGTTAATCTCTACGACACGCCACACGTCACCGTGCTCACCGAAACCAATACCGTAACCGGTTTCTGACATTACATCGTCTTGAATCATCTCTGAGAAGATAATGCGGTTAAGGTACTCGTCATCTGTCCATCGACCACGGCCACGTGCTAACGCAGTCGCTACGACTTCAGGCAGTGATTCAGCACCCCAGTGTGTGTAAAGGTACAGGTCAGGATTGCCCTCAGCTGTAATCTTTACTTGTCCACGGTCACCCATAGTATTACTCCTTATTTAACTTACTTCCCAACTTGGGAGCACCCTAAGCTAGAATCGAACTAGCATACATCACCACCGTCTGGCTAGGGTAACCTATTACTTAACTACCAACTGCTTTCGTAATACACATCAAAGCCATCTGCAATTGCCTTACGTGCTTCTTCGATGAACTTCAAGTCATCTTTAAAGTACTCTTTATCTGCATTGTCACCGAAGAAGAAACCTGTAGTTGGAGGTAACGTCTCAAGACGAACATGCATCTCAAGTTGATCGAGGTCGCCAATTGTTAACCTAATTGGTTGCCCATTGAACACACGAGTCTTAGAGATGTTAGCAGCCATGGAAGCGAAAGACTCAGTCATGATTAATTCTTGCAATAATTTGTCATTCATAGCCTTGTTAGACAACTCTGCTATCGCTTCTTTCGTCAACGACTCGCCCTCGGGCTCAATAGCAGTAGCAATGATTTCCGTACCGAAATCAGTGTAGCCTTTGAAGCTCTGTGCATCAGCCTTGCGATTGAAAGTCTGCTCCATCCAACCTTCGAGGTTAGGGTGCTTACGCCAATAAGCTAACTGTTCAACACCTTTTCCGTTTACATAAGAAAAGTCATTGTTGTCAGCATGACGTGGCACCTTACATGAATACTGGTCTAAACCCATAGTTATACTCCTTAATTAACTTACTACGTTCCCTACCTGGGAGCGCCCTAAGATGGAATTGAACCACCATACTTCATCGCCAGACTAGGGCCACCTTACTAAACTACAATCGTTACGTTCTCTTCGCTGAATGCATCTACTGCTACCAAACGCATTGTGTCGTTGGCAGCCTTGAGGACAGTAGCAACCTGTTCTTCATTGAGACCAAGCGTATTGCCTTCATCATCTACACCACCGGTAATGATGATATCACCAACGATGATGTCGGTCATGCCGTATGAGTGAACCCACAGGGCAGAACCGAACGCATTGATTTCTGGCTCGTTAACCAACTTGCCATTGTCATCAATCCACATGTCTACGTCGAGCTCACTCAGGTAGATGCATTGGATAGTACCACCGCCAGTAGCTTCCTTGATGGTGTCGTAAGAGTCCGTTACATCAAACTCAACAACATCAAGGTCGTTGTTTGCGGTTGCCTTAATAGCGTACTGCTTCATAGCTTATTCCTTACTTGTTAGTTGTTTGGGTGGGCAGTTTATTGACTTACCCAGGTCAACCAGATTAGCTATTTGGGATAGGCAATCGGGATTTGCTTACCATTAATGGTAATGAACTGCGGTGCTTCTGTGGATACTACCTCAGCAACTGGCTCAGCTACAGGTGTAGCTGTTTCCATAACTGCTTCGACAGTCTCCTTCATTGCGATTGCAGCACGCTTCGCTGCAATTGACTTGCTAAGGTCATCTGCAATATCACCCCATGAAATCCATGACTCAGTCGTTGGATCCACCTTGTAGATACCACTACTTGGTGTCTCAGTGACTGGCTTGCTAAGGTCAATCTCAAGAGGCAGGGACTCAACGTGTGCTGCAACGTCGAACTCTTCCTCTGCGACTGGTGTCTCGCTTGCCACAACCATACCAAGAGTATTCTTGGTAACCCATGCACCATCCTTGATGATTTCTGGATTCAATGGTCGACCCTCTGGAGACAAATCAAGAGAGAATCCCAGCATTTGGTTTAGGAGCCAACTGCGTGCTTCTTCCTGATTTGGTTTCGTGTTAGCTTCACTGACAACTTGCTTAACAAGTTCCCGTGCAGCTAACACACTCTTAGTGTAGACGCGACCAATGACAGTCCTCGCACGACCATTTTCATCGCTGTTCTTAGAGCAACGAATCATGATCATGGTGTGGTCATCACTCTTCCTCTCAATGGTGAAAGCCAGGTCAACCAAGTCACGAGTGCGACTGGAATTCCAGGTCTTACCATCGGGTTTTGGTACCCAGATGATTTCTGTCGGCATACTATACCTTCCTACTATTTGTTTCCCTACTTGGGAGTGCTCCACAACAGAATCGAACTGTTGAACTTCGTTACCAAACTGAAGCTACCTTACTACTTAATACTCACCGTCTTTGATTGCCTTACAAAGAATGTGAGTATACGACCATGCTTCCTGGTCTTGCATTGCAAGCAGAAGCATCTCGATATGAGTTAACATCTCGATTACTTCCTGACGTGGAATTGTATCAGGCATGGCACAACCCATTCTCGATGAGGTTCGTGGCTGTACGACCGTAGTGGCCCTGAAGACTCCAGGCCATACCATTGTCGATAAGCTCTTGGAACAACTCAACGGTTTCTTCTTCGTTGAGCTCATCTTGCTCGTAAGCTATTACCTTACTGAAGATATCCATGTCAGTTGATTTCGTTGTACTTGTCAACCTGCTCAGACAATTCTTCAGCCATCTTCTGGAAGCCTTCCTTGTCTGTTGGCAGGGTGTCAGCAAAACTGTAATCAAACACCTGAGTCATGTTGTCAACAAAGATAGTCATGTTACGGACTACTTCGTTGTATGCCTCACTTGCAGCCATGTACATGTTCTTGAAGTCATCTGTCTCTGGGACATTCTTGAGTTCATCTGGCAAGATACCAGCCATGTACTGACGCTGTGCCTCAAAGGTCGCTTGGATGGTGATCATCATCTTCACGCCCATTGTAATGTTCTTAAGCTGGTCCTGAAGGATTGCAAGCTTAATTTCATCTGACATTGCAGTCATAGTATATACTCCTTGTTAGATTGCCATTTTGTAGGCATGGCTGCCTTCTGTGCTACTTACACATAGTATAGCTGTGTAACTTACGTTACACAACTATTGTGATTAGAATGCCTAATCAGCAGGGATACCCTCTTGGGTAATGAACCTTAGTATGAACATCGGGTTGCTCTGGTTCATCAGCATCAGGCATGTTAGTCAGCTGCTCTAAGAACCACTGTTCTGCCATGTGTGGTAACTTCTCGTACAACATACGAGCTGAATACAGAAGTGAGTCAATCAGGTTCTTAGCAACATAAGAATTATCAAACTCTTTCTGTAACAGAACCTTTGTGGCAACCTTCTTGCCCTCTTCGCGCTTACGCACAGTGAGGACAGCATTGCGGTTGGTGATGGCATAACGCCTACCTGACTCCAAAGTAAAAGACAGGTCTACGTTGTGATGCCAATACCCGTGATTAGGATAAGTCTTCGCAGTCCAGATGATATCATCATCGTCATTCCTGCGAGACCACCTTAGTTCACGTGCAATCATTACTCCTCCTTGCTAACGAACTTGTTAACAGTCTCTGCAAACTGCTTACGGATCTCTTCCTTAGAGATTGAACCATCGGTTTCTGCACCGAGTACCACTGCGTCAAGACGCTTGGCGATGCGCTCCATCATTGATTCGAACTCTTCACGAAAGACTTCCGACTGCGCAGGCTCATCAAAGATGACTTGCATACGAAGCTCAGGTCCCTGCTGTTCTACCTTGATTTCCATCATATCTCCTTACTAGTTGGTTTGGTACTGCGTGGGTGTGGGTGGGTTCGAACCACCATTCCCTTTAACCGTGACGTAAGTTCTGAGTGCTAACCAACAATTTTCTATATTTAGATAGTTGGATGTCACAGCTACTAAGGGTTTTTCCAGCTTAAACTACACACCCTAGTAGGCCTTTTATACACATGCCCAGGTGTTAAGCGTCTTCACCAGTACTCGCGCTTACTAGCACCATAGTTCCAACTACCAACTAAGAAGCTACCAAAGTATCGTTCTGGGTAACGTGTATTTTTTAAGTAGGCATCTACCACTTCCTACATAAGCTGCTCCTTATGTTGAGTCCGTGTTCGCATCTCATCGCGCATATGCTGTCCATGTGAACACAAGAAAGGAGGCAGTTTATCGTCATACCCAGGACGCCATACACTCGTGTAACACACAGGTAGTAGGCCAACCTACATGAGTTGCTCCTCATGCCGAGTCTATCAACCAACGATCTCATAAGGCTCATATGCCGGTGCATCGTGGTTGAAGAGAAAGAGGGCAGTTTTCCAGTGGTCATACCCAGGACCACCCTAGTTCCTTTGTATCATACCAACTAGGAAGTATTAGCAAGCTAACGGATTGCACCGGCTACACTCTGGCAGTAGCTTCCCGTCTATTAAGTAGGCTTCTGATTGCCTCCATACGCTTCCCCGTATGGTGAGATGGCCTTTACAGGTTGCCAGCTGGGTCTGGTATACTCGCCGTGAGTTGCTCCCGTACACACAATGAAGCATGTACGGGATCGCCAGTTAAGCTAGCGCAGCTACCACGTTTTACATCGGTGGCCGGGATTTAAGTGTGCAGGTTTAAGGAGAGCCTCCGCTCCTACATGAGCTTCCCCTCATGCTGAGATTGTGTTTAACTCGACTCCTGTGCGTTGCGTATAAAACTGCACGCCTGCATCTCTGGTCACTGTAAACACAACAGGGCCTATGCACACAACGAAGCATGCATAGGCTTGAGCGTCTTCACCTGTACACGCGCTCGCTTGCACGATGGTTCCTATGTCTATCTACCAACAAGTATGGATTCTCCGCTCCTCTGCGATAGGCCTTTAAGGCGCCTTGATTTTCCTACATAAGCTTCCCCTTATGCTGAGGGCTTTATAGATAGTTTAACCATCTACCAGCTTCCATATCTTTTCCAGGACAAGCCATAGTATGCAACCGCCATCTCCTCCTCAACGGCATAGCCCAGGCTAGGGTTTTAACGATAACCCTCCACATCGTCTGCCAACCAACCCCACGTCAAATACACACTGTGTGTGTAAATGCGTGGAGTTAGTTCGCAAGAGCTAAGGCTCCCCCAATTAGCCGAGGGAGGTTACAACTAGGCCTCGATGATGTCTCGAGCAGCTGCGATAGCTGCGCTGTAAGAAGAGACATTGTTTAGAATCGTAGACGATTCCTCAATGGCTTCAAGCAGCTCAATGAGACCATTGGCGACCGTAGTTACAGCTTCTAACTTACAGTCAGCCAAGACCCAACGCTCCTCACCAAGACCAACCAACTGGTCAATCTTGGTGAGAAGGTCTACGATCTTGAGGCTGTATTCCTTGAGCGAGTCAAGGTCTGTGGCCTCATTGATACGGGACCGCAGACCTTCAGCATGCTCTTGAACTTCAGTCTTGATCATCTTCTCTCCTTAAGCCCAGTGTTCCTGGTGGCCGCAAGCATCACGGGTGCCATCGCAGTGCGGCGAGTGCTCCTCGTGCAGTGCAAATGGTGAACCCAAGACTTTCTTGGCCTCAGTCTGGATGACATCATAGAAGTTGTTGATGTGCTCAATGGTGAGCCGAAGGCCCAGCGGGAACACGATCGACAACTTCTCAACGTCAGACTCCGAGACTTCGTCCTGGAGCAGGATGTTGGCGATGTGGGTGTAAGGCTGAATCAGCTCACCCAGTCGCAACGCCCAGTCCTTGATGCCAGTGAGGAACTCAGCGTGAGCAATACGTGCCTCCGCTGCCTCGTCAAGGGTCAAGTCGAGATTGAACTCTTCCATAGTGGTACTCCTTATTGCTTAGACAGTGCCTCGGTGGGCACACTGTACATCACGTTGTGTGATGTAACATGGTACTCAGGTGTACCCGAAAGGATACACCCGAGTTGTTTGAGTGATTAGTTACTCAAGGAACTCGTGGCTAGAGCTTGCCAAGCAACGCTTGACGAACAGGACCAGCAGGCTTGTTGATAAACTTACCTGATTTGAACTGCTTGACTGCGTCTTCAACACTCTCGATCATGATGATCCGGTGCTTCTTGACAAGCTGTGCGCACTGAAGGGTTAGAGCGTCGGACTGACCGTCGTTCTTGCTGGTGACATACCCGTCACATACCCAGATGATGTCCTCACCTGGAGCACGCTGCTGGATAGCCCACGTAAGAGCAGGACCGTCGACACCGTTGCCAGCACCACCGACACGTGGAATGTCAGCTACACGCCAGCCACGGCGTGCAAACACCCAAGCATTGTGCTCTTCGTGTACGCTGTGGCTGTACGCCATGATGACAGCAGCAGGTGCTGCCTCAACGATGGACTCGATGTCAGACTGACTCAAGCTCATGGAACCTGAGATGTCAATGACTACGATGCCACCCTTGACCTTCACCTTGTGGGTGAAGATACGGCGCTCCGGGTCAGTGTACAGACGAGCAATGTTGCCAATGCTACGACCGAACTGCGCTGGCTTGCGTCGACGCTTCATGTAACCCTCAACCTCAACGGAGAGAACTAATGACTCGTCGATGCTCAACGCAGCGAATTGCCCACGTTCATCTGTGGGAAACTCGAAGTCGTCAGGCAACTCGTCCTCGAGAGGAGAATCGTCTGGTGACAACCTACCCTTCTCGTCAGGCTTCTCGTCCCCGTACTCTTCAGCACGCTTGTCCTCACGTGCCTCGCGCTCGCGCTTGACTGTCTCTGGCGCTTTCATACCGCCCGATGCATACTCAGCAATTTCCTGAGCAGCACGGACAGTGTGATTGAACCCGTAAGGACCAGTGACGTCATCCGTATAGTGATACGGCCTCGTGTCACCGAGTCGATCGGGTGTGCCAGTGAACGTCTTGTCGAGACGCTTAGCGAGCTTGCGCAGTCGCTCAGACCACTCAGGGTTCACAGACCGAACGCCGCTCGCAAACGAGTCAAACGATTTGGTACCGTGATGCTGAGCAGTGAAAGCAACTGCCTCGTCCCAGTGAGCCATGGTCTTGCCGGTAGCAAGCATGACACCACGCTTCTTCTCGTTGCCCTGGATGTCGTTAACATCAACGCCCCGAGCTTCCAAGAATGGCTTAGCGACAGCATTGACACGGGCTTGCTCAGCCACACGCAGCACGGCGTCAGTGATACCGTCCCGAGCGTATGCCTTAGCCATAGCCTCGTACACACCGTCGTCAAGAGGAGAGATGCGAGCTTCGATAAGCGTGCGCATCTTCAACTGCTGGGACCAGCTGTCCCCCGAGAGGGGAACAGCCAGTACACCAGCAGCGAAGTCTACGCCTGCGCCATACTCACCGACCGTCTGTTGTACATCCCAGTCGATCGGGTCCGTGACATCGTCACGGAATGAGGTGATGGCACCGACTAGCGGCTTTACCGGGTCACCGTCGATAACGAAGTCTTCACTCATTACAGTGAAGCCGTCGTGCTCAACGAGCCGAGCTGGATCACGTTGATGATCTCGTCAGCAAGCTTACCGAAGATAAGCTTGGCAGCGCGCTCGGTAGTGAATGCCGGACTCTGACGAAGAGTCTGGAACTCCTTCCAAGCACGCAGCGACGCACGCTCTCCAGGCTTACCTGCTACAATAGCAGCGGCAAGCATGCGCAACTCTGGTGGCAATGCAGCAACCAACGCAGCCGGGTGGGCAGCGTCGATCTTGATTGCAACCGGGAAACGGTCACGCAGTGGAGCAGCGATCATGTTCGGGTCCTCGAAGTTGGTGGTCATGATGGCCGAGAAGTTCTCAGACGGACGAATTACTTCGTCAGTGTAAGGGTTCTTCCAGACCGCAGACTCCGCACTGTCAAGGAACGCCATCAGCGTTGACTCAACGTCACCGGAAGCACGGTTGATCTCGTCAATAACTGCACGAGCACCGGACTTCCATGCGCGAACCAAAGCGCCTTCGACGTATCCAAAGCCGCCGGTGGGCGTGGGCAACATAGCACCCACGATGTCACCAGTCGTCATGTCCTCGGAGCAGATGAGGCGCTCAGACCCAGTGTCAGTGACACCGAGCGTGAGAGCTGAGTAGGTCTTGCCGGTCCCGGGGGGGCCGTACAAGATGACCTTCTTCACACCTGCAGCGATGACATCCTCCAGGTCAATGAAGCACTGGGGGACGGGAATGCCTTCGTAAAAAGCTTCGCTCATAATAGGTTTCCTTCTAGTTACGGTGCTTGGTGACACCGGGTACACACCGGGGTGGTGTGTTACCGTACTGCAGGGAGGGATCGAACCTCCACCCCTACACCATGGGTGTAGTGCTCTGCCATTGAGCTACTGCAGAACCAAATTAAGCGTTGGTGCGCTTGGCCTGAACTGTAACCGTGCGGCTGGCAAGGTTACGCTTGGTGATCAGGCCTTTGTAGCCACGACGGATGGCCTTCTTGCGAAGGTACGAAGTGAACACGTTGAAGCTCACGCGGTTGAAAGGCATGATGCTGTTCAACTCAGCGAACGTGAACGTGTTCTCTTCACCGTCGAGTGCCAGGTCAACGAACATCTGAACCTGAGGATCCTGCCAGTCCACAACGAATGTGGGCTTGCTACGCGTCTGCTTGCGCTTGGTGTAGCTGCGAGTTACCTTTGGCTTAACGATGGTAGCGACAGGTGCAGTTGTCTCTTCGACCTCTGCCTCTGCTTCCACCGTGTTCGTCACACCGTACTTGTTCTCGATGAACTCGGAGACGTCAGCCAACTGTTGAACAGTCGGGTGACTTCCGGTTGCGTCGAGGAACAATTCATCCAGGCTTACGCCTGCGATTGAACGGATGATCTGACTCATCTTGACGTGGTCCATTGTGATTCTCCTACTAGTTGTCCCTACTATTTACTACAGAGTAACGGGATAAGATTACTCCGAGAGATACCCAAACCCGTCGTCTGACTTGGATATCTCTCGCAGCAACCGAGTGACAATAACTTATAGTTACTGCCACTCGGTGCCCGTTAATACTTAGAAGGTCTCTTGCAATTCTTCCTGCAAGATGGATTGGATCTTGTACTTGTAAGTACGACGCTCCCAACGATGTGCAAACGACTTCGCTTGCTTGCGCCTCGTTTTGCCCATGCTTAATGAACATCTTGAACAACACCACCAACCTGAAACCGTGTTCAATGGGTCAGGGTGCAAACCTGTCCCACGCTTTTGACGCAAATCCCAATGGTTGTACCAGTTGTAAGCAGGGTTGTCCCACTTACGACTACCGTCTCTGACGTACCCGTCTTGGCTCATCGGTCTAGTAACCGATGCAACCACGACGAGGGGCATGACGCAGAGCTTCCTCTGCCTCCTTACCACGAAGCACCTTGAACTTGCCTGAAGCCTCTCCTTCCAAAAGGAATTGCTTCATTACTTCCGCAAACTCAGGGTCAATTTCTGGCTCTGGTGTGTCTGATGAAATCCACATTGTAGTCTCCTTACTATTTGGGTGAGCCCGTTGGGTCTGGTGGAACTCATACCAGTAATGCATACTACAAATTACAAAAGCCCTGGTCAGCTTCCCATTCAGGGAAGAAACCATTGTTGCGCTTGTAATACCACACAGCAACCTTCGACTGTTCGTCTCCAGATGCTGTTGCAGCTGTAGCTGGTAGCCCAGGTATATACTCCCGTGCATAACCCCAGATGTATGGGGTGAACTGATACCAACCAGCAGCACCACTGTGAATTTCCACAGAGCGCACGTGATTCCTGCTCTCGCGATAGCGTATGCAAGCAAACTTTACTTGCGCTGCCATCGTAAGAGTACTGATTGGGTCAGTAGCATCGGGCCATGTGGCTGTTGGGTCGTATGACTCTGTGTTCCATCGCTGCAACGGAGCTATCAGAACCAGGGGCTGACTGTCAGCATACGATGTCAGTACCGTGCGAGGGATAACCTCAACAGGATACGTCGTCGTAGTGACAGCAGCATGAGCCACCCTTAATGACTGGGGCTGCCCAGACACGTAGGTGAACTCACCTGGTTGCGTGACAACAAATGCTGTCGCAACGAAGGCACCACAGATACACAACTTACGCAGTGTACTCATGTACCTTGCCTTCCTACTAGTTACTGCATTGTACTGCACTTGGATAGTTTAACCACCATCCGTAGTGGGGGATTGGTTATCCCATACCACTCACGAACCAATGTTCCGGCTCGTGAGTGGGCTGCAATCGCCAATCAGTCTTGGTTACCTGATTGAAACCACGTCATGAATTGCTCACCACGTAGTTCAACCTTGGCATCTTCCCAAGCCTTGATCTTGGCAGCAACCTCTTGAGTGCGCTGCTTCACACGGTCGAGGTCGTTGTCAGTAAAGGGGAGGTCTTCTCTCGAGCCTTCGATGGTGTCTTCAAGACCACTCATCATCATGTCGAATGCACCGAAGATGACTACCATGTCAGCATCGGTGATCCCAGCATCGATAAGGCGCTTCGTGTCCAGCTGCATTAGTCTTCCTCCCTCTCCATCTTAGCCCAAGCTTCACGAGCTTCAACCTTGAGGGGGTCAACGTATGGGTCCAGGACCGTGAGTGGCTTCTTCTTCTTTGCAGAAGAGATGTCGACTGGCTCTGGATCAACTGGGTCAGCTTCCTCTTCACCGGGAGTGAAACCGAACGAGTGTTCGATCATCTCTTCGAGAGTGGTTCGTGGCTCGTTCAACTCAACAATGTTAAACTCGGTCGTGCACGTACCATCGTACGCGCTAGCGTAGTGGTAGAACCCGAATCGGTTTTTGCTGTCTGAAACAAGACTCCACTCGAGCGGGGACTCAGGGCTTCGATCTCCAGACCGTGCTATCTCAACTGCTAGGATAGCATCAGACTGAGAGTCGAAGACACCAAAGTCAAACGTTGTCCCTCTGTGATTACCAAGTACCATGAATTTACTCATGCGTTCTCCTTACTAGTTAGGATAGTTTAGCCACCATCTCTAGTGGAGGACCGGATGTCCTAGTAAACTACCGAACCAAACTGCTGCTCGGTAGAATACGTACAACCCCCGGTCACTGACCTACGATACCCCAGCCGTCACCGCGCTCGGGCGACCAGAGTGACTCGCCCTGATTGTACATCAAGTGAGCTAAAGACTTCTCAATCTTACCACTCTCTGTGCCACATGCGTCACGCTGAACAATGTCCAGGTGGGTTTGCTGGTCACGAATGACACGCTTCAACGCCTTGAACTCTGCGATAGCAACGTCCTTGGCATTCTGCACGGGCTTGATGTTGTACAAGGGCCAGTCAATGTACCAGACAGGAATGGAGTAGTCAACCTTCCACGTGCCACCAGTCTGGGCAGCGGACATCTGTATCACGTCGTAGTAGTCCGAAGAGTCTACAACGGCGAGGTGGATGTGGTTGAGCTCCATGAACTCGTACTTGAAGCAGGCGAGGTCTACAACACCGCCTTCCAAGCTATGAATCACGTGCTGGAAACTGATTAATGCACTCATATTAATTCCCTTACTAGTTGTGGGTGGGTAAGTCCCTTGATTGACCCATAGGTAGTCCGGGTAGGAGGAAAAAAATCCCGAACTACCTATGCATCCATCAAAGGTGGTACTCAAGCCCACACAGCGAATGTATTCACTAGTAACTCCTTACTTAGGGTAGGACTTGCCCCTTATAGTTTGTCCCAATAGCACCACCATCCACTCACTAGATGATGATGCTATTGCAACCTACTATACAAGTACAAGTATATTTGTACTGTGGGGAAGTAGCTTGTGTCTAAACACAAGACAATTTTTTATCAGCCCCCCATAGAACATAGGGTACTAGGTACAATGTTCTAATAGAGCATCCTAATGACGCATCGAATACGCACATGCCCCTTAACTGTGAAAGGGTTCCCACACAGGGCAGCTTAGCTTATTAGTATAAGCGGGGCACGTTTGTGTTTTGAATGTAATGAACAACACGGCTTTGACGTAATAACTTATTAACTTATTAGGTTAACAGCCTACACTTAACGTACTCGATACGCCATTACAACGCTCTATTAGAATAGTAACTGGCTTTACGACGTGTCTTGACACAAGCCTTACAGTGACGTCGAGGGGCGCCATCTTTCCCCACTGAACGATACGTATTATCCTCAGTGTATTCATGCCCATTTGGACAATGAGTAACTGAAGCGTGGCGTAGCTTAGTAGCTTCGCTTGCCCGCCCCCTACGAACATTCTCAGCAATAGATACAGCCTCGAGGTGTTCGGGGTTAACACAGTGTCTTACTCTGCACAGATGATCTGTTACTGTGTTGGGTGGGTAAGCCCCATGATATTCTAGATAAGTTATACGGTGGACTAGCTTATCCCGCCAGTAACCATACCCATCCTTATTCAAAGGGCCTACCCACAGCCAACAGCTGTCAGTCTTCTCAACATAGTCATAGAATGTTTTCTTCATGCACTCTATAACAACTGACGCGAAACATTACATCGTCGTGGGAAGTTGTTTCACGTGACACAAAAGCTCACGTGAAACAATTTGTGATTTACAGGACACAACCTCGGGGCCGTGGTCTTTATCACAATCGGGGGCCACACAGATCTTTTGACCTGATTCTAATACTGACATAGTGATTCTCCTAGTTAGGTTGTAAACTGACTGCCATCGTCAGGCCCTAGACATCACTCTAGGACGTCGCCTCCCGGCGATTCGGCGTTGTTTACCGATTCTTGCGTGTCTTGAACTCAATGAAGAGTCCCAAGTCCCGCGTGACCTTCCTCTGCTCCGCCTCGTTGCGGATGACAGTGAAGTGAACCCTTGCGGATTCCTTGGGTGCCTTCTCACCAATGGTGAAGCCAGCGGGGACAAAGTTTGCCTTTGCCATAGTGTTTCCCTCCTCAGGGATTGTTCTGTATACATAGTTTGCATACAGCCTGTACTACAGGGCCCCCCACTTAGGTTATAAGCCTAAGAACATCGACATATGTCTGGGGGTGAGTCAGTTTAAGGTAACCCAGTCCTGACTCAAGACTGGAGCTAACTAAGCGTTAGCAGGCTCGGTTGATGCGACCTCAACCGTGGTGTCGTCCACCAGCTGGTAGTCGGACTCCGCCTTGAACATCTTGAAGACGTTCCAGAAGACGAACTGCTGTGCAGTGTTCGCGTCTCCCATGGCGAAGCCCTTCTTGTACCAGCGCACCTTGACGTCACGGTCCACAGATGCGAGAAGCGCGTTGTAACGCTTCACGATGTTGCGGTCCGTGATGTCGTCGATGCACGAGGTCCACACGCTGGTGTCACCGAGCTCGACGTAGACTTCGTCGTCAGAGCGGTCCAGCATGTAGAACTCACCCGTGGGCTGCTCGTTCGCGTCGACCTTAGCGTAGAGCTTGAAGTCTTCGTGAATGCCTGCACCCAGCAGCTTGGCACCCTTCCAAGGGAATGCCTTGCCGGACGAGAGCACGTTGCGACGCTCGATCTCGAAGTAGTAGCCGAAGACAGAACCGTCCTCTTCCACTTCCTTCTTGAGACCTGAGACGATCTTCACCTGCTGGCGTACCTTGTAGTACGAGCCGAAGAAGATGTCGTCCTGCGTCACGTTGTCGTCAGGCTGAAGCTGCTCAGCCACGGCGATGACGTGCTCGACGTAGTCCAGGTGACCCTCACGTGCAGCGGTGAAGATGTCGAAGGACTTGCCGATGGCGAAGTCCAACGTCTGCTTCATCAGCAGGTTCGCCGCAGCCTGGACCTCATCGAAAGCGATGAGACCGAGTGCGAGGAACTGCGTGACGTCCGCCGACATGAAGTCGTCGTGTCCGTCCTGTCCGGTCGACTTGGACTTGAAGTCGCGCTTGTGCTGCTGCACGACCTCCTTGTCCATGCCGAGGGTGGATGGGACGGTGTTGGTGCTAGGCACCGAGTTGGCATTTTTTGCCATGATGGTTCTCCATCTAGTTGTGTGTCAGTACCGCTGACACGGTCGGTGGCCGTGTTATTGCACAGGAGCAGAACCCCTGTGCAGAGGGACCGAAGTCCTTTGGGTCGCTATGACCGAGGTGCCGGACGGACCGAGCGCGTCCTCTTGTTGCCTGGTGTGTGTAAAACACCATCGTACTGCTGGTGGGAATCGAACCCACGACTACGAACATACGTTCGCTGCTCTACCACTGAGCTACAGCAGAGATTGAACTGCTTACTACTTGGTGATGCTGATACGCTCGATGACGATCTGAGTTGAAATCGTCACGCCAGAGTTTGGTGCCAACTTCCGGTGACGCCATCCGTTGACGGAACCAAAGCGCTCAGATGTGAACTCGAACCCGAAGACCGAGTAGAGCTTGATTGCATCCTCGAGGTACTCGAAGACACGAACCCGTGGCTCTACGAAGTCACCGTCGTAATCCGGACGGTCCTCAACGTTGTACCAGTTCTCGTCGGTAATGTCACCGATGATCGACTCATAGCGCCAAGTAGCCATGTAGACATACTTCATTGTTATCTTTTTCCTTACTAGTTGTGGTGGTGACTGCCATCATCAGGCACTGGGCATCACCCCAGCACTTCCCCTTTCGGGGATTCGGCGTTTGTTACAACTGCACAATCTTGTCGATTGGAGTCGAGTTGATCGTGCCGAAGCGGTTGTTGTCCGTGATGTACTCGATGTGGAGACCGAGACCGAACACAACATCGATGTACGACTGCCAGTCCTCGTTCTCTGGTGCCAGAGCGGTGTCGACGTACTCCCCGTTATCGTACTTGCGCACAGGGGCAGTTGACTTCCGGCACCACATCTGCTCATCTTCATTGATGAGGTAGACGGAACCGCTGATCGTTGTTACTTCCTTCATAGTGTCCTCCTCAGGACTGGTTTAGTTGGGTTGAGCCCGTTGGGTGGGGTGGAGCTCATACCCCTTGTGAACCGAGCTGTTACTGCTCAGCCTGAGCAGCGTTGAGCTCAGCCATAGCAGCGTAGAACTTAGCCCAAGCAGCCTTGACCTCAGGCTTAGACAAAGCAGCGTCGTACTTAGCCAAAGCAGCGTGGTACTCAGCCCAAGCATCGTCGAACTCAGCCTCGGCAGCCTTGAACTCAGCCTGAGCAGCGTAGTACTCAGCCTTAGCAGCGTCACGCTTAGCCCAAGCAGCGTCCTGCTTAGCCTCGTACTTAGCCTCAACAGCCTCGTACGCAGCCAAAGCAGCCTCGTACTCAGCCTTAGCCTCAGCAGTCATGAGCTCAGCCGCAGCAGCGTAGTGCTCAACCAAAGCCTTAGCAGCGTCGATCGTTGTTACTTCCTTCATAGTGTCCTCCTCAGGACTGGTTTAGTTAGCTGACTGCCATCATCAGGCCGTAGGCATCACCCTACGACGACCACAACATCTCCCGACGTGATGATTTCGGCATTGCGTACTACTTCTTGGCTGTGTACAGGACTGCAGCCACGAACACCACGAAGGTGAACGACAACGAGACCGTGAGTACGGTCTGTGCCTGCCCCATGGGTGTGTACCACGAGATCATTGTGTTCACGAACGATACTGCGAACGTGAACGCAAAGCTACCAAGGAGCAGGGAAATCAGCTGAAAACGCTTCATTTTAATCTCTTTCTAATGCATAGGTGTTGGGTTGCTGCGTACGTTCGCGCACTACTGAGTAGTACGTTTGCGCACACAGCTGTACGGTGCTGTAGTTCAGCAACATACAGGTGATTGCTAGGACCATGAGTTCTCAGCCTCACTTGGACATTGTGCCCAAGGACGCAAAGAAGTTCATAATCTTTTGCTAGCGTGTAACTAACACGCAATCCAAGGCGTGAAATAGGATGGTAGGTTTTGCCATTTCCAGAACTAAAGGGTTTTAGAGGAGTGCCTTGAGAGGGGCCTAAAAGGCTCTGTAAGGCTCGCCAATAGGGGTCCCAATGGGAGCGTATAGAAACGCCTTTAAAAAATGGCGGGCAGCCCTATGGGGTATTCGATAGAGCAGGCGTTGAGATCGTACTGGTAAGAATTAAAAATGCCGGAGGCCTTGGCCACGTATGAAATACTAGGTGCACTAAAGTAGATAGAAAAAAAGAGAGAATAATGTAAATACATATAGTTCTTGGTATAGGGGATAGCAATCGTTCTACTATCTACAAAGGGCTACACCATGGCACAATTCAACGACTGGTCAAAGAGCTACCAGAACTCACTTGGCAATGCAAAAATGGCGGCGATTAGAATCGCTGAGAATAGATACCAAACGCGTGATGAATACGAAAAGAACAAGCCTAACGTCCCTAATGCAAGAATGGTTGATGAAGTCCGTAATAACCACAATGACGTTATGGACAGCATTGGGAAGTTCCAGCAAGGCGTTGGCAAAATTAATGAGATGCACCAAGAAGTACTGAAGCGCACACAACCAGGCGTTAACCAAAAGAGCCTTGTGGAACACTATAGTGATCTTATGGAAAAGCATTTCCCCACAGAGCAGACAAGCACAAAGAGCAAGGCTCCTCAGACAAACATTAGCAAAGAAGTAACAAATCCTAACGTTCCTCTTAATTCAAGAGTGAAAATGATGCAAGACCCAGACACTAAGTACGACCCACAAGTCTACAAGCACGTTCGCGATGTGCCACCACTTAAGCCTAAGAGTGCTTCTTTCGCTGAGCGTTACGCCAACGATAACTCAATGGGGGAAAATAAGCCTATGGATGGGCACATCCCAGGCAATTCTCGCTACTGCTACAACTGTGGAAACACCCAAGACATTGTTTGGGACCCAAGTCAAGAATACGGTACTGGATGGATTTGCCGTGGTGGTTGCTAACTAAGAGTCTAAACCCCTTATAACATAAGGGTAAAAGAAAATTCGGAATCGGGTCTAGGGCCGGTGACGCGCGGTGCCTGTTTTAACTTAACTAGGAGTACAACTTATGTTCAACAGCAGAGAAGCTGCAAAACACGATAAGCAATTCAAGACTGGCGGACCTGCCAACGCTATGACGCTTATCTTCCAAGAGGGTACTGGCTACGCCACCCACAAGGAAGACCCTGAGTACTATCATGTGCCTCATGCTGCTGAGAAAGCCGCTAATCACTACATAGGTAGCCTTGGTGAGGGCGAAGAGCCCAATCCTGACGCAGTGCGTTTGTTTGGCTTGAAGCAAAGCAAAAAGGGCGACTGGTATCACAGTCGCGCTCACTCGCAGCTTGCCAACGTTAAAACCGCAAGTGACTACATGACCGTTGCTGTTCGCAACAAGACCACTGGTAAGCCTTACAAGCTCGAGCAGGGTATCCATCAACCTACTATGATGATTGCTCCCAGCGAAGAGGGCCACCTGGATGATCGTGCTTTCCGTGCCGGTGAACACGTGAATGCAAAGACTGGTGAGCGTTTGATGGTCCACCCACTCTCAGCTTTGGGCCAATCGCACATTGAAACGATCATGGCATTCAACGAGGGTAAGCGTAATGGCATCAAGGACCCTAAGTTCTACCGAGATGCCATGAAAACTGTCAGTGATCACACCCATGGTGACCTTGCAGTGCACCACGCATTCAACCACACCATCAATAACATGTGCAATACGCACGATGCTATCGATCCTGTTGAGCAAAATGTCATCGATCAGGGTAAAACTGCCCGTTTTGTTAAGTGTTTCTGCCCATACTGCGTTGTAAATGACAGTACTCACCCCACAAACCAGCTTTGGGACATGCAACACCACGAAGAAGCAGCCAAAAGAACTCAAGATCCCAAGATTAGAGCCGCTTATTTCGCTGGTTTCCCCGTTTCTAAGGAAGCTGGAGAGTTTGGTAAGGTCGGAAGACGTTCACACCACCGTGTTTTGTATGGTACGAAGGCTGAACAGACCATTATCAACCACCATGTCAACTTTAGACAGGACGAAGACAACCATGCAGCTGTAGTTGCACCAAGAGTACGTCATCGTGCGAGAGGTGGAGAGGGTGTTTCTCACCTTTACAGTCCTTCAACAGCTATAAATAGAGCTGTTCACGCTGATGATAGCTACTCTGGCGAATAAATTTTAAAGTTTTATCTTAAAATCTATTGACAAAATTTAAAAAATCCTCTTATATATATAACTAAGGAAAACATGTCAAACAACTGTGACTGTGAAACTTGCAAGAACATAGCAAAGTACAGTGATACTACAGAGAAAAGTGCATATGTCTCCCGGTTTAAGGAGAGTATTGCCCAGATTTCCTCTCTTTCAGATGATTTCTCCATCGATAAGCCAAAAGATGACGATGAAGACCACACTTATCGTATTAACGTAAGTGAATACTGTCAGCATGACGGTGTTTTTGTAGAATATTCAAGAGAAATCACCTTTTCTGCTTTCCAGATGATCATGGAAGAGCTTTTTTCGTCAGATGAAGACGATTTTGACCTAGATAACGACGAATATGAAGATGATATACGCGTTTTTGGCAGTTTAGACGAAGTTATTGACTACCTTCAGCAAGATAGAAGGGAAAAAGACTAATGACCGTCGAAGAACACGACCAGAACATCACTCATCATTACACCGTTCACTATCCACCTCACCCAGAGCGTGAAGATGACCCACATTACGTCGATTTTCACCATTTCCGTGAGAAAACGAAGGCAACAGCTAAATGTGCTATCGGTGAACACCGCAATGACTTCAGTGAGTGCGACTCTGAGCACCCTTTGGAGCTTCACCACACTCATATTGAGTTCTCATTGCAGAATGGCGTCGATCTTAAGTGGCTCGAAGTCGATTACCCCGGCGTTAGCGACCCAGACACCGTTGGTGCATGGGTAGAGAGCGCAACAAACCTGGAATGGCTATGCCTTTTCCACCACAGAGGTCATGGTGGCAAACACGTCACAGCTTACAGTGACTTTGAGGCAGCAAAATACGTGAGAGGACTCATCAAATGAGTAATTGGTCTAAAAGATACGCAGCAGAAAGCTGTTCATGCCATGGCTGGCCTAAACTGCAATGCCCTAACACTACTGAAGCAGAAAAACACATTATTTCTGAACTGAGTAGACAAGAAGGGCCATCTATTGGACAAGAACACTCACGCAGTAAAGAAGTAGCCGATTGGATCCTTGGAGAAGATTAATGAATTGGAAAAGAAGATACGCAGCTGAAGATACCTTTGGTTATGGTGATCCACACTACTTTGAGAAGCTGATTGATCACGCCAACTCAGGCAACCCCAAGCTTATTCAAAAGAAGCATGTTGATGATGCTAGGCGACACGGTATTACCGAAGACGAAATGATGCATGCCTATACCCAGGGTCACAATATCAGTTTATATGTTAGTGCACGTGCACGCAATGATCCATGGCTTGGTGGCCCAGAAGCTTTAGAGCCCAGACTGCTAGCTACACATGATGAAGCGATTGACGCTCTCAACAAAAATGTTATTCCCAATCACTATAGCTTGCTTAGATCAGTTGGAGAAACAATAGTCAATGGACGTCATAACCCCAACCCAACACCGCTGAGCCACGATGCTGCTGTAGCAAAATCAGGCAAGATGACTCCGTCAGAACGACAGAAATACTTCTAATGTCTTGGTCAGAACGTTACGCTGCTCGTCCTGACCAATGTCAGCTCTGTGGTGCATCAGATGATGGCACCCACACAATCGTTAGCAGCGGTAGGTGCAAAGACACTACCGATTGCGAGAACACGCAGAAGTACTTAGCAGAGAACCCACAGCCAGAGCCTCCTAAGAAAACTAGGAAAGCACCTTACGTAGACCGCAAGGGTATGGCTGCATGTGCTCATGGCGACTGCCAAGGTAAGAAGTACGAAGCAAAATACATGCATTGGTCTGATTCTTCAGTGCCAAGGCCATATTGCAACACTCACTCGTTCCTTGCAGGCAAAACTGGTTTGACTTTTAGTCAATGGAAAGATGTTTATGGGAGATAATAATGACTGATCGTATTGTTGGTAAATTAGGTAAGCTAGATCCTAAGCGCCCTGCTGGGTTGCACATGCTTGCTTTCTATCAGGGCAACCCGTTGCCAGCTGCACCAGAGAGCGTAGCAGTGCCAAACGTAGATAATTGGGGAATGTTAGGAAATGATAAATATGGGGATTGTACTTTTGCTGGTATTGTTCACGCCAGAATGGCTAACGCTGCTTTCTTACAACTTACAGAAGGATTCCCTTCTGACACCGAAGTCGAGCAAAGTTATCTCAATTATACGAATGGACAAGATGCTGGAGCGGTCGAGGCGGACCTACTAAAGTACTGGCAGACCAACGGCTTGTTCAACACAAAGCTTGCTGCGTTCGCCCCTACTGACCATGCTGACCTTGATGAGCTCCGTAGCGTAATTGCCTCATATGGGCTTGTATACATTGGTGTAAAGCTCCCAGTCACCTTCCAGCAGCAATTCCTTGACAACCAGCCATGGGACCTTACAGGCACTCCTGCTGACAATCAGATCGAAGGTGGCCACTGTGTCATCCTCGTAGGTTACGACAAGGACTACGCTGAATGTATTACCTGGGGTAAAGTGCAGAAGGTAACGTGGAGATGGCTGCAAAGCTACATGGAAGAGAGCTGGGCTCTCATCACTCCAGAGATTGTTGAAAAGGGTCAATATGGCGATATGCGCCTTGAAGACCTCACTACTGACCTAGGAAAACTATAATGGCTACTATCCCACCAAGACTTAATGAGATCCTTGAAGAACAAGGTGACAAGGTTCGAATTGTTGCTAACGTTGGCCCAATGCAATACAAGACTGGTGGCACGTTCTCTGGTCTTCTTGTTGAAGCAATGGTTGGAGACGAAAGAATCGGTTATTTCACTGCTGAAAAGCAAGCTAGTGGCAACTACATCATGGATGGTGTTTACGTCGAGCCAGAATACCGAAACCAAGGCATTGCAACAGAAATGCTGCGCAAAGCGCACGCAACTGTTAACGTTATTCCTTATGCATTGACAGATAACCAAGTTTACCAGTCAGAAGCTGGTAAGGGGTTCGCTGCTAAGGAACTTCGCATGGTCACAGCAAGCACAATTGTGACTGCTGGTCCTCTTCTTGCTATCCCAGAGCTTCTTGGTGCTGGAGAAGCAGTCGCTGGCGCTGGAGAGGCCGCTGCAGGTGCAGAAGGTGGTGGCCTTAGCGATGCATTGAAGAACTTGCCTAGTAGCAACTCAAGCGGTAATGAAAATGGCGACAATAGCAATGATATCAACAATACGCCAGATTCTGGTGGTGGACAGAGCTTTGCAAGCCCTGCTAACCCCGTAGTTGGTAGCATCATGCCTCTCGAGACTCACCCATTGGCTCCTACTAAGCCAATCACAGTTCCACCTTTCACTGTTCCTGGTAAGCCATCAAAGACTCCTCCTAGCACACCACAACCATCTCCCACAACTTGGCAGCCAGCTCCTAAAACAATTGGTGATAAAACAGAAGCTATGCCAGAACCTTCTCTTGAAGAAGAAACTTCTACTAAGAGTGAGCAAGAGACTAGTAACCCACCACAACAGAAAACTAAGCTTGAAACTGGTCAAGAACCAATGCCTACAAAGCAAACGCCAGAAAAAGGGTCATCTGGTCCTGGAGCAGGAATTAACCTTGAGCTTAATTTCCCACAAACTATATCTAACTTCCCAACGCCAGCTCGACCAATCACTGGTAGCAGCAATAGATTAATTGATTTGTTGAATGAAGATCGTTTCAATTCAACTAACAATGACAAACCAACCAGCTGGGAATAAGAGTTAAAATAGCCCCCAAGGCGCACTAGTCATTGATGAGATACGCTACGCAGGATAACGGTAATTACGGAGACGATGCTTCGCTACGAGGCATTGAAGACGCTACCGAAGAAGACGATGCAGGGTTTGGCCTTCCAGGACAAAGCCAAGTCGGTACTGTTGGCCACTTTAGATTTGCAGACATTGGTAACGAAGACGAAAACTCTACGAGATTGACTGCTTTGGGCGATGAGCCTAAGGATACAATTGATCTCGAGGGGCAACCACCAGTTGTAAGCAATGAAGGGCTTTCTAGCGTATCTCCAGGATCGCTATCAACAATTATTGGAGCAAACATGAGCATGAATGCAAGAATTGCATACGTGATGGAGAATGGTGAGCCATTCTGTAATCACTGCGAAAAGACATACTTCCCAGGAACACGCATTGCATGCACAAATTGTGGTTGCAACCAGCCTGCTAATGACCACGGCATTGGCGAAAATAACTTCTCGGGTGAGAGCCTTACAACAGTAGAAGGCCCTACTGCTGGCGACCTTGATGCTGGGCGTGACATCGTTAAGGAAGAAGCCAAGATGGGTGCCGCTGGTGCTTTCTACGCTATGTTCAAAGAAGCTAACGACAGTGAGCTTTACTACCAAGGCTACGGCGATGCACAAGCCGGTAAGCCAATGGACGAGGATCTTGCCCTCTTGAGCAAGGACTACTACAACGGTTACACACAATACAAGTTCTACAACAAGACCCCTCAGCAGAGCGAAGGTCAAAGCTTGTATGACATTAAACCAAATAGCAACTTAATTCCTCGTTCACACGATATGACACCTGGCGAAGCTGATCGTGGTCCTCTTGAGCTGACTGATGGTTTTGGTCACGCCACTGCATCCAAGCAAGCCGGTATGTATGATGCTGCACACATGTTCATGGATCGTAAAGACTCCCAAAAGGATGATACCAATAACTATCATGCAACTTTGCGTGATAATCACCTCAATGCTGCTAACAAGTTGCAGGGTAACACTCCATGGACAGGAAGAACAAACTCCGATGGTTCTCCAGAGTTTCATGGTGCTGATACTTTCCATGGTAACAACCCTGATCACAGAGAAGCTTACTTCGCACACATGGATGCAGCAGAAGCACATGGAAAAGCTATAGCGACTCCTGGAACTGGCATGAACTACAACAAAGCTAAAAACAATGCAGATGTTGCTTCTAGAGCAGCTTGGGCAAAAGACCCAACGAACCCACCTGCTGCAAGAACTTCATCTATCGGTCTCCCCGTTGATGTTCTCGAAAAGTTCTTTAGGTTCTAATATGGAAAAATGTTTTATATGCAGAAAGGGTGAGCTTGTTAGAACATCTAGCAAGGCTGGCCCAGAAATCTATTGCAATGGTTGCCGCCGCGTAATTCTTAGCTCATATCTTGGTTTTAGCATCACTGCTGCCAATATTAAGAACGAGCTGAGAGAATGCACTATTGAAACTGCAGAAGGCACTAAGCCTGGCTGGAAGGGTCCTGGAGACAGAGCCAAGTGTCACCCATACGAGCCTGGTCAAAAGGAAAGTGAAGAAGATGCACTTGATAAGGCAGCTGATTCAGTTTACTCTTGGAGACACCGCAAGGGTGCATCAAAGATCGTTAACGCACTTGCTTATTTTGAAGGTGCTCCCGATCTGATTGTCCCACAGGCAGCAAGCTCACAGAACTTTGCCAACAACGGTCCTAACCCAGCTCCTCCTTCGGGAAAATCACAAGATTTTTCTGCCACTAACCAAAGTCCTATTGGCCAAGCTACTGCTCCCAATGACCTTCAACCCGGTGAGCTGAATGGTGCTAACCCATTGAATAGTGGTACTACTGCTAGCAAGAAGCTAGCCGAGTTGCTTTCAGAAGAGTTGGGCCCTAGTTTTTGCACAGAACATATGACACACGATGAATGTAATCATAGCCGTAACGCGCAATAGTGTTTGAGGAAAAAGAAAGATTCCATTATGAACTACGAAAATATTGAGATTGAAGCCAAGACCGCAGCTGCTGATGCACGCTGGTTTAATGGTACCTCAGAGAGCATCTTGACACGTCTTGACAGGCTGCAGGACATTCTGGACAAGACTCGTATGGCTGCTAGCAACCCTAACGTTGGTCAAAGAGAGATCGAGCGCTATGCTAACATCATCACCGAGCTTGGTGCTGAGAAGGAATCGCTCGAGAAGCTGGCTTCAGAGTACGTTGACTTTGACACTGAGGACTACCTCAATAGCTTGCCTGGTGGCACAATTGCTAAGGAATATCGCGTTAGCAGTGCTGGCACAAGTGACCTTGGCGAAGACGATGGCAGCCTTTTGTACCGTACAGCTGCTGGCATTGAGAACGAGTTTGAGTCAGCTGACTGGATCAACTTCGTTACCGCTGGTGCTGAGGTTTGGGTCGAAGACCAACACAACCGCCTTCTGGGCAGCCAGCTTGACACACGTGAAGCTGCTGTTTACTACGTAGAGCGTAAGACGCTTCCTATCCTTGACACTGTAAAGCGTGCATCTATCATTGAAAACTTTGTTGACAATGTAGAGATTTGCCGTCGTGCTAAGAACGAGGGTGCAGGCTTCCGCAGCATCAAGAGTGCTAGCGCAAACAAGCTGTCTGCTCGCCTTGTTGAGCAATCAATTGATGAGTCGTTCGGAGATGGCCTTAACTGGCTGTAACAATGGACAATTGGAATGGCTTTAGAGTCGTCAGTGCAACAGAAGTAGAAGACGACACTAGAAACCCAGAATATGAAGAAGATGTTAGTGATTTGGTCACTGCTCTGAAAAGAATGCTTGCTGAAGCATACGTTCTCTATCACACTATTCATGGTTTCCACTGGAATGTTGTTGGTAATGACTTCTATCAATATCACAAGTTCTTTGATGAGATCGTAGATGATATCTACGAAAACATTGACCCAATTGCAGAAAACATCAGAAAGCTTGATGCTAAAGCTCCTTTTGTAATGAGCCAATTGTCTGGACTTAGTAGAATTAAAGAAGTAGGTTCTAACGATGATGATGCACGTAATCTTGCTAAGCAATTCTTAGATATGAATAACGAATACATTGATCACATTAAAAAGGTCTTTGTTCTTGCTGACAAAGATAACGAGCAAGGTATTGCAAACTTCATTGCTGAACGCATTGATCAACACCAAAAGTGGAGTTGGTTCTTGAAGGCGTCTACCGAGGCATAATGGATTCTGTAACAGAGAACATTGGCAACGTAGTCGCTTTGATGACAGCAATCATCAGCGGCCAAGAGGAACTAGCTTATGAAATGGTCCTCGAGAGTGATCCCATCCAACTCTTCAGCTCACTTGCTGGTGTTATGATGGTGTTTATCAATAAACTATCAAGCGTAAATGGGATCACCCCAGAAGAGTGCCTAAAGAACTTGGCACTTGTAGCTTACAAAGCTAACTAAATATGGCATTAGAATTACCTGAAGGTATTACGTACAACGATAATATTTCTAACGAAATAGAACTAGAATTTGTAAACGAAGTTGTAAATGATACAAAATGTAACGTATGTGACTTGCATTTTCAAGCTTCACTCGTTACAATTAATAACAAGCACGAAGGTATCGTAAAAACGTTACCTAGTGAAATTATCCTGTGGAAGAACGTTTTGCCAAAGGATCGCGTTAGATGCATAAAAATGATCAACGAGACTCTCATTGCAAAACTTGATAAACACAAGGAAAGGCATAGCAATGATTAGATACAGCAACAAGCCAGATAAGAATGCCCGCGTCATCACAGATAGCCCTACTTCAACAATTAAGACAACTAAGGACGTAGCTGGTCTTAATGATGAAGATAAGCCTAGCGAGAACTATAGAGACTTGCAGGATCTTGATGCAGAGGACCAGAACTAAGGAATAGTGTGACGAATAGCTCTGTCGAGAAAGACCCAGCAACACACATCGTTATCCCGGACACCCAAGCTAAAGATGGGGTCCCAACCGACCACCTCACTTGGATCGGTAACTATATTGTAGAAGAGTTCCACAACCAAGATGTGAAGATCATTCACCTTGGTGACCACGCTGATATGCCAGCCCTTTCAATGTACGATAAGGGTAAGAAGAGCATGGAGGGTCGTCGTGTCAAAGCAGACATTGAAGCTGCCAATGAACACTGGCACATCCTAAACCAGCCTCTTTATGACTATAACGAAAACAAGCGTAAGTCTAAGCATGCTATCTGGAACCCAGAGCGTCACATTCTTCTTGGTAACCACGAAGATCGTATCAACCGTGCAACAGAGATGGATGCACAGATTGATGGCCTATTTAGCACAGATGACCTTGACTATGCCCGTAGCGGTTGGAGAGTTAGCCCATTCAAGCACATTCTTTGGCTTGATGGTGTAGCTTACAGTCACTTCTTTTATAACCCTATGACGGGAAACCCCTATGGTGGTACGATTGATGCTCGTCTGAAGAATATCGGCCACTCATTTACTATGGGTCACCAACAAACGTTCCTTTATGGCATGCGTTACGTAAATGGTGGAAGAGATGAGAATGATGCGTTCTCACAGCATGGCCTTGTAGCCGGTGCTTGTTACCTGCACGATGAAAACTACAAGGGACCACAAGGCAATGCTCACTTTAGAGGTATTGTCGTTAAGCATGGTGTCCAAAACGGTAGTTATGACATCCAGCAGATTTCACTTGACTCTTTGTGCCGTAGATATGAGGGAATGAGCCTCGAACGGTTTAAAAAGCTCAAGTATCCGCGTATGTAGTATATGGCATCTGCAAATACTCCTCAGCGCAAGAACTTTCGCTGCGTCTTTAACCGTTATGTCTCAGAATATAACAAGGACGCAGTCGTTCGTTCAATCATGTCGCAGTTCGAAGGATACTTTGCTGATCCTGAAGTTACTTTGATGGATGATGGGTTTATCCTATCTCTTCAACTTGGTGATAACCTTTCAGCTACGATGGCAAGAGACAAGATTCTCTGGAACCAGTTCGTAGAGAGCGTAACTGCTGCTGATGCCATCCGTAAGATACAAATCATCCGTTTACCTAAGGCTGGCAAAGAGAATGAGGGCACCGTAGGCGCCTGGGGGCCACACGGCAGTGATTCTGGTGTTGATGAGAAGCTTAACGTACCACTAGACCACGATCCACAATACACGATCGGTCCTAATGAAGACGGATCGCTTGGTTGGCATGCTAGCGTACACTACGCTGACCCAACCAGTGAAATCTTGCCAACTGTCTATGGTCCAGGTGCTGAAGAAAGCCAACCTGTTGACGAAGACACCCCAAGTGACATTACTGACATGGATAGTGATGGAGCTACCCCTCTAGACGGTGGTGCACCAGCTAAGAATCACCCAAAACTGTTTATGGGTTTCAAGATCGTTGCTATTGACAGCGATACTGGTGGTGCTTTCACTCTTAACCGACCAAACGAGTTCCAGAGTGTCAATGATGCTCCTCGAGACGGTGGGCTTCACCAAGAAGCCACTCCAGCTACTGGTATTGGTGGTGGAGCTCCAATTAGTGGTGCTAGCTGGTACGTAACGCAACCTGGGAACGAACAAGGTACAGATTTGGGTACTGAGCGAGTCAAAAGCGATGCTTCAGCTGCTCCATTCGGGAACATTGCCGTTGGTAGCAGAACTGTAGATGAGCCAATCGAAGAAGACGTTGAAAGTGCTGTTGACCTGCCACAAGCACGTGGTGGTGGTCAGTCTGTGCCAGATGGTGGTGCAGTAGAGGGCTGGTTCGCCAGTAATCACTTTGGTTTGAATGAAACATATGGATATGAAGGTGATGTAGATGACTACGACATATAAGGTATATGCCGCAGGACAAGACCCAACAAAGTATGTACCAGGTGACTTCATCCTGGTTTCATCTAAGGGCATTCTAGCTAAGTTCATTCGTTTTGGTCAATTCATCCGTTACCACGGAAAGATGAAGCCTTTTGCTCATTGGAACCATGCAGCTATGATCATCGATGAAGGTGGAACCATCGTTGAGGCTGTTGGCCGTGGTGTTATCGTAAGCAACATTAGTGAATACAAAGACGTAGAGTATTACTACGTTACAACAAAGCTTAACAAGCAAAGCCGTGATCAAACGGTTTCTGCTTGCAAGAGCTTCATTAAGGATAAGTATGGTTTCCTAACCATCTTGAGTATTGCCTTGGAGTTGCTGACTGGTATTAAGATGCAGTTCACAAATAGCAACACCATGATTTGTAGTGCCGTAGTAGCACAATCCTTGTGGGCAGGCGGCATTGTATTCGACCGCAACCCTTACCAAATGATGCCAGCTGATCTTGCTGCTTCTTTCAATATTTTGACAGAATTGCCAAATAATTGATAATAGCTTGATTTATGCAAATATTGCATATATCATAAAGTTATGAAAAAAGCAGTCATTACAATCAGTTATGACCCTCGTGACGCTCAGAGCGATGAGCTTGCAAGCCAAGAAATCAGTGAAACAATGGCTGGTCTTTTGAATAGCTTGCGAACCCAAGTTAATGGCGTACAGGTGTCGGTGAAGTTCCAAAACAACAAGGAGAATAAATAATGTCAGATCCAATTAACACAACAACAACTAGAGCTATAGGCCGTGCCTTTGTTGCTGCTATCGTTGGTGCTCTTATCGCTTGGGGTGCAACCAAGTGGGGTAAGTTCAACACCGGTACGTTCGCTGCGTTGACACCTGTCGCTTCTGGCCTGTACTACACGGCTATCACTGCCTTGGAGAAGAAGTACCCCAATCTTGGTTGGTTGCTTGGTACCCTTCCTCAGCCTAAGACTGCTGCTGTTGTCGTAGAACCTACGCCAGCACCCGTTGCTAAGAAGGCTCCTGCTGTCAAGAAGGCTACGCCTAAGAAGTAACGCAGTTTAGGCCTTGTAGCTCAGTTGGTTAGAGCACCACCCTGTCACGGTGGGGGTCGTGGGTTCGAGTCCCATCAAGGTCGCTATGAATAAATCAATTAACTTAGATATGTTAATGACTAACGACCTTTACTTCCATTGTGATAAAGGCCATGGTGATTGCATTGTTGCATTGCATGTTTTGAAGAAGTTGTGTGAAAACAACAAACAAATTAAATGCAACATCTTAATTCCTGCTCAGTATCGTTCTCAACTTGTTGAGCTGATCCAAGATACAAACGTAAGCTTTATTGATGCACCACACCCACGTTATTCAATTGACTTGTGGTGCCACGCTTTGCTTGGCGATAGCATTTATGATCCTATCCACTACTCGAAGCAGGACAACACCCTTAGCAGCTACTCAATGTGGGTATATGAAATGGGTAACTACCTGCACCAGTACAACTTGCCTCACCTAAACAAGCCATTCAACTCTATTGATGATGTTGTACTTGATGAAGAGTGCTTTGCCGAGGATGTACTCGATGGCGAAGAGTTTGACTGCCTAGTAATTAATGGATACCCTGTTAGCCCAGTCCTTCTTATGTCTAGAGAAGAACAAGACAAGAACTTTGCTGCATTGCTGCAATACTTGACCGATGAGGGTAAGAAAGTCATTACTACTGTCAAGGTGGAAGGCTACCGCAGCACTCAAGATCACAATTTGACTTTGGTTGATATTGGTAAGCTAGCTAAGCGTTGTAAGGCAGTTGTTGGCGTACCAAATGCACCTTTCATTGCTGCTGTTAACAAGTGGAGCATGGAAACGGTTGGTGAGTTCATCTCTCTGCTTGACCGAGTTAATACAAATGTTCCTTACCGTGATATGGCTAGAACATTTGACATCAATAAGAAGTTCAGCACCGTCAAGTCATTGTACGAGTTGATCTAATGAAGGCTGCCGTTCTCAAAGAGCTCAACGCTCCTCTTTCTATTGAAGATGTTGGCCTTACTGAGCTCCAAGTGGGTCAAGTACAGGTTCGTGTCCTTGTCAGCGGTATCTGTGGCTCACAACTACACGAGATCAATGGCAACAAGGGTAATGGCAAGTTCCTTCCTCACCTTATGGGTCATGAGGGTTGTGGCATTGTAGAAGACATTGGCCCTGGAGTAACCACTGTTAAAGTAGGTGACAAGGTTGTTATGCACTGGCGACCAGGTACTGGTATCGATGCTGCGTTTCCTCAGTACACCCTTGGTGACAAGACTTTTAGTAGTGGCAAGGTAAATACTCTTGCTCAGTGGGCTATCGTGTCAGAGAACCGACTCACTACAGTCCCTTCAGAGACCCCTAATGACCTCGCTGCGCTCCTTGGATGCAGTTTGACTACCGCACTAGGTATTATCGACAATGAGTGCGATTTTAAGTTTGGTGAAAGCGTTGCAGTTGTCGGTACGGGTGGTGTAGGGCTTAACCTCATCCAAGGTGCAGCTATGCGTAGCCTTAGCCCAATTGTTGCTATTGACAACAATGAAAGCAAGCGCGACCTTTCATTCATGGCTGGTGCTGACTTCTTTTACAACACTTCAGAAACAGAGTTTGAAGGTAAAGTAGACGTTGTTATTGATACGACTGGAAACGTCGATGTTATTAAGAAGAGCTTTGGCTATCTATCTAACAATGGCCGAATGATTCTTGTGGGTCAACCCAAGCCAGGAACGTCACTTGAAATCGTCAATGCACTCAGCTTCTTTAATGGTAATGGTCTTAGTATCAAGGCTACCCAGGGTGGCAAGACAGATCCTTCTAACGATATCTTGCGTTATGTTAAGCTCGAGAAGGCTGGGAAGCTTTATATTGATGAGTTCATTACTCACAGATATAAACTTGACGAAGTAAATGAAGCATTTGATACACTTAGAAGCGGCATTGCCGGTAGAATAATGATTGAGATGGAATAATGGCAGATAGAAGCACAGAAGCAATGACATTGATGTTCTCTAAATATAAGAGAAATAATATCTTTGTAGAAACTGGTACACAACATGGCTATACAGTAGAAATAGCACTTGGTCTTGGTTATGAAAAGGTTATAACTGTTGAGTTCAATAAATCTTTCTACGATAATTGTTGTAGCAAGTTTGATAATGACAACAGAGTAGTGTTATTTCTAGGCGACTCAAAAGAAAAATTATCAGAGATGATTGAGCCTTATGATGTCCCGCTAGATTTCTGGCTCGATGCTCACAGCGCAAGCGGTGACCCGAATGTAGAACACCCAGCAGTTCCTTTGATGGATGAGTTAAACGTAATCTTTGCTCGCCCTCGCAAAGCTCACACTATTCTGATTGATGATATTGATCTGCTTGGTGATTCTTCTAGTGGTATGGCTCTTGATTTTGGTGATGAAGAAACTACAAAGCAAAAATTAATTAACTATATTAAAGAGTATGACAACGCATGTGAGTTTGATTACGATGAAGATAAAAAAATTCTAATTTGCAATCTATCTGGAAAGGCCAATTAATGTTAAACGAAAGATCAAAGCAAGTACGCAGAGATGCTATTGAGATTAGCAAAGCTAATGGTGGTTATCATTATGGCGGTAGCTTTAGTTGTACTGAAATTCTGATCAATCTTTTTGATAAAATCATGGGAAAGAATGACCGTTTTGTTTTGAGCAAGGGGCACAGCTGCTGGTCATACTATGTGCTTTTGCGTGAACAAGGTTATAACCCCACCCTTGAAGGTCACCCTCATTATGAGCCTGAGAATGGCATTTATTGCACCGCAGGTAGCATGGGACATGGTTTCCCAGTGTCTATGGGGATGGCTCTTGCTCGTAAGCTCAACAACTCAAATGAAAAAGTGTTTGTTCTTATGGGTGATGGCGAATGCCAAGAAGGCACTACTTGGGAATCAATTCTTATTGCTGCACGCCTAAAGCTCAATAACTTGGTTGTTATCGTAGATAACAATAAGATCCAGGGTTCTGGGTACGTTGACGAAATCATGCCCGTAGACCGTGCTCTTATTGCTGCTGCACAAGCTGCTGGTTGGGAAGTGCATGAAATTGATGGTCACAACGATGATCTTATCAACATCAATTTTGAAGCTGCAGTATCTCCTACTTTGATTGTTGCAAACACAATCAAGGGTAAGGGTGTAAGCTTTATGGAAAACCAACCTAAATGGCACTCAAATTGGCTAGGTGGAGACCTAGAAAAGCAAGCATTGGAGGAACTGGCATGAGAGTAGCATTCGGTAAGACAATCGTTAAGCTCGCTGAAAAAGATGATCGCATCGTATTGATTACAGGCGACGTAGAGCAAGAGATGACTGAGTTCAAAGAAAAGTTTCCTGAACGGTTCTTCAACCTTGGTCTCACTGAGCAATCAATTACTAGCTTGGCTGCTGGTCTTGCTATCGATGGGTTTCGTCCAGTAGTTTATTCAATTACTCCTTTTGTAATCGAACGACCTTATGAGCAAGTCAAAATTGATATTGATGAACAAAACTTGCCTGTTATGTTGGTTGGTTATTCTGATTATCCAACGCATGGTCCTACTCACCGTCCGCTCAACCCTGAACGCTTAGCTACGGTATTCAAAAATGTACAAAGTTACTTTCCTACTAGCCGTGAAGCTACAGAAAAGGCTATGATTGATGCATATTTGATCAAGGCCCCTGCCATGATCTATCTTAAAAAAGATGGCTTACCTATTTTCTAATGACTAAAATTTTAGTAATAGGTGAAAGTTGCATGGACGTATTTGTTTATTGTGATGCAATGCGTCTTGCACCCGATATTCCAGTACCTGTGCTAAACGCCATGCATGAGGTAAAGAATCCTGGTATGGCACTGAACGTGTTAAACAACATCAAAAAGTTTGCGGATGACGTCAACATTAGAACCAACCATAATTGGCGGTCTATTACTAAGACAAGATACGTTCATGAAGCAACTAACCACATGTTTATTAGAGTCGATACAGAGCCAAACTATGGTAGGTTTAAAAACGATATCGATTACAGCGAATATGACATTGTAGTTATTTCTGACTATAACAAAGGTTATCTAACAGAAGACGACATCAAAGATATTTGTAAGTCACACCCACGTGTATTCCTCGATACTAAGAAGAAGCTAGGGAAGTGGGCCAAAAAGGCTTTCATCATTAAGATCAACGATTACGAATACAAGAACTCTGACCCCAAAGTTACAGAATCTTTCAAGAAGAAGATCATCCATACGATGGGTGGAGATGGTTGCGAGTACAACGGTAACCGTTATCACGTTGACAAGGTAGAAGTCAAGGACTCCTCAGGTGCAGGCGATGCTTTCATGGCAGCACTTGTCGTTGAGTATGCTAATTGCGGCAATATCATCAAAAGCATTGAGTATGCTAATAAATGCGCTTCTGAAGTGGTAAAGCATAGAGGGGTTACAACGATATGATCATTTTGACTGGTTCAGAAGGTTTCATTGGTAGAAACTTTAGCAAGGTTCTTTCTAACAAGCCTTTATTGCCTATTGATAAAGAAGATGCTTATCACTTCCTTTATAACTTTAAAGAATGGGATAAAGTTGATCTTATTTTGCACCAGGGTGCTATCTCCAGCACTACTGAAAAGGATGTTAAGAAACTGTATGCCTGGAACGTTGAATACACGATAGACCTCTTTGAGATTGCTATCTCTTTTGGTATCCCTGTTAAGTATGCTTCTTCTGCTTCCGTTTATGGCGATTTGCAGGGTATTCCTAACCCTAAGAACCAATATGCTATGTCAAAGCTGACAGTTGACTACTGGGTGCAAGATAACATGGATAAGTTCTCTCTTATCCAAGGTTTTCGTTACTTCAACGTATATGGTGATTATGAAGGCCGTAAAGGTGACCAGGCAAGCCCTGTTAGCAAGTTCTCAGCCCAAATTAAAGAGACAGGCTCTCTAAAGCTGTTTGAAGGCTCAGAGAACTTCAAGAGAGACTTTGTCTGCGTTGATGACCTTGTTGAAATCGTTCTCAACAACGATAAGCCTTCTGGCATCTATGATCTTGGCACAAGCAACCCAATTAGCTTTAAAGACGTTGCTGAGTCAGTTGCATACCTTTATAACGGTGCTATAGAATATGTACCGTTCCCAGAACACCTGGTTGGCAAGTATCAGACGTATACCTGTGCTAAGCCAGAGTGGGGTGACTACAAATTCAAGACTGTAGACGAGTATCTAAATGGATAAGAAGATCTTTTTAACTGGCACGTTTGATGTCATTCATAAAGGCCATGTAGCACTTCTAAAACATGCCAAATCGCATGGTGACACCCTAACTGTTGCTATCGACACTGATAGGCGTGTAAAAGAGAAGAAAGGCTCTGATCGACCTTTCCATAATCAGTATGATAGACAATTTGTTATTGATGCTTTTAAGTATGTTGATCAAACGCTACTCTTTGACTCAGATGAAGAACTGATCAATATCGTCAAGGCTTTATCCCCAGATATCTGGTTTGCTGGTGCTGACTGGTTCGGCAAGGACTTCCCTGGTAAAGAGTACGCAAAGAAGATTGATTATTTCACTAGACTTGAGCCTTATTCAACCACTAGGATCTTAGAACGATGAGATACGTTGTAGATATTGATGGCACCATCTGCACACTTACTGATGGTAAGTATGAAAATGCACTGCCTGTTCAAGAACGTATTGATCAGATAAACAAGCTTTATTCAGAGGGTCATACAGTCGTTTATTTTACGGCTCGAGGTATGCATAGGACAAATAATGACCCAAAGCTTGTAGAAATACTTTTCCGTGACATTACGGAGCGTCAGCTTAAGCAATGGGGTTGTAAGTACCATCATCTAATCATGGGTAAACCTTCTGCTGATTTTTACATCGATGACAAAGGAATAAACAGTGATGACTTCTTTGAATAAGGAATTTGTAGAAAAGGGCTGGGGTTATGAAGAGATTCTTTGTAACTCTGAGAAGTACTGCGCCAAGATCTTGCACATGAATAAGGGTAAGAAGCTTTCTTACCATTATCACAACATCAAGGACGAAACCTTCTACGTAGAGAACGGTAAGGTCATCGTACTTTACGGTGAGACAGACGATATCGAGCTCGCACAGGAAAAGGTGCTTAATGCGGGAGACCTTTTCCACGTACCTGTCGGTTTACGTCACAGAATCATTGGTCTAGAGAATTCACGCGTATTTGAGTTCTCTACCCAACACTTCGACTATGATAGTATCAGAGTGGTCAAAGGAGACTAGTTTTACAATCCCAGGTAGCTCAGCGGCAGAGCAAGCGACTGTTAATCGCTCGGTCGTAGGTTCGATCCCTACCCTGGGAGCATAAGGAATGATGGCTGAGTGGTCGAAAGCACCGGTTTGCTAAACCGGCGAGGTATCAAAGCCTCCGTAGGTTCGAATCCTACTCATTCCGCTGCATGCCATGCAATAAACATTGAGGGATGGTGTAATGGCAACACGGGAGCCTTTGGAGCTTTTGTTGAAGGTTCGAGTCCTTCTCCCTCAGCAAATCGATGGGTGGCGGAGTGGCCAATCGCGTCTGGCTGTAAACCAGATCCTTCGGGTACGGGAGTTCGAATCTCTCCCCATCGACCATTTAAAACATGCTCTATCTTATAACAGGTATTAGGCATATATTGCCTACTGTCCAGCGTTCCTAAGGGAACAGTATAAGGAGTAACACGATGACCTCGATGTTCGATTACGATGACTCAGTAAATATGGCATTTGATGCCAAGCTTGCTGGTAAGAAGCTTGTCACTGCTAAGCACGAGCTGCTTACCAACACAGGTGATTTCTTGTTCATGGCTCACAGCGATAAGGAGCTTGCTTTCCGCATGCAAATGGTCGAAGAGGACATCGAGCGCACTGCACACCGCAGACTCGCCAACGTCAGTGACTCCAAGGCTAAACTCGTACGCGCTGTACACGAAGAGTGGCAGCTCCGTCACGCATCTTGCCAATTCTGCAAGATTGCTGCTGAAACCACATTTGCTGGTGGTAATGGTGATGACCCCAACAATGCTAATAAGAAGACTCCTCCACAGTACAATCCTAAGTCTGGCCCTAACGATTACCACAAACACTATGAGCCACGTGAGGATGATCGTTGTAAGAAGTGTGGTGCTAGTGGCCTTCACAATTGCATTGGTAGCAGAGTTGACAAGGGCATTGATGACTCCAGGAAGAAGTTTAACAACCCTGAGCCCACTCAAGAGCACGACAAGTTTACGAGCCCTATGAAGCACAATCCTTTTCACAAGAACTACCCAGATCAATACAACAAGTAATATCAACCTTTGTTGAATCGTTAGGTTGATATGGCTAAAACATTTAATTCTAAGTACTCTTCGGGTACGGGTGCCATTAGTAATGGAGACCCTGAGTGGTATTTGAGAAAAGATAACACACAATCAGGGCAAAAAGAACCAGGGCCTAGAAAATATAAGAGAACAGAGCACCCTACTGCTCCTACGTCAGTTTCAACGCCTAAAAAGCTTTATACCAGCGAAGAAGACGCTCTTAAAGACATTTTGAATAAGCAGGGCCAAACGCCTGGCACGATCAAATATTCTCCTGAATCTATTGAGTTCTTGAAAAAAGCAAATATTATTGCATTGCCATCTTTGGGCAAGACAGCCACATTCAAAATGCTTTTCAACGCTTCTAGCGACGATTACGATCCTGATGACTACGAAGGCAAGCAGGAAGAATGGTCTGATGCAACTGAAGACAAAGAGCCAGAACAAGTTGATACAGAACCCAATGATGAAGAGAAAGCTGAAGAAGAACAAGTAGGTAAGTTCACTTACGATCCTGAAACGCTTCCTGGACACCCAGAAGAAGAATCTCCTCACGAAGCTGAAGAAGCTGAAGAAGAAATCCCAGAGAATGTTTCTCACGAAGAAGAACATGAAGGTGATCAGGAAGAAGATAAGGGTATTCCTATCCAGGCATTGCCACCTGTCAATAAGAAGTTCAATAAGACAAAGTCTGCTCCCACTGATGAAACCCCAGAAGAACACGTACCAGAGTTAGAAGACTTTGAAGACGATGACTCAAGCGCGTCTTCTGGAACTTCTAGAGTGCCTGCTAGCAAACCATCACGTAAGACTACCATTGCTATCCCCGAACACGGTGTGCAGGGTCAAGACCGAGTGCTTGCAATGAAGGGTCGTCAAAACATTGAATCTATCAATAAGATGCTTGTAAGACGCGGAGAGCAAGAAGGTACTGGTTACGCAGGTGCCTTCAAAGACACTTTCGACGAAATAAAGCAAATAAGGCAAAAAAGAGAAGAGCAAGCATTGCTTCCTGCGTCTACACCCTCAACGCCTACTAAGCAAGAGTCACACGTCTTTTGTGGTTGTGAAAAAAGAAGAGGCTTTGAAACACCAGAAAACATCTCCAAGATTAAGCAAAGTGATGATTACAAGAGTGGCATCGCTAAAATCAAAACCGCTCCATTTCCAGATAGCTACCCTGGCAATAAATTTGACCGTGTTGACAAATTTATTGCTGAGTCTTACCGCTGCAAGGGAGATCAATAATGGATACGCATGTTAATATGGGAAAGCGTTGCTGCATAGCTGATCTTAGAGATAGCTTAGCTCCAGAACAAGCGAAGAAATATGATTCTCTGGGCCCGTGCGATAGCATCCAGCGTTCTTCTAGGAAAGCTTTGAAAGCTAGAGCAAAAGGTGCTAAGAGCTACGAGCGTGGTGGCGTAGCAGAGAACAAAGATGGTGAATTCATTTACACTCCATCTGGAGTGACACAGGTTCACACATGCGCAAACCATGCTCTTTTTGTTGGTAATGAAATCGTTGAGATGGAACATGCTGTTGCTAACCAGCGTCCATCTGGTCTGAACCCAGGCGAATCTGGTAAGACAGATCAACGCATTGAAAATAGGAACATTAACAAGACTGAGCGTGCTGTAAGTAGCTTGAAGAGCGAAACGAAGAGACGAGTTGTTAGGAACAAAGAACGTTCTAGAACTCGTGGTATACAAGACAGCGATGCTCCAGTTACAACACCAACACCATATCAGACAGTAACTACAGGTGTTACTTATTTATCTGCCGATGATGAAGCACCAAAGCATGATATTAAGATGCCGAAGTCAAAGGTTAAGGGTTATAACTCTGAGGAATCAACGACACCAGTCGATGAAACACCTACGCCAAAGAGAAGAGAGCGTAAGGTTCAAACAGTTCCTGAAGCTACGCCACCAAGTAACCAACCATCTAATACACCAACAGTTAATATACCTGGGGCAAAGGTACAAAGAATGTTCGATGTTAATGACCTCGAGGAAGACGAAAGTTAATAATGAATAAGTTTGTTTTTAATAAGAACATAGAATACGTTAAGACTTCCGCCAGTAACGATGATCGCATCTTTGTAAACAAGAAGCAGAGAGAATATCAAAAGGCTGAGAGTGAAGCAAGAAAGAAGCGCAAGTCTGTCGAAAAGCGACGTACCCAGGCTGAAGAATTCAATGACGCCCCTTTTGCTATCCAATTTGGTGACAACGACTACCACCCCATTAACAACCCAACTGCAGAACCTAAGCGTTACGAATTCATCCACAAAGACTTGCCTAAGTATTCAGGTGAAAATGAACGTGGTGGTGACTACGCCCGTGAGCTCAAGCAAGACTTGATGCGCAGTGGTGAATACAAGATGATTAGAATTCCTAGATCACAGTACTCACAACACGAAAACGCTGACAAGCTTCTCGAGCTTGCTCCGCATGGCATGATTGGTTTCAGACGCAGAGCAAAAGGCGAAAACATTAGCACTGCTACTGATAAGCTATTACGTGCCAATGCGCAAGGTAGGAAGCAAAGAGCACGTGGTGTTGGAGCAGAAACTGAAAGTCTAGACCCTGATTCGGTAGCAAATACGATTGCTACACACAAGGGTGATGCAATCGACCACCTTATGTCAATGGCTCTCGGCACCGGTCCATACAAAAGAGGTGGAAGCCTTTGTGTTTGTGGCGGAGACTCAGAGAACGGTTGTGAAGTCCCACACGGTCCTAAAGGCAAGGAACCAGAGCAGCTGCCACAGATGGTTCATGGCACAACACCCGGCTACAAGGAAAGACTCCTGCAGAACCCGCTACTTAAAGCATATCGTGAAGTAGATAACGGCAAGGGTCAAAAGAGTGTAGAGCTAGCTCATGCATTCGATGAAGGTGGCCCAGAAGGCACCTATATGCCTATGATCCACTTTACGCCTGGCGGAGATCATGTAAAGCGTTACACCAGATATGAGACGCTTAAAGCTGGTCAGCAGACTGTTGGAGACTGGGAAACTACTACACATGAGGAGCACCCTTCGTGCGCATGTGGTGATGGTAAAATCAATTCCAACCAGAATGATAACATCGTAGGTTGCCGTTGCTGTTTCAAGGGCAATGTTAACATGAAGGAAAGCACGGACAGTGCTGGTAACCCCATCTTGGTACCTCACACTATTGGCCTTGGTGGCGGTAAGCAAAAGTACGTTAATCCAGAAGATGCACCTCTTTGCAAGATTTGCAAGGGTGATAAGTTCACCGAAGATGGTGCAAAGTCAACCCCATGTGTTGCTTGCAACGCTACTGGACATGATACTTCCGCTATCAGTTGCGACAACTGCCACTCAGATGACTCAAGCATTGCCTTGACACCTGATAACGTTTGCCCACACTGCGATGGTACTCTGATCGATAAGACAGTAGATGGTCCAAAGGTAATTAAGAAGAAGAAGCCTCCTACGCACGGATACGCAGATGATTTCTATGGCAACGCAGAGATCAACATGCCACTTTCTGGTACTGGTGTTGGTAATACTGGTGTTGACCACTATTCACACTTGAGACGTGATGATTGCAAGAACTGCGAGCATGACGACCAGGAGATGTTCGATAAGGATGGCAAACCTACTAACTTGCCATGCCCATGTCACATCAGAAGCGCCGCAGACCCAAACACATTGCCCCCAGGCACTCGCATCATCCATGGTGCTAGGACAAAGGGTGGCAAACCAGGGTTCTACTTGCCTAAGAGACACGTACAAGCAGTGTTTGCTAATCAATACGGTGGCCTAGGAACAGCAGATAACCCTCACAGTTTTGATCACTTCCCTAATTACATTGACCCATCAACTGGCCAGACCACTATGGAAACATACAAGGGCAAGCTTGGTTCAAGTGTAGAAGACATGAAGAGCGATGCACCACTTGATCAGCGCCTTGTTAGCGGAATGATGAAGAATGGTATTGACATTCCTGAAGAGCGTATGAACCAGATTGTTCGTCAAAGTGAGCAGCACTGGAAAGCACCGAATGCTCATTACACAGCACCATCAAAAGACCTTGCTCTTGTTAAGGAAGTGTCTAAAGAGTTCGGTACATTCCCTGACTTGCTGCCTCCATACATGAGCAACAAAGTCGAGCGTAAGATGAGAGCTGCTCAGCCCACGTTCCAGCACGACCCTGAAGCATTCCCGGAGCACATGCGTGAAGGTGTATCTTCTGTAGAAAAGACTGTTAACTCATTGCCAGATGCATCAACTGGACGTTACAATCAAACTAAGGATGAATTGTACAAGCACATTTCTCATGGAAACATGGAAGAAGCTACAAAGGCATCAAATAAGTTAGCTGAACAGATTGAACGTTTCAGTGGCCCCGCAGCAAAAGAAACTTTTAAGCAATCTGTTTCTAAGTTCCCAACACACCAAACGGATAGCTGGTCCATTAGCCCAGCGAAGGTAGAAGAGCCAGCAAATGAATAGACCAATCTTCAACTCAAAGACTGCTTCTTTCCCCGAGGATGAGTATGGTGAATACAGTGCATTGACCCCTGAACAGCTCGGTGATTCTGGCTTCTCTTCCTATGAGCCTGAGCCTGTTGCTAGACAGCGCAAGGAAAAGGAAAAGAAGAAGACTAAGAAGCAAGAAGAGTTTGGCGACCTTACGTATCACACTCCAGGAACCGTTGAGGACAAAAAGAGCATCAGAGTCCCAAAGGGCCAGAAGGTTAAGTTCGTTGAGAACTCACCAGAGTCAAGAAAGTTGCAGGAGACTGCAGTTGTACCAAGCGACCATTTGAGCAACCGTAATTACATCAAAGCAGCTATGAAGATTCCTGTGCTTACAGCAATCTCAGCATTCCCATGCCCTACTTGTAAGGGCAAGATGCACGGCGGCTTCCCAGAGGCTCCAGCAGATAGATCTCACGATCAGATTGAATGCATTACTTGTGGCAACTTAGGTTATCATGAGCCAAGAGAACATGCTGGCACCTTCGATAGAATGACAAATGTCAACGAAGAGACTAGGCGCCACAATGATGCTGTTAACTGGCACAACACTCACTGCTTGGCTGGAATGTGCGATACTAATTGTCCTGTTAATAAGGCAGTTCTTAATCACAAAAAAGATAAAAAAGACAAGAATGGCAACATCGTAGAGAAGGCTTGCCACCCTGAGAGTGAATGCACCGACTTTAATTGTAGACACGAACAAACATTCGATGAAGGCAAGGATTGGCATTGTCAATCAGGTTGTGATCACCACTTAGGACAAGGTGACTTTGAGACCGGTGAAGGCGGCCCAATGGGTGCTGCTGACATTGAACGTGGCAAGTATGTTGATTCTGTTCGTGATAACTGCGACTGTACTAATGGTTGCGAAAAGTGCACAGACCCTAAGATCCCACGCCACGTAGCGTTCGCGGGTAGCAAGTCAAGCCCAAATACCATGGCTTTTGCTGCCTATAGAGCAGTGGTTGGTGAAAAGGATAACATCGCTCCTGCCTTGGAGATTATGGGTGGTCACCCTAGACAAGAGATCAGACGTGGTACTCCTATCTGGCACCTTGGTTGGGATACGAATGAGCCAAATGCCGCATTACATGCTGAGCAGCCTCAAGATTCTGCATACGAGACAGCACCTGGTGAGAAGGCTGTCCCTAACACGATGTATAAGGCACCTCAATGGGGTGCAACCGTGCACGTGCCAGGCATGCCTACTCCTGGTGATTCTAAGTACAAGAATGGTGCTCACGATGAGCAATTTAAGCAGGACTACGAAGACTGGACAAACCAGGTAGAAGCTGCTAATAATATCCGTGAACAAAAGAACTTTACAAAGAGCCCGAACAGACAAAGACTCAAGCGTGATGAGTCTGCTAGCAGTGGTGGTTTCCAAGGCAAGCACGTATTTGGTGTTGTCACAAACGTTAGCCACGATGGGCAATACGTCGAAGGTGTTCACTGGGGAACCACTGCTAAAGATGAGCGTGATGCCCTCAGAGAACAGCTTAAGGGGCAATACGGCGGTCGTCGTAAGACCATGTTCTCAAAGGGCGCAACTGTAAACAGTACATTCAGTAGTCAGCGTGACAAAGCTGTCCGAGGACCTTTGCAGAACCACATCTCTGATGCGCTTGATAGCATTCAACCAATCGTTGGTGAAAGATCTACCGCAAGAAGAACAACTGCAGTTCCTTTCGCTTGTCACATTAGCCAGGTTGCAAGAATGGACCGTCTTAACTCACAACACGTTCAAGTTGTGGGCGATGTCCAGACAACTATGCAAAAGAAAGATCTATTAACAAGCGACAGCAAAAACCCAGATGGTACTCGCAATTACGTTAGCAACCCAGAATCAAAGGTCCAGGTTATCGTTAAGCACGTTAAGCCAACAGGATTGAGCACTGAGGGTATCAAGCACCACATGCTCACTACGCCTAACAATGAAGCTAGACGACGACTTAGAAGTCTTGGTCACGAGTTTGAAGACACGTATGGAGTACCAGAGCACCACCCTTACAACCTGATTCCACCAGAAATACGCAGTATCCCATCAGGCAATGTAAGCGAGAAGGACAAGCAGAGATTTATCATTGCTGATGCTCCTTACAAGAAGTCTGTTGAAAGTCCTAGCTTTGACGCACCAATGTCTGCACAAATGCCTGGTCGACTCAACCGTGGCGCAGCACCAGAGATTTCAGATAGAGACGTTGATGGCATGGTTGACACGGTCAACAAGCAATTCTTTAAGAAGAATGGCCGTAACATGAGCCACGAAGAGCAAGAGAATGTTGCGGATGGCATCCACAACGAAGGTCACATCAATGGTGGTATGAGAGCTGCTGGGTTTGATGTAGAAGATGAAGACGAGGGATAACATGAACCGTAAAAGAAGCTACGTAGAGCCAAAAGACGCTCCTGCAGGAGTACCTTGCCGTTTCTGTGATATGCCATCATTCACTGATGGTTTGGGTAAGGTACTTGTGGACGGTACTGCAGTCGATGGTAGGCGCCCACTGTACTCACACGGATATTGCCTGATGAACTCAGGTGGTGCTAAGCAAGATAACTATGACTTCTCATTGCAGAATTTGCTTACCAAAGATCTTCGTAGTCCATACTCAGATAATTTATCTGCACACACTGAACAGCCTGTGATGACTGCCAGCGTTCAAGAAGATGATGATGTTTGGGCTTTTGCATCGAAAATGCGTTATTTTGCTCACCCAGAGCCAAATGGCTTAACAAAAATGAAGAAATCGCCTGCTGTAGAAGAAGCAAGCCGTGTTAATAAATCAGAGGAATATGACGCTGATAACACAGGTGCGCCGAATCCGCCTAGCAAGTAGACAATGTAATTATCAACAATACATACCGTAGTGTATGTATCCACGCACAGGAGAAACCAATGGAACCCCGTTTGAATATTAAAGTAGCTGAACTGTTCGACAAGACAGCAGCCGATGCCAACCCCGATGTTAACTTTATGGACCCTAGCCAGCAATGGATTGGTGACTTCATCGACCAGGACAGCAACCACTTCGAGAAGAACATGGACGCCTACATGCAGCAGCGTCAGGGCCTGGGCGACCAGATCCAGCGTTATGTTGATGAAGGTATGCAGGGCAATGACCTGTCTAACCCTGCTCAGGACCGTGCTCTCATGGTTATGGAGCCCGAGGTTGCTGGCACACAAGACTTGCAACTTGCCCCTGCTAAGGCTGCCAGCAAGCTTGCTAGCCAAGCCAGTGGCTTCCGTACCAACCAAGCTCACCCTGACTTCACACTTGGTCTTGTAGCTAACGCTAAGACTGGTTCTTTGGTCAATGCTCGAGTCGTTGCTGAGACACCCACTACGAAGATCGCCGGTACGGTTATTGCCGTTGGTGATGCTGAGTTCGCTGTTGTTTGGGACGACCGCACTGCCTCTGTAGAGCGCAAGGGCGACTACGAATTGGTGATTGCCCAATAACTCATGTTCAGATCTAGAAAAACTAAGATCGTTTCTACTCCTGTAGAAGAGGTCCTTGAGGTTGTAGAGCCAATGTTTGAGCCCACATGGGATCAGGATTGGGAAGATGAAGACCCTTGGGAAGAAGTCTGGGAAGACGAAGAGCCCGAGCTTTATCAGATTGCTAACATAGAGTTCTTAACCCTTGATCAGGTTGAGGATGAGTTCCGTTGGGGAAAGTTGATTGACTACGATGGCAATCAATATGAATACCAATGGGATGACAAGGCAAAAAGGATCATGCGTCTTGTTGGCAAAAGAGTTGATAAGTTAACTTGGGACCTTTGCAATGATGTCCTACACAAGTACTTTATCAAGCCGGAGTCAACTAAGGCTGAAGAGCCAATTGGTCCACAGATCGAACAAGCAATAAGCAAAATTGAATCAGCAATAAAGAACTCATTGAACCCAGTTGCTAACTCCTTTAAGAACCTTGAAGGTAAGTTAGACAAGGCGATTACGGCAAGACCAGCACAAACTCCTGTGCAAGCTGCTCCTGCTCCAAGGCCACAGACAGTTCAGTCAGTACCAATGGCTGATGCACCGGCTATGAGCGTTGCAGATGATGACATTAGCATGAATGCTATGAAGTTTCTCCAGCAATCAGATACGCCGGATCTAGGCATAGATTATATGAGTCTTTAAGGAGACATTGTGAACATCGCAGAAGGTAAAGGCCCAAAGCAACAAAAGAAGACATGGCCATTGGGTCAATTTGTTACCAATTATGGTAATGATGGGACACCTGGTGCGGTGTACCCTCCTGCAGTGGCCTACGCTGCTCAATTCAGCAATGGAGCAGTTGGCTACATGACAACGAGTGGTAATGTCGCATACGCGCAACCTGGCTCAGTTAACCCTGGTCTTAATCTTAATGTTAATGGCAATGGTGCAGTTGATATTAGTATCATTTGCGCACCTGATGCTTCTGTAACACTTCAAGACTTGCAATCAATTACTGCTGTGCTTAGCGCAGAAGCTGGTTGGACTGGTACAGCAACAATCAGATTGCAAGGCACATATGACCGTTATACGCCCAATGCTTACTACACATCGTCGGCTAGCTCATACAGCTCAACAAACTGGGCAACTTTAGCCACAACAACCATTACCGCTGCTTCTACACCAACACTGATTTCTATTCCGATCGCAGATGGTTTATTTTATACTGCTTATAGATTGACAGCATCAGGTGGCACAGGTATTATTGACTGGGCATTGCCTGGATTGTTTGTTGACCTTAGCGCCGTTAGTATTGGCCAAGAAGCAACATGGGTTGATGGTAGTATTGGTCAACCTAATATTGCTGACTCTGATCAACTAACTATCTCTGGTGGTGTTGTTACTAACTACAACGAGAACCCAACACCATTGTCAAGTGTTGACAACAACCATAACTACTTCGGCTAAGGAAAACAATGGCACAAACAACATCGTACTACGATAATTACGTATTTACACCGAGTACTTCAACTCTCGTAATCAACCAGTATATTCCACAGGAACGTCTTGTATCCGTAGTAAACACTACACGTGGCGTAACATTGTTTAAAATTGGTGACCCTGTATTTACTCTAGCTGGTTTTACTGCTACAGTTTCTAACCAGGTTTCTAGCACTACTAATCTTCCTACTTCTTCTAGCAAGGGTGTAACTACTGTTGTGTTCAACGGCGGTACATCTGGCATGCTTGCCACCGACAAGATCACTATCACAGTTGATGAATATGCTCAACGCACAGTTCCTGTGGAAGAGCTTTACGACCCAGTGGGTAAGCAACGCGTCTCTACACCTCAGTCGATGATTGACACCGACTTTGAGTATGGTAACCAGACTTCTAAGTGGGAAGCTCTCGGCACAACTAACTGGCACCCTGCTGGTTATAACATGTACCCACCAATTTCGCTGGCTACTAATGGTCTTACCGTAACTGGTATGACTATGAGTGCCAACAGCAAGACAGTGACTGTTCTTACAAGTGGTGGCGGCCTTGCCACAGGCACACCATTCTCTGTGCAAGATGCTTTCTTCGCTCCAGCCAACGGTAACTTCATCGTAGAAACAAGCGGCACAAACTCGTTCACTTACTCTGCCAAGACAGTAAACACATTTGGTACTCCTAGTGGTACTTCGGGTTTCTTTGACCCATTTAAGACTCAGGTCTGGCAGCAGCAGTACTACACCGGTGCTGCTATCGGCGGTACACCAACGTTTACCAACTCAAGTAACTTGATTACTGTAACGACAACCGTTCCTCATGGCCTGAGCATTGGTAATGAAATTAGCGTTAGCGGTACTAGCCAATCTGCTGCGAATGGTAACTTCTATGTAACTGGTATTACCAGTGCTAGCGGTCTTACCTACTATGCATTGAGCGCACCTGGTGGTACTCCTACCGGTGGTTCAATCACTCCTCGCAACCAATCTTTGTTCGCTCAGCGTCCATTTGACGGTGGTGTGCTGTTCGGACCACAAAGCTTGAGCAACCACCAATCTGCTATTCGTCAAACCCGTCGTAACTTCCACTACCAGTCTGGTAAGGGTCTTGAAATGGCCACCGGTACGATCCTTAACACTGCATTCACTGTTGATGGTATTTCTGCCACTGGCACAACTCCTGGTTCGACGATCACCGTAACAACTCGTGAACAGCACAACCTTACCCCTGGTACAAGTGTAAATATCGCTGGTGTAATTACTAGTGGTTACAACGGCACATACCCTATTGCCAACATTCTTAATGCCACTCAGTTCACTATTACTGCTACTGGTACTCTTGGCAATACTTCACCATCTGATTATCCTGCAAACTTTATTTGCACAGTTAATGGTTGGTACGGTGCTGTACAGAGAATGGGTCTTTTCAACCAAGAAAATGGCATGTTCTTCGAGTACGATGGTCAGCAGCTTTACGCTGTTCTTCGTAGCTCAATTAAGCAGGTTGCTGGTCGTGCAACTGTAACAAACGGTAGCACAACGGTTACTGCAACCGATGGCAATTTCCCAACCATCTTTAGCAAGCAGCTGACCCCTGGTCAGTACATTGTTATCCGTGGTAGCTCTTACCGTGTTACTGATATCGCTAGCGATACGCAGATCACCATTAGCCCTGCTTACCGTGGTATTACTGCCAACTACGTGACTGTTACAGCCACTGTCGACAACCGTGTGCCACAGTCGCAATGGAACATCGACAAACTTGATGGAACTGGACCTAGCGGTTACAAGCTTGACCTTACCAAGATGCAGATGTGGTACCTTGACTACTCGTGGTACGGAGCTGGTTTCGTGCGTTGGGGCCTGAGAACTACTGATGGTAACATCATGTTCTGCCACAAGCTGGCTAACAACAACATCAACACCACTGCCTACATGCGCTCTGGTAACTTGCCGGGTCGTTACGAAACATCTACGATCCCACCAATTACCACTACCACATCTGGCATCGGTGCAACAGACACCACAATCTATGTTAACAATACGCTGAATCCAGCTGGCAATAGCGCATTCCCTGCATCAGGCACTCTTGCGATCAAGAACGCCACGACTGGTGTTGAATACGTTAATTACACAACTGTAACTGCTAGCAGCTTCGGTGGTTTGACACGTGGTATTGCTACCCCTGCTTCCCTGACGCTTTCTTTAACGTCTGGTAGCCCAATTGGTAGCGGAACTATTACCGGTGTTGCAATTGGTTCTAAGGTTACTGCACCGACGTTGTTCCCCGACAACACATACGTTGCTTCCATCAGCGGTAACTTCATTACGTTTAGCAATGCTTCTGTATCGACTAACGCCAGCGCAACGGTTCCAGTGCAGGCTATGGGACTTGCAGGAACTGCATTCTCATACTCTGCTACCGCACCCACTACGGTTGAGTTGGCAATGCCTACGCACAGCCCATACTTTAGCCACTGGGGTACTGCAGTAACAATGGATGGTGGTTTCTCGCCTGACGCCAACCTTTTGTTCACCTATGGTCAGACTACTCCAATTACGTTGGCTTCTGGTCAGACCAAGGCTCTGATGTCGATTCGTATTGCCCCTAGCGTTGACAACAGCCAAACAAGTTCTATCCTTGGATCACACGAACTGGCTAACCGAGTTCAGTTGCAGCTGCAGACGCTTGACGTGTCAGTTACGGTTACTGGTACACAGGGGGTTGGTGCCGGTAACGTGCTTATCAAGGCTTACTTGAATGGCGTGCCACAGCTTATCAATGGTGGAACATTGCCACAGTGGACAAACGTCGTCGCTGGTACAAACAGCCCGAACTCATCGCTTAGCCAGATTGCTGACTACTCTTCTGTACCCAATGGTGTTACGGTTGCTAGTGGTTTGGCTGCTGGTGAAGTTACCGGTGGTTTCTTTGTAGACACCACACAGGAAGTTAACGTTGCCGGTGTCCGCGACCTTGGTAACAGTGTCCTCAACGGTGGTACTTCTACTGTTGCAGCACTCGCTACACCTGATAAGAACATCTACCCAGATGGTCCAGATACATTGACTCTAGTTGCCCAGAACCTTAATGGTGTTGGTGTGCAGCTTTTGGGTCGTATCTCTTGGAACGAACCTCAAGCTTAAGGATAACTTATGGAAAGACAGCAAAACATTAGACAGGCATCTATCCGCCGCGTTGGTGCCAACTTTGATTTTAACGGAAACCCTATCATTCAGAACAAATCTGGTGGTATCATTAAGTCTACCCGAAGCGTCAACTATGCATGTGGTTGCCAAGCAATCCCTGGCATTGAGTCTTGCGGATGCGGGCTATAGAAAGACTAATTGATGGCTACCAACGACTGGAGTGCTTCTGCGGAATTTAGCCGCATGAAGACATCTGGTATCACCCTTCCTAAGAACCCTATTGCTGGGCGTGTCGCTGCACGTGACATGCTCAATAGGGCTTCTACGCCAGGATCAATGCTTAATGACATTGGTCCAATGGCTACTGCAATGGGTGGACCTCCAGAGGGTAGACAACGTCTTAATAAGTTAGGTTCTGACTTCCTTGCTGAGAACGGCATGGCTAGAACGTCTAACCGCAGAACTGCTGCTGCTACAGGATCAGATGCCCAGTGGGCACTTCCTAAGCTACACGACCCATTTGAATACTGGCGTGAGCGCACGTGGTGGTTCAACATGGAAGACCCAGATGAGCAGACTCGTAAGATACGTGACTGGGCTCGCCTTCTTTACACCACTCACCACTTGGTACCTGGTCTTATTGACATCTATACTCGTTTCCCCTTGCTGGACATCGAGCTAGTACACCCCGACAAGCGCATCTCTGACTTCTATAATGAGTTGTTCTTTGATGGTCTTAATTACCAAGACTTCCTCTATGACCTTGGTCGTGAGCACTGGACCGTTGGTGAAGTGTTCGCCATGGGTTCTTGGCACGATGGTATTGGTGCATGGGAAGAAGATGAGATCATCAACCCTAACGACGTTATCGTCGCTAAGAACCGTGCTCTTAGAACATACCAGTTCCACGTTAAGGTACCTGAAGAGATCAAGCGTCTTATCGAACGTCGTGATCCTCCACAAGAGTATGCAATGCTTATGCAGCTCTATCCAGACGTTGTGGCTTGGGCTAGACAAGATAAGGAAATCCCTGTTTCTGATGTAATCATGAAGCAGATCAAGTTCTCTACCAACCCGTGGAGCGAACATGGTACTCCTATTCTTCTTCGTGCCTTTCGCACTCTTATGCTTGAGGAGTCCCTCAACTCCGCTCAAGACGCTATTGCTGACCGTCTGTATTCTCCCCTTATCCTTGCTACCTTGGGACTTCCTGACGTAGACCAGGACGGTCCATGGATCCCAGATGCTATGGAGCTCCAGTCTTTGCGTGACGACTTGGCCATGGCTATTAACTCAGACTTCCGTCTGATGACATACCACCACGGTTTGCAGATCCAGAACGCCTTTGGACGTGAAAGCATGCCTCGTCTTGACACAGATTTCATGCGTGTACAGACAAACCTCATGGGTGTATTCGGTATCGGTGCTGACCTTATTCAGGGTGGCCAGGGTGGTACCTATGCTTCAGGTGCTTTGAACCGAGAGCTTATTACTCAGATGCTTAGTACTTACCAGCACAAGATCGAGAAGTTTATCCGTTCCCGTATGGAGCCAGTAGCAGAAAGACAAGGTCACTATGAGATGCGTAACGTGGGTGGCCAAATGGTACCTGTTATGGAAACTGTTCTCATGGTTGATGAAGAGACTGGTGCTGAATATGTTGAAGAACGACCCAAGCTGGCCATTCCAGAGGTAAGATTCCGTTCGATGAACCTCAGAGATGAGACAGTTGAGCGTGGGTTCCTCCAGCAGCTCAGCGCCTCAGGCTTCCCCATCTCCCTCAGCACACTTGCTGTCAATATCCCAATCGACTTCGATGACGAGATTGATGCACGTAAGGAAGAGAAGATTAAGACGGTTGTTGCTGAACAGCAATTCAAGAAGGAACTGTTCAACCGTTTGATGGTTCTGCAATTGCCAGTACCACCAGAATATGTACAGGAATACCAGGCCTACCTAGCGATGATGGAAGACCCATCGCTTGGTGCACAGCTTGCCCCAGGTGCTATGGCTGGTCTTGTAGCTCCACCTAGCGCACCCAATATGACTGGTAATGCCGCAGGCAACAGTGACGCTGCTGCTGGTGCACAAGTATACCCAAGCATCAACCAAGAAGCTGCTCAGCAACGTCAACGTCCAGAAGAAAGCTACGAACAGCGTAAGAGCCAACCTAAGCCTTCTAAGAAGGGTCCTAAGAATGGACCTAAGAAGAAGACTGCATCCGTATCTGGTTGGGACGAAGATGATTACGATGACTTTAGTGGTCGCGTTGAATACGGTGACCGTATGAAGTTCGCTGTACCATTTGAGCAGAAGAAGCGTAAGCGTATGAAGCTTGCTACTGGTATGAAGGTTATTGTTGACAATAGCTATGAGAAGTTTGACGAAGAGGCATTTAAGCAACATCTTGCTAATGCTCTTGACGGTGATAGCTCAATGATCCCTACTCCTACTAACCCTGAAGATACTGGTAACCCTATCGCTGATATGGCCGGTGGCAACAGTATGGGTGGAGATAGTGCGATCAGTGCACCTGCTATTAGCGGAGATTATCACCCAGATCTTCCAAAGGAAGATTTATAACACAATAGATATTGCACTAATTAGTAGAACGTGTAATATTTAATCAACGGAGACATCCATGAGCACTCTTTTTAATAATGAGACTCCTCGTCTTCTACCAAAAGCTGCCTTCAATAAGAAGAGCTTTCTTGACGTAGTTAGCCCCCTAGTTAAGCTTGACATTATCAAAGAGGGAGAAGGCATTAAGTGCCGAAATGCCCACAAGCTTGATTTGTCAAATAGCATCTATGAAAAAATTGATGCATAATGCTCGGCACGTTTTTTAATTCAAGCAATACCTGGTTTAGCTATATCTCTAACTTCTTCTTTGCTGCAGCTGGTTTTGCAACTGTGGCACGTTTCATCTACAAGCTTATTGTGCGCCATAGCGACAAAAAGATGGATGAGCTTGAGAAGTCAATCATTGAAAGCAAGATTGATCAAGACGAGAAGTTTGAACGCTTGTTCAGCCAGTTCAAGACTAACGGTGGCTCGAGCCCTAAAGACCAGTGGAATCGCCTAGAGACAAAGGTTGACCACTTGATGGGTATCGAACAGCACGTAGACAAGCTTACACAGTCTATTGATAGACACCTTGGCTACCACGAAGGACTCAGAGCAGCGCACGAAAACGAGGAATAATGGCCAGGAGATTTAGACACCCTATTACGGGCGACCCCATCGGTCTTGGCAAGCATATTTCTTGGAAGATTCAGTTTTCTATTCGTAATTGGTATTTCATTGGGACAATTACGTTTATTACTTTGTTCTGCGCTGCTTGGGGAACAATTGACATCAACGTTATTGGCTGGTGGAATGTATGGGCTTCCTACATGGCACTGTTCATTGAGTCTGTTGTTGGTATCAGTATGTTTGAGCAGACTCGAGCAGATGCTAAAGTATTGCGTGAAAGCCTTACAACCATCCAAGAATTGCTTGTAAAGATCAATGAGATCCTTGAACTCGAGCAAGAACAAAGCAAAGAAGTACACAATCTCGTTGATGCTCTCGAAGACGAAATTAACTTACATCACTAATTAACATAGTTTTAATTGTTACAACGATGTAAAATATATGTTAATACAGAAAAGGTTCTGAAGATGATAAAATTTGGTGCTCCCTCAATTGCTCTACAAGGTAGAGAGACTCTTGCTGGCGTCGGTCAGCCAATTGAGCTGCACAATGTAACCTTTGACGATTTTAACTTTAAGCCAGAACCTGGTTATGTTTACGCTGTTTCTAGAGCCATTTCCTCCAGAGTAAACGCTAATTATGATGGTTGGCCTGTAGACCAAATCAAGCAAAGCTACAAGACTTTTGTTGGTCGGCCTATCTACGTTGAGCACAACAACTCAGATCCTGATCGTGCTCGTGGGGTTATTCTCGATGCTGTTTACCGTGAGAGCAAGCTCGCCTCCGGTGCAACAGACGGAAGTGTTTACTGCCTGATGGAAGTAGATGCACAAAGTTTTCCTAAGCTAGCCAACTCCATTATGGAAGGTAGCTTGAACGCTGTCAGCATGGGTGCTGACGTCGATTGCACACAATGCAGTGCCTGCGGCAAGGTTGCCAGCAAGCCTGCTGAGTACTGCACACACATTCCTCGTCTTAAGGGACGCACCGTTACTGTTTACAAGGCTGGCAAGCGTATTGAGAGCCTTGTATTCGAAAGTTGCATCAGACCTAACTTCTTCGAGCTGAGCTTTGTATTTGAGCCAGCAGACGAATCAGCTTGGTTGTTGCAAAAGAAGCGTTACTAACAATGCCTGTCCTCAAGGTATCTAGCGATATTAAGAAGTATGCACTGGAAGTAATCAGGGTATCCATTTCACCTCTTGGTGATTGCCCGCAGTGTCAAGGTAATGGTTACAGAGATGGCATTTGTCCAGACTGTAGCTATATTGACCCTCGGGTACAAGAAGCTATTCAAGAATGGCAAGATGCGATGGGCATCCAACAGGTTGTAAAGCAGCAGCAGAGTCTTGCAGAGCAGAACCCTAATGCTAAAGCTGCCTACAGAAGCTTGTCTTTTGTAGACATTGTTTCACCAGACTTTGAAGGTCTCGACCTTAGCGGTACATCAAGTGGTAAGGCTGAATGTCCTCGTTGTAAGCAGCGTACATTCGTTAATGACTCGATGAAAAAGGGCGATTTGTCAGGTTCTTGTGAAAATCCTGCCTGCGGACACGAAATTGCTGGAGCTTTAGGATTTAAAAGACCCAAGTTCCTGGGTATAGATCCTGAGGTAGGAAAAAACATCAAGCGTAATTTCCTAAGTCCAGCATCACAAAAGATCGAAAAGAATAAGAAGAAGCTTAAAAAGAAGAGTGCAAAGGGTATGAATCCTGGAGCTCTTCAAGATGACTCAATGAATGCAGCCATGGATGGTACCACAAGAATGTGGGACCTGCTCAAGGGCACCGCAGAGATTGATGCACAAAATAAAAACGAAGAAACTAGCGAGGAGCAATCATGAGCCGTTTTGATGACGAGATGATTAAGCAAGCAGAAAATGCTTTCCAACAAAGAGGCATGTCGGGAACGACTACCACTCCAAGAGTGCAACCATACGACCAGGTCGACAGTCTTGGTTCAGGCGGTTGGCCTGAGCAAGCTCCTGCTCCTACTGAAGAAGTAGCTGACTGGATTGCTAACCAGCCAATGACACGTCAACTTGATGTCCGTGACTTCACTGGCGTTGACGATGGAAGCGAAATCATCGGTGGTCCTGGCTCGAGTGCCGTTTACTCTGAAGGTGGCCCAATGTACGCAAGCATTAACCCTATTGACGAGAGTCTGTACCAGGTTTACAAGGCTAGCCGTGAAGTACGCGATGCTATCCGTGACGAAGTTGACTTCGACTTCAATAACCTTATCACTGCTTCGAATGACGCTGCAACCGTTCTGCGCTTTGCTAGCACTAACGATGACCTCAACCAGGTTGTTGGTACCGTTGCAAGCATCGTAACTGACATCGAGAACGACCTTGTTGTTACCGGTGACTACCGTCAAGCTTCTGTCGACCTGAAGGCTCTTGAGGGCCTCTTGGAAGAGATCAAGACTGCTGCCACAGACGACGACAGCGACTCGGATGGCGGTGCCGACGATGATGACGATGCAGACGACAAGAAGACTGCCGCTAAGAAGAAGACTAAGTCTAAGAGCAAGAAGTCATCCTGCAAGAACTGCAAGGGTAAGGGCTGCGAAGACTGCGAAGACGATGATGACGAAGACGACGACGACAAGCCTGCTTTCTTGAAGAAGAAGAAGTCTGCTCGCACCGAGTGGTGCAGTGGCCCTGGTTGCAAGACCAAGAACTGCGATGGCAAGAAGGAGCCTAAGGAGGCTTCTAACGGTAACCAGGAGAGCCTCCAGGTTGTTGATGTCCGTGACCTTGATGACCAGGCTGGTGTTTGGGACCGTCAGCGCGTAATGCAGCCTGACCACCAGACCAACGCACTCGTTCCTGAGGAAGTAAACGGTGAAGACGCTGGTTACGTACCATTCTACAACGATGGTACCGAGACAGGAATCCTTGATGACCAACTGCACGGCCCTAGCCACGGCAGAATCGACTTCGAAGATGGCACCAACCCTGCCCTGGCTCCTTACGCAGGCACTGTTGCCGCTGTACAGGCTAGCCGTGAAAAGATCTTCGCTGCTATCCAAGTTGTAGATCGTCTCGAAAAGATGAGCATGATCCAACACGAAGATCGTGCTAAGCACATCGCAAAGTTTGAACAAATGTCTGATGTTAAGCTGGCAGGTTTTGTAGCTTCCATCGACATGTTTGAAGAGTCTGGGGCTCGTCAACCCCGGAGCCAGAAAGTGGCAAGCGGAAGTAATCGTTTGCCAGAAATGGGTCGGTTGACAACGGCCTCAACAGTTACTCGTCAGGACGTTATGTCTGACGATTGGCTGATGACACTTTAACCCAAATCCCCTACTAACAGGAGAAAGAAAATATGCTGCAACTTAATAGCGTAGCTAACGTTGGGGTTCACCGTACGTGCACCCCACTGTACGAAAAGTACGAGGCTACACCTTACAACACGTTCCTGGATCCCACGGACACCACGAACATCTACTCAGGTATGGTCATGTACCGTACAGGTCCCGACACCGTTGCCAATGCTGCTACGGCTACTGCTTCAGGTGCAAAGCCATTTGGTCTTTCTGCTCTTGACCGTAACCCTAACATTGACGACGTAACTCAGGTTGGCGTCAACGCATGGTCAGTATGGTTGGGTGGCTCTAACGCCTTCTTCACCATCACCGCCCCTGCTTTCGACACGACGGTAGCTTACAACGTTCCTACGAACGGTACTCGTACCTTGCTGTACACCGCTTCAGGTACTGGTCAGCTGACTTCGTCTTCGGGTACAAGTGCCACTGTTGGTGCCTTGAACGCCATTCCTGTCGCTGAGTTGATCGATGTCATCAGCCCCACGCAAATTGTTGTCCGTCTCGTTCCATTCGGCGCAACTGCCTAAGGTATTTGAAAGGAAATATAGAAAATGTCAATCACTCCCAATGGCGCTGTCGCTGAGCACCTCGCTCCCCGCACAGCCAAGAAGTCGGACGACTACGTCGCCGGTATCATTGAGGCTCAGGACCGTCTTAAGACTGCAACTGGCCGCGTAACTGCTACTCGTGAAGAGAAGCAGCGTCGCCTCGCCGGTGTTCTGGCCGACAAGGACAACTACATGGTCCGTTTGGGCCAGGGTATGATCGGTCCCATCCAGCTGAAGCTCCGTTACCAAGGTATGACCCGTAACGTCCTCCTGGAAGACCCGCTTACCCCTGGTGTACCTGTCATGTACGACGTCCTCGACGAGTACGGCCAGGCTTACATTCTTTCCGGTAACGAAGGTGAAGTCCGTGTGACACCCTTCGAAGGTAAGAAGGTTCCAGTCCGTTTGTTCCGTATCGCTACCTTCCCTCAGATCAAGAAGGAAGACTTGTGGTACCTCCGCGTAAACATCGTGGAGTACGCCCAGGACATGTCCAAGCAGGCAATCATGATGCAGGAAGACGCCCGTTTGATCACGGTCCTCGAAGCTGCCATCAACAACTACGCCGTTGACCCCAACCACGTAGTTTCGCCCAACCACATCGTTAACGAGCTCTCGGGTTACATCACCCCTGACTCGCTGTACGACCTCGTTGCACTCATCGAAGTCCACCAGTTGGAAGCTTCGAGACTGTTGTTCAACCCACTCGACTACCGTGACCTTTACAAGTGGGACATCAACCAGACCGGTTGGGCCTTCAAGGACCGTGTTGTTGCTGGTGAGCGCATCGTTCAATTCGGTGGTTTCCAAGTTCAGCGTTCGATCGAAGTACCTCAGGGTACTGTCTACATGACCCCAAGCCCCGAGTTCCTCGGTGTCTTCCCCGTCATGTACTCGCTCGACGTCGAAGAGAACCACACGCCTGAGAAGTTCCACAAGGGTTGGGTCATGGACGAGCTCGTTTCCGAGATCGTTCTCAACCCCCGTGGTCTGGGCAAGATCGTTAAGGCTTAGTCTTAACAACCGTACTACGGCCGGGGAGGTCGGATCCTCCGAGATCGCTCCCCGGTCATCGTACAAAGAAATACCCTTGAAGTAACAACTAGGTATGAAAATTTCGTATCTATTGAGGACGAGAGTCCCTTGAAAATAGGAGCATTAAAATGGCAAGAACTGTATCAAAGTCAAGTGATGTCGGAGCAGAGAGTACCCCAGTCCCAGTAGTGGACTTGGGTGGTCACTTTGAAGAGCACAAGGCAGACCCCGCAGACAGAGCAGCAGCACTTCAAAAGCGTGCACCAGCTTCGTTTAAGGATATGCAAGACATTAAGACTGCAGACTGGATCGAGAACCTTATGTCTGGTTCTACCGTGTTTGCCAGTGACAAGGGTAGCTTTAAGCTAGCCGGAACTGGCTTTCACAATAGCATTCAGCCTATCGCAGAGGAAATCCGCAAGGATCCTTACTTGCTGAGAGCTGTACAGCGTGGTCGTATTGCGTTCATTACCTCTGAAGAGGCTATGGAAAAGATCGCTGAACTTAAGGACGAAAGCAGTACAAGCGAGAGTCACATGGATCACCTCCGTGAAAGCCTCGCTGCCGGAGCTAGTGAAAACACAGGTCTGTACAAGATTCCTCTTCCTGATGAAGCTGAGCCTAAGGGTCCTTCGCAGTCATGGGAGCAGATCTGGAACAACAGCACTAGCACCGCAAAACCAAAGAACGTATAACAACCGGTGGACTGCAAAGCTCCACCTTCTAGAAGGAGCTTAAATGAGCGACGAGATCAAGAACACAGTGAAGCCTGTTGTTGAGGCTGCTGCCGAGCCATTGGGTGCAATTATCCCCAGTGGTACGGTTCTGAGCGGCACAACAATCTACAACGAGCCATGGTTCAACGTCTGGGCACCCCAGACATTCTCCGGTACCGTTAGTGGTGGCTATGCACAGCCTACCTTGAGTGGTAACGGCTGGCAGGGTCAAAACAACACTGGCCTGGTATTCCAGAACGACCAATACAACACAACCGTGAGAGGATTCTAATATGGCACAGCCAATTCCTAACGTTCCAAACGAGCAGGCTACAAAGGCCGCACTGCGTGGTGTAACACGCGGTGGTGCTAATGCCTACTTCGAGGCTGTTGACCCAGCCATTATGGTTAACGCTGCCTACACGGCTAGCGGTATCCTGGAGCTTTCAGTCCCTGCAGCTGCTGGTACATTCACCATTAGTGGTTTCGGTACTGGTGTTGTAACCTCAACTCTGACTGGTACCTCGACTGGTACGCAAGTTAGTGGTCTGGTTGCAGCTCTTGCTGCTGGTCCTCTTGCTGGTTACACGTTCTATGTCAATGCTGGTGGCGCTAACTACCTGTACGACACGACTACAACCATCATCGTTCCTAGTGGTGTAAACCTGACCGTATCTAATCTGACTGGTACTGCTCCTACGCTGACTGCCTTTGTACCTTCCGGTACTGAGGGTCAGGCTTACCCAAGCTACGTAGGCGCTCCTAACGCTACACCTAACTGGATTGATGACGCTACTGTTCACACTCCATTCGTTGGTTTCAACGGTAATATTGCTAACGCTACGCAGCTTCAGGCTGGTACCACGAATGCCAGCTCGAGCGGTGTACCTGCCCTTCAACAACAGGTTCGTCAGATCCAGACAAACGTTTCTGAGACGCAACAATACGCTGGTTACTTTGCTAGCTACAGCGGAAACCTGTACCAGACTGGTCAGAAGAGAACGTACCGTCAGCAGAGCTAATGGAACACTTACCTTTTAGTTTAAAGGTAGAAGCAGTAATTATTAGAGCCAATGGTGACCGGGAAGATCTCGGCGCCATTGGTTCTACTGCTTTAAAGGAAGATAATGAACACGGTACTGACCTCTAACACAAGAAGCAACTTTGTGAATGCCATTACAGGGGTCGGTTATTCCTTGAGTGAGCCAAAATACCTCTACCTTGGAACTGGTATTAGTACTGCCTTGCCTACCGACATTGCTCTTGGTAACCCTTTGGGAACTCCTATCTCTGGAACAGTAAGCATTGTAACTACTGTTACGTCAGGAGATACTTACCTTTGTAACGGTACTTTTACTGCTAGTGGTATTGATTCGATCACCGAGGTAGGCCTTTTTACCAGTCAGTCTAGTTCAGCTGTAGGGTCGCTTGCAAATCAGGTTGGACCTACGGATACCACCATCACTGTGAGCGGCTACAGCGGCTTTCCAGGTACCTTTCCGTTCAATGTACAGGTGCTTACCGAAGTGATGACTGTAACTTCTGGCAATGGAACCAATGTCTTCAATGTAATTAGAGCTACAAATGGCTCTAGTAAGGTGACGAGTATTATTCCCTCGCTCACTCCGGTTGTAGGACCAGCTGGATATATGTTCTTGAAGAGTAGTTTCTCAGCAATTAACTTAAACCCAGGGGATAGCCTGCAACTCAACGTTAGCGTACAATTTTCTTAGGAATTAACTGATGGCTTACCCCAATTACACAACTCCTAGATCTCTTGCAGGTGCTGCCACACCTACGTACCTTTCCGCAGTTTTGGCAAGTGGGTACTCTGCTGGTCAAACTTTGCAACTGGCAAATACAGCAGGATGGTATGAAGTAAGCTCGAGCGGAACTGCCACTACTAACCCTCTTGGAACTAGTGGTGTATTTACCCTTGTAGTTGACTATGGCCTTGGCACAGAAGAAAAGATTCTTTGTGCTTCAGGAGCCATCAGCATTGGCACGAATGCATTAATCACCGTATGGACTGACGGTACAAATAATGGACGTGGCTGGGATGGAACATCTTCTGTTGCCCATGCCATCGGTACTACGTCAGGGTTCAACGTATTCCCCGTTAGAACAGCCGTAGATGACCTCCAGTTCAATACGTCAGCAATCACCCTTACAAATGAGATTACGACTCTCTCAGGTCAATATGTGGTAACTAGCGGCATCGTAACCACTACTACTGCAAACGTTGCTGCCTTGAGTGGCTCACTCGCAACGTTGTCGGGTCAATATGCCACTACGTCTGGCGTTGTTACTACTCAATCTGGTTATATTGCTACAATTTCAGGTAAGCAAGTCACTGATGAAGCTAATATCGCCAGTTTGTCAGGCAGCTTGGCTACCCTCAGTGGCCAGTATGTAACAACCAGCGGAATTGTAACCGGTCACACTGGATCGATTGCGAGCATTAGTGGCAGTCTTAACACCCTGTCAGGTCAATTTGTTGCATTGTCAGGCGCCTATGCTGTAACCTCAGGGAACCTCAACACAACAAATAGCAACCTGTCAACATTAAGTGGTCAGTTCGTAACTCTTAGTGGAGCTTACGCAACTACTTCGGGTAGCCTCAACACTGTAAGCGGAGTTGCTTACTCTGCTCTGCAACGCTCTGGCGGTACGATCAGTGGTGCATTGAACATCACCAGCCCCATCATTGGTGGTGTAACTGCTACTAGCGGACAATCTCTTGTATGGAACAACACACAATGGGTGCCAGCAACGGTTAGTGGCGGTGGAGGAGGAATTACTTCTCTTACTGGGGACGTAACGGCAACTGGTACAGGTGCAGTAGCTGCAACACTTGTAGGAACCACTGCTGTTAGTGGTGTAGTCAATACCATAATCAACGTTAATCCAACAGTAACAGGTACAGTTGCAAATCTTGCTACTCTTAGTGGACAATTTGTTACACTGTCTGGACAATACAACACAACTTCAGGCATTGTTACTGGTCAAACGAGCTCTATCGCGTTAATTTCAGGCAACCTTAACACCGTTAGTGGTGTAGCTTATGCTGCCCTGCCAGGATCCGGTGGAACAATTAGCGGTAATCTTGCAATTGCTAGTGGGCTTACAGTCAGCGGGGCACTTTCAGTAGCTAGCGAAATTGATTCAGGCGCAATGACAATTGGCGGCAACCTTACTGTTACTGGTACCTCAACGCACATTGGAAACGCTACATTTAGTGGAACTGTAACCATTGGTGGCAATAACGTGATGACCAGTGGTTATACCGCTGGCGGTGACCTTTCAGGTACTTACCCCAACCCCACTCTTGCTGCGACCACCAACGTCGAGAGCATCATCTCGGCAAACACGACCGTTGCTGGTGCGCTTCAAAAATCAGGCGGAACAATGACGGGTGCTATTACAGGCACCTCGATCACGCTTACTGGAGAAGATGTTGCTTCGGACTTTAATGCCACTGGAATTGGCAATGCAACTGCTGGCGCTCGCTTTGTAGGTGGTACGACTTCAGGACCACCAACGCAAGGGACTTACCTTGTAGGTGACTACGTTATCGATCACACTTCGACAATCTGGTCTTGTGTCGCGGCAAGCGCCACCTACACCGTTACTAACTCAGTCGGTCACACCACCTACGTCACCTACACTACCTCGGGCGGTACGGCTCCGAAGGCTGGCTCCTACGTCACGATTACGGGTATGGGGGCGAACAACGCCACGGGCGGTCTGGTCGCTTCCTCCAACGGCACCAACACCTTCGCGGTAAACCTTGCCTCGACCACCACTGTCACCGCTACCGGCTCGGCAGTCACTACAGGCAACTGGTCGCCAACGGAGAGCCAGAGCATTGCCACGCGCTCGGCTGCCGCCACCGCCGCGCTTGGCGAGGTTTCGATTTGCACTGGCTCAACGCCATTTACTATCACTCTTCCGACCAGTCCCGTCTCTGGCTCGCAGTACTCAATTATCAACAACTCGTCTGCGACCATCACGCTTTCTGGATCAATGTCAGCGCAAAAAACGACGTACACCACGTATACGGTAGATCCAGGCGAAGCGTACGGCTGGGTCTATGACGGTACTTCCTACTGGTACAACACATGGACTACCGACATCACCAACATGATCGGCGTTCTGCCAGTAGCGAACGGTGGAACCGGCTCCGCAACCGGCGCACTCCCTCTGACGGGTGACGTGACCGGAACCGCCACTGCCTCGGTGGTCGGCGCTATTCAGGGCAAGAGCATCAGCTCGACGCAGGCCACGCTTCTCTCACAGACGAACAACTTCGTCACTCACACCTCCACGAGCAACCCCACCATTACGGCTGGAGAAACATCATTAGTCACTACCCTTACTGGCACTCTTACACTTACTCTTCCGAGCGGAACAGCAAACGGAACCACCAACAATATTTCATTAAATAGTTCTCTATACACGGTAACTGTTTCCGGTAGTGGAACCGACAAAATCCAAATAAATGCAAGCCAGGTTTCAAGCGTTGCCCTTCCGACTTGGTACAACAGTTTCTCGTGCATCTACTACAACGGTGTCTGGTATCCGACCAGCGGCCCTTGGGCTGGTCAAACGGGAACCGGCACAGTAGTTTACTCAACTAATCCCGCGATCACCGCGCCAGTTCTGACAGCACCACAAATTGTTGGAGCATTCTCAACAGCTCTGTCTACTTCTGCTGTAGCTCCAAGTTCGGGAACGCCCATCAGTGTTACTAACACAAATGGACCATACTTCGCATACACTTCAAACCCTACGGGTCCTTACCCGATTAACTATGCGACTTACCGTGGTGCTGCAAACGGTTATGCCACAACTGCTAACTTCGCGGTGAATAACGGTGCAACTGCTTACCTGCCTTCATCAATTTCTATTGATGGCTACCAGCTTGCTGCATCTGGTTCTACTGCCAGCCTTCCCACAAATGGGCAAACATCACCCACCTCCTATACAGTAACGGCAGCATCGGGTAACGGCACATCTGTTACCTATACCTGTGCTAACTCTCTTATTGGAGGAGCCACCGTTAACATCACAGGTCTTGGCATTGCTTCTGGTTCATCGCTTAATTTAACGAACGTTCAGGTCTTTGCTTCGACTGCAAACAACTTTACTGTACTAAACACTACTGTCGGTGTATCAAGCGGAACAGGAACGGCAACGCCAGTACGTTCTTTTACTACCTATTACCAAGGTGGAACTCAGTGGGCTTCGGCAGACCCCAGCACATGGGCTACTTATACAATTACAGTAATCAATACAGCAGCGAACAACTCAGTTGTCTTCCTCTCTAAAACGGCTGCTGGGGCAGGATTGCCAATTACACAGGGTGGAACAGGATCAACCACTGCTATCTCTGGGTTTAACAACCTTGCTATCTCTGGTGGTACTGTTGGTGGCAACCTGGTAGCTGCTTCTGGTCTTACCGTATCTGGTGCTTTAACGCAAATTGGCAATGCTTCGTTTAGTGGTACACTCACTGTAGCTAGTGCTATTATCAACCCTATTCTTCAGGGTGCTTATGAAGTTGTATCATACAGTGGATCAACAGTGCTTAGCGGAACAGCTACTCCAGCTACGCTTAATGCAGCAAACAGCTCTTTCTACTTCTATAATACAGCACCATCTGGTTCATATACAGTAGCAATCACCGGAGCACCAACCGTATCTGGTGTAAGTGCCACTTTTGCTTTGCTTGTAAATAATGGTTCTACGGCTTATCTGCCCAGCAACGTTACCATTAATGGTAATCAGGCGGGTGCAAGTAGCTCAGCACTCCCATTGCAGGGCGCAACAAACAATGGTATTACTACGTACTACCAAGGTGGTACAGCATGGTCATCAGCCGATGCCAACACTCTTGATTCTTATACGTTTACTGTGATTTGCACGTCAAACACGCCTACTTGGACACTGTTAGCAGGATTGACTAAGTTCTAATGCCACTTGTAACCACATTTGCGGACGATGCTATTCAAACACTCGGTATGTTCTCACCGTTTTTTGCTGCAACTGTGCTCATCGTCGGTGGCGGTGGCTCCTACTCCACGCCTCGCTTTGCCGGTGGTGCTGGTGGTATGCAGACCATTACACCAACAATTAAATTAGGAACTGACTACACAATCGTCGTCGGTGCTAAGGGCTCCTCGAGCAATGGTGGCAACTCGACGTTTAATACCACAACCTCACTCGGTGGTGGTCAGTTCAACTCCGGTGGCTCGGGTGTAGTTGGATCTGCTGGTGGCTCTAACACCACGACCTCCTACGCCGGAACTTCGGGACAGGGAAATGCCGGTGGCACGGGAAACGCGTTCGGCTACGGCGGTGGTGGTGGTGCTGGTAGCGCCGGTACGAACGGAACCGGCTTCAGCTCCCTAACCGGTATCGGTGGTAATGGTGGTGACGGACTTCAGAGTTCGATTACCGGAACGGCGGTCTACTACGCAGCCGGTGGTGGTGGCTACGCCACCCACTTACCTGGCTCAACCGGAGCAGGGTGGAGTTCAACGGGCTACGGAATGGGCTCGGGTCTCAATGGCGCTACCACCGTTCAGGCTACGGGTGGCGTGGTCATCATCTCTCTGCCAAGCACCTACACCGGAACGCCGACCTCGTCGCTCGCCTACACCAAGACCACTTACACCGGTTACGTTGTGTTTACATTCAGCACGGCGGGTACAGGAACGGTAACGTTCTAATGCTAGGTAACCGAGGATATTACAGCGCAAACGCCAAAGTGTATGAAGGCTACCGTGGTATACGTAAGCTGCAATCTTATATATTAAACATCTTGTTGGTTGAATTTGGTAAAGTACAACCACTTATCAATGTTAATAATTATGCATTAAATAACGATCAAAATCTTGATAATGCTGGCAACTTCACTGCGAATAATGACCAGCCAGGTCTTAATTGGATAGAACCAATAATTCCTGCTAGCGAAGGGTACACCGCAGAAGAAGTCCTGCAACCCAATGACTTTACAGAACCTGACTATCCATCAGGCGAAGATGTAGTACCCTCTTAATTTTGCTGTAGATAATAGACCAAAGGAGATAATATGAATGACACACGTAACGCACAAGTAGCTTGGGCCGAATGGGGCGTAGCTAATCGCACCAATAATCCTGGGAACTGGAACTACTCAGAACTCGCCAACCGTATGAATGCCATTGGTGTCTGGCCCCCCAGATTCCCTATCAACACCGACTGCTCGGGTTCTTGCACCTTGTGGGCATTTCTTGCTAATGGTAATGACCCTAATGGCCTTGGTTTTGACCACGAGGGCTACACCGGTACATTCCTTAGCCACGAACAGCACCTTGCACTGTTTGTTAAGAGTGCCAAGGGTGTTGCCGTAGAAGAAGTACAGCCTGGTGACCACGTAGTTTATGGTGGTGGAACGGGCGAACATGTAGCGATCGTTGTTAAGGTGAATGGCAGCGATATCCTTACTGTGAGCATGGGACAACAGGGCGACCCGTCTTACGTTTGGGTAAATACCCCCAAAAATACTCCAAACCCAGAAAACTTTGCAGTTGATGGCCGCATGCCACAGACTTTCCTTCGTAATGTAACCAACACAACAAAGCCTATCCGCACACCTGCTGACTTGCCCAAGGCCTAAGGAATTAAATGACTCTGCGTCAACGTGTTAATTTCCAATCCGGTGTCGTATCAGGTGTGATCAATAACACCAGCCAAACTACCATTACTGGTACAACTTGGCCGGTGCCAAGCGGTGGCTATACCATTGCTGTCACTCTAAACCCAGGATACTTTGGTGTAGCGGGTTCACAAGAGATTGTCTATGTCACTGGTGTATCTAGCGTCAGTGGTGGTACTAATAACGTAGCTACAGTCCTTCGTGCTCAGGAAGGCACTTCAACCATTGGTACTACAAGCGGTACTAACTATCCATGGGTTGCTGGACCAATTGCATCTGACTTTGATGTATCTAACCTTACTAGCACAGGAACGCTTACTCTTAATAATGGTCTAACTGTTGCCAATGGTGTTACTATCAGTGGCAATGTTACAGTAGCTGGTGGTGAAACAGTACTAGGATCTTTGGGTGTTGCAGGAAACTTCAATGTCAATGGTACTTCAATCGTATTTCCAAACGGAGCATTGCAAGTTGCTGGAAATATAACCACAAGTGGTACATTACAAGCTGCCACAATTTCCGGTACAACTGTAAATGTCGGCAATACTCTTACTGTTGGAAATGCCATCAATGCTGCTGGTGAAATTTATGCGAATAACACTGGAACTGCTATTAGTGCACCCAATGGCAATGTTGTAGTTGGTGGTAATTTAACTGTTAGCGGTAACTTAACAGTTGGTGGCGTAACAATCAGTGGCATTCCATCTGCACGAATTGGTGCGACTGCACCTACCACCCTTGCCTCAAGTGGTGGTTACGCAACTATTAGCAACATGTCAACTGGCGGTGCCATTGGTTATCTAAGAGGTGGGTTCACGACTGACGGTAGCACATCGTTAATTACTCCTATTGCTGGTTATTATCAAATCAATGCATCTGCAGGGTTTGTCAATAATGGAGGAAATGTTTCTCTCCCTGGCATTTATGGCTTGTCTTTGGGGAATACATTTAGTAACCCAACACATTCCAGTGCTTTCTTGTTGCAAAGTGGCAGTGGCGGACCTTATCAACAAGGGCCTGAAACCATTGTTTTCTCTGATATTCAGTATTGCTTTGCTGGTCAGTCTGTCACTCTTGTTGCTTATAATGGTTCTGAATCTACTTATAATCAGCAATCTGTTGGCGCTACTGCATTCGGCCTAGCAGGATACCAACACACTTATCTTTCAATGACTTACATCGGTTCGTAACCAATGAGAGTACGTCCTATACCACAGTATGCAGCAGAGCCTGTTGGCATCACAACGTATATCAGCGGTTCTCTTGCTGACCCTGATAACAAATACGTATGGATCAACATTACAAACACTGATAGCAATACTGTGGTTCTTGCTTCGGGACAGACTAGTTATGAAAGTACTGGCACATATCAGTACACACTTAATTCAAGCCAGACTGCTATTCAAGGAAACTATGCCGTTACTTGGAACTACACAGTTAATAGCGGTAGCCCAAGAACTTACGTAGACAACTTTGTTGTTACTGACCAGATGCCTTACTGGAGTAACTTAGACACTGATCAACGTCAATTGGTTGCTGGTATTGTTCACCGCATTGACAAGAGCTTTGACAGCACTGCTGGTGGCCCATACCTTCAGGAACTCAATCAAAGTGGCTTCTTGATTTACGAAGAAGTAGCTATGGTTATGCAAGACGAAACCATGGACTACATTAACTTTGAGTTCCAGCCTATCTTTAACCCTGCTTACCAAATTGGTCTTAATGCCATTGTTCCATTCCCAACTACCTATTACGGTGTACTAGCTACGCAAACATATGCTCACTTCTTGAAGCACATTGCTCGTAACTACATTGAGCAGCCTATGCCACAAGGCATGAACGCTGCTTGGATGGACCGCAGAGATTACTACAACCGTTGGTGGCAGCTTTACCTGTTTGACAAGGAAGTTGCTGACAAGCAGCTGCGTCAGATGAAGCGTCAGTTCATGGTTGGATCGAAGAGAAGCCTTTTGGTTGCTGGTGGTCTTATCCCACGTATGTACACTAATCCGAGTCGTCCGCACTTTCAGTACGCTGCAGTCAACCTTGGAGGTGCATAATGCCAGTCACACTCCAATACGTATGCCGTGTTTGCAATGAAGAAAAAGAACAAATTAAAACACGTGGCGGTCCAAGCCGTAAAACTTGTCCAGAATGTCAAGACCGAGATGTCTTATGTGGATGCGGATGCGGTGAAACTGTAAAAACAAATAAAACACGTCAAACACGTTTTGTTGCTGGCCATTACATACGCACGGTCACGTTTGAAGAACAAAGAGAGCGTAACTTAAAACGCTTGGCAAAACATAAATATGATGATGAGTTCCGCAAAAAGATGTCAGAAAAGAATGTGCGTCTTCACAAAGAAGGCCGTTTTATGAACGTCTATGGTTCTAATAATAAGTCTTCTAAAGTGGAATTGTCACTTAAGCCCGTTCTTGAACCACTTGGCTATGTTAGCACACAAGACAAGCGTTATTTTATTGGGAACCCAAAGGTTGGCGTTCACATCCCAGACTACGTAAAGTCAGACACCCGTGAGATTGTAGAAGTATGGGGAACATACTGGCACCGTGGAGAAAACCCGCAGGATCTCATTGATTGGTATGCAAAACAAGGTTGGACTGCCCGCGTAGTGTGGGAAAACGAAGTTGCTGATTTTGCAGTGAACATGGGTGGGGTCTAGTGTGTCAGGTATCAATCCACAGCCAGGTCCTGTTGTTTCTGGTAGCGGCGGCTTAAATACACAGCTTGAAAGCCCTTTGCTTGTTGTTAAACAACGGGAAGCTTTCACTCAAGTTAACCAACAACGTTTCCACGATGAGACATTGCAATGGTTCGGAGAAGAGTGCATCGTACGTCTTTTGTGGCGTGCTGAAGACGCAGAAGCTGGTCTCGTAGGCTATTGCCAAGAATGCCAAGACAGCCCTAACCCATCTAATCCTTACACGTCTATTCAAAACCGTGTAAGCAACGTTTATAAACAGACTGGCAATAGCTACTGCCCGACCTGTTATGGCACTACGTTCTCAGGTGGCTTCCAACCTACTTGCTATCACCTTTATATGCTGGCTTCTGATACAGAAGATGATCGTAAGAGCCTCTCAACTGGTCAATTCTGGAAGCAGAACCCAAGAGTTCAGTTTTCATGGTTTCCTCAGATCCGTACTGGTGACCTAGTGGTACGAGTAGAAAGCTGGAACAATGGTGTTCCTACCTCTACGAGTGAACGCTTCCAAGTTGCAGACGTAAGCCCGCAAACCATCAGAACTGGTCCTGGGCCCAGCGCACAATACCCATATCGTGTTGGTACCACCCAACCATTTAGCAACACGACAATCATCGTTAACCAGCAGACAGTCCTCGAGAATGTATGGCCAGGACACCCTTACTATAACGTACCTGTTCTATGAGCATGATCCCAGCACCAGAAGAGTTAACGCAACAGCTCTCCCGTCGTGCTGTCCAGATCGCTCAAATCATTGGACCAAGGAAGACTGGTAAAGGTTTAAATAGCCTTATCCCTTATTCTCAACCTGGTATTGTTGGGCTGGAAGTGCCGGATAAGTTTGCTTATCTACTTGATCTTGACAAGGGTATTAAAGCGCACGCAATGGTTGACGTTGCTGGTCGTGTTATCCCCATCCGCAACTCAGACGGAACAATGGCTTTTAGAAGAGCTTCAGCCAACAAGATTGGTCAAATCCCTATCATCACACGTGCATCAAGAGACGGAAGCATTCAGTCTGCTTTGCCTGCATGGTATTACCCAGGCAAGCCTGGTACAGCATTCTTGCAGAAAGCCATTCAGATGAGTGTCGATGAATGGAAGAAGGGCGCTAGAGCAGAAGATGTAGTGCAAATGCTACTTAAGACCAATGAAAAAGACGATGTCAGTGAAGTCTTCTACGGAAGACCATCTGTCTAGGAGACATAATGTTTGTAACAGCCGTAAAAACAGCAATAGTTGAAGCACTAGAAGCAGGATTCAACACGCTCAATTCAGGCACCCCTAGCAACACTAGCCTTGACTTAACGCCAAACAGTATCACTATTGAGTACCCACTCGAGCCTGTTCAGTGGCCTGCCATCTTTGTTCAGTTCAGACCAAGCAAAGTCCAATGGTCAGGTATCAACCCTAACATTTATTCTGTTTCATCAGGCGGTATTACCATCAGTGGCACCACTTACTCAGGCACCAACACCATTAGAGAAGGCTACTTTGAAGGCAATATCGACCTTCAGATCATGGCAATGCACTCTGAAGAACGGGATCGTTTGTACGACAGCGTAACAAACCTCATTCTTATGGATATGATTAGCCCAGCCAGTGTGGCTTTCACTCAAAGTATTGCTAATAGCAATCTTGTTGGTATGACGCTTAGATTAGATACGCTTACCCCGTTGGGGGACAGCGTTAGCGCAGGAACTCCATGGAGCCCAGAAGAATTAACTTATGAAGCCAGCATCAGAGTGGCATGTATTGGTGACTTCTATGAGCCACAGTACCAGGTTATTTACCCACAGATTACAAAAATTACTGCTACTGGAACAGAAGTACCAAATATCTATACAGCTCCCGGCAAGCCATTTACCCAATAATTCTATCAAAGTAACACTGTAAAACCACAAACAATTTGCATAAGGCATTGAAGGAGAATGTATGCCCATTTCCAACTACCAGATTCCTGGGGTTTACGTCACACAAACGACGAGCCAAGCTTTAACAGCAGTTAACCCTACGTCTCTTAACATCGCCATCATCGCTGACAACCCTCTCGCCGGTACACAGACTGACACGTTCAGTAACGTAGCAGCTATTAGTGGTATCAACGTTGGTCAGCTCACCATTCCAATGGTCAATACAAGCTACAATGGTACCTACACAGCTAACTCTGGTTACACAGTAACTTGGACAAACAGCCTCGGTGTAACCGTTACAGGTTCTTATGGTACTAGCTTTACCATTGCAAACGCACCCACTGCTTCAGGTGGCTTTGGCGCCTTCTCTTACCTGACTACGAGCGGAACCACTGCTCTTACCAACTTCACTGGTGCTTCGGGTAATGGTACTCAGTGGATCTTCACTACGTCTGGTACAAACACCATTAGTGGTGGCTCTAGCGTAAACATTACAGGTTTCACTGGTACATCGAGCGGTTTTAACGGTACATACACCGTTGCTTCTGCTTCGCTCTCTGCTTTCTATGTTAACAATACTACGTTGAGCGGGGTTGGAAACACATCTACTTACTCCGGTACAGCCGTACAGAACCTTATCCCTAGTGGTCTTGTGCAGATCACATATGGTCACAACTGGGGCGCTTACGGTACTTTCTACGAGTACACACAAGCTGCTTCTGTAATTGGTGCTACAGTTAGTGGAACAACCATTACCAACCCAGCTCTGCTTGGTGCGCAAATGGCTTTCATGAATGGTGCAAACACTGTAACCATTCTTCCAGTTGCTCGTCTTGCCACTTCCGGCTCTGGTGCTGCAACGGTTGGTGACTGGAACAACACGTTCTCTGTTGGGTCTGGCACCACTGGTTCTAACCCCATTTACGCTGCCGCTCTTAACAACATTGATGTGGTCGTACCTCTGTACGGTAACGTTTATACAAGCGGTAATACATATGGTCAGGTAATTCCTTACGGTACGAACACCGTAGCTGCATCTGTTACGAATTACCTTACGACTCAAGCAGCTGCTGGTAACTACCAGAGAGCTTTCCTTGGTATCGATGGTACTTCCAACCAAGTGACTACAAGCCAGATGCAAGCCTTCGCAAGCGGTATTGGTGCGACTAATGCTGGTGTGAGAACATCAGTCGTGTTCCCAGCATCGATCAACTTCAACCCAGGTTTGAGCACATCGACTGGCCTTAACAACGTTAACTTCAATATTCCTGGTTACTACCTGGCTGCTGCTATTGCTGGTGTATACGTCGGTCAAACTAACGTTGCCACGCCAATTACTAATAAGACGGTTGCTGGCTTCAACTATGTTCCTAACCAAATCAGCTTGTCTGACGCTCAGTACAACTACCTGCCTTACGGTATTACTACTGTTTACCAGCGTCGTGACGGTAACTTCTGGATCCTCCAAGGTCTTACAACGAACGTAAGCAACTGGTTGACACAGGAAATTTCGCTGAATGCTATCGGTGACGTTCTGGCTAACCAAATTAGAGTTGCCCTCCAGAACACGTCGCTTATTGGTGGACCTCTGACTGCTACGACAACTGCTGCAGCTCTTGGTGCAGTACAGGGGCAATTGGTTTATGCAGTTAACAATGGCTTGATTCAGAGCTACCAGAACCTGTCATTCTCCATCAACCCGAGTACACCTACGACGATTAACATCACGTTCCAGTACTCGCCTACGTACCCGATCAACTACATCCAGGCAACTCTGAGTCTCAACACTCAGACTGGTTCAGTTATCGCTACTAATTCACAGACCAACACCGTAGTTTACTAGGAGTAATTAACTTATGGCTAATTCAAAATTTCGTGTAGGTGGGCATTATACAGCTTTTACTTACAATGGTTCTGTGCTCATTTACGCACAGATGATTGCTGAACGTGGACCACAGCCTGTTAATCAGCCAGTGCCTATTCAGCCACTTGATGCTGCGTACCCAATTGAGATTGCACTGCCTGCTGCGTTGGAGGCCGGTACTCTTGAAGTCACGTTCCTTGAACAGTGGAACTCAGAAGTCTGGGCCCAGCTCGGATCGAACTTTACCACAGCTGCTGACCTCCTTGATGTTTTCAAGGCTCAGCTGCAGCAAGGTGAAGTTCAATGCATCAAGGTCATCACGAAGCCGGACGGTACACAACGTTCGATCGTTTACCACGGATGCGTCATTACCAATGCACAGATCGATGAAACGATCCAGATTGGTACCATGACAATCCCTAAGACGATGACAATCATGTACCGTCAGAGAACAGAGTCGCCAATTGCGTTTGTGCCTTCTGTCTACTCTAACTACAACAACGCAATTATCTAATAAGAAAAGGAATTAAAAATGTCTGTACGTTCATACGTTATTCAGCTTCAAGCAGGAGTTGGCCAAGCCATTCTTCCTGATCACCGCAAGATGGTGCAAGGCGTTCAATACGTTGTAGATGCCGACACGTTCTCAAAGATCAGCCTCGGTGCTCGTCAGAACGTGATCAAGGTTGTCACCGTGAACACCGACCTTACCACTGCAAGTGGTGGCTACCTTATCGCACAATCGCAGGCTGGCCTTAACCAGCAGGCTGTTGCAAGTGGCGTAAGCTTCTTGGGCCTCCTTGGCACAACCAGTCAGTCACTGACCTCGTTCAGCATTGCTGGCTTTGGTGCCCAGGGTGCTTCTGCTGGTGGTGCTGCTGGTGCTGGTGCCGGTATCGGTACACCTCAGTCGACACTCTCTGGTTCTTCTGCTAACTACTCGTTGACTGGCCCAGATGGCGCTCGTTACACGCTTGCTTACAACGGTACTACTTCAACCATCTCTGGTGGTTGGGCTACTGTTTGGTTCGATGAGACCAACCGTTACATCTCGACCGCTTCTGGTGTTACTTACCAGGTTCGCCAAGATGGTCAGGGTACATCGTATGTTATCAGTGCCAACACCAGCCTCAGCGGTGTAAATGGTCTGGTTACTACGGTTGGTACCAAGCAAGGTGCATTCGCTGGTGTTCCACTGGTTAGCATCCCAGCTGGTTACTTTGGCTTCATTCAGACCGAAGGTATCCACCCCTCAGTTGCCGTTGCTTCTGGTACGGCTGTAGGTACGGCTGTAGGTGTTAGCGGTACAAGCAACATTGGTTACTTGGCTGCTCCTGCTTCGACCACAACGTCTGTCAGCGGTGGTATCGTAACTGGTTCTGCTCTGGCTAACAACATTGCTGGTACGGTTCTTACGGTACCTGCTTCCGGTACGGGTACTAATGGTCAGTTCTTTGCACAGGTTGAGCTCCGTAGCCGCCGTGTTAAGAAGCCTTACAACCGTTTCTTGAACAAGAACTAGTAATTTAGTCTACTAAATGGTAGGCTATGAACGTAGCCCTAGACCCAAAGGTAATATGACAACCATCAACAATGAAGGCTTTAACCCGGCCAACAATATGAATACTTTCCCCGACGAGTGGAAGGACGAATTCGAGGGGCTTCTCTTCTTAGGTCAGCTTAAGAGAGAAGTCACTCGAATTCCCTTCCACAAGTTTGTGGTTCGTACACTAACAGTAAATGACAAGTTAGAAATCAGCCTACTCACCAAGCCTTTCCTTGATACAATTGGCTATGGCCGTTCGTACAAGGCAGCTGTTGTTGCAGCCGGTCTAATCAGTGTAGATGGCAAAGAGCTTATCCCAGGTAATAAGAGCCTGAATGTTATTAAGCAAAAGTATGACTACGTCTCTCAAAACTGGTATGACACAGTGATTGATATCCTTTACGAAGAGATTGAAATCCTCGAGAATCGTGTGGTCCTCGTGCTCCAAGAGCTCGGCATCATTGAACCTGTAGTACCTTTTGAGATCTTTGAGAAGACGCAAGAGGAAACGGATACCCCAAAAGATGGGAAGTAGACCCGTACGTAATTGAGAAGAGCGAATACGCTCACTCGGTTGGTATCTTTGCCAACACAGATCTCAATTTCTTACAGCAATGCTTGCTTGCCTCCGTTAAGCTTCGCAAACGCAAATATGATAATGAGCTTGAAGAAATACATTTTGAGCAATCAATGTTTGTTTCTAACCCAGAGCTATACAAGAGCTACATGAAGCACAAGGAAGAAAACGAAGAAAACGAAGTCGTTTGGTCAGCTCCCACTTCAACTGAAGAAGCAAGAGTAGTGGAACAGATGTTCGCTGAGATCCACAAGAGTGCTAATGCTAGCCCAGACAGATCTGCTGATGAGGAATTTGTTAAGCAAATGAGTTTAATCAACCCATTTGCCAATATAGATATAGATAAGATTGGAGACGAAAATGGCTAACGACAATGAAAGCTCGTATAACCTAAATATTGATGTCTCCAGTAATACAGGCCCTGCAGTACAGGGTTTCTACCAGCTCGGTGCTTTAACAAAGCAGATCAGAGCTGACATCGGCGCTATCGAAGAGGGCGTATCTGGTATTAGTGAGCGTGCTGATACTATGCGTAAGTACTTCGACCAGAACCTCGAAGTGCTGAGCAAGATGGATACTGTTCTCCAGACTATCCAAAGCCTGGTGCAATCTAACCAGAGCAACTTCTCTAATAACATCAATGCTCTAAACGAGATGATGAATAGTGTCAAGGGCCTTGGCGGCAACATGAGCAATGTCCTTGGCATGCTTGGCATCGGTGGTGGAGGAGGCGGTGGTGGAGGAGGCGGTGGAGGTGGTGTTTACCCATCTACTGCTAGCCCCGACTTTACCAACTCTTACGAGAATGAGCGTCGTGGCATCTATAGCCGTTTCTTGAAAAGGTCTGGAGGCGGTGGTGGTGGCGGTGGCGGTGGCGCCAGTGGTCGCGGTTTTGACGATGAAGACGATGAAGAAGAGACTAGATCAGTTAATACTGATTCTTTAACAGGACGCGTTAGTCAACGAGGCCGAAGAGCATACGTTAGAAAAACACCTGTTACATCTGCTCAGAATTTAATTCGTTCTCAGCTTAAGCAATACCCTTATGCCAATGCAAGACTAGGCAAGATCATGGCACCTGGTAGCGAAGGTAGAGCAGCTGAATACGCCTATACAGATATGATGGACCAGATTTCCAGAGTATCTGACGCACTCCCATTTGGCCTTGGCAAAGGCATTGGTGGAAGAGTACAATCTGCGCTTGGAGGTCTTGGCGTAGACCTAAAAAGCATTAAGCAATCACAACGCTCTAATACTGTACAAACTGGTCCAGATACATATACCAGAGTCGGTGGTATCCAAGAAGGACCTGAGACAACAGCCCTTAAGACAGCCAACGCCGTTGCTAAGGTCTTTAGCAGCAAGCTCGTAGAAGGATTTACAAAGTTCTCAGGTTATGCCAACGTAGCAGGGCAAATATATGGTGGCTTATCTGACGTTGCAAATACAGCACGTCAGTACACTGCAATGGGTCAAGCCATGGGTGGTGTAACAGGTCAGGTTGACTATGGTCGTAGCATTGGCCAGGGAATCAGTGCTTTCCTTAAGTCTGACTTTAACTTAAACCCATTTTATAGCATGCAAGATGTTATGCAGAACCAGGTTTATGGATCTGAACTTGGTTTGAAGGGTGGCGCCCTTAATAACTATGTGAATAAGGGTATCCAGTTCCAAACACAATATGGTCTTTCTGCACAACAGGCTCAAGGAATTCTTGGAGCAGGGTTGGGCGCTGGCGTAAGCCTTAATGATAACGCCAGTGCTTTCGGTGCAGTTCGTAACCTTGAAAATAACACTACGACAAGTACTACCTATGGTAACCAATCTTATCTACAGGGCATGACTAGTTATGCTGGCATGGGAACGAGTTCTGCAACATCAGCACAACTGGGTGTTAATGCAGCTCAGTTTGGTGCTGGTGACCTTGTAGCACAGGCAGCAGGATTTACAGGAACCGAAGGTATGGGTTCCATGATTAACAATGCTCTTCTGTCTCAACAGCTTGGTGTAAGTTATACGGGCTTGTTCGGGGCAATGAGAAACATGTCCAAGTCATCAATTGCCACAGCAACTAATGCATCACAAGAACAAATTCTAAGTTGGGCTGGAATCGACATCCAATCAACATATAAGGATGAGAACGACTTCTTAAACAAGAATCAAGATAGCATCGTTGTTCTTCAGCTTATCTTACAAAGCCTTGTTTCATCAGGCGCAACTGGTTATCAAACTGCTGCTTCATCATTGCAAAAAGCTGCTGACTGGGCTTGGAATATCGTCAAACGGCAACAAATATTTAATAAAGCTGGTACTGGATCAGCTGCTGCTACCCCCACAGCCTTAGCCGCAGCAATTAATAAAAACTCCGCTGGTGCTGGAGGAGCATCAGCCAGAGCTCTTGCTTACATGGGTGGCGGAGTTAACGCATTTGCTCAAAACCAAGCAAACGCAGCCAATTCTCAAGCAACGACAGCTTATAATACTTACGTTGCCAGTCCAACACCTGCAAACTTAAAAGCTTATCAACAAGCAGAAGCAGCAGTAAACCAAATAAACAGTGGTAAATTGCCACAGTATCAATATTCAATACCAGGCCAAACGCCCACCACACCATATCGCATACCAGGGTACTCATCATCATCTCCGGGCTATTCAATGCCAGGCGTGCCCACGCCCACCAACCCCACTCCACAGCAAGTTCAAGTTACTGTTGGTATCCACCCTTCTTTCGCAGGCATTCTTACAGCATCAACAAAACAAGGCACCGCAGGATTTAATAATGGTGCAGTAAACCCCAATAGACAGCCAACTAAATAATGAGTAGCGTAGCCCCCTTCCTCGATAAAAATACACCTGATGTAGCGTATTTAACAGATAATACAACCGGTACTGTATACAGTTTCCCTTTCAACATTAATCAGTTGAACTGGAGCTACAACATGAATACACAAAGTTACAGCACTATTGGTGGTCGTGTCGTACAGTTGCTTTCTGTACAGATAACAACTATGACTATGCAAGGCGAAGCTGGTAACCGTGGTACCTTGATGCAATTGTTTAAAGACTTCAAAACAATGCAGGATAACCAGAATCAGACTAAGCAGTCTATGAGCATAAATATTCCTAGTCGTAATTTAAGTTATAGAGTCTTCCTCGAGAACTTTCAAATGGGCTGGGGTGTAACAACCGTGCAGTACCCTTATGTAATCATGATGGAAGTGCAACAAGACCTCACTAATATCGCTACCAATGCTGCAAGTTTGAATGCAGTGAATAAGATCGCAGAAGGAGTTGGGTTTAGCCCTCAGTGGACGGGACTTTCCTCTGCACTTAGTAACCTACAGTATCAAGACGTAATCAATGCACTGCAAAGCGGCGCAATTCAACCTACTAACACTAACAATTCTCAGACTGGATGATCTTATGGATAACATCAATACTGGAACCACATACGCAAACTGTAGAGTCACTACACCGATTCTTTATCCAGGCCAACAAACGATTAGCTTCAATGGGTTTGCATGGAGTAATAACATGGGTATCATCCATGAAGCAAATAAAACACCAGATGCGAGTTGGGAACAATGGCTGGGAACGCTACAGTAACTCTCTACTACAATGGTAGTTTAACCACATTTGATATCTGGATGCAGACGATCAGCACTAGCAGCAACAATGAGTTCTCTAGTCAACAGGTTCGTGCTGGCATGAGCTGGATACCTATTCGTCGCGCTCAAATGATGTTCCAGTTTGATGCATTGTGGCCACTTATCTCCATTGGTGGGGCCCGACTAACCCTTGGTTACGAAGATATCGATCCTGCAGATGGCTTCTCTAAAATGAATAAATTCCAAGATGCTATTTATTCTCATTATAATGCAATCATTAATGGCTCTACTGTTGCGCCAATGACATTAACGTACTATAATAACTCTGATAATACATTGCCCATCTACAATACGTTAATTAGCAAGGACCCATTAGATGTTATTCAACACACTGGCTGGATTCAGACAGTAGATAAGCAATATGTTAGGTTCCAGAGCTCATTTACAACGCAGTATACAATGAATATCTTGACTCCAAATGTAGCGAACACGCCAGCAACTGCTATGTCAGGTACTAGCGGCCAAGGACCTGGTGGTATAACTTATGCACCAACAGCGGCAGATATTAACGCTTATGGTAGTGGCTGGATCAACATCAATAATCTTACTGCTGGTACCAAAGCTATCTTGAAAGGACTGAAATGAGCTTTAATCAATCAGGTACCTTCATTTATTCGCCGGACATCAGTGTTGTCATTGACTCAGTTGCTGCTGGGCCTATGGACGTGTCTGCTGATGTAATGAACTTTACAGTGGACCGTGAGATGAATGCAGTGAGTAGTTTCAACTGCACGTTAAACAACCCAGGCCGTAAGTATAACTTTGGTATGCCTAACCAAATCAGTACTATGGACCGTATTACTGTTTTCCTAAAGAGAACACAGTGGGTACAAGTGTTTACAGGCTATGTCACGTATGCTCCTATCGAGACACTGGTGCCAACGCCTATCCAGATCACAGCTAATTGTACTCTGCGTATTCTTCAAGTTACTTATTGGGATGACACGCTTGTCAAGTACCAAAGCTTGCTGCTTAATTTTATGGACAAAGTTGCTCGGAGTACACAGCAAACTCTTAATGATGGTGGCGTAGCAACTGCTGTTGTAAATATGCTTTATGGTGTTTGCGGCTGGAATCCTGATCGCATTCACATTCAAAACGTTCCAGATCAATTCATTAACTATGCAGCTCAAGCTTATACAAGAATGCTAGCTGGCGAGCAACTTAATCAGAATGCAGTGCAAGACCTTGCTAATATTCTAAATGTTAATAAATCAAGATCTCAGGGCAGTTCAACAGACCTAAGCACGACAAGCAATACTAGTGCACCAGATAAAGGTATTGGAGTTTCTCTTACTGCTAATCAAGCAAGAGGTTTCTTAACTAGCCCAATCGCTGGTGGCAAAGCAAACTTTCCGGGTCCTAACACGATGAACCCAGTAAACGATAATCTTATTACAGAAGATATCTTTTACTGCTCAGCACCCTGGTCATTCTTGCAGTACCAGGTAACAGATAAGCTCACTTCAGAACAAAAGAAGCAATATCAAACGATTCAAGACAATGCAAAAACATGGTTGATGAATAACCCAAGTACGTTTGGGGCTGATGGAAGAATTATTCAACTATATAGCAGCAACAACCTTGTTGTTAATCTAAGAGCAACATCTATCCCACAAAAAGCAAATCAATCGCTCAAGGGATATGCAGTATATGACCCGACTGTTGATTATATACAGGTTCACCCAGGTGTTGCAGCGTACCTTAATGGTAAAATTAGTGACCCTACGAAATGGAACTCCACAGAAGACCCAGGACCTATAACAATTAGTACAAGTTGGCCAGACCCAACAACTTCACCAGTTGCTGGTGTTGTTGTTCCATCAAAAACTGATCAAGCAAACGCCAACTCGACCTATGGTGGAGGAACAACCCTTGCCAATAGTGGCCTTCTTTGGACAGAAGCAGTTAATAAGCTTATCTATGTACTTGCCGGTCAGCTTGGCGATGCTTATACGCAGAAGCCAACTGAATATGATGGTCGTCAAGTAACACGAATGACTCCTGCTACTGCCTATGGAGCAAAGAACGGTGCTTTTGACTGCTCAGGACTTGCTTACTGGGCTTACCAACAAATTGGTATTAATCTTCATGGTAGCAATACAACTGGTGAATGTGGCCCACTTGACGGTAGCTTACCCGATACGTATGGTATCTGGTCTGATAAGAATACAATACCAACCCCTGGTGCTTTAATTTTCTGGAATGTTATTGGTGAGGCAGGACCCCTTCCTAACCACGTTTCTATTCTGATCGGAGGGTTTGGACAGCAACCACCTTTAGGTGTTGGGCTTGACAATATTCCCAGTGAGCCAGGAGTCGGTTGGGCCATTGAGTCATCCACCTATGGAGTAGGTCCTCACATTCAGAAGCTTTTTTGGCCTGACATGGTGGGTGGTAAGACCATCTTTGCAAGCAAAGGATATGCTGGTCAACAGTATATTGGTGCTCGTTCACCATTAACGTTAATCAATAGCTGGACTGGTGCTCAAGCAACCTCTCTATTGAATACTGATTACAACTCTTCTACATCTACCACAGATAAAGCAACGACGCTTAACCCAAACGACCCGCAACAACGAGCAACAATCAACCTTGCCAAGTCATACAACAACTTGTTTGGTATGCCACAGTTCGACCCAAGATCGAGCTCAATGCTTGGTACACCAAGAGCTTTCCTGCTTGACAACCCTGTCATGCAAGACTTGACTCAAATTATGCAGGGAGGCATGCGTTCATATATGAGTGCACCAAATGGTGACTTCGTTGCATGGTTCCCTGACTACTACGGCATTTATGGCACTGACCCTGTTCTAGACATTAGCCCAGTTGAAATCATCGACTTTCAGATTTATCATGATGATAACCAACTTGCAACACACGTAGGTATTGTTGGTGACACCAACGGCGTCGGTCAACAGGTAAGCAATGCTGACTATCTTACTACCAACGGTATCGTTAGCATCCAAGATGCAACAACGATGTCAATGCTGTTTGGTTCTCAATCATTAAGCGAACCGACAACAAAGCAAAATACATTGTCTGCAGCGACATTCCTTGATAGATATGGCATGAGACCATACGTTAATGAGCAGAATATGATTCACTCATTGTCTCTTGAGTATATTTATGCCTTGTATACCTTCATGCAGCAATGGACCAATCAATACGTTAGCAATGTTACCTTTACATTTATGCCTGAGCTCTATCCAGGTATGAGAGTGTCTATGAACGTAACTGACGAGACTGCCACACAGAACAATTACATGTTCTATGTATCATCAGTCATTCACACGGGTGACCGTTCAGGTGGGTTCACTACACAAGCCACTCTCACAGCGCCTATGAAAAATGGTAAAATTATGAGCTATGGATTGAATCTAGCATGAACATCAGCGGTTCAAAAACGAGTAGCAATCTCAACGTAAGAAGAGTGATCCTAACGACGGGTCCTCTGCTGCACCCATTCAGCAATGCTGCAGGCGCACCTAATAACTATTACTGTCTGGGCTTAGACATGAAGGGCTTTCAGATCGAGATCGATCTGCAGGCATACCCAGCAGGCATCAACCTTCAGCAGATTGCACCTGATCAGGTTTGGTGGGTTGAAAAACGCACTAGTTTGTACCGCTTGTATCTATACGCTGGCATATTTGACTCTACAACGCGTCAGATCAATAGCACTGATATCCTTCCACAATACTCATCAACCTATGGTAACTACTACGACACAACTAATCAGATCGCAGTGGCTAGCGGAACGCCTTATACGGTAACTTTCAACAACGATGCAGGATCACAAGGGTTTACTCTAGTATCAGGCAGTAGAATTACCCCCGATGCAGCGGGTGTTTACATCTTTAGCTTCAGTGCACAATTTGCTGTTGTTGGAGTTGGTGGCAACTCAACATACAATGCAAGCATATGGGCAAGAATAAATGGAGCAGACACACCATGGTCAAGCGGAGAAATAAGTATTTATGCTAAATCTCCTTATGCTTTGCCTTCTTGGAACTTTATTCAACAAATGAGTGCTGGAGACTTCATGGAGTTGGTTTGGGCAGTAGATACACCAAACCAAATTTATGCTGCTGCTCAACCAAGTGTGGCTAATGGTTATGCACCAGCGTGGCCAACGCCACCATACGGCCCTTCAATCCCATCCTGGACAATGACTGTCAGCCAGGCGTAATGTACTACAGCCCTTATTTTGCCTAAGATAGTATGAAAACTATCGCGGTCAGCAACGGAGACATCCAGTTAAACAGTGGGAAGATCCAGTTCATCGTTGGCCAAAATAAGCTTGTGCAAGACCTCACATTGTGGCTTGAAGAGCCTCTTGGAACTGGGTATACTACCCCAAACGTAGGTAGCTTATTGCCAGGGATGATTGGCGGTACGCAGAATGGCTCTACCATAAGCTCAGTGAAGAGCGAAATTAATAGAGTTTTGCAATTATACATGGTTAATCAGGTTCAGTCTCTACAGCTTTCACAAAACTCTTCACAGCTTTCAAACTGGAATAAGAGTGAAATCATTCAAAGCATCACTTCAGTTAATGTAAGCATACAAAACACAACAATCATAGCTAATATTAACTTGTTGACCATGGCAAATAGCAATGTTAATCTTAACGTATATATCGATAATAATGGAGTTAGCGTAAATGGCTGATACAACAGGAGTTCTCGCTAGGCTTCAAGCCGCCCTTTCCGTTTACGACCCCACCTGGGACGTTAGCGTTGGAACAGCAACGTACAAGATTTTGGAAGCTGTCGCCCAAGAGATCGCTACAGCAAACAACAACTCAGTGCTGCAAGCATATAGTTATAACATCAATACGAAGAATGGCAATCAGCTCGACAACTTCTGCAACCTTTTCGGCGTATACCGTCAGCTCGGCAAGAGAGCATCGGGCCTTGTAACCTTCAGTACAGGCGGTACTCCAGCCACAAACATCCTTGACGTTCCCGTTGGAACTCAGGTTGCTATCCCAATTGGTGGTAATTACGTATCCTCTATCTACTTTGCGACTACTGCTCCAGCAATCATTGGTATTGGTGATACTTCTGTTGATGTGCCGGTCGTAGCTTCTATCCCAGGAGCGATTGGTAACGCCCCTGCGGGTGCAATTACAAATCTTGTCGGCAGTCTTTTCGGCATCGGTAGCGTTTTTAATACCAACCCATTATCTGGTGGACTTGACACAGAAAGCGACTCAGCTCTTAGATCAAGATGGCAGAACACTGCTTTCAACAACACCACAGGTACATTTGGTAAGTATGTTTTGACTGCTTTGCAAAACCCAAATGTAACCCTGGCAACCGCAAATAGCACACAGTATTTCTACAATGAACAGTTGCAGATCAGTTCAACCGTTGGTGTTACTGCTAGTGGCACTACAGCTACTCTGAACTTTGTCGCATACAGTGGTATGAACGTCAACAACATCACGTACACGGGAACAGTAAACGTAGCTAGCATCTCAATTAGTGGTGGTTCGACCCCAAGCGGTTTGCAAACTTCTTTGAACACTACTATCTCAGGTCTATACCCGGGTTATGTTTTAAGCAGTGGTTTTGCTTACACCGTATCCGGCGTTAGTGGTACAACCAACCTGAACACAGCAGGTAGCTTCAATATCACTGCCAACCTCCCTAGCCCTTACAGAATAACCATGTCTGGTACAGGTGGCACAGCAACGACCAGTGGTATTACTAGTAGCGGTAACTTCTACTTCTATGAGTCAATTACATCAAACAACCCAGACATTGGTACATCTGGTACCTTGTCTTACAACCCTACGTATAGTGGTTACCTTTTCCCACAAGGCAATGAACTAGTTGGCTATGGGTTTAATACTTCAAACCAGTCAACGTTTGCTAACTTAGTTGACTACTACTACCCAAGCGGTACAGCACTTACTATTCCTTTGAAGATCAACATCCTTAACAATAGTTATTATGCTGCCTCAGGTATTTTATTCAATGGTAGCCAGGTCAGTCTAACATCTGAATACAGCCCTGCCTCGAGCCGTTCGACAACAATCACGAGCGGTAACTTCGTTGATATCTTTATCAATGGCACTACAGCAACCCAGGTATACGAACAAAGTAGCTATAACCCCACCTCCGTTTTGATTTCGGGTAACAGTAGGAGTTACTTAAACACTCAAAACTATACGCTTGGAAGTGGTGTAACAGCAGCAACAAACACTGCTACAACAAATGATATTTACGTATCATTGAACCAGAAGCCATTGATCAATTTCCCGTCGCAGATTAGCACTTCCTCTAGCGGAGTTGCAGATACTGTTACCTTGTATAACACCACCAATGGTCTTAGTTACATCTATCCAATCGCTCTTAACCCTTACCCATACGTCACATTCACTGGTACTGTGACTTCTGACGGATTAGGTGGTACATTCGTTACGGTAAGCAACGCTAATACGTTCCTCTACCCAGGACTTGCCTTGGCAACAGGTACATTAACTTCTGGCAGTCAGTTCTTTATTAGCAGCGTAACTAGCAACGGCATCTACCTGAACCAGAATACCACTGCTACTGGCACTGTTACCCTTAGTGGTAAAGCAATCGTCTACCCATTGTATGACCAGACCCTTAATCAGAACAGCATCCTCGACATGTCTGGCCTTGCTTTCGATACGTCTACACCTCCTTCAGGATGGCCTGCATTGCCATCAAGCTCAGCATGGGTTACTTATGCTCACGATTACAATGGTGATGTTACAACTGTTGAGTCCCTTATCCAGCAGAGCAGGCCTCTCGGCGTCAACACGCTTGTTCACCAAGCGCAGTTTGCTTCTTTAACGATCAATGCACGTGTAGTTCTTGACAATAGTTACAGCCAAAGCACAGTCTTTTCTAACGCTACAAATCTTATTAGCTCATACTTCAATGGGTTTAATTACTTCGGCACTTTGACGTTTGCTGGTTTGGCATCACAGTTTCTATCAGTGCCTGGTATCGCCAACGTAAAGATTACAAGCGTTAGCACTACTGCGCCTGACGGAACCGTCTTGCAGACATTTACTAGCGACTTTATTCTTCCTAGCAATACGCTGCCTTCTCTTTACAACATTCTTTACACAATTAGAGGAGCCAGCAACTTCTAATGGCTGGCAATACTTACTCGCTTGCTCTTCACTCTACCTTCCTTGAGAAGGTAAGAAACTTTCCCGACGACATCTACAATTTTAATGATGGTGACAACTTAACCACATTGATGAAGATCTTGCTTGGCAATAGTGGTACGGGTCAGTTGAGAAATCTTCAGATTGCAGCGAGCATCGGCCAACAAACACTTGAGTACAGCAACCTCGATACTATTCTTGGTACGATTCTGAATGTAAAGCGTATTGCACCTGAGATCTATAGCTTTGCTACCAACCCTTTCATTGACCAATTAACCAATACACAATGGCAGGAAGTACGCATCAAGGACTCAAACTACCGTGAGCGCCTTCTAGGTGCCGCTGAAGCCTTTCAGACAGGTTGTACCCTCTGGGGCATTAAGACGCTCTGTGAAGCTCTGACACAGGTTAAATTCTATGTTGTTGAGAGTTGGAGAACTCCAGGATACGGTAGAAGTACAACGTACTCAGGCACAGACACTAGCTCTGTAACAGGGACATACCCAGCTGCTTTGAACCCAGCGAACGAAATTGTGCTCATTCCTATTCTTGACTCCACTAATAATAGCGGTGTTTTCACCTGGGACCAGAGCAAGAAGCAGACAATTCTGCAAACCATTCAGCAGCTGGGCTTCGCTAACTTCCAGTTCAGCTTTGGTGCACCATTAGCAAACCTTACGCAGACACCGCTTACTTATGTTGCAGCAAGTGGATACTCGGAGTATCACTTCCTACAGCCAACTGTTAATACCACAATGATTAGCACGCCTTCAACGCTTGTGCCAGGGTCGCACACGCGTTACTGGTTGAAGAACAACACGAACAATGTTGCGCCATACTTCTCTCACTTGCAGACACAAGAAATCTCGATCGACCTCACAGGCAATATCGTTTCAGCAAACGTATCAGATCTTAGTAGCGGTATCTCTGACAGCATTGCAAACCCATCCTTAAGTGTAACTTCAACGGTGTATGGAGCACAATAATGCCTGTATTACCAAATAATACTGATCCACTAGACGACTATGTGTCAGGCAATATTACGCCTGCATTGACTTCAGATGGTCTTGTCTATAACCAGATCTATGCTCAAACTGGTGTCATTGACTCACTCAACAATACCAGTGTTTCTAACTACGCTGATCCTAACTTCAATACAACAAACCAATCAAATGGCTTGTTGTCTTTCAATCCACAGACAGCAACTTACTGGTTGTCAAACACTGACTTCGGTGGGCCAAGCAGTCAACCTATTGTTATTACGTATAACTTATCAAATACTACGTACTACAACAGCATTACAATGTCTGTGCTGAACGTACCTTGTTATGTAGAGCTACTTGATCAAAACATGAATGCTCTCCCCGGTGCCTCAACGTTTACGATCGCAGGCGGTAGTGATATCTTCACCACTACTGACTGGTCTTTCATTGAATACAATGCTCCTACAAACATTACTAGCCTGAATAGTGCAAACAACACTACTTTCACGTACCCTTTGACTGGCACAACTGCTGTTAACGTAAGGATTACGCGTAATAAAACTGTACAGTCTGCAAATAGTCAGAATGTATTGTACAGCGTTGCCTATTCCGTTGGCATTGAGAACTTTAGAATTAAGTTAAATATCCAACAGACTTCTGATATCCCATCAGTTGTTGTAAGCGGCACAGCTAATATGATTGTTCAGAACCGTTTGGGTTTTGTAGAGAATTATAGTTTTGTAACGAATGCAACATCAAATATGTTCCAGAGCATTTCAGGTACTAATTACTGGAGAAGTGCCCCTCAACCAGTTAAAGACTCAATCGTTTACTTCTATGCCGAGCTGAGCGACCCTACTCCTACTGTGATCAATCGATTCTATATTGATCCTCTTTACAGCGGTTGCCGTTTCAACGTCTACTACAGCACGAATACTACGTCTGGCAATACTATTGACCCAGGTAACTTCACCTGGACTCCTATCCAATCAGACTTCACACTGCGCAAGGGTATCTACGAAATCCCTAGAACAAGTGCTACTTATTTGAAGTTTGAGTTTACGCAGCTGCAAGCAGAAGTTTATGACTTGCCATTTGATTCAATTGATAGAACTATCAATGTATTCCCGCTTGATGTCGAGCAATACTATTCTAATCTCGAGCAAGAGATCATCGATGGTAACGCTGTTAAGTACTCAACCATTGGCAACTCTAATATTGGTACACAAGGACTCGGGACAAGTAGTCAGAATACCAATCAATTGACTGCTTCAACAATCTTCGGTTTATCAACTAGCACAGTCAGCAACAATTCATGGCCAGCATTAGCAGCGTTGAATGACGTTCAACAAGGCACATCACTTAATGGTATCTCTTCTAGTGTGCAAATCATTGACCCAAGTACGAGTTACAAGCTGCTTGATTCCAATGGAAACTATAATAACAATAGTTACACAGACTTCCTATACCGACGCTTCCCAAACACAAGAGTTCACCAATATAACCAGGTAACTATCAATCAGACATGGCACCAGGCTTATTTCGTTGGTATTCGTTATATCAATGCCTTCTATGAAACCGTTTACGATGATCTTCGCGGCACGCCAGGAAACTTGATTAGTAGAAATGGTACAACAAGTGGCTTCTCGTCCGGGTACCCTTCAGATATTAATTACGTAGGGCTTAGCCCTGACGAGACTGCAACAACACCATTCTTCAACACCATCGATGCATTCACTAGCTTTAACATTGGTGGACTTACAACTGACTGGAGGAGTTTTCTTACGCAAGGTAACCCAATCCAATCAGACCCAACTCTGCTTAACAAGCTGAGCAACTATACGATTAGTACCATGGTTGGTGGCCTTAACTCAACCATGACCCTTACAGGTACTCTTGGTAAGAGCACTATCTATTCAGTAGCTCCAATCACATCTGGCAGTACGTATGGTGTGCAGTCTTCTCCGTACCAAACTGGCAACAATGTCATGAATTATAATGACGCCAACTTCTTAACTACCTCGGGTTGGGTAGCGGGCTCAGGAACCACTGTGACTAGTGCCGTTGTATCTTGGAGTGGCTACTCAGGTTCATCTACTTCGCCTTCCAGTGGTACCTCCAGCGGAATCCTTGTAAGTGGTGGAAGTAACACTGTTACTTACAACTTCACTCTGCCAAACGTATTTGACATAAGCGGAGCAACGCCTTACACAACGCAGTTGGGTAGTGCATCGTTGGGTGTCGTCGGCTATGCCAGTTATGCTCCAACATCAGGAATGAGTTATTACTTCCTGACAAACTTGCAGTCGAGTGGTACGACAAACGTCACTATGACCACTCGTTTTATCAACTCGACCACTAGTGGTGTGATCTCTGGGACAACAGTAACAGGTAGTACAGTTAACCTCACAGCTGCGTCCGGCTTCAGTATTATTACTGCAACCGGTGCATCATACAACGCAAGTATTCCTAGCAACACCGTGCAGGTTGTACTGAGTGGTACGGCCAGCGGTGTGCCTTACGAGGTATACCAAGCTGGTGCTTTCACCACGCCAACAAACATCTGGATCAGCCCAACGGACCGCAACAACATGAGAGTAAGCGGTGTCGCTCGCATGTTCTTGCCGAATACGAACATTGGTTCGTACCGTGTGAGCCTCTATGCTGTAAGCAGTACAAACGTACAAACTGAAATAGCTTATAAAACCTATACAGCAAATCAATTGCCATTGAATTCTTGGTTTGATGTGCAGTTGAATGGGTACACTATCGCCAACTACACATCATTCTTTATCCGTGTAGTACAAACCAATACAGCTGTCACCGAGAAATTCTACTTGAGTATGCTAGCACCGTTCTACCACCCGGTGAGATACGAATACCGGAACAACACTTCGAGTTCATATAGACCAATCGCTGTCGGTATCAATGACCCCAATTATTTCATCTCTAACTCTCTGAACGTACCATCAAGCGGTATCCAAATCAGAATGACTGCTCTTGACCCTAATGTTTATATAGCCGGAGTGAGCGTCATTCCTCAGTACAGACAGAATCCTTACTATGCAAACCTCAATATTGATTACCAGGGAACTAGTAAGACTAACGAGTTGCCTGTAAGGACAAGCATTGAGAACAAGCCATACTTCCAGTTGAATAAGAACGTTTATCCTTCAGAGTTCAGCCTAGATAATATTGCTGGAACAATCATCCCTTACTCGGTAGATTGATTTAGTCAGTAAGTCATGCTAAGGTTGATTCATGGCTTCGGAGAAGATGATATATGTTCAGAAGAGTAAATTACTCAATGGAGTACTAAGATACTCCTCCCTGGACGAAAAAGTCAAGACATTATTTTCATTAGATTCCTACGGTACTCTCAAGAACCGTGACAAGATCGATGAGTTTCATGCTTTGGCCAGGGATAATGGGTATGAACTCACGTTTGAGGATGACTCAGCTGAGCTGGCATATGATGAGCTACGAGAATGCAGTACCTCCCCTTATGAAGTAGACAGTCCTTTCCTAAAGGACCATGCTCTGTTTCCTTTTCAGCACGTTGGTCTGAACTATGTATGGAAGCAGATGCACTCAGAGAACCCACGTGTCTTGGTGCAGTGGGACACTGGTGCTGGTAAGACGCTGTTGAGTTGCCTAACCAGTCAGAAACTTTTTGATGCTGGTGATGTCGATCTCGTCCTGGTCTTCTGTAAGAAGATCAAACAGTACGACTGGGAACAAGAGTTCCGCCGTATGACACACTTGGAAGTCACTCGTGTTGGCGAGAAGATGACACGTGCTAAGCGGCATGCTTTTTATGAGAATAATACAGCTCAAGTCGTTGTCATGAACTACGAGAAGATTCGTGAAGGCAACATGGTAAAGGTCAAGGGGTCACGACGCAAGTCAAAGTCCTATGACCGCACAGACTTCTTGCAGGTTATGGAGATGATCAAAGGCAAGCGTGTTCTGATCATCATCGATGAGGCTCAGAAAATCAACAGTGGTACAAGCCTTATTGGTGAAGGCTTCTACAAGCTCATTAATGAGTCTGGCAACCAGGTAATGACCTTGGCCCTGACCGCTACACCATACACCACTAGCCCATTGAACATCAGGAATATCTTCTCTATTGTTGACCCAAACATCCCTGACGTAAGCGACCTCAAGCGAGATTCTTTCAAGCGATTGTACGGCAAAGAATTTGGCATGTTTAACAATGGCTTCGTACAAGAGCTATACGTCAAAGAATGGGACAGAGCAAAACTGTCGTTGCTCGGCAAGAAGCATGAGAACTGGACGCACATCGCTATGAAGAGCGACCCAATCATCTCGGCTCAGTTCCCTGAGAGCATCCCTAAGAAGATTGTCTACGAGCTTTCTGAAGTAGATCGTGCTATTTATGACTGGGCAGAAGAACAAGCTCGTAACAACTTCAACCCAGACAACCCCGTAGCTAGCTGGGCATACATTGACACACTGCGTATGATCTGCAACACCACTGCTGGCCTTAAGAACAGCGATGGACGATTTGCTAAGGAGATTGTTGCACAGTTCGGCACTGATATTGATATCGCTAACAGTGCTAAATATCAGCTCATTGAAAGCAACCTCGAGAACTATGTAGAAGCTGGTGACAAGGTAGTTCTATTCACCTTCTGGACCAATGGCACCTTGTTCCCTTACCTTGAAGCACTTAGGAAGAAGTTCCCAGATATTCCTGTGCTCCCTATCTGGGGAGTAGGCATGAGCAGTGATACTGTGGCAGAAAACATTAGAACCTTTAACACCATTAAAGGACCTGCTATACTTATTACTTCAGATGTAGGCCAGGAAGGGCTAAACCTATATGCCCCGTATCTTTGGAATATCGAAGTACCACGAACTTACTCAGACTACAAGCAACGAGCTAACCGCATCAATAGAGCAGACTCAAAGAGCAAGGGTATTGACCACACTTGGATCTATCGAGCGGTGGCTGCTAACACGATCGAAGAACGAGCAGATGCTAAGATCCTCCGCAGAAGAGACGAAGCAGAAGCTATCAGAGGTGTAGTCGATGAGAACATTGACATGACCGACACTATTGACATGACGCCATACGGCTTCCTGTTCGGAAGATAAAAGAAAGGAGGTGATGCCCATGAGCCAACACCAAGAGTACTTATCCCTCTAGGATTGGAGAATTTTGTTAAAGAAAGCTATAATTTCAATTGCAGTAATGTTTAGTTTGTTTGTAGTACCACACACCGCCTCAGCATCAACCAAGGTAGTCATTAGCGCAGCTTTAATTGCTAAGTGGCAGAAGGTTGCAATATGCGAAGAGGGTGGGGACTGGAAACATTTTAGTTATTGGTACCCAGATGCACTAGGTATCGATAGACCCAACTGGTTACAGTTCGGGGGCAGTGTAACAAAACCAAGTAGCAGAGCAACGCAAATCATTGTTGCTCAACGCTTCATAAAACACTATGATATGGGTATCCCAGATCAATACGGTTGCCATTCATGGTAGAAAGAAAGATAAATATGCCAATTAATAAGTATGACCAGATCCACCAAGATCTCATGCAGCTGCTCCTCAATGGAGAGATGCACAGTACCCTGGTAGGAAAGCAAGTCACACTAGGCGGTTCAGAGGCAAGCTCTAAGCAGCAAGCCGATGAATTTGCTAATTACGTTGTCAATCTGCTTAAAAAAGCAGAACAATTTAGAAAGGACAATGTAAAAAAGAGCAGAAAGTAGCCCTAGTCTGTGAAGAGAGCTATTGTAAAGCTCCTTCCTGTAGGGCCTGGTCTTCCTCGGGGGTCGTAGTCGGCGTCAATGCTTTGACTCCCCCCGAGGCCCTACCAGCCTCCTCTTTATACAATCATTCAATGAATACAACCATTGATTACAGCTGGCAAGACCAGTCAAAATGCAAAGATAAATACGACTTGTTCTTCCCAAAGGTGGGTAGAGCACCAGAGACCAAATTGCAGAAGATTTGTGCTTCCTGCCCAGTAAAACAACAGTGCTTAGATCATGCACTAAAGTATGAAGAGCATGGCTTCTGGGGCGGTACCAACCGTAAAAGCCGTGACCGAATGCGCAAAGAACTCGGCATCGAGTTGACCAGCATCGAGTACGAGTCAATCTTTAAATATGCTGCTGAAAGAGAGCGTATTGAGCAAGCTGTTCAGGCTCAGAAGATTCAAGGCCGTGGCGCAAAGAAGAATTCTAGTAATACCTTGACAGAGTTAAACCCATTTGATTATTATGGTGATAACTTAGAAGAGGACTGGAGTCTCTAATGGCAAACCCTGCTCAGAAAATTCGTGTACTAGCTTGGGGTGACTACGCTTGTAGCACAGGATTCGGTACTGTGATGAAGAACATCATGGGCGAGCTTAACAAGTCAGGCAAGTACGAGATTGACGTTGTCGGTGTTAATTACGATGGTGGCCCATACGACACAGAGAAGTGGCCAGGTACCCTGTGGCCTGCTATTAGTGCACTTCGCACCCAGGGTCCTTACGGCGACGTATTCGGTCGTCAAGTATTCCTCGACCTGTTGGGCTCACGTCCGTACGACCTTGTTTTCATTGTGCAAGACACATTCATCGTACAGACGATCGTTCCTCAGATTCAAGAGCTTCAGAACCTTAAGCCTGGTAGCTTCAAGACCATCTACTACTACCCATTCGACTGCGGTCCTAAGGAAGAGTGGGTTAAGGATTGTGTAGCTCAGTTCGACTACCCAGTCGCTTACACCGAATACGCTAAGAACGAAAGCCGCAAGTTCATTGGTGAGTACGCAGATAGCCAGCACGTTATCTACCACGGTACCAACACCAAGGACTTCTTCCCAATGAAGCCAGAGGAAATTGTTGAAGCTCGAAAGAGTATCTTCCCAACCATGGAAGGTCGCTTCATCATCACCAACGTCAACCGTAATCAGGGCCGCAAGGACATCTCACGTAGCCTTATGATTATGAAGGAACTCCGTCGCCGTGGCAACAAGGATGCATTCCTTTACATGCACATGCAGGAGACAGACTTCGGTGGCAGCGTTATGCAGATGGCACGTGCACTCGAGCTCGACCCCAACAATGACTTCACCGTACCAGACCCACGTCAGTTCGGTGCACATGCTGGGTTCCCAATTGAGTTCCTCAATGCTATCTACAATGTAAGTGACTGCTACTTGACCACCACGCACGGTGAAGGTTGGGGCCTTAGCATCACTGAAGCAATGGCTACAAACCTCCCTGTGGTTGGCCCACGCAACACAAGCCTCCCAGAGATCCTCGGTGACAATGAGCGTGGCTGGTTGGTTGAAAGTGGCCACACTCCATCACACTGGATCATCAAGGACAACGACAATGAGCGCATGCGTCCTCTGATGAGTGTAGAGGGTGCAGCTGATGCCATCGAAGAGATCATGGCAAACAAGGCAGAAGCAGAGCGTCGTTCAGCACTGGCACTTGACTGGATCAAGGGCCACACGTGGTACGATGTTTGCAAGGACTGGAAGAAGCTGTTTGAAGAGGCTAAGGATAGCCTTGACAAGAAGCGTGAGTTCTTGAAGACAATGGCTCCGACAACTGGACAATAATGACATTTGAAGAATGGCTGAAGTACGGCATCGATAACAACTTTTGCACAGAACAGTTCTGCGATACTCACGATGGTCCACCCATGCATGAGAGCGAAGAGCTAGTCTGGGAAGACGGTGGAGATCCTTGCATGCACATGGTGCGTCTTGGCCAACCATCTGACTGGGACATTAGTGAAGGAGAAACAGAATGACAATTCTATGGGTGCTGGCATTCCCAGCGATTGCGTTCGCAATGGTAGGTTACTTTGTCTACCGTTGGAACAAAGGCGTGAAGGCAGGGTTGTTCCAGAAGGTTAAGTTCCCTAAGCGCAAGAAATAATCCGAACGAAGCAAACCAAGTCAGCCCTTGTAGCTCAGTGGTAGAGCAATAGTTTTGTAAACTATAGGTCGGCGGTTCGATACCGTCCGGGGGCACTATGACAATGACATTAAAGCAAGCAGCATCAGTTATGCTGGAGCTCTGCAACATTCCAGCAGAACCTAAGCTGGTAGCAGCATTTAGTAATTATAGTGTTAATAGTATGTGGATCAAGGGTGTGTTGAAAGGCGCTGCACCTGCAGCAAGTACGCTTAATAACCCTGCATACGATGAAGCATTGTCTGTGTTGCGCGCAAACGGAATTGATGTTAATATCTTTGACACCAACTAATTAGGAGTAAGAATGAAAAGTAGGAACAAGTTTTTTATCGCAGCACCATTCATCATTGTTGCTATCGTGTTTGCAGTTATTGGTGTAGCGCATCTTATTAACCCATCGTGGGTTGGCGAACAGAGCGGTCAGTCAGGCTATCTACGCAAAGCTATTGGTTTGATCACTGATGCTCCACATGCAACTGCTGAGTTATTCTACTCAACGGTAGAGAACATTGTTATTCTTTTCATTGGCCTTGCCTGGGGTAAACGAATCTGGCGTAAGGAACACAAGAAGTTCGATGAGGAACACAACATCGAGCACTAAGATTGGCCCCAGTAGCTCAGTGGACAGAGCTGAACGTTTCTACCGTTTAGGCCGGGGGTTCGAATCCCTCCTGGGGTACCAAGGATGATTAGCTCAATTGGCAGAGCAGGACCTTTACACGGTCAAGGTTGGGGGTTCGAGTCCCTCATCATCCACTTGCAGTATGATGTTAGAAGTGATATGGTTATATTAAGTAAGGAGCAAGTATGCAACCAAATTTTGATTTGATTAAACAGAGGAAGCCTCGGCCACTAGGTAGGCAGTTGGCCAAACGTGGTGCAGGTATTGCCATAGGTGTTCAAGCAATCGCTATTAGCAAAAAGATGAAGGAGTTAAGGATGGAAATGGAAGAAGCACAAAGCAAGCTGCCAGAAGAAAAGCCAATTGATTACGATTATGAGTTCGTGTTCTACGAAGAGGCTATCCACAGTTTTAGGAAGGTAATCCTTACACTCGTAGAGAAGCTTATGCGCAATGGAATCTCAGTAGACTTTTCAATTTTGGAAGAAGCTAGGCTGCACATCGAGATGTTTGATTACTTGCTCGAGAAGAAAGCAAAGGAAGAAAATGGAAATTAAGTTAAGCGTAAACATCGGTGCTACCCTTCAGGTCAAGAACGCACGAGGTGAGTGGGACTGGATCAAGCCTGAGGTTGGTTGCGAGATCAAGCTCGTCGATGGTGAGATCAAAGTAGAGTCTCTACCAACACAATTCGCTGTTATGTGGGATGAAGTCGTAGGTCCTCAGTTCGCAGCCGTAGTGCAAGAGCTCATCAGCGAACAGACCCCTAAGGTAGAAGAGAAGACCGAAGAGGTTGTTGTTGAAGAAGAACAACAGAAGCCCAACACTGAAGAGGAAGATTACTACTAATGTTTGATGATTTCGATGAGTTCGTAGAGAAGCACAACATCAAGGACGACGAGCTTGGTGCAGCGTTTGCTGCTTGGATGTCAGGTGCTACCGGCTGGGATGGAAACTTTGAGAAGGTGGAAGAATGACAGTAATTGCTGCAGCATTAACCACGGACAATGGCATTGTTATCGTTGGTGACTCAGAGCTATCTACTAGCTTCACGAGAGACACCGATGGCTATAGCAAGGTATGGGTCGATGAAGTTAACGAGGGATACATCTTCGGCGGTGCTGGAGACCTGAGACAACTTCAGATCATCAAGTACCATGTCCAATGGCCTTTCTATCGAGACATTTATCCTGTGGAAGAGTTCATCGTTAAGGAAGTCGTTCCAAGAATGCGTGAAGCTCTGCTCGATAACGGTGTGAAGATGGAAGACTACGAGAGCTCATTCATCATGGCGTGGGAAGATAACCTGGTTGTGATCGATGATCACTTCGGAGTGACCATCCCTCTCAGTGGGCGCTATGCCATTGGTTCTGGTCAGAGTGAAGCCCTAGGTGCCCTTGGCAACGAAGGTGGATGGACCAAGAATGATGTTATCGACGCAGCATACCGAGCTACTGTTACTGCTGTCGGCGTAGGTGGCCCTCTGTATGCAATCGACACACAAGACTTGACTGTACGTCAAGTATGAATTACTATTTGACATTCCCCTCCGGAAGCTATAACCTTTATATAACCAACAGTAAGGACAATACAAATGACACCGAATTACATTATGCCTCAACGCAAAGTACCAGCTACTTCCAAACTCAAGGAAGTAACGGAACCTACGTTTGGGGAAGACACTAAGGCTCCTACCCGTGCTGACACACGTCGTGCTGCAGCGGTAGGTTCCAATGTAGATGAAGCACTGGAAGTGTTTGCTCAGCTCAACGAAGTTCTCTACATGAACGAGATCAGCGAGATTCAGCCACTTTCACCTGCACAGATTGACAACCTCGCTACTGAGCTTGTTGCTGTACGCAAGGCCAAGGACATCGTCGAAGGTCGTGAGTCTGCCATTAAGGCATACGCAACTGAGGTTATCAACCTAAAGATCGAGATGAACGGTGAAGACCCAACTGCTACCAGTGGTTACATGGTCAGTCCAGAGAACGGCATTAAGCTCTCCAAGGAAGTCACTGGCGGTAAGCTGAACATCGACGTTGACTTGCTTGAGCAAGTACTCGAATCAGAACAGTTCCACTCAGTTGTTAACTTTGTTGAGACTCAGATCACCACTACCCGTCCTGACGGTAGCAAGTCGGTAGAAGTCAACAAGGTATACGAGCTCAACGAGGAAGCACTCGAGAAGGAACTCAAGCTCGGTAACATTGGCATGGAGCAAGTCGTCAAGGCAACCACACCAGGCAAGGTACGGTCAGCCTTCTATGTCCGAACCCTCTAAGAGAAGAGGCATACCTCTTCGTGATGATGAACTGCTGTTTTCAGTCTCAATGGCTTCAGCGTTCTTTGATATTTCTCCAGCTGCACTCCGCAAGAAAGAGAAATACCTTTACGATAAGATGGGCAACCCTATAGTCATCTCCAAAACATCTGGAGGTGACCGTAGGTATAGTTTAAATGACATACTTAAAATAGCTCACGCTTTGCGTAGAGCTAATAAGATGACAGACAGACAGTTGCGTCTGATCGTTTTGAGAGTAGATGCTTTTAAAGAACCAGTCTTAAAGCATCGCCTTAAGTTTAGAAAAGGTAACAACCCATCATGAAGAAATCAACGCTTCTTATATTCGACGGTCACAACTTGTTTATACGTAGCTTCGCAGGCCTGATGCGTCAGGGGCTCACCGCTCCAGACGGGTCAGGTACCTGGGGAGTATTCGGTGCACTTAACGTCGTTGCTAACCTAGTGCGCAAGTACGAACCTAGTCACGCTTTCATAGCCTTTGACAAGGGTAGAAGCTCAAAGCGTTTAGCCATTGACCCAGAGTACAAGGCCAACCGTAACAAGAAATCATCTCCTAAGCCAATGGACAATGCTTTCTCTCAAGAGTTTAAGCCACAGCTTGATCTCTTTATGCAAGTATGCTTGCGCAACGGTCTGCCATTCTTGCGTATCCAAGACGTAGAAGCAGATGACATCATTGCTACGTCTGCTCTAGGTCTGTCACCTATCTTTGACAGAGTGGTAATTGTCAGTGCAGACCACGACATGCATCAGCTCATTAGACCTAACATCACCGTTGTCAAACCGAGCATTAGCTCTAAGGACATTGAAGAAGAGATCTATGATGTAGAATCAATCATGGAGCAGTGGGGTGTAGAACCCTGGAGGCTCCCTGAGATCTGGGCATTGATGGGTGACAAGGGTGACAACGTCAAGGGCATCCCAGGCATTGGTCCCAAGAAAGCTACAAAGCTTATAGCAGAGCACGGTGACCTAGAAACAGTACTTAGCTTAGATGATCCCAAGATCTCAGAACACATTGGCACTGTACGTATGGCCAAGCGTCTTATCGAGCTTGGTGTAGACGAAGATATCCCGTTCCCACCACTTGGCAACCTTCAATTCAATCCTATTGAACCAGGTGACCCTAACGAGCATGAGCTGATTAAGCTATATGAAGAACTAGGCTTCGTTCAGATCAGAGACCGCTGGAAGCATGGCAACCTCTGGAGAGATACGCAAGGCTTTGGCAAGAGACTTGGTTCATAGCCATGTGGATAATCAACCCTGAAGTCGACATGGTTAGTACCCTTACTCAGTATGGTCGGTTCTTAGAGAATGATTATCGTATGATCATTGAGCACCTGGACGTGCCAAGATCTTTCGAAGAATACGCAGAGAAGACTCAGCGTAGATTCGTAATTATTGGTGGAAACGATGCACCATGGTCATTGCCTAAGACTGTATTCTTATGCCTTAAGCTAGCTGGCCCAGAAAGCATTGTCGTTAAGTCACCAAACCTAGACGAAGTGTTCATGGTTCAGAATGTCTTTGAGCACCACGCGGAGAACGTACGCAACAAGGTATTCGCTGCGGGTATAGATGACCTCGAGCTAGACGACGAATGGTTAGAAGAGCTCAACAACGCTACTGACATAATCGTATTTGGCAACGAGATGGTTATGAAAGCCTACAGAGAATATGAGACTGTAGACCGACATGTGTGGGAGCATGGGCAGAAGTTCAGCTTTGGTATTATCAGGGAAGAACACTTAACTCCTACCAATATCAATTCTATCTGCTTTGACTTCTTCTCTTTCTATGGAGAAGGCAGCCTTGCACCAAAGTTTTATTTTGTATTGGGCAAGGTGAGAAGGAAGCACGTAAGGCAATTCAGTGATAATATGAATGCTTTGTACGGCAACCTTATCCAGGAGTACCGAGACAAGTTGCCATTTACAAAGCGTAGTGAGCTCGTGCACAACACGATATCCTCTAACTACGTAGAGAAATATGTACGTCTAGATAATTTGAAATCCTTCAAAGTGTTTGATACACTGTACGGAGATGTAAAGTTGATTCCGGTCGATGACCTGGATGACATCGAGTCTTTTATCGAGCAATGGCAAGACAGTATCACGACAGTATCCGTTAACATGGATGATGATCCTTCCACCTATGACTTGATTGAAGACATGATGGTAGTTAGAATTTGTCACATTGGTGACATGCAGTTCCCAGACTTCTTTGAACAGTATGACCATGTTGATGATTTCAATATATTTACAGATGAAGAGATAGAATAAAAGGAGTAGTATGCAGTTTAGATTTCTGCCAAGTAAGACAATAGTCAACAGCAGGTCTACCACTTTCAAAGTGGTTATGACATTCTGTTTAGGTCTTGGTTTTTTAATTATGTCACCAATCTTTATTGCATTGGCACCGTTCTTCTTCGCATGGAAGATCATTGATGACATGATCGTTGTATCTAGCATTAAAACACAAAAGCAAGTAGCCTTTCCTGAATCCAGGTGGGGTAAGTTTGAAGTCGATTTCGACGGATGGAAGAAAGAAGCATGATGGATAAGTTAGCTCAGGCTGAAGATACGATGTTCGAGAGAAACATCGCTATTATTGCCAGTAGACGACAAGAAGTACAGGTGTTTAGTGACGGTTTCGTTTACGAAGGTTTCCTGTGCGGCATGGACGAGAAGTGGATCCAGTTGTATGGCCACGAAGAAGGCGACAAGAACAACGCTGATACTCAGTGGCGTTTCCTGTTGCTTGTGAAGAGCAACGTCTCAGCCCTCGGCCCAACAGGTCGTAACCTCAATGACATCGATGAAGAGACACGCAAGTGGATCGAGAAGAAGATACAGATGTTCTCTGATGTATGTGATAAGTTCTTGTCTCTGAGAGGAATTAAGAATGGAAGAGAAAAGCTTTGATGGTCCTCTCGCTAACTATGATGATGATAGTTACGACGAGGTACTAGAAGTAGAAGTAGTATCAAGCAAGGAAGACCTTGTCAAAGAGTTAGACTTGTCAAGGGCTGATGCACGTGAGCTGCTTCTCTATTTCTGCAATAGGTTTAAGGAGACCCAGGGCTACGAATATAACGTAGAGTGGGTCAAGGAGACATCTATCCTTAAGTCGTTTAGAGAACGCTATGGTATTGACGCAGGGTATATGATTAAGCTCTTGTTCGATAAGCACAAGGGCAAGATCAATGACCAAGTGATGACGCTGACAGCATTCAGTAAAGGCAGTAAGTGGATTCAAGATACTTTGTATATTGAGCTCCAGCAAGATAAGATCAAAGAAGAAAACCGACCAAGTTCAGAAGGGTTAATGAGTACAGATGACTTCCTTAAACGATTCGCTGTTTGATTGGCAGAAAGACTATGTCAATCTGAAGTATGAGTTTCTAGACGATGATGAGATCGACTACCTAGAGCAGAAGTACCCACAGTTTGAAGCATTCAACAAGCGTGGTTGCCCAACGTGTGAAGACCACACGTGCGGTGACTGCAAGACACAGCTCCAGCTGTACAAGCACTACCTGCGTGCAGGCGTTGGCCTCAACTACCAGAAGCTCGACTGGCATGACTTCCATGGTGACGACAAGGCATCAGACCTTGCTCGTATCTACCTGGGGCAGCACAAGGACTTTGTTAAGGGTGGCATGGGCCTTCTCTACCACGGTTCATGGGGTACTGGTAAGACTCTGCTCACTAGCCTTATCGCTAAGGAGCTTGTCAAGCTGGGCTACAAAGTTTACTTTGCTACGTTCACACAGATGGTTGACGAGTTCACCCGTGGTTGGGGTAGTAATGAAGACAAGGCACGCTTCGAGAGCAAGGTCGTTAAGAGCGACGTGTTCTTCCTGGACGACATTGGTAAGGAGTTCCGTACCAAGAACAACCTAAGCGAAGCAACCTTTGACCACGTGCTGCGTCAGCGTGCGTTGGACAACCGACCTACCTTCATCACCACGAACATGACGATCGAGGAACTGAATGAAGGCTATGGTAGTGCTATCTTCTCATTGCTCAAGGAGCGTATGATTGTGCACGAGATGACCGGTATTGACTACCGTGAGTATGCTAGGGACCGTACGCTTGATGAAATCAAGCAAGGCACCGCCCGTAAGATTATCTAACAGAAAGTAAGAAGATGGACATTGAAAAGTCATTAGTAAAGCATTTTGTCGACCTCGAAAGCTTCAACGAGATTTGGAACAAGGGTATCCGTAGCGAGCACTTCTTCGACCCAGGTGTCAGAGAGCTCTTCGACTACAGCCTTGACTACTACGTACGTAGCGAGTTCAAACAGACGGTAGACCAGGACTTCCTGGAGACCAAGTTTGATGACTACTTCGCACGTAACGAATGGCCACAAGAGAGTTACCTCGTTGATGTTTTGATCGAGGAGATGGTTGCAAAGTACCGTAAGGCAACCACCCAGAGCGTGTTGCTCAAAGCAGCTAACGCATTGGAGACCGACCCTGAAGAGGGCATCGCCATTGCTCTCAACAGCCTGTCAAAGATTCAGAGCGATACGAGTACACGTGAGCGTATCGAAATCTATGGTGAAGGCTATGACCGCCGTGTGAATGACTACATCGATGAAGTAGCCAACCCCATGAAGGACAAGAAGGGTATCTACCTAGGCTGGGACCAGCTGAATGACCACATGTATGGCATCCAGAAGGGCGAGCTTGCCGTTGTCGTAGGTATCCCCAACGTAGGTAAGTCATGGATTGGTTCGGTCATTGCTCTAGAAGCAGCACGCCGTAAGAACCGTGTCTACTTTGCATCGTTGGAGCTCCGTAAGGAACTGACACTGATGCGCCTCGACTGCCTAGCCAGTGGTGTGCCTTATAGCCGTTACGAACGTGGACAGCTAACGCCTAACGAGTTGAAGCGTCTCAAGGAAGCACGTGAAGAGATTATGGAGTTCGGTGAGTACCTTCTCATCGACTCACCAAGCAAGAAGTCTGAGCGCAGTGTGCTCGAGCTGTACTCCAAGGCTAAGCACTGGGGTGCTGACCTCATGGTAGGTGACCAGTTGTCATGGATTACCAGCGAGAAGAACTTCGGCTCATCAAGCAACTACCAGTCGCTCCAGATGGCTGAGGTCATCAACGACGTTGCTTCTGTCAACCGTGAGATGGGCATGGCTTCTGTATGGCTGGCTCAGTTCAACCGTGAAGCGACCAAGAGCAAGAAGGGCCGTGGTGGCCTAGGCAACATTGGTCTATCATCACAGATCGAACAGGTGGTCGACATTGCCCTTGGTATTGGTTGTACGGCTGAGATGAAGCGTCAGGAAGCACTGGTCATGGACATCATGAAGTCTCGTCGTAGTGACCTGAAATCATGGATGATGGGCTTCGAGTTGCGCGACCGTACCAGCTTGAGTATAGTTAGAGAATACGAAGAAGCAGGAGAGTAAGAATGCAAACATTTGTTCCATACGCAAATTTCAGTCAGACAGCAAAGGTGCTAGACCGCCAGCGTTTGGGGAAACAAAGGGTTGAGACCCTGCAGATCATGAAGGCTCTTAACGATCCTACGTATGGTTGGCAGAATCACCCAGCTGTAGCTATGTGGCGTGGCCACCGTGGTGCCTTGATGATGTACCAGCGTGCAATCTGCAATGAGTGGACATCACGTGGTTACAAAGACACGTGCCTCGACAAGACCGAAGCAATGGTCAGCAACGTTCCACATTCAGAGTGGCAAAGCCCAGCATGGCTAGGTCACCATGGCCTACACGAAAGCCACCGTAGCAATTTGACTCGTAAGTTGCCAGAATGGTATGGTGAGTTCTGGGATGAGCCCAATGACCTTCCCTACGTATGGCCGCAGGAGGCCCTTGTATGATTGACCCAATGAAGGACCCAAAGAAGTTAGCAGAACAGTCTCTGAACGACCTAAGCCCCAGAGACCGTGAGTTCATTAAGCAGTTCAAGGAAGAGTACAAGGACAATCAGAAATGGCTGAAGGGCAACTAAGCGAGATCTTCAATGGTCTTGACGCATATGTAGTTCTCCAGGACATCCTGGGAGTAGGCGAGATACAGGAGAGCGGCGATGAGCTGATTCACTCCTGCCACCTCAACATTGGTAACCACAAGAACGGCGACCGTAGCCCCAGTGCTAGCTTAAACAAGGATACCCTCCTGTTCAATTGCTTCACCTGTGGGGGCGGTAGCGTAATCTGGCTAGTACAGAACTCCCTGAGCATTACCCGTGAGGAAGCCATCGCTAGGCTCATGGGGGAAGTCAACGGTACCACCATCGTACCGATCGAGGACTTCATCAAGCGTCTAGAGGGTGTATTTGAGCCAAATCACCACGAAACCACCGATATCCCGGTCTACAGCGATACCTTATTACGCAGGTGGGAAGGTCCATGTGATTACCTTACCTCCAGAGGGGTCTCAGAGGCCGTACAGCGGGAGATGCGCACGGGCGTGGAGGTTGGGCGGTCCGAATTTTCTAAATCCCCAGAGGGGCAGCAAATGGTGACCCTTGACAGGGTCGTACTGCCACACTTTATGAAGGGCAAGCTGGTCGGATGGGTTGCACGTAAGATTCAAGAGGTGCCAGGGGTGCCAAAGTACCGAAACTCCAAGGGTTTCCCAAGAGGTGCCTGGCTTTTTAATTTAGACAACGCAATTGCGCACGACGAGGTGTACGTTGTTGAGAGCCCAATGAGCGTCCTTGTGATGAAAACCAGGGGCATTGACAATGTGGTAGCCACGTTTGGTGCCAAGGTGGACAAGCAGCAAATGGAATTGCTCCGCAATTTCCGCAAAATCAACGTGTTTATGGATGGCGATATTGCTGGTAGGATTGCTACGCAGCACATTATAGAGAGTTTAGGAACTTATACGAAATTGTCTATAATTGAGACACCGGACGATGAAGATCCTGCTACACTTGCTTCTATTCCTGAACCAATTAGTTCGTTTGAGTACCAGTTAAAACACTGTTTGACACACAGTAGTTAGAGCTGCTACGCTTATGAAAGCAGTACACATAACAATATATAGCCCTAGGGCTTCTCACAGAAAGCAATAACAATGGCACTACAAAAAGGCATGGCCGCCGTAAAGGCCAGTATTGAACGTTCGCAGTCCGGCAGTGGACCCCGAACATACGAACAGACCAACTGGTTCACCTGGAGAGCTGGAGAGGCTAAGCCACTTCGCTTTCTCACTGACTCGAACGACATCTTCGTTGTTCCAGTTCACGAACAGGTACCCACTCACGACGGTAAGAAGACGACGTTCGTCTGCCGCACCGCCTTCGATGCATCTTGCGAGCTGTGTGCTCGTGAGAAGGGTACCCCTGGTGCCTACCGTCGAGACGTAGGTTACGGCGTTGCCGTACTCCGTGAAGAGGTCAAGGAAGACGGTAAGACCACTGGTTACCGTGACGTTACGACTGAATACGAAGAAGTTGTCGACGGTAAGAACGTTATGAAGAAGAAGCCATACGTGGGCATTGTGTCCCAGGGCATGCGCAACTTCTGGAACCAGATTGCCGTGATCTCCGAGAAGTACGGTTCACTCCGTGACCGTGAGATCGAGATCCTCCGACAGGGTCAGGGTACTGACACCACGTACATGGCGTTCGCTCTCCCCGAGAAGGAAATCGCCAACATCGACGAGCGTTACTCTAAGTTCGTTCCAGACCTTGAGGCATACCTCAAGCGCATTGGTTCGGCTGAGTACTACGACGCTAAGCTTCGTGGTATCGTCAAGGAGAAGACTGAGAACAAGTCGTACTCCTCGAACACTGGTAGCACCGCCCCTGCTTCTTCAAGCTCATTCGGTGACGATGAGTATGGTGACGACGAGTACGTCTCCATCGAAGAAGAGACCACCGCAGAGCGTTTGCAGCGTAAGCTCGCAGCTCAGCAATAAGTTTGCTTAATACCCTCCTCAGGTAAGCAATCGGTTAGTATGGCCTGGAGATCTTGATGACACTGTCTCCAGGTCATACTAACTACTCAATAGAAAGAATGAAATGTCACTGAATGCAATAGACGATAAGGTAATCATTAAGGTTGCCAAGGTGGAAGAGAAGACCGAGAGTGGTTTCTTCCTTCCCGAAGCAGCAGTCGCAATGCCCGACCAGGGTACTGTTGTTGCTGTAGGCCCAGGACGTACTACGAGCACCGGAGCGGTATTGCCAACTGGCATTAGCGTTGGTGATGTGGTACTGTTCAACCGTAGGGCTGCACAGAAGATCGTGGTAGACGACGAAGAGTATCTCGTCTTCCTAGCCGAGCACATTCTCGGCATCTTTACCGAATAGCGTTGCAAAGACCTGGGTACGTCACTAAACTGCCCACTCTAACCAAGTAAGGACAAGTATGTCAGATCGTTTAGTCCACCTCCACACTCACTCAGAGCACAGTTGCTTGGATGGACTCGCTACCATTGAGGACATCGTCAATCGAGTGGTAAAGCTCGACCAGGGCTCTGTCGCCATCACCGACCACGGTGAATGTAGTGGCCATCTTCAACTCCAGCATGCAGCTGACAAAGCTGGCATCAAGCCTATCTACGGCATGGAAGGGTACTTCACCGAGAACCGCCACCACAAGGAAGGCAAGAAGGGTGAGAACTACGACCACATGACTATTGTGGCCATGAACGCCAAGGGCTTGGAGAACCTGTGGTCTCTCTCGAGCCTCGCTTACATCGAGGGTAGCTACTACGGCAACCCACGCTTTGACTGGGAAATCCTTGAGAAGTACAATGAGGGTCTCATCGTCACTGGTGGTTGCATGGGTGGTTGCATCGGTAAGCACCTCAAGGACGATGGTGACTACACCAAAGCAGTAGAGCGCATTGGCCGGTATCAGGCTATCTTCGGTGACCGCTTCCACTTGGAACTGCACACCTACCTCGACCCAGAGAGTAACGAATGGAACATGCGTGTAGCAGAGGCTGCTCTTGACTACAGCGTGCCACTCATTACCGTGGCCGACTCACACTACGCAGAGCCAGAGCAGTGGTATGCCCACGAGCTTATGACCGCTATCCAGATGGGTAAGAATATCAACGACCCATCACGGTTCAGCTACGGCTCTAACCAGCTGTGCCTCTTCTCAGAGGAAGAGACTCGCAGTCGTTTAAGCTATCTGCCAGAGTCAATCGTTGATGGAGCTATCAAGCGCACCAGCGAGATTGCTGACATGTGCGATGCTCGCATCCCAGGCTCACGTAAGATGCCTGTGTTCTACAACACTGCCAAGATGGACGAGCGTAAGATGCGAGAGACTGCTGAAGAAGGCTTTGCTCGCAAGATCGTTGGGCACATAGCTGACGATATGATTCAGGTATACCGTGACCGCCTAGAGTACGAGATCGACATCGTTACCACTCGTGGTTTCCCAGGATACTTCCTGACCGTACAGGACCTCATCAACTGGAGCAAGAGCGAGGGGTTCCTTGTAGGACCTAGCCGTGGCTCAGCTGGTGGTTCACTGCTGTCATACGTTATGGACATTACCGAGGTAGACCCCATCCCATCTGGTCTGATCTTCGAACGGTTCCTTAACCCTGAGCGTGTCAGTATGCCCGACATCGACATCGACATGCCCAAGCTAGAGCGTGGAATGGTACGTGACTACCTCGAAAAGAAGTACGGTAGACACAACATCGCATCGATTGGTACGTCGAACACGCTAGGGCCGAAGCAGGCTATCCGTGACACCTGCCGTGGCCTAGGCATCAACAAGGAAGACACCCAGATGATGATTGATATCATCGAGGATGACTGGAACCTTAAGAACCGTGGTGCCACTTGGCAGGACGTGATGAAGCAGTACTCAAAGGACTACGCTCCGTGGGTCACTAAGTACCCAAAGCTGTTCGAGAACCTTCCTGAGTTCGTGAACCACATCCGCCACACCAGCGCACACGCTGCAGGCATCGTTATCAGCAAAGAGTCGCTCATTGGTGCTATGCCACTGCGCTATAGCCCTAGCCAAGACGACATCCGTACGCAGTTCGACATGAACGGTGTAGATGAGCTTGGCTTCGTAAAGATCGACTTGCTCGGTCTACGTACACTTAGTACGCTCATGGCTGCATTAGACCTAATCAAGGAGAACAACGGTGGCACCTTACCTTTCCGTCATTTCTATGAATGGAACTACGAATGGGACAAATACTACGACGATGCTGGAGTCTGGGATTCCATCTGCACTGGTCACAATATTGGACTCTTCCAGATTGAGACAGGTTCCCTTAGAAGCCTGGTTAAGCGATTCCAACCACGAAGCATAGAAGACCTATGCACGATGATTGCCATCTACCGCCCTGGTATCACTCGTTCGGTTGACTCAGAGACTGGTCTCAACCTGCTCGAGATGTACATGCAGAAGCGAGAGGGCAAGCGTAGCGTAACTTATAAGCACCCTAAGCTACGGGATATCCTGGGCGTTTCCTATGGTAGCTTCGTCTACCAGGAGCAGATCATGGAGACGTGTGTAGCTCTCGCTGGTTATACCATCGTTGAGACCGACCGTGTTCGTAAGGCAGTTGCCAAGTCTAACTACGAAGACATGAAGGACGAGGCCGAGATCTTCGTGCAGAAGTGTATCGACAACGGCATCGACCAGAAGACTGCAGAGTCTATCTTCGATGACATGCGTGCTTTCGGTATGTACGGCTTCAACAAGAGTCACGGTTATGGCTACTCTATGCTCTCCTACTGGACTGCATGGGTTAAGCACCACTACCCACAGGAGTTCATGACCGCCCTGTTCCGTACAAACCCTAACGACAGTGTTATCTACCAGCGTGAAGCTCGCCGTATGGGCATCGAGGTACTCGGCCCAGACATTAACGAGAGTGGTGACAACTTCACGTTGACAAAGGGTGGGAACATCCGATATGGTTTGAGCAAGGTCAAGTACGTTGCTAATGCTGCATCGGAGATTATCAAGTTTGGTCCGTTCAAGAGCATGGAAGACTTCCTCGACCGTGTGCCTACCAGGCGTGTCAACAAGCGGGCCATTGTTTCAATGATCAAATGCGGTGTGTTTGATAGCTTATGTGGTGACCCAAAGGCTGCCTTGTACGAATACTACAAGACTCGAAAGGAATACAAGAAATATGTGGATACTAATTGCCCTGATGACTGCGGGTATTGCGCTGGACGCGATAATTATTTCGATTGTTTGGCAACCAACGTCGAAACGATTGAAGCGCGTGGCGCTAATGAGCAAGATTTGCTGGGAACTATGGTTAGTATCGATCCTCTTGCTGATTATCTCGAAGTAATCGAAGAAGAGCATACCTTCCCTGGTGAGAAGAAGATGTTCCATGGTGAGAAGGCTATGCTCGGTGGTATCGTTACTATGATTAAGCCACTGGTGACCAAGAAGGGTAAGAACCCAGGTTCAGAAATGTGCCAGCTATGGGTAGAGCTTCCTGTATCCAGTGCAGAAGATGATGGTATGCTTGACGACGATGAGGAAGAAGCCTCATCAAGAGACGAGACCGTACAGATCGTGGCTTTCCCAGACGCATACCAGCGTGTGAAGGAAAACCTAGAGGTAGGTACGCCTGTCTTGGTAGAAGTACAGAAGCTCAGAGATGGTTTGGGACTAAGAAGTTTGTTCCGTCTTGACAAGCTCAAAACTGCAGTGTAGTATTTCATCCAGTAGGAAAGGAGTGCGAATGGCTCGTACTAAAAATATGAAGAAGTGGCAGTGCCCCAAGTGCAAGAATGTAGTAGAGGCAATTGCTAGCTCGGTATCTCACCGCTGCCCAAGCAACAAGAATCTATCAACCGGTTACACACTCATCGAGGAGGATGAAGAATGAAATACGCGAACTTAGAGAACAGCAACATCCAGCTGCTGGCACATGAGCCAGACGAGTGCAAGAGCACAGACGCCTGCACCATTCACAATCGAACAGATCATCACATGAGAGGCTACAAGCAGTTCTACCGCTTCGATCGTGGCATCATGGAGCGCATCTGCAGCCACGGCATCGGCCACCCAGACCCAGATGACATTAAGATCATCCTTGGCACTGACAATGGCGAACACAGTTGTGATGGCTGCTGCATTCGATTCGCTACTGAGGAAGAGTACAACGACTCACAAAAGCACGGTGAATAATGACACGTGAAGATCTATACGATAAGCATCAACCCATCTTCCAGAACCAAGGTAAGAAGGGCAACATGAATTATTGTGTAGGTTGCAAAGGTCCGAATAACACACTTATTCAAACATGGCCTTGTGATGTCATCAGAGCACTAGACAGTTAGAAAAGGAATGTAGTGCAGATTACAATTGATATTGATGATAGGACCTACTATAATATGATGCGTGATGCTCAGTATTATAGGATAAGCAACATCGAAGAATTCGTTGAAGTAAAATTGGAGGAGCTGTATGGCTAGAACAACAGACGCAATGGATAAGCTAATCGCTGATCTAAACAAGTTTACCCCTGAGGGATCGACCAAGCCGTTGGTTCTCCGTGGTAGCAACATCGAGAAGGTGAACGCTATCCCCTGCTTCACACCTGCTCTAGCTTATCTGCTGGGCATTGGTGGTTGGCCCGAGGGTAAGCTAATTGAGTTCTTCGGTAAGGAGCACTCGGGTAAGACTTCGTTCGCCATCATGGCACTGAAGGACTGCTACGACTACTACAAGGGTGAGAAGATGGTTGCCATCATCGACCTCGAGCACCGCTTTAACCCTGAGTGGGCAGAGAAGCTTGGCCTCAAGATTGATGAGAACCTCATCGTTGTACAGCCACCAGATGCCGAGACCGGCACTGACATGATGGTTGCCCTCATCAAGAGCAAGCAGATTGGTGCAATTGTCTGGGACTCAGTTGGTGCAGCAGCTACTAAGCACAGCATGCAGCAGCTCACGGACAAGAATGACAAGATGGGTGGCAACGCTGCAGTGATGAAGCGTAACGTACAGACGGTTGCCCCTCTTGCCAACCTCTACGGTGTTACCTGTTTCTACCTGAACCAGCTCCGTGCTGACATGGATGGTTACAACCGCCCTATGACCCCAGGTGGCCACGCAGTAAAGCATGCGATGAGCGTACGCATCTACCTACGCCCAGGAAGCGATAAGTACTTTGACAAGATCAATGGCGAGAACACTCAGGTTGGTAATCCTATCGTTCTTAAGACCGTAAAGAATAGCTACGGCCCTCCTTTCCGTGAGGGTTGGACTGACTTCTACAGTCAACCATGTGTCTTCCTGGACCACCCAGGCATCGACACTCGCAGAGACCTAGCACGTATGGGTATCCTTTTGGGGGTAGCACATCGTGGAGGAGCTTGGTTCACCTGGCGTGACATCAAGGCACAAGGCCGTGACGCTTTCTTCGAGCAGATCTGGAACAGCGGCAAGGCAGAAGAGTTCGAGGCAGAGATCGTCGATGCCATCAAGAAGGGCTCAGGCATCACAGAGGTTGAAGGCGATGAGTTCTTTGGCCGACCACTGACAGCAGACACAGACGACCTGCACGATCCTGAGGTCTAAGAACAATGGAACAAGATACAGCTAGTGTCATGGTCCGCATCGTGATTGAAGCTATGCAAGAAGTTGGCGTTACAGACGAGCAACTCGAAAAGATGAGCGAGATTGTGCCAAGAAAATTTAAAGAAGCAACCCTTATTATGAAAGCAGGTATGTTGTAATGCAAGTTGGAGACACAGTAGTATCCGTAACGTCAGTTGGCACTATCGTTGGTGTTGCAAGTTCAGGCAACCCAGTGGTTGAATGGGCTGGAACCTACACAGAATTTGAAGAATTGGCACCAGAAGATCTCATTGTTGTAGAGCTTCCTAAGCCTACTGATGAGCTCGACCCATCGAAGGACACCGAATGAGTGAAGAAGAATACGAAGGCGTAACGCTCTACGTTGATGCTGAAGGCTGGCCAGATAACCTAGCTGGTATTCGTGTCCACGAGCAGACCTCTCTCCGCTTGGAAGATGGTCGAGTAAAGATCATTGGCGATCCTGTCTGGGACCTAACCGAAGATGACTGATTACGTACCTAAAGTATCCACGTGCTTAAACTGCTTAAAAAAGTTTGGCAACACCAAGGAAGTCCTTCAAGGTGCTGATGGTACTTGGGTACACACGTTTAACAACGGTCAGCACTACCCTACCAAGTGCAACCTATGGGAAAATTGGGTAGCAGAACCTATGGAGGAATCATGAGCAGCGTCGGTAAGGGCAAAGATTCTTTGCTATCAAAATACGAAAAGCCGGTTGAGCCTACAGAGTTTGAAAAGGTGCTGCAAGAGATCCATGATCTCCACACCAAGAAACAGTCTGATTACGGTCGTCCAGAGCAGGGCGACCCCTTTGCAAACGTACGTGCTAGCGAAGACTTTGGTATCGATGGCTGGCTTGGTGCTGTCATTCGTGCCAACGATAAGGTACGTCGTATCCAAAAGTATGCACGTGGTGGCACAATGGTGAATGAGTCTGTAGAAGATTCATTGATGGATGCCGCTGTTTATTTCATGATCGCATTGTGTCTATTTAGGGAGCAAAATGGAATACACCCAGAAGTTTCTGCTTAGCAGAGTTGATGAACTCGAAGATAAGCTAAAGCGCATTGAAGAGATTACGAACCTCAATGGTATCGTACCTTCTTTGCAGATTGCTATGATCAGAGGCACCATCCACCCAGAGCCAAACATTCATTACATCTATGAAGCGTAACTTATGGAGCAAGGTAGAGCGTGAGGGCGACTGCTGGGTATGGACTGGCAGCGTAGCCAACCGTGGCTATGGCAGCATCCACCACAATGGTAGGAATGGCTACCTCCCACACCGTCTTGCTTGGGAATTATTGCGTGGACCTATCCCAGAGGGCTTGGTGCTTGACCACATGTGTCAGAATAGGCGTTGTATCAACCCTAGACACCTAGATCCTGTCACCAACCGCGTTAACATCTTGAGAGGTAAGAGCATCGCTGCGCTTAACTTCATCAAGACAGAGTGTATCAACGGCCACCCATTTGACCAGAAGAACACAAAAATTAGGAAGGATAAGACAAGATCATGTCGTCAGTGCGAGAGAGACCGTCTAAAAAAGTTTCGGGAAAATCAAAAGTTAAAAAAGCATCAGAACTGAAAAAAGCTTATAAGGAACTCAGGAAAGAGTTCAAAACACTGAACAAGGAGAATCAAATCGTGGGAAGAAAACTTAATCATGCTATCCAGCAGGTATATGCATTGAACGTAGAAGCATTTTCAAAGATTGAAAACTCACCCAGCGATTTCAACAGTGGCTATGCAGTTGGCCTAACTGAAGCCATGAGAACGATGCGTGAGATTGATAAGGGTAACTACTTCCGGTTCCCACTCTTCAATACAAAGAAAAAGAAGTAATGGAGACAGAGGGTTACTGGCGTAACGAGTATAAGAAGCTCGAGCTACAGCTCAGGGAAACCTATGCCCAAGTCAACTATTACGTCAATGAGAACACCAAGCTCCGTGAAGAGAATGTAGTGCTGAGAGGAAAGCTAGATGCTCAGTCCGTATAATATTTGGGCGGTCAAGTATGATGGTAAGCGTATGCATATCGAGTATGCAACTAGACTACCACGCAAACTAAAGAAGTTTGTTAAGAATATCTATGATATGATGGAAGATAGTCACAATGATTTTATCGTTGTTAGCCCTTCCTTTGGAAAGTTGACAGAAGAATGGGACTTTACCAGCAAAAATTTAGCCAGCGCCAAGAGCGAGAGCTCGAAGAACAATGGCCTCTTGCACACCGCACCGTAGGTTCTGGTAACAAGTGGGAGAAGGGCGACCTCTCCACTAAAGAGCAACACATGATGGAGTTCGTCATTGAAGCGAAGGCTACTCAGGCTGCATCGTTTAGTATTACAAAGAAGATCTGGGATACCATTAAAGGTCATGCTCAGGATCGCAGCTGGCTAGCTAGACCTATTCTTGCTGTGCGTTTGTACGGTGCTACCGAGCAGGAAGCTGCTTGGGGTGGTACAATCTCACATACCCCTGAGACTCTTCCGGTAGAACTAGACCTTATCTGCATGGACAAGGATGACTTCCTTGAGCTATACTATGACTACATACGTTTGAAGGAAAAAGAAAATGACTGAAGAAACACAACTGCAGTTCCGTCTTGATTGGGGGAAAGAAGATGAACATCACTGCCCAGCCTGCGGTAATAAATTTTTTAGCATTAAACATTCTCAAATAAATAATGGCTGGGGCGGATGGGAATGTAGAAAAAATTTGACCGGTATTTATTATGTATCTAAATGTGGCCCATTTAATTTGATTAAACAAGGCCGTCACGGTGCTTGGACGATTGACGATATATATGAATAAAGAGGAACCAAAGGTTTACAATATCCTTGATGAGTATATCAATGCATACGCTGTTGAAGTAAAGAATAACACATGGGAAGTCATAGAATCCTCTGCAAAGATCTATGGTGGTTACTACAACGCAACAATTAAGAGAGAGAACAAAGAGTGAGTTTTCTTGATCGTACGCTAGCTGCGTACCAGAATGACGAACCGATCACGCGTTACATCGAAGAAGCTTTGATGATGGGTGACGTGTTCCCTGAAGAGTACCCAGTGCGGGTATTCAACAAGGAACGTAAATTTGATAACATGTATCACCCTTCTTCAGACGTAATGGCAGGGGAATTGCAGCTATATTATAGATTCCATCCTGAAATGAGACTACAATGCCAAGAACAAAGAATGACTCCAACCCTCGCTATGACTTTCCAAGTTGGTTCGGTTTTTCACTCAGTGCTTCAGAACCTTCTTATACACCTGGGGTTTACAACTTTAGACAAAGTAGAAGTGAAGTTTCGCAACGAGGAACGGATGATTGCTGGGGCCGTAGATGTGCTGGAGCTTGTAACACCTGATGGCACATTCCTTGTAGATATTAAGAGCACCAATCAGCTTCCTAAGGAAGCCAGCGAGCAGTATGCCATGCAGCTCAGAGTGTATCAGGACAATTGCCCTGGTGCACCTGACCGCATGGCTTTGCTATTTATTCAGAAGGCTTACCCCCACAAGATCAAGACGATCGAGGTTAAGAAGGACCAGGAAGCCCTGGATAAGCTATACGACAAGTGGTCACGTGTGCGTGTAGCCATCAGTAAGAATGACCCATCTGAGCTTAAGCATTGTTGCAATGGGCCTACGGATGAAGTATTCTTAGGTTGTCCCGCCCGTAAGATCTGTCACTACTGGAACAAGTGATGAGTGAGTGTAAGCACGTTAAGAAGGTAACAAACTTCTTTGGTGAAGAAGAAGAACGACCTTACACTAGCTTGTTCTGCCCAGACTGCGGAGAACTGACGCAAGACCCAGGGAAGACCTACCCATTTAAGTTGAGAAACCGATGACCCCCGAAGAACGCCAAGCCCTACGAGATGTGCATAGCAAGCGTGTCGAGGAACTCCTTTTAGAACTCATCTCCGAGCGCCTGCTGAAGCACAAGCCACCGTCGAAGGGAGAAGTAGAAGCCGACGACAAGCGCATGACTGACCTTGGCTACCCACCCACTGAAACCGAACTGGCGCACCGCAAGGGATACGACATGGGATGGTGGGATTGCTACCAAGCACTCTCTGACATAATTGATGCACACACCAGTGACACATATGTCACAACCAACACAAAGGACGCATTGTGACAAATCTGTCACTCGAACAACGCCAAGTTTTACGAGAAAAGCACAGTGAGGACGAAAAGAATCAATGTTCTTACTGCCTGTATGAAAAGTCTCCCTGCGACGTAATCAAGGTACTGGATGCGCTCGATGAGGCAGAACGGCGAGCAGTGGCAAACTACGAACGTGGATACGATGACGGTTATAAGGGGTCTGTTGCCGACGCCGAATGGGATCACTGGTGTGATGGGGTGAACGATGACCAACCCTAACAAGGCCAAGGGTAGCAAGTGGGAACTCGACGTTGCTAAGTACTTCAACGAACGTGGTTTCCCAGAGGTAGAGCGTCGCTACGGTGCAGGAGCTACTCTGGACAAGGGTGACATCAATGGTGTCAAGGATACTGTTGTAGAGGCTAAGAACTGGGCAAAGATCGTTCTCGCCACCATCATGGATGAGACCTTGGTTGAGCAGAAGAATGCCAAGAAGAAGTTTGGCATTGCTATCATCAAGCGTCGTAACAAGAACGTTAAGGATGCTTACGTTATGATGACGCTTGAGCAGTGGATCGACCTCTTTACGTATTACACAAATAAATAACTAAACCCATTGATAAGCTGCTTTATATAAGGTACAATATCATTGTCAATCTAGAATGGATGGAACATGAGTTCGTATACCGGCTTGCGTAAAGGCTTAGACCACCTTACCGAACCTGAACTCGACACGGCCCACGACGATAAGTTCGGTGATCTTCACCGATTTGTTGTACGTTCTTTCAGGTGGGAAGGTAAGCCTGAAGAGAAAGAGATGCTGGAAAGCATTGAAACTACTGTCGAAGCATTCATCGATGAGTATATCAACCCTGCTGAAGTGATTATTGCTCGATTTAACAGCGATAGCAGCATAAGCGGCGCAGAGGGTGACCGTCTATTCCTTAACCTTCAGAGTGCTATCGTTGCTATCGAGGGTGAAGTCACTCGACGCTATCTGAAGGCACAGTTCTCTTATTACATGCTTGATGATAAGTACAACGCATCGTACATTAAGCACGCTAAGGGTACAACCAATGATCTTAATGCTCGTGCTCGTGTGGAAACGCGTGACGACCGCCTATTCTACTTCGTTCAGTATGCTGCCTGGCGTATCATCAATGACAAGGTAAATAGCTTAAAGGCTACACAACGTCACATTCAAAACCAATTGTATCGTAGGAGTTCTGGTGGGCAGTACTCCTAGAAAGAGCCGTAAGCAAGAGGTTGTACAGGGTCAAATGACCTGGCAAGTGCTCGAGCGACTCTTGAATAACTATTGGGAATGGCAAGAAGTATATAGAACGACTGGCAATCCTGATCTTAAGCTATTGAATGGTGTAACAGTAAACATCTACGACATCCTTAAGGGTATTGACAGGCTGCCTCCGCGTCAAAAGCAGGCAGTCGTTTTGTCATGTCTGGAGAACCGTAAGGAAGTAGAAGTAGCAAGAATCATGGGATTTACTAAGTGGTCATCTCAGGTGGGTATGTACAAAAGAAAAGCACTCAAAACTCTTTGTGCAACCGTATGGCTACATGAAAATGATTAAAAACTTGACAAGTAGCAATGTATAAACGTATGCGAAACACTATAGGTTATATGGAAAGAACTTGCGCATGCGGTTGTGGTGGTGTCTTCAATGTTAAACCAACACATAAAAATTCAATTTATTTATGGGGACACGGTAGGAAGGGCAAGAGCTTACCGGAAGAGCACAAGAAGAAGATCGGCATTGCTCACAAAGGCAAAGCCGTATCAGAAACAACTCGTAAAAAATTAAGCGAAGCTAACCTCGGTAAAACTCACTTAGAGGAAACCAAGCAAAAGATATCAGATGCTATGAAAAAAATACCTGGTCGTCCTCACACAGAGGAGACCAAGAAAAAGATCTCGGAGCGCAAGCGAACCGAATGGGCAGAAGGCGTGTTTGATAAAGCCTTTATCAATTACAGCTCATATGAGGTAAGATTGGCCCCAGTTGTTTCTAAGCTAGGGTTCGAAGCATCGTTTGAAAAAAGAAGATATATTTCTAAAAACGGTAGCAAATCTAAAATCCCTGATTTTTACAACGAAAAAACAAAAGAAGTCATTGAGATTTTTGGGGAATACTGGCATCGCGATCGCATTTTGCCCAATGGCAAGAAACACGAAACCCCGGAAGAAGTGATTAATTGGTATAAAGAAGCAGGCTGGTCTTGCACGGTTGTGTGGGCGAAAGAAGAGTTTGATGAATTCTACGCTGCCATGCTGGAACGAGTCAAAGAAAATGACTAGCCCAGAAGAACAATACGAAAAGCTAGAAGAAACATACTTCGATCGTCTACCCAAGAATTGGGAAGAGATGAGTATGCAAGCTCGCCTTGACTGGTTTGGCCACCGTATCTTGCTCGATCTCCGTGAAGAGACGGGTCGAGAAGAGTCAAAGGACTGGGGATTCCTCAGCGATTACCAGCTAGAGCGCCGTAGACGCCGTGAAGTTCAAAGCAAACTCAATGGTTGGGAAGACATCCCACCACGCCAAGGTATGTTCCGTCGAATCCACGTCGACAAGAATAACCTATTGACAGGAAAGGAAAAGAAGAATGACTCTGGACCGCAGAACCCGTGAGTACAAAGACCTAGTTAAGATGACGCCGACCACGGCTGAGCTTCTTAGCGAAGAAATCGACGGTGAGCTTTTCCTATATAAGTACTCGCCTCTATGCAAGATTTGCAACAGCAGCGATGAGCTCAAGAGTGTCATTGATTCTCTTTTGCTATTCCCAAAGACCTACAAAGAAGTTCTTACCCTTATTCAGCCATTACAGGATAAGCTAGGCATCGAAGGACAGGAGCGCATCAACTATGAAAACATCAGAAACCACCAGAAGAATCACCTGCCATTTGAGAAGAAGCTGGTCCGGGACATCGTTGAACGTCGTGCCCGTGAAAAGAATCGTAGCATCCTTGACACTGGTGATCGCCTCCTCACCGCAGAAGCGTTCTATGAAGTCATTGTTGCTAAGGGCTGGGAAGACATTGCGCAGGGTTACGAGAAGCCTACGCTAACCCAGACCATGCATGCCATGGAGATGTTGCAGAAGCTGGAGAAGGAAGGCGAAGACAGCTACCGCCCAGAAGATCTCATCAACCAGCTTGACACCATCTTGTTGGCTATCCGTGATGTTGTGCCTGCTGCTATCAAGGAAGAGCTCTTCCGTAAGATCGAAGAGTATCAGAACGGCAACATCGATGTCCCTGGCAAGCCTAAAAAGCTTAAGAAGGCTGACATCGAGCTCGACGCAGAGTACATTGATGAAGATTACCTTGAAGAAGACCTATAAAACTATACCCTTTTATGTAAAAGTTGTTGTAAAACGCAACAGTTATTGTAACTAATAGGGGTTTATATGGCTAAAAAGAACGTAGGTAAGTGGGGACGGGTCATTGAAGGCATCACCCAACCCGATATTGCCAAATATAATGTGCGTATTCGTGTATTCCCCAGTGAGATTACTAACCTATGTGCTGCCCCTGGTGATGGTGCTGACTGGGGACAAGAGCAGCGTCTCACCCCAGACGACAAGAAGCCAGCAGAATTCAGACAAGCTAAGGACAGCTTTACCAGTCTGAACGACGCTCTTACAGAACCTGGTGCACTTTCTAAGTCATCTAGCCCTAGTAGATGGAAGAAGAACAGAAGCTCGGCGCTTGAATCTGGTCGTGATGACCAGGGGCGTCCCGATGAACTGCTTAAGGCATCAGGTTCAGTAGAATGCCCTATCTGCAAGAAGCTTATTGAGCCTTCTAGAACTATTCAGACTACTAGAGGTAGAGTCTGTGACCGAGTAAAGAACCCTAGTTGCAGAGACATGGACGCTTCCAAGAGCCAATACGTGATAAGAGACTAATCATGGCAGATAGAAATACAAAGCTAAGAGAATACAGCCTTGACTACGGTAAGAAGTCTGAAGATTTTGCTAGAAACAACAGACCAGTGCCTAAAGATGCAGCAAGTCTGGATGAGCGCGGTGTTAACTTAAAGCGTTCTAAAGACTCAAAGTCTAGTAAGACCCCTAATCTGTATAGATTGTTGCAAAAGAACGCCGATAGCATGGTTAAGTACGGTACCCGTGCTTTCCCAAATATGTCTTTGGACCAGGATAATTTTCAATTTTCTAACTCAAAGCGTCTTAGCAAAACACTCGATGATCTGACTGAGCCAATCAAGGCTTTGGGTAGCTTTAAGGCCAAGGCAACAACTCCTAATGGTGTGCCTGTTAACCCTTGCATGGTTTCTCACGATGGTGGCGAGACAGAGACAGAACACATGCTCAACAAGACGAGCAGCGACAACCTTAGTAGCTTGAAGCTGCCAGGTTTGTCAAAGATAGGTATTGACTATTGTGCAGATGGTCCTGAATGCTATGACTGCTTGGACTGTGAGCCGCACAGAAAAGAACTTCGCAAAGCATGGACTGGCATCCTTTCAGATAATCCAGAGGATGATGATGTTCGTATGATGCATGTCAAGAACCTTGCGTCTACGCTAAACAGCTGGGCTTCTCACCATGACACACGTGGTGGAAACGCTGATACTTGCAACGCTCCTGGATACAGAGGTTGCAACGACTTGCACCAAACTATGGCTACTCACTTGAGAAGCATGGCAGATAACATTACCAACGCTATCAAGGGTGACTACGAAGACACTAAGGGTTATGGCGGAGCAGCAGAACACCGTGATGCCATCTACGGCAGCAACAAGATGGAGGCATAATGGCTAAGCTAAGCGAAATCTTCTCAAGAACTAAGGTAGCTGATTCACAAACTGGCTTCCAGTTGCCTGTCAATTACAGACCATCACTCGATTTTGGCGTAGAGACACCAAGACTATCTCCTAAGCAAAAGGGCTATGACCCAGATGACCTTGTTAAAAAGGAAATGGATCCTACTGAGATCCCTCAGATTCATGGCTGTGATTGCACACACGTACTGGCAGAGAATGGCTTTACTGTACCTGATGAAGTAAAGACACAGATGCGCAACCAATTGCCTTTGACCAGAGGACTTGGCGAATCGTACAAGGGCCTGCTTCCTAATCCAGAACAACGCCTTGTAGACCCACAGAACCCTAAGGGTGAACGTTATAAGCTAACTGAGGCAGAAGAACTGCGCCCTACAGAAGGACGTGGTACTGTCTACCACAAGTTCCTTTTCAACACCATGAAGGGTTTGATGTCACGCGGTGACTCAAAGGTGCTTTCACAGATTGAACCAACTACTGGCGACCACGCTCAAGATGCTAGCAATCTGCTTAACCACTTCATTAGACACGGTGAAGCAGCTGGCCTTTCGCCAGAAGACATGGGTATTAGCCCAGATATGTACCACTCTTTCAAGAGTACACGTCAGATCAAGAAGCTTCCAGTAGAAACCCCTAAGCCTATGAGGGCTTCAGAAGCTACTGTAGATGTCCCTACGTCTGCTTGCCCTGTTTGTGATCAGCACTGGAAGGCATACGAAGACGGTGTAGACAAGTACCGTAAGAATATTTCTAGCCCTATCCCTGGTGCGACACCAGAGCAAGAGAAGGCACACGCAGAAACAACACACCATGAGATCTCAGATGAGATCTGGGACAATTGGAATGATGGTAATACACCAAGCAGAAGACAAGAGCCAGAACTTCACGCTCTTCACAAGACGCTTGATGAATGGAATGATCACCAGAAGCACCACCACGGTGTATCTCTCAGTGGCCTCGACCCTAGAGCACCTATCAGTATTGATACTTCAGGCAGCGAAGGTGAGCGCAACCCAGAGGTTGAAGCTCTTTCTAAGCAACTTAAGAGAACTCCTGGCGGCTGGGGATACCACAAGAACGAATCAGTCCCTCAAGAAGACTTGTTCAACGAAGAGAAGGGTCAGCCACGCTTTGATCCGTATGACCCTACGAAGGAAACTAGAACGCAATACAAAGAACGTTCTAAGAGCGAGTACCAAGAGCTCAAGGGTGACATTAGCAGGCTGCCAGAAGGTGACACCAGCTACAAGCCATATACATTGCCTAAGAAGATTGACCCCAACACAGGCAAGCCAGTTGGTGGCCCTTCAGTAGCTTGGGCACCTAAGTATGACAAGGATGGCAATACCGTAGAGATGACACCTGGCGGTAGCACAGCTCTTGAGAGAAGAAGGATCCCTGGCCTTAAGACGGTGACTCACGTCGACTTGCCTAGAGGAACAGCATTCGGTTACCAATCAAGAGGTGAAGATGCTCGTTATGTTGTTGAACCCAACGGTTCTAAGAGCGTACAGAACTTTAGCTTAGCTGACGACCCACGTGCAGGTAAGTACGAAGAGCCTATTAGTGGTAAGTTCCTGCTTCAAAAGAATGAGAACCACACTGAGACAAAGTGCTTCCACCCTCACTGCACCAACCCATACGGTTGTGATGGTAACCACGAGGTAAGCTACGTTATCCCTGGAACTGGTAAGAGCAGCGTAGATCCCAATGCTGATTACGAGATGGGTACAAAGATCCAGAACTTCAAGGACACACGCTGCACAGCCTGTAGCAAGCCTGGATGTAATGGTTACCACAAGATGGATATGTCTAACCTAGAAATGCTCCCAAGCGAGCATGCTTACTTGTTCCAGAAGGCTGGCGTTGACCCTGATGTCGCAGCTCTTAAGGAATACCACAGACAGAAGAACCGTTACGACCTCCAGCCTACGCACCGACCAGTAGAAACTGGTAGGACTGAAACCATTACAGAGACACGTAAGGTACCAGTTACGCGTGGTTATGTTAAGAAGGTTGTTAACGGTAAAGAAAAGCTCGTTGACTACGACACAGAGTACAAGCGTTTGTTCGGTGGCAATGATGCATCGGGCAAATATGTTCCTGGTGAGCACGAAGTTAGAGCACAAGAGCTCTTCCCAGCTACTCACAAAACGGGACCACTTGGTGCTGCTGCATACGTTAACAATCTAAAGAAGCAATGGCATGCTGAGCACTCGGTTGAACGTCTTGAAAAAGACAGCGAAACTGACATGTTCAACCCGCAAATCAAGCACACTGGTCAGTTCAGTCCTAAGGTAAGAGAAACAACCTACAAGGAAGAGACACGCACACGTGAAGTACCAGTCGTTGGTAGCGAGCGTATCCCAGACAGCGAGCGTATCCCAGAGCCTAGGTTCATGAAGGAACTCGCTGAGAAGAACTACTCAAAGTCATACCACGAAGCGCTTTCCAAGGCATACCCAGACATGGGTATCGACGAGGCCCAAGCTAAGCTATCTGAAGAGCATGGCAATGTTGTAAACCGCTTGCAGAGAGCAAAATCAGAGAGCCAAAAAGCAGTTAACAGACGCACTATTAATGCAAAGAAGGGCGAAGAAATGCCACATTTTATTTTCAATTCAGCCAAGAAAGAAGCTATCGACTTCAACCTTGTCCACGATATTGGTACAGCTTTCCTCAATGGTGGGCGTATCCTGCAGAATGGACCTGGCAAAGAGCACCTTACGGGTGGTCAGCAACTTTCAGGCTTCTTGACAGACATGGCAACAACTGTTGGCGTCGGCCTCCCCGCTATGAACTTTGCTTACAAGGCTAATCAGCGTGAGCAACGTAAAGACCAGTGGAACGATACCCCTGACCACATTAAGCAGCAGATGGTAGAAAAGCACGGTCGTGAGGCGAACCCATCACACCCAGATCACAACATCAACAATTCTTACCGTACAAAAATCAAGAAAACTTCTAGCGTAATTGCCTCGTTATCTGCTACAATTGCCGCCAGGGGTGGGGATACTAGATCAAAGGCTAAGGATCCTAGAAGCTTTACGTATTACGATGCTTTCTCTAGCAACACACCTCTTTACGCTGGTCCAGACATTAATAGAGAATGTGAACGCTGCGGTACTCCTATCGAAGGCGGTAAGGGCTCTAAGAAGTGCCAGGACTGCCGAGACGTATTGTCAGCTAGACCTTAATTAACGAAAGAAGAACATGGCAACCGATCCATACGACATTCCGGGTATCCGGCCTGAAGATGTTAAGCAAACACCTGAGCAGATTGCACAGGTTAACGCTTACCTCGCTCAACAGAAGGCTGAAGAGGAAGCACTCGGTAAGGAACAGCCTATCGAGCTTATGGAATCAGAGCTCATGGGCGTATGGAAGCTCCTGCAAGAGCTCCAGTACAAGTATGGCAACCGTAAGGGTAGCTTCGAGAACCTTACGTCTCTTCGCAATGAAGCAGACGAGAAGTTCGCACTGCTCGGTTTCCAGGTCGTAGTCGACTGGGTTATGCCAGGTCTTTTGCAGTCTAATGGTAAGGATGCTCCACAGCCTCCTACCATCACAATCGTTGGACGCCTTGATGGCTCAGAGTACAATCCTGAGCAGAACCGTTACGAAACGGGTATGGGTGTGGCCGACGACTATTACACAGCTAAGCGCAAGAGCCTTGGGCTTGGCAACAAGAAACTAATTCTACCGGGGATGTAAGCTATGGGCTGGATCAATTCACTATTCACTAAGACTGCAAGTGATGCTCCACGCCCACATGATGTTTTCCAGCAGGCTATAGACAATAAGCACGAAGTTCACATGAACTATCGCGGTGCTAGTGATCCAGAAGCTGCTCCCCGTAGAGTAATTCCTACAGGTATTGATGATAAGGGCCGCGTCAGAGCCTTTTGCCTAGATAGACAGGCATACAGAACGTTTATCCCTGGCCGTGCAGAGGGTGCTATCTCTACACAACCTAGCAGTATTCCTCACGAGCAATTGCCAGAGGATACTGAGGCATTGCAGGCTACACCACAGCAGAAACCAACAGTCAATGCGCCTAGGGCAAAATTAGCTCCTATGGCTCCTGAATCTAGGGGTAGTAAGCCTAATGCTTGGGTTGTTAATGATCGCAGACCATGGGAAAGCAAGGATGACAAGCGTGCACCACGCACCTACGAAGTCAATCCAACCCCTGAAGAGCATGAAGAAATGCGTTTGGCCGATGCCAACATCTTCAAGAGCAACGATCCTAACAAGGTTATCAAACCTTCATACGATAAGGCTACATACAAGCGCGTACGTAACTTAGGTGCTAGTCATGCTGATTGCCTCGACGCTGCTAGCGAAGGCATCCCAATCGAAGACTATGAAGACGGTCTTAAGAACAATCCAGGCAATCACGTGCAGGCTAAGAATGCTGCTCATGGATACCTTGATTACTACAGAGACAATATAAGCAATAACGAACAAAAGTTCGAAGACCACACAACGCGCTCAGCGTTTCAGAACCGCACACTTCTTTCTCCGGAAGATCACACCAATATTCTTGCTGAAGTAGTACGACACCACCTTAGCTTAAAGAACGCTCCAGAAGAGAAGTTCACAGGGGCTTTCCCAAACACGCCATGGCGTAGACGAGCAAACGAATGGTGCATCAGTGAGTGCCACAAGGTAGAGCCTAGGTTCAGAAAGCTTACAGGCGACACAACTAGCTATGACCCACAGTCAGTTATGGGCCCTTCTACTTATGATAGACACGTAAACGCTCTTATCCAGCACCACACACTCAATCAGCTTAACGCTAGAACCGTGCCAGAATACGTTGCGAGCAAGAGAAAGCTCGAGGCTCTAAGCAATCTCAGCGAGAGCAAGTTCTTGCCGACACCTTACACCCACGACAAGTACGAGGAATAAGATGTTCAATTCTAGATACGCATCAGCCCCTAATGAACTGCCAGAATTAGATGAAGGAGTGTTCGATCGCTCTCCAGATTCTAAGCAAAGGCTATATCATGGCGTTCCTAAGCTTATGGTTGCATGGGACACAGAAACAACTGGTTTCCCAGAGAGCAATGGTAGACCCATATCTTATGGTATCGCTGTATATCGTAACGGTATCCATCAGCCTGACGAGTCTCACCACTTTCTTGCCGTTAATAGACAGAGTGAAAGCCCAATGACTTCTGGCGCTTTGAATACTCACCTCATTCCACGTCAACAACTAAAAGACAGTTACAACGGTAACATCACAAGAGACGTTCATGGTAATACTTTTGAATCAGCGTTGCACCCACACGCCGCTGCGACTAAAGCAATGAAGATCATGGCCCACTATCAGAAGCAAGGTGCTGTATTTCTGGGGCATAATTTAGGCTTTGACTGGGATATGCTACAAAAAGCGCATGATGACGCTCATGATCACGACCTAGAACGTGGTCCTAAAGAATATGGTATCAAGCCAGCTGGCTTTGATATCGATGATGCTCGACGCCGTACTATCGATACGATGGACCATGCAAGACTACGTCAAGAAGGTCCAATTAACCCTGATACAGGTAAGACAATCAACAATCTTACCGCTCTTTGCAACGATCAAGGCATTAGGACAGGTGATCACTCGGCTCTTGGTGACTCAAAAGCAGCTGCTGAACTATTCTTCAACCAAGTACGTAACAACATCAAAGAGAACCGTCCTTCCATGCAAAAGATGGCAAGCACTGGTGAAGCTGGTATCGATTATAAGAAGATTTCCCCATTTTGTACGGGTAAAAACTGCCAAAGTTGCATCCACATCGACCAGGCAGACGCTGCAAACCGTGATAAAATGGGCAAAACCATCAACAAGCGGCATGACGAAATCATTAATAACATTAGAATCTTGCACCACAATGTAGAAGGTCTTAAGAAAGGCAAGTAATGAGAAAAGTATCAAGAGCAGACGAAACGTACGAGACTAATTTCCGTACAGCATCAACAGAAGAAATTGTACACAAGACCGCATCAGTGCGTACTGCTGAAGCATGGCCTAGCAAGATCGATCACGCTCATCACATCAAGGAAATGAATACGCTACTCGATCACCACGACAAGGGTGAGCAATGGCATGCTAATAAGGGTGAGATGGAGCAGTCACGTTTGCACGCTGCCGCTGCTGACTCCCTCCGTGAAGCTACTGGGCATGAAGGTGTCCCAGGAGAAGGTATTCACCCTGATTACGAGGGCATCGACATTTGCATGAAGTGCCCGGGCCACACAACTTGGCCTTGCAAAGTTGTTAACGATTACTTGAATAGGAGATAATTATGTCTTGGAATTTGCGCTATGCAAAAGATAAAGAAGAGAAGAGCAGTGGCAAGTTCAAGCCACCAGCATCTGTGCAGTCCGCCGCTAAGCACGCACTTAAGCTAATTGAGCAGGGTAAGGCTGGTGACGGGTTCACTAGCGTAGGACGCCACCGCGCACACCAGCTTGCTGCAGGTGAGATGGTACCTCTTAGTGATATCAAGCGTATGCACTCATACTTCTCACGCCACGGCGTTGACAAGAAGGGTAAGGACTGGAACAACGACAGCCCCGGTAAGGTAGCCTGGCTTGCATGGGGTGGAGACGCCGGTAAGTCATGGGCCGCTAGCATCGTTTCAAAGCATGGCGGCGGGGATAACAAGAAGGAAGCATCTGGGGATGCAATACCAC